>JAAIGF010073701.1_pt1 | contig 108827 bp, 73 predicted proteins | sample 6487441 | NCBI WGS metagenome assembly JAAIGF01 (sample SAMN13974129, study PRJNA590717) | phyllosphere metagenome | biome: pepper field; feature: multiple bacterial spot infested pepper fields; material: pepper leaves; isolation source: leaves from pepper fields | host: Capsicum annuum ... | reverse complement strand
GTGCCCTGATGTACGGTATTTCCCCCAACAGCGGCGTCGGCGGGGTGATCAACATCGTGCCCAAGCGCGCGCTGGCCGAGGACCTGACGCGGCTCACCACCAGTTACAGTTCCGACACGCAGCTGGGTGGCCACCTCGACATCAGCCGCCGTTTCGGCGAGCAGCGGCAGTGGGGTGTGCGTTTCAATGGTAGCCTCGCCCAAGGCGACACGGCCATCGATGACCAGCAACGCGCCCTGGATATCGGGGCCATCGCCCTGGACTACCAAGGCGAGCGCTTGCGTCTGAACCTGGACTTCATCAGCCAGAAGGAACGCTGGGATGCCGCCTCGCGGCCCTTTACCGTAGCCCCCGGTATCGGGGTACCTTCTGCTGCCGATGGGCGTACCAACCTGCCACAAGACTGGGGCTGGTCGAAAACCACTGAACAGTCAGCGTTGCTGGGTGGCGAATACGACGTTAGCGATGCGTTGACTGTGTTTGCCCATGCCGGTGGCGGCAGGGCAGACGTGGCGCGAATGTCCGACCAGGTTCCGCGGATCCTCAATGCGGCGGGTGACACCAGCAACATCCCCGGTTACTACAAGTTCAATGTTGACCGCTCCACCGCGGACGTCGGGCTGCGTGGGTTGTTTGAAACCGGGCCGGTCAATCACACGGTTACCGTCATGGCCACGCGGTATCAGGATGAGTTGTCGCGTGGCATCAACAATGGCACGGAGATCCGCTCGAACATCTACCACCCGGTAGATGTGCCCAAGCCTTACATCCCCGCACCAAAGGTGGACCGGGTGTCCGAGGCCGAGCTGTCATGCGTTGCCCTGACTGACACTTTGTCGGTGCTCGATGACCGCGTGCAACTGACCCTGGGGGTGCGGCGGCAGGACATCGAGTCGCGCAACTACAGCGCGACGGGTACGGTAACCTCGCGCTACAAAGACAACGCAACGACTCCCGTGGCAGGCGTAGTGGTCAAGCCGTGGGACAATATTGCGCTGTACTACAACTATGTCGAAGGCCTGAGCAAAGGCGATGTTGCACCAGCCACGGCGAGCAATGCCGGTGAAGCGTTCGCGCCCTACAAGACCAGGCAGCACGAACTGGGGGTGAAGTACGAACACAACACGCTCATGACCACCTTGTCTGTCTTCCAGATAGAGAAACCCAGTGGTGAGCTGGGCGCCGGCAACCAGTTTTCGGTGCAGGCACAGCAGCGTAACCGCGGCATCGAGCTGAGCATGTTCGGTGAAGTGGCGCCGGGCACCCGGTTACTGGGCGGCGTGACGGTACTGGACGGCAAGCTGACCGATTCGGCCACCGCTGCCAATAAAGGCAACGAGCCAGTGGGCGTGCCCGACGTGCAGGCCAACCTGTGGGCCGAGTGGGATACCCCTTGGGCTGAGGGGGTCACGTTGACTGGTGGCGCCATCTACACCGGTAGCCAGTACATCAATCAGGCCAACACTCAGGAGCTTGACGCCTGGACACGCTTCGACGTCGGGGCGCGCTATGTCACCCGCATCGACGGCCACCCTACAACGTTCCGCGCCACGGTGCAGAACGTGTTCGACCGCGAATATTGGTCGGGAGTGGCGTCGTACGGCGCAATATCGCCCGGTTACCCCAGGGCGTTGCAACTGTCGGCCACGGTTGACTTCTGACGCAGGCCCGGCGCCGAAGCGCAGGGGGATCATTACCCGGTCGCAGTGTGTTTTCGTTTGACCCGGTACATATCCCCATCGGCATGACGCAGCAGCGTGTCGGCATCGTGACCATCCTCAGGGAAGCACGCCACGCCGATGCTGCAGGACGGCGCGTCGATGCCGGGCAACGCCATGCCGAGTGGCTCAGCCATGGCCGTCAGTATGCGGGCTAGCTGCTCGGCAATGGCCTCTGGCGACGGGCTACCGGTCAACAGCACGGTAATCTCGTCACCGCCCATGCGCGCTACCGTGTCGGTTGCACTTACGCAACCTTCCAGCCGCCGCGCCAGCGTGCAGAGCACCCGGTCACCCACAGCATGCCCGTGTACATCGTTGATTTGCTTGAAATCGTTGATATCCACGAACAGCAATGCCAGCGTGTGAGCGTGCCGCCGGGCCGTGGCGAGGGCACTGTCCAGCCGTTCATTGAACATGGCCCGGTTGGCCAGCCGGGTCAGCGGGTCGTGATGGGCGAGGAAGCGCAGTTTTTCCTCGGCCTGATGCTGGGCGGTGACATCGCGTGCTACGCCGATCCGCGCATCGGCCTCATCGGACCAGCTGGCTGCCCACAGAATATGTACCACACCGCCATCCTTGCGAATGTAGCGGTTGCGGAAGTCGTAGTGCGGCTGGCCGTTCATCACCCGCATGATCGAGGCGCGGGTGGCGGCGAGGTCGTCGGGGTGCATGTAGTCGGTGATCGGCGTGCCGACCAGTTCGCTGGCCTGGTAGCCCAGCAGGGCTTCGCAGGCATTGCTGACGAAGACGATCCGGTTGTCCCTGTCGACCACGAACACGGTGTCCAGCATGAGGTGGATCAGCCTGGGGTATAACGCTTGCAGGTCTACGGGCATGGTTCAGGGCGTCCACGGCAAGGTGACCGATCATAGCCTGAAAAACAACAAAATGCGGTCCGTCAGTTGGTTACCAGCAGTTCTGGCCCCAGGTAATCATTGACCTGCTCGATATCATCATCCCCCAGGCTGCCCACCGACGATGCCAGCCGCAGCCGTGACATCAGGTAATTCAGCTTGGCCTCGAACAGGTCATGGCGGGCGTCATACAGCAGTTCCTCGGCATTGAGTACATCCGAGTTGGTGCTGGTGCCGCCTTCCTTGAAGCCTTTGCGGGTCGAAAGCAGCGAGCGTTCGTTGGAGGCCACGGCCTTTTCCAGGGCGTGCACGCGCAGGGCGCCGCTCTGCACACCACGGTACTCACGGGTGGTGTCGGAAATCACCTCCTGGCGTGTGGCGTCCAGTTCGTCCAGTGCCTTGGAGCTGTTGGCGCTGGCCTGGCGGGTCAGGGCGCTGGTGCTGCCGCCGCTGTACAGTGGAATGTTCAGCTCCAGCCCGATCGAGCTGTAGTGGTTGCGCTGGTTCAGCTCGGAAATCGACTGGCTGCTGCCGGCGGTATAGCCGGCCACGAAGTCCAGGGTCGGGTAGTGCCCGGCGCGGGCACGGTTGACCTCTTCCTCGGCCAGCTCGTAGTTGTGCCGGCGCGCATGGATCAGCGGGCTGTCGGCCTGGGCCTTGACCAGCCAGTCCTGCAGGTTGCCCGGCATCAGCGGCGGCGTGGCAAAACCCGGCTGCAAGGTGGTCAGCGACTGTGGGGTTTGGCCAATGTATTCCTCCAGCTTGCGCCGGGCATTGACCAGGTTGTCCTGGGCTTCGATCAGGTCGGCTTCGGCCAGGTCACGGCGGGCCACCGACTCGTCCACGTCGGTGATGGTGCCGGCGCCCAGTTCCTTGCGCCGCTTCGCCGAAGCCAGCTGTTCTTCGAAGGCTGTGAGCTTGGCTTTGGCCAAGGTGATGGTTTCGCTGGCCAGTAGCACGTCAAAATAAGCGTCGGCCAGGCGCACTGCAGCATCCTGGCTCTTGGCGTCGAACACCGCCACGCTGTAGTCGGCGCGTTGCTGGCCCTGGCGGTACTCGGCCATCTTCTGCTTGTTGAACAGGGGTTGGCGCAGGCGCACATTGGCGCCTTTGGAGTCGTAGTCCAGGTCATTGTCCTGGCCATTCTGGCGCTGGCTGCCGTTGACCCGGTTGAAGTAAGCCGCCGCGTTGATCTGCGGCAGCAGGCCGGCCTCGCCGATGGCGCGGTTTTCGCCGCCGGCTTGTTTTTCATGGACGGCGGCGCGGTAGATCGGGCCTTGATATTGCAGCAGGTCCCAGGCTTCTTTCAGGTCCAAGGCGCTGGCCGGCACGGCCACGCCCATCAGGCACAACAGCAGGCACTGGCATTTCATCTCATTGCTCCTTGAACGCAGCGTCTACACGTTCGAGCATCGGTTTGAGCAGGTAGCTGAGCAGGTTGCGCTCGCCGGTCTTGATGGTGACGGTGGCGGGCATGCCGGGGCGGATGTGGTTGCTGCCCAGCAGGCCCATGCCGGCCGGCGTCACTTCCACCTGGGCCAGGTAGAACGGCTGCTTGCTCTCTTCGTCGAGCAGGCGGTCGGCGGAAATGGTTTTTACCCTTCCCGGGATGTTGGGCGTCTGCGCGTGGTTGAAGGCCGGGAAGGCAATATCCACGGCCAGGCCCGGGACCATCTTGTCGATCGCCTGCACCGGGATCATCGCGTCAACCTGCAGTGGCTGGTCAAGCGGCACCACTTCCATGATCTTCGCCCCTGGCTGGATGATGCCGCCGACCGTGGCGATGCTCAGGGCCTGGACCATGCCGTCGATCGGCGAGCGGATCACCGTATGCGTCACTTCGTAATCCAGTGCGCGCAGGCGGTCGGCCAGGGTGGTGTTTTCCTTGGCGGTGTCGGTCAGCTGCGATTCTACTTCCTTCAAATAGTCGTGCTGGCGCTGCAGGATGCGCAACTTGATCTCGGTGGCCTGACTGCGCGCACGGGCAATGTTGTTGAGGTTCTCGGCCTGGCCGGCGGACAAGTCGGCATTGCTGCGCTCCAGTTCCAGGAGGCGGTTGCGCGGTACATAGCCTTCGGCGGCCAGCACCCGGGTGCCTTGCAGCTCCTGGTTGAGGAAGCCGATCTGCGAGGCGCGGGCGCCATACACCTGCTGCAGGCCCTTGAGCTGCACGGCCGAGGCGGCAAGGTTTTCCTCGAGGATACTCAGCTCGCCGGCCAGGCCCGCGCGGCGGGTGTCGAGCAGGCGTTGTTGCAGGTCCATGGCCGCCAGCAGGCGGGGGTCGCTGCCATAGTGCTTGAGCAGGGCCGGGTCGAACGTGACCGTGTCGTGGCCATCGCGCTCGGCTTCCAGGCGGTTTTCCACGGTCTTGCTGACAATGTACTGGGCGCTGAGCGCACCTTGTTCAGCTGCTGCGCGCAGTGAATCGAGGCGTACCACTTCCTGGCCTTTTTTCACCACATCGCCTTCACGCACCAGGATTGCCTCGACCGTGCCGCCGGTCAGGTGCTGCACCGCCTTGCGGTTGCTGGTGATCTTGACCGTGCCGGTGGCGACCACGCCGGCGTCCAGTGGCGCCAGGCACGACCACAGCAGGAAGCCGCCAAAGCCGGCGATGACCAGCCACACGCCCCAGCGTGCCGGGCGGCCAGCATCCAGGTCAATCATGTCTCTGGCTTCGGCGGGGATCAATTCGGAGTGTTGAGCCGTGTGCATGATCGGTTACTCCCGGGCTTTTACCGAAGCCAGCGGCGCTGCAGCGGCCGCCGGAATCACTGCGGCCTTGCGCAGCGCGGCGAACACTTCGTCGCGACTGCCAAGCATGTGTACGCCACCGTCTCGCAGCATCAGGATCTGGTCGACTGCGCACAGCACATTGGGCCGGTGCGAAATCAGGATCACCGTGGCCCCCCGGGCCTTCAATTCGGCCAGGGCATCGACCAAGGCTTTTTCGCCGACGTCATCGAGGTTGGCGTTGGGCTCGTCCAGCACCACCAGGTTGGGCTCCCCATACAGCGCGCGAGCCAGGGCGATGCGTTGCTTTTGCCCGCCGGACAGCGGGCTGCCATCGGCCGCCAGGCGGGTATCGTAGCCCTGCGGGAAGCGCAGGATCATTTCGTGCACACCGCTGCTGCGGGCAGCGCGGATTACCGCATCGCTGTCCACTTCGGCAAAGCGCGCGATGTTTTCGGCGATGCTGCCTTCGAACAGCTCCACGTCCTGTGGCAGGTAACCGAGCCACGGGCCCAGCTCGGCCTTGTTCCAGGTAAAGATGTCGGCGCCATCCAGGCGCACCTTGCCGGCCTGGGCTGGCCACACACCCACCATCAGGCGGGCGAGGGTGGACTTGCCCGAGGCCGACGGGCCGATGATGCCCAGGCTGTCGCCTGCGGCCAGGCTGAAACTCACCCCGCGCACGATGCTGGTATTGCTGCCAGGGGCGCCGGCGATCACGTTTTCTACTGCCAGCATGCCCATTGGCCGTTGCAGCGACATGCTCGGTGGCCGCTGCGGGTAGTCCTGCAGCAGGTCGTTCAGCCGGCCCCAGGCAAGTCGGCAACCCAGCAGTTGCTTCCATGATGCGATCACTTGTTCTACCGGGCCCAGCGCGCGGCCCGTGAGGATCGAGCAGGCGATCATCATGCCGGGGGTGATCTTGCCCTCGATCGCGAGCAGCGCACCGGTACCCAGGATCAGCGACTGCAAGGTGATGCGCACAAAGCGCCCGGTGCTGCTGATCAGCGCCGCGCGGTCGGAGGCTAGGGTCTGCATCTGCAGGATGCGCAGGTGGCCTTGATACCAGCGCTTGCCGACTGCCGGCAGCATGCCCATGGCTTCGATCACTTCGGCATTGCGCAGGTTGTTGTTGGCGTAGCTGGCTGAAGACATTGCCGCCTGGTTGGCTTCGGCCAGTGGTTTTTGCGTGGCCTTTTCGGTGAGGTAGGCCAGGAACACCAGAACCAGCGAGCCGATCATCGTCACCAGCCCGAGCCATGGGTGGATCAGGTAGCAGACCAGTAGGTAGATCGGCGTCCAGGGCGCATCGAAGAAGGCGAACAGGCCGTTGCCGGTGAGAAACTGACGCACCTGTGCCAAGTCCTGCAGGGCCTGGGCCGGGTTGCCCCCGGCTCGGCTCAGGTTGCGCTCGAAGGCAGCACTGAAGATGCGCCGGTTGAGGTTCATGTCCACGCAGTTGCCGACACGGACCAGTACGCGTGTACGGATCATTTCCAGCGCCGACATCAGTAGGAACAGCCCCACCACCAACACGGTGAGCATGGCCAGGGTCGTGACGTTGCGGCTGACCAGCGCGCGGTCATATACCTGCAGCATGTACACCGCTGGCGTCAACATCATGACGTTTATCACGCCGCTGAAGGCGGCCAATGCGTAGAAACTGCGACGAAGGCGAAAAAGTGTGTCAGCCAGTTCGGAGCGGGTACGCGGCGGCTTGTGCATAGAAGGCCTCCCTTTTCACCCAACGGGAAGCCCTTGCGGCGCCCCGTACAACGGTAGTCGTGGCTTCTTTTCGGCTCGCAGAGGGGGCGGCCGCTACGCGCCTGTTATTAAGCAGCAGCGTAGGTTGCAACGAAACATTTGGTAATATCTTTTTGCTCTATAAATTCTTTGAACTTTTTATAAGTCCACTCAAAACAGATAGTTGCATCGCATTATCATCATCGAACGATATTTTTGACGGGATATTGACAAGCTTTTCGCCTGCGACTTTAGTCTGATGTATTCGGACCCTGTGCGAGCTGGGGTCGATGCATGTGCGTTACACCGCTGTATCGCACAGTTAACAAGGCTCCTGCTTTCAGTGGGGGCCGGCTTGCCGGCGATGAGGCCAGTGGCGTTAGCACAACACCGTCCAGCTGTCCCCAGAACCCATGACCAGAAACTGCGCACGTCAACACTGACTGGGCGCGGGATGGACCCTGTTGCCCTGTGATTTCTCCCGACATCGAGGGCAATTGAAATGGCCAATTTCAGCAAGTCGGACCTGGAATTCATCCTCAAGCAGATCTTCATCGCCGAAGCCCACGCCGCCGGCACCAGCCTGATCGACCTGCTGCCCAACAGCCAGGTGCCGTTCGGCCTGCGCACCGTGGATGGCAGCTACAACAACCTGGTGGCGGGGCAGAGCGGGTTTGGCGCCGCCGACAATGCATTCTTGCGCCTGCTTGATGCCTCTTACCGCGCCAGTTACGTTGGCACCGGCACGGTCACCGATTCGCAACCGCGTACCATCAGCAACCTGATCGTCGACCAGACGGCGAACAACCCGGCCGCAGTCGAGGCCAATGGCGGCGCGGCGCCGGTAATGAGCCCGGGCATCGACGGGGTGTTCGGTACTGCAGACGACAAGCCGGTGTTCTTCATTCCCAATGTCTCGCCGGATGCTGGCCTGACTGCCGGCTTCAACGCTTGGATGACCTTCTTCGGCCAGTTCTTCGACCACGGCCTGGACCTGGTCACCAAGAGCAGCAGCGACATCGTGTTCATCCCGCTGCGCCCGGACGACCCGCTGTACAACGCGCAAAGCCCGACCAATTTCATGGTGCTGCCACGCGCCGTGCGCACGGCTGGCGCCGATGGCGTGGTGGGCACTGCCGATGATGGCCAACCCAACACCACCTCGCCGTTCGTCGACCAGAGCCAGACCTACAGCTCGCACCCCTCGCACCAGGTGTTCCTGCGTGAATACACCCTCAACGCCGCCGGCGACCCCGTGGCCACCGGGCGGCTGATCACCAACCGCGACCTGGGCGCCGATGGCAAGTTCGGCACTGCCGACGATGGCAACAGCGAAAATGGCGGCATGGCTACCTGGGCGGTGGTCAAGGCCCAGGCCCGCGACTTGCTGGGTATCAACCTGACCGACGCCGATGTGCACAGTGTGCCGCTGCTGGCCACCGACCCCTATGGCAACTTCCTGCGCGGCCCCAACGGCATGCCACAGGTGGTCATGCGCGTGAACAATGGCGCCGATGGCATCGCCGGTACCGCCGACGACGTCACCACGCTGGTCGAAGGCAACCGTGCCGCGCCAATCAGCCTGGCCAATGCCGTGAGCACCGGGCATGGCTTCCTCGACGACATCGCCCACAATGCAGCGCCTGTGGTAGTCGGCGGCGTGTTGCAGGCCGATGGTGATGCCCTGACAGGCAATGCGCAGCCCGTGGGGCAGGGCGGCAACAACCTGACCTACGACAACGAGCTGCTCGACGCCCACTACATCGCCGGTGACGGCCGGGTCAACGAGAACATCGGCCTGACCGCCGTGCACCATGTGTTCCATTCCGAGCACAATCGCCTGGTGCAGCAGACCAAGGACACCCTGCTGGCTGCAGGTGACCTGGCGTTCCTCAACGAATGGCTGATCGATGATGTCACCGCCATCCCCACCACGCCCGCTGGCATCGCCGCGCTGGTGTGGGACGGCGAGCGGCTGTTTCAGGCCGCCAAGTTCGGTACCGAAATGCAGTACCAGCACCTGGTGTTCGAAGAGTTCGTCCGCACCATCCAGCCGCAGATCGACGAGTTCCTGGCACCCAACGGCTATGACACCTCGATCAACCCGGCCATCCTCGCCGAGTTCGCCCATGTGGTGTACCGGTTTGGCCACTCGATGCTCACCGAAACCGTCGACCGTTTCGACCCTGCGTTCAACCCGGTTTCTGGCGACCCGGGCAATCCTGACCAACAGCTGGGCCTGATCGCCGCGTTCCTCAACCCGCTGGCCTTCGCCGGCAGTGGTGCCACCGCCGACGAAGCGGCCGGCGCGATCATCCGCGGCGTCACCCGCCAGTTGGGCAACGAAATCGACGAGTTCGTTACCGAGGCGCTACGCAACAACCTGCTTGGCCTGCCGCTGGACCTGCCGGCGCTGAACATCGCCCGTGGCCGAGATACCGGCATCCCCAGCCTGAACGAGGCACGCCGTGAGTTCTACGCGGCCACCGGCGACAGCCAGCTCAAGCCCTACATCAGCTGGATCGATTTTGCCGACTACCTCAAGCACCCGGCGTCGTTGATCAACTTCATCGCCGCCTATGGCACACACGTCAGCGTCACCACGGCAACCACCGAAGCTGCCAAGCGCGCCGCTGCGGTGGCCCTGGTGCTGGGTGGCGATGGCGCCCCGGCTGATCGCCTGGACTTCCTCAATGGCACGGGCGCCTGGGCCAACAACGCCGGGGTGACCATTACCGGCGTCGATGCCATCGACTTCTGGGTCGGCGGCCTGGCCGAGAAGAAAATGCCCTTTGGCGGCATGCTCGGCTCCAGCTTCAACTTCGTCTTCGAAACCCAGTTGGAGGCCCTGCAGAACGGTGACCGGTTCTACTACCTGTCGCGTACGGCGGGCATGAACTTCGGCACCGAACTCGAGAACAACTCGTTCGCCAAGCTGATCATGCTCAACTCCGACGTCACCCACCTGTCCAACACGGTGTTCCTCACGCCCACCTTCACCCTCGAAGTGAACCAGGCCAACCAGTTCACCGGCCTGGGCGCCGACGGCCGCGCCGACCCGACAGGCGGCATCATGATCAACGGCGTCGAAGTGGTGCCGCTGGTAATCCGCGACAACCCCGACACCGCCGGGCCAGACAGCAACTACCTGCACTACACCGGTGAAGACCACGTGGTACTGGGCGGTACCTCCGGCAACGACATCATCATTTCCGGGGAAGGTGACGACACCGTCTATGGCGATGCCGGCGACGATGTGCTGGAGGGCGGTGCCGGCAATGATGCGGTACTGGGCGGTGCGGGCGATGACATCATCACCGACGCGTTCGGCGACAACCGCCTGGAAGGCAACGCCGGCAATGACGTGATCATCGCCGGCAGCATGCTGGCGGCCGGTAACCTGATTCTCGGTGGCGACGGGCAGGACTTCATCGTCACCACCGAAGACATCACCACCACCTTCGGCGGCCAGGGCGATGACTTCATCCTCGGCGCCAAGACCAACCTGCCACCCACCGGCAACGAGGGTGACGACTGGATCGAGAAGGGCACCCAGGACGGTGCGCCCGGCGACAACTTTGCGCCGCTGCTGGGGGACGAAGTGGTTGGCAACGACATCTTCGTCGGTGGCGGTGGCTTTGACGAAATGATCGGCGAGGGCGGCGACGACATTTTTGTCGGCAGCGATGCCCAGGACAAGATGGATGGCATGTCCGGCTTCGACTGGGTGACCTACAAAAATGACCAGGTGGGCGTTACCGTCGACTTGAGCCTGGCGGCCCTGGCCCAGCCCCATGGCAATGCACCGAACCAGAACGCCGGGGTATTCAACCCGGTCGGCGCCTCGCCGGCCTCCATCCTTGACCGCTTTGCCGAGGTGGAAGGGGTGTCCGGTTCGAAGTTCGCCGATGTGCTCAAGGGGGATGATGTCGATGCCGTGACCATCCTCAACCATGGTGGTGCCACGGGCAGTGCCCTGACCAACGTCGACCTGATCCATGGCTTGCGGCAGTTCCTGACCGATGCGGGCCTGCCGATTACCGGTTTTGCCACCGGCAACATCATGCTTGGCGGCAATGGCAGCGACCTGATCGAGGGCCGTGGCGGTGATGACCTGATTGACGGCGACAAGTGGCTCAACGTGCGCATCGCGGTGTACGCCCCGGGCGACGTCAACCACACCGGCCCGGAAATCGCCAGCTTCGACAGCATGGTCGACATGATCCCGTTCATGCTCGACCGCACCTACAGCCCTGGCCAGCTCAAGGCCGTTCGGGAGATTCTGCCCGGCACCTCGACGGGCGGCGCGGCGTTCGACACTGCCGTGTTCACGGGTGTGCAGAGTGAATATGTGGTCACCCAGAACACCAAGGGTACAGCCGATACGGCCGATGACGTGTGGACCGTGACCGATACCGTGGCGGGCCGCGACGGCGTCGATACCCTGTTGCACATTGAGCGCCTGCAGTTCGCCGACAGCCAGCGCGTGCTGGTGCAAGGGGTGAACGCACAGCCCACCGGCAGCCCGACCGTAAGCGGTGGCAGCGCGGGCACCATCACCGTGGGTGATATGCTCACGGTCAGCGTGGCCGGCGTGCGCGATGCCGACAACATTGGCGCAGGCAACCCGCTGGGTACGCTGGCCAACAGTTCAGTGTCCTATTACTGGCAGTTCGAAGCCGACCCGGGCAGCGGTGTGTTCCAGGACATCATCCTGCTGCCCGCCGGGGACCTGGCGTTCCAGAGCGCCGACGGTACCTCGTTCAAGGTGTCCCCCGACCTTGCCGGCCTGAACCTGCGGGTCAAGGCCATCTACCAGGACGCCCACGGCACCACCGAAGTGCTGTTCTCCCAGCCCACCGGGGCAGTGCTGCCGGGCGCACCCGTGGTGCCGACGCCGGTTGTGCCGGTGGTGGATGCCACCGACGGTGGCGCCGGCCTGCATATGGTCCGTTCCGACCTCAACTTCATCCTCGCGCAGATCAAGATTGCCGAGGCCGAAGCCCATGGCCAGGACATTCTCTCGCTGATCCCCAACATTCGCGCGCCGCTGGGCCTGCGCGCGGTGGACGGCTCGAACAACAACCTGATGAACCTCAATGGCATCGACAACACCCGGTTCGGTGCTGCCGACACTGTCTTCCCACGTCTTGCCGATCCGGTATTCAACCCGGCTGAAGGTGCGCCGGCCGGCTTCTTCGGCCCTGGCTCGCCGGCCATCCCTGGCTCGTCGTACCAGCAGACCAACGGCCCGGTGTTCGATTCGCAGCCGCGTACCATCAGCAACCTGATCGTCGACCAGACCTCGAACAACCCGGCGGCCTATGCCACCGCGTACGACCCCGGCCTGAACGGCAAACTGGACTTCGGCGCACAAGGCAACGACGACGTGCTCAAGGACGGCGTGCGCATCGTCGCCAGCCCTGGCATGGACGGCCAGTTCGGCACCGCCGACGACCATGACGTGTACCTGTTCGAGAACACAGCCGCCGATGCCGGGTTGTCGGCACCGTTCAACGCCTGGATGACCTTCTTCGGGCAGTTCTTCGACCATGGCCTGGACCTGGTGACCAAGGGGGGCTCGGGCACCGTCTATATCCCGCTCAAGCCCGATGACCCGTTGTACAAGGAGGGAGGTTTCACCAACTTCATGGTGGTAACCCGGGCCACCAACCTGCCAGGGGCTGACGGCGTTCTCGGCACGGCCGACGACATCCATGAGCATACCAACACCACCACGCCGTTCGTGGACCAGAACCAGACCTACAGCTCGCACCCGTCGCACCAGGTATTCCTGCGCAGCTACATGATGACCGACGTTGGCCCGGTCGCTACGGGCCGGCTGATCACCAACCGTGACCTGGGCGCCGATGGCAAGTTCGGTACTGCCGACGACCACGAAATCGGTGGCATGGCCACCTGGAAGGTAGTCAAGGCCCAGGCCCGCGACCTGCTCGGCATCAACCTGACCGACGCCGATGTAGACGACGTGCCACTGCTGGCCACCGATGCCTACGGCAACTTCATCAAGGGGCCGCATGGCTACCCGATGGTGGTGATGAAGGGGGCTGATGGCATTGCCGGTACAGCCGATGACCAGCAGGTAGAAGGCAACCCGTTGGCACCGATCAGTCTGGTCAACGCCGTACGCACTGGCCACGCGTTCCTTGCCGACATTGCCCACAATGCCGTGCCAGTGTTCAGTGGCGGGGTGCTGGCGCCGGATGCCGACAACGCTGCTGGCAACGCCTTGCCGGTAAACCCGCAGACCGGAGCCAACCTGAACTACGACAACGAACTACTGGACGCGCATTACATCGCGGGTGATGGCCGGGTCAACGAGAACATCGGCCTGACCGCCGTGCATGCGATCTTCCATGCTGAGCACAACCGGCTGGTGGCGCAGACCAAGGACACCGTGCTCGATTCGAACGACCTGGCCTTCCTCAACGAGTGGCTGCTCAACCCGGTCAGCGCACTGCCCACCACCCAGGCGCAGATCGACGGCCTGGTGTGGAACGGCGAGCGGCTGTTCCAGGCGGCCAAGTTCGGCACCGAAATGCAGTACCAGCACCTGGTGTTCGAGGAATTCGCCCGTACCGTGCAACCTCGGGTCGACCTGTTCTTCGCGCCGACCCAGGTGTACGACGTCGACCTCGACGCGTCGATCGTGGCCGAGTTCGCTCACACCGTGTACCGCTTTGGCCACTCGATGCTGACCGAGACCGTCGACCGTTTCGACATCGACTTCAACGTCATCAAGGACCCGGCCAGTGCCAACGATCAGCAACAGTTGGGGCTGATCGCGGCGTTCCTCAACCCGCTGGCCTATGCCGCCAGTGGCGTCACCCCCGAGGATGCCACCAGCGCCATCGTGCGCGGGGTCACCCGCCAGGCCGGTAACGAAATCGACGAGTTCGTCACCGAGGCGCTGCGCAACAACCTGCTCGGCCTGCCGCTGGACCTGCCGGCCATCAACATTGCCCGTGGCCGCGACGTTGGCATTCCTTCGCTGAACGCCCTGCGCCGCGACATCTACGGGCAAACCGGCGATACCCAGCTCAAGCCGTACACCAGCTGGGTCGACCTGGTGCAGCACCTGAAGCATCCGGAGTCGCTGATCAACTTCATCGCCGCCTACGGCACCCACAGCAGCATCACCGGGGCCACCACGCTGTTGGAGAAACGCGCTGCGGCCATGGCTTTGGTATTCGGTGGCGATGGTGCACCGGCCGACCGCCTGGACTTCCTCAACAGTAGCGGCGCCTGGGCCAACAAGACCCTGGCCGGAAAGGATGGCGTACTGGGCACCGTCGACGACCTGAAGGGGGTGACCATCACCGGGGTCGATGCCATCGACCTGTGGATCGGTGGCCTGGCCGAAAAGAAAACCCCGTTCGGCGGCATGCTCGGCACCACGTTCAACTTCGTGTTCGAGAACCAGATGGAGAAACTGCAGGACGGTGACCGCTTCTACTACCTCGAGCGTACTGCCGGCCTGTCGATGAACGCCGAGCTGGAAAGCAACTCGTTCGCCAAGCTGATCATGGCCAACACCTCGGCCACCCACCTGCCTGGCCTGGTGTTCTCCGACCCGGGCTTCTACCTGGAAGTGGACCAGAGCAAGCAGTACAACGACGGCCTTGGCAACGCCGACCCGCTGGGCGAGAACGGCCAGCAGGTGGTGTTCCGCGACAGCCCGCTGACGGCTGGCCCGGACAGTCACTACATCCGCTACGCCGGTACCGAGCACATCGTGCTGGGCGGTACCAACGGTGACGATATCCTGGTGTCCAGCGAGGGTGACGACACGGTGTGGGGCGACGCTGGCAATGACCGCATCGAGGGGGGCGATGGCAACGACCAACTGCGCGGTGGTGCCGGCGATGACATCATCAGTGACAGGGGCGGTGACGACAACATCCAGGGCGGCGACGGCAACGATGTGCTGCACGGCGGTAATGGCATCAACCTGATCATCGGCGGTTTCGGCAACGACTTCATCGTCACCGGTGAGGATGCCTCCGAAGCCATTGGCGGCCAGGGCAATGACTTCATCCTCGGCAGCAAGGCCAACGAACAGGACATGGGCAACGAAGGCGACGACTGGATCGAGAAGGGCACCTCGGACGGTGCGCCTGGCGACAACTTCGACCCGCTTGGCAACGACCCAATCATCGGCAACGACGTGTTCATCGGCGGCAACGAGAACGACAAGTTCAACGGTGAAGGCGGTGACGACATCATGGTCGGCAGCCTCGGCTTTGGCGACCGCTACATCGGGGGTTCGGGTTACGACTGGGCAACCTTCAAGGACCTCGCCCAGGGCGTGACCATCGACTACAGCGACCGCTTTTTCGACGTGCCGCCGGTACCCGGCTCTGGTGCTTCGGCGCTGGTGCGCTTCGACATCATGGAGGGCCTGTCGGGTTCGGCACATGGCGACTTCCTGCGCGGTGACAACGAAGACGCCACCTCACTGCCTACCGCGGGCGCAACAGGCAGCGTGCTGACCAACATCAGCCTGATCAACGGCCTTTCCAGCCTGCTGGCCGCCGGTGCCACGTTCTACGATGGCGGTAACATCATCCTGGGTGGCAGCGGCAGCGACCTGCTCGAAGGCCGTGGCGGTGACGATATCCTCGACGGTGACAAATGGCTGAACGTGCGCATCAGTGTGCGCGCCAACCACGATGGCACCGGCCCGGAAATCGCCAGCTTCAACAGCATGGAACCGATGGTGCCGTTCATGCTCAATGGCACCTACAACCCGGGCCAGCTGGTGATCGTGCGGGAAATCCTCAGCGGTACCGACAACTACGACACTGCCCTGTTCTCGGGGGTTTCCACCGACTACAACGTGGTCGTCGATGGCAACTCGGTGACCGTCACCGACTTGGTGGCCGGGCGCGATGGAGTCGATCACCTGACCGGTATCGAGCGCCTGCAATTCTCGGACACCTCGCGAGCCTCCGGGGTGGGCACTGCCGTGAACGCAGGCCCCTCCGGGCATCTGGTCATCCTCGACGCAGCCACCGGGGTGCGTGACGACACACCGGCCAGCGGCCAGTTGCTGAAGGTGACCAACCTGGCGGTGCACGATGCCGACAACACCAGTGCCAGTAACGCCAGCGGCGCCATCAACGGCCCGATGGCCTACTACTGGCAGGTCGAGCGCCTGCCGGGTTCGGGGGTGTACGAAGACATCACCTTCGTGGCGGCTGGCGAGGTCTCACGGGCGATCGGCAGCACCTACCGGGTAACTGATGATGTGGCCGGCCTGAGCATTCGCGTACGCGGGGTGTACCAGGACGCCAAGGGCACTTTGGAAATTGTCGATTCGTCGCCAAACAGCGCGCCGAGTGCCGGGCCGGCCGTGACCGGGCTGCTGGTACAGAACCAGACGCTCACCGCCAACCCGGCCACCATCGTCGATGCCGATGGCCTGAGCAACCCGCAGTTCACTTTCCAGTGGCAGTCCAACCGCGGGCTCGGCTGGGTCAACATTGCAGGCGCCATCAGCAGCACCTTTGTCCTGACCCAGGCGCAAGTGGGGCAGAACATGCGGGTGGTGGTCAGCTACGTGGATGACTTCGGCGTGCAGGAAAGCGTCGCCTCCGACATCCTCAGCCCGGTGGCCAACGTCAACGATGCCCCGACCGGGGCCGTGCTGATCAGCGACACCACGCCCGACCAAGGCCAGACGCTGACTGCGCTGACGGGTGGCATTGCCGACCTGGACGGCCTGGGTGCCTTCACCTTCCAGTGGCAGCAAGGCACTGGTGGCACCTTCGCCAACATCGCCGGTGCTACCGCAGCCACCTTCACCCCGGGCTTCGCCCAAGGCAACCAGCAACTGCGGGTGATCGTGCGCTACACCGACGGCTTCGGTACCCTGGAATCGCTGACTTCGGCGGCGACTGCAGCAGTGGCCGTGCCGGCCGGCGTGGTGCTGACCGGCAACAACGCTGCCAACACCCTCACCGGTGGCGCCGGCAACGACATCATCTCGGGCCTGGGTGGCAATGACATCCTCAATGGCCTGGGGGGGGCTGACCAGCTGTTTGGTGGTGTCGGCAACGACACCCTCAATGGTGGTGACGACCCGGACCTGCTCAACGGCGAGGACGGCAACGACACCCTCAACGGCGGGCTGGGTGCGGATGTGATGATCGGCGGTGCCGGCAACGACACCTTTGTGGTCGACAACGCCGGCGACACGGTAACCGAGGCGCTGAACGGCGGTACCGACCTGGTACAGACCAGCCTGGCCAGCTACACCCTGGGGGCCAACGTCGAAAACCTCACCTACACCGGCAGCAGCGCCTTCACCGGTACCGGTAACGCGCTGGCCAACACCCTCACCGGTGGCGCCGGCAACGACCTGCTCAACGGCGGTGCGGGTGCCGACCGCCTGGTGGGTGGGGTGGGCAACGACACCTATGTGGTGGATGATGCCGGGGATGTGGTGGTCGAGGCCACGGGGGCAGGTACGGACTTGGTACGTACCACGCTGGCCAGCTATACCATGGCCAACAACGTCGAAAACCTGACCTATACCGGGGCTGGCAACTTCACCGGTATCGGTAATGGCCTGGCCAACATCATCAACGGCGGGGCAGGCAATGACACGCTCAGCGGTGACGGTGGCAACGACGTCCTCAACGGCAACGCCGGCAACGACACGCTCAACGGCGATGCGGGCAACGACCAGTTGTTCGGCGGACTCGGGGCCGACCGCCTGAACGGTGGTGGTGGTGACGACAGCCTGGATGGCGGTGACGGCAATGACACGCTGCTGGGCGATGCCGGCAACGACACCCTGAACGGTGGTGCTGGCGATGACAGCCTGGACGGTGGCAACGGCAACGACACCCTGCAGGGCGGTGATGGCAACGACACGCTGTTTGGTGACGTGGGTACCGATACCTTGCTCGGGGGTGCCGGCAACGACTTCCTCAACGGTGCCGGTGGTAACGATACGGTGGTAGGTGGTGCCGGCAACGACACGATGATGGCCACTGACGGCAACGATGTGTTCCAGTTCGCGGCCGGCTTCGGCAACGACCTGATCATCAACTTCGATGCCATTGCGGCGGGTGGCCAGGACCGGCTGGATATCACCGCCCTCAACATCACCGCGGCCACCTTTGCTGCCAGCGTGATCATCGCCGATGTTGGCGCGGATACACTGGTCAGCATCGGCGCGGCCGACTCCATCCGCCTGGTAGGGGTGGCGGATGCGACCACGGTGACCGCCGCGGACTTCATCCTGGCGGGGTGAGGGCCTGAGGGATAAGCTGTTGCTTGAAATGCAGGGGCTGCAAGGCGGCCCCTGCTTTACTTGCCGGCCAACCCTGCATGCACCTGCAATTCTTCATCGATAAACGCCGCGATCATCGCCCGATAAACCCGCTCAACCACCTCCGGCGAAGCCCCGGTTGCCCCGGCAATCCCGCGCACCTTGGCAATCACCTGCTCGACCCGCGCCGGTGCGCGTACGTCATTGGTGGTTTTCTTGAAGGTCGCCGCCTGGGCCACCAGCTGACCGCGCTGGGCGAGCAGGGCGACCAGGTGCTGGTCGATGTGATCAATGCGCGCGCGAACGTCTTCGATTGATGTGCAGCGTACGTCCATGTGCAGAGCTCCTTGAGGGGGATACAGGACAGTAGCACAGCACATCAGCGGTTTCAGAAGTTGTAACGCAGGTTCAACGTAGCGTTCCTCGGCGCCCCGTAGTGGCCATAGTTGCCCGCCAGGCCTGCGTAGTATTTCTTGTCGAAGAGGTTTTCGACGTTGACAGTGGCGGCCAGGTTTTCGCTGATTTTGTAACGCGCCATCAGACTTGTCACGGTATAGTCTTGCTGGGTGATACGTGTGCCGCGTGTGGTTACCAGTGACTGCTCGGAGTTCCAGTTCACACCACCGCCAACGGTCAGGCGCTGCCACTCACCCGGCAAGCGATAGGTTGACCACAGCCGGAATGAATCCAGTGGCAGTTGGGGTGTGAGGCGGGCGCCTTGGGCGTTCTCCGTGCGTGAATGGCTATACCCGGTATGCACGTTCCAGCCGTTGGCTACTTCTCCCGAAAGCTCCAGATCAATACCCTTGGTCTCGGCACCGCTCACCGCGCGTGATGCCGTTGAGTTCGCTACACCAGGAATGGCAAAGCCAGTGTCGTCTTCGGCAAAGTTGTCCCGTTTGATCAGGTAGATCGCCGCGCTGGTGTTGAGCCGGCCTTCGTAGAATTCACCTTTCCAACCCATTTCGTAGTTGTTGCCGGTGACGGGGTCCAACACCTTGCCGTTCCGGTCCCTGGCGGTTTGTGGCTTGAAGATGTCGGTATAACTGGCGTACAGCGATTGATCGGCAGTCAGGTCATAGATCAGCCCCACGTAGGGTACGATTTCACCGGTCTCTTGAAGTCTGGACGGCCTGTCGAAGCCGCTGGGCAGCGAGACCTGGTGGGAATCGTAGCTGTAGTTGGTGGTCCGCGCGCCCAGAATCAGGTGCAGGTCATCGGTAAAGTTGAGCCGGGTGGCAGCGAAGTAGCCGGTCTGACGGATGTTGACGTCGTAATCCAGCACAGGGGTGTAATTGTCTGGCTGCGGTATGCGGTTGCCCCAGGTGTAGAAGTTGAACGTGGGTGATCCCGCCGACCCGGTCAGGTGGTTGTTCCGGTAGTCCAGGTAATCGAAGCCTACGATCAGGTCATGGGATTGTCCAAGCAGCTCGAACGGACCCTGCAAGGTAATGTTCATGCCGCGCTGCACCTGATGCGCCTCGACTTCCAGCAGGTCGAGGATGGCCTGGCCGGTAGCCTGGTCGAGAGTCGCCACACCGGCACCGGTGCGATAGAACGCTGACAGCGAGTCGCGATCAACGTCCATGTAGTTGGCCGCCAGGTTTAGTTGCCAGCCGTTGGCAAGCTCTTGGTCCAGGCCAAAGGAGTAGTTTTTGGTCGTGTAGTCTTCATACATCCAGCGCGGGCCACTGCTGGTCGAGCGGGAGAAGTCGGTCGGCTGGCCATTGCTGTAGAACAACGGTACACCGGGGGCACCGTTGGCGTTGTAGGTCTGGTAGTCCACCCCCAGGCGTGCGGTGGTAGTGTCGGTCAGGTCCGCTTCAAGTACACCGTACAACAGATCGCGGTCCTGGCTGTACCAGTCCATGAAGCTGTGATTGTTCTGCTTGGCGGCCACCAGCCGACCACGCAGCTTGCCACCTTCGACCAGCGGGCCGGAAACGTCGGCCTCGGCGCGGTAGTAGTCCCAGGAACCGACGCCAGCCTGAACGTAGGACTGAAACTCGCGTGTGGGGCGCTTGCGCACCATGTTGACCACACCATTCGGCTCCCCTGCACCGGTCATCAAGCCCGTAGCCCCGCGCACGATCTCCACACGGTCGAAGATGGCCATGTCCATGAGCGTGCTGGGCATGTTGCGGGTCAGGTACTCCTGGACGGTGTTGACCCCGTCGAGCTGGTAGGTGCTGATTTCGGAACCACGCGAATAGATGTGAAAGCGCTCGCCGCCGTCCTGGGACATGCTGATGCCTGGGTTCTGTTTGAGCACATCGGTGATGCTAGCCAGGTGCTGGTCGTCCATTTGCTGGCGGGTGATCACACTGATGCTCTGCGGCGTCTCACGGATCGACAGGTTCATTTTGGTCGCCGTACTGGTCACTCCAGTGGTGTACGACCCGGTGCCTTCGGTGGTAGCGCCCAGCCCGACACTGTTCACATGCGTTGCCGACAGCTCCATGGCCCCGCTTTCCTCACCTGCCGTAAGGATGAACCAGCGCTCGTCGCTTTCGCGTATTACCCGCAGGCCACTGCCAGCCAACAGCGCCCGCAAGCCTTCGTCCACCCCGTACACGCCCTCCAGGCCCGGCGACTTGCGGCCTTGCGTGGCGGCCGGGTCGAACGACAGTACAATGCCGGCCTGGGTGGCAAAGCGGGTCAGCGCCTGGCCCAGCTCACCCTGGCCAATGTGGTACTTACGGGGCGAGGTGTCTGCCAGGGCAGGGGTGCCGGCGAGCAGCGCCGACAACAGCAGGGCATTGCGGATACCGGCCGCCAGCGGACGGAGCGGATGATGCGTTTTCATGGAGGGTTCTCTTATGTTGGCAAGCGGGTCATGCACCCGTTACCCCTGAGTCGGATGAGCAAGAGAAGAAATCTCATCGATACGCAAAAAAGTTGTCATGCACCTGGCGATGCACTCACCGTTACCCAGTAGCGGGTGCGCCGTATGATGCGCACCGGCAACACGCTGGTGATCGCCCTCAGGGCCTTGTCGCTGTCGTCTACCGGGAAGGTGCCGCTTACCCGCAACCCTGCTACCGCCGGGTCGCAGCGTAACCAGCCACTGCGGTAACGGCCCAGTTCGGCAAGCAGCATGTCCAGCCGCTGCTCATTGGCCACCAGCAGGCCCTGGGTCCAGGCATCCTGCTCGTCAGCCAGTGGCCGTGCCGGGGCTGCACCGCCTGCCGAAAAGCGGCTGTATTGGCCTGGTTGCAGCAACAGCGGGGCGCCGTGCAAAGGGTGGATGCGCACTTCTTGTTCGAACACAGCGACCTGTGTCTGACCATTCAGCAGGCGCACCGAAAACCGCGTGCCCAGGGCCTGTACCCGGCCATGCGCGGTCTGCACGAAGAACGGCCGGCCCGCCGGATCGCCTGCGGTCTTGACCATCACCTCACCGCGACGCAACTGGATCAGCCGGTGCTGTGCGTCATAGCGCACATCCGCAGCGCTGTCGGTGTTGAGCATCAGCTGGCCGCCATCGGCCAGGGCAACAGGCAGGCGCTGGCCCACGTTGGTGTGGTAGTCGGCAAGCCAGGCGCCGTGTTCGAACTGCTCGACACCCAGCCAGCCCAGGCTGCTGCCACCGAGCATCAATGCTACGCCTTTGAGCACGCTGCGCCGGCTGTCATGCCGGGCCTGGCCGGCCAGGTCCAGCGTGCGCCCGGCCACTGCAGCAGGCACGCCTTGCAGACGTTGCTGCAGGCGCTCGATCTGCTGCCAGGCCCACTGGTTGGCCGTGGCCTGTTGCAGCCAATGCTGCCAGCCGAGGTGGTCCTGTGGCCCGGCCGAGCCGCTTTGCAGCAGGGTGTACCACTGCACCGCCTGCTCCAGTGCTGCGCGCTGCGCCGGGTCGATCACGCTCATTGCAGGCCTGCTTCGAGGTTGAACAGCAGGCAGTGGTGCAGCGCCTTGGCCATGTGCCGGTTGACCGTGGACAGCGAGATGCCCAGTTGCTCGGCAATGGCCTTGTACGGCATGCCCTCCAGTTGCGACAGCAAGAACGCCCGGCGCACTTCCAGGCCCAGGCCGGCCAGCATGGTGTCCAGTTCGCACAGGGTTTCCAGCAGTACGGCGCGGTCCTCTTCAGAGATATCCAGCGCCTCGGGCTGCTCGGCCAGCGTCTGCAGCCAGGCCCGCTCCAGGCGCGCGCGGCGGAAGTGATCGATCATCAGCCGGCGGGCGATGGTGGCCAGGTAGCCCTTGGGCTCGCGAACGGCCTGCAGGCGTTCGGCGGCATTGTCTGCCGTGAGGATTCGCACGAATACATCCTGAACCATGTCGGTGGCCAGCTGCTGGCAACTGAGCCGGGGTTGCAGCCAGTTGCGCAGCCAGCGGTGGTGGTCACGGTAAAGGCCATCGACCTGAGCGTGTGCATCCATGCAGGGCTTTTTCATACGATAGGTGAGGTGATTAAATAAGAATTCTTATCATTATGGTGTCAGTCGCACGGGCGAAACAAGGGTCAATGATCTGCAACACCCGTTGGCATACCTGGCGACTATTGCCAACAGCCTGCTGCGTCTGGCGGTGGAGCGTGCCGATGCCGAAGCGCCGGCGGCGCAGCCGGAGCAATATGAAATTTCCGCTGAGGCACGCCACCTGCCACTGATCTACAACAACGGCCAGCAGCCCCATTTTTCCCGTTCCACCAGCTCTGGTGCGCGGTGGATATACGATGAACTGGAATCCACCCATTGCTTCATGGCCGCCGAACATCGTTTCGCCAACGATTGGCAAGTGAAGCTGGCCGCCACACTGAACGTGAACAACCTGTTCGACGAGAAGTACTATTCGGGGATTGGAGGTAGCGTCGGCTACTACGGGGACCCGCGCAATGCCAGCCTGAACCTGCGCTACGACTTCTGATGGCATTGGGTAGACAGCAACCCGGCGGACCTACGCCAGACATGGCCCCGAATCAATGCCCCACCAACTGCTCCAGCAGCCGCTGCTTGTACCCCTGCAGCACCTGGCTGTCGCGCTGGCGCGGGTGCGGCAGGTCGATCCGCAGGTCTTCGCGAATCCGCCCGGGGTGCGCATCCATCACGATCACCCGGTCACCCAGGTACAGCGCTTCTTCGATGTCATGGGTCACCATGATCACCGTGCAGCGCTCCTGCACCCAGATGCGTTGCAATTCCTGCTGCAGGCGTACCCGGGTCAGGGCGTCCAGCGCGCCCAGTGGCTCGTCCAGCAACAGCACCTTGGGCTTGTTCACCAGCGCCCGGGCAATCGCCGCGCGCTGGGCCATGCCGCCGGACAGCTGGTGCGGGTAAGCCTGCTCGTAGCCGCTCAGGCCCACCAGCGTTATGTGTTCGGCCACCAGCCGGTTTTTTTCGGCTGCCGGTAGCGCATGGTTCTTCAAGGCCAGGGCGATGTTCTGCTGCAAGGTCATCCACGGGAACAGGCGGTGGTCCTGGAACACGATGCCGCGCTCAAGGCCCGGCCCGCGCACGGGGTTCCCATCCAGCAGGATCTGCCCCTGATAGTCCTGGTCCAGGCCGACGACAAGCCGCAGCAAAGTCGATTTGCCACAACCGCTTGCGCCGAGAACACTGACGAACTCACCGGGGCGGATGTCCAGGTCGATGCTTTCGAGTACCGGTACCGGCTTGCCCTTGAGCGGGTAGGCCTTGCTCAGGCCGCGAAGGGTCAGGGCGCCAGTGCTGGCGCAGGTGGGTAGAGCATGGGCGATAGCGTTCATGGTCGGGCCTTTCAAAGGGTAGGGCGCCAGCGCAACAGGCGGCGGGTAAGCAGGGAGCACAACCAGGACATCAGGTAGCCACACAGGCCGATGCACAGCACGCAGACCACGATGACCTCCATGCGCGCAGCGGCCTCGGCGTTCATCATCAGGCTGCCAAGGCCGGCCCCGGCAGACAGGAACAGCTCGCTGCCTACCGAGGTTACCCAGGCAAAGGCCAGCGCCTGCAGGACCCCGGCGGCAATGCCCGGCAGGGCAGCGGGCAGCAGGATCAGCCGCAGTTGCTGCCAACGGCCAAGCATCAGCACCTGTGCGGCTTCACGGTGCTGGCCGGCAACCTGGCGCAGGCTTTCGAATGTGTTCAGCACCATCGGGTACAACGCCGCCAGGCTGACGATCAGCAGCTTGGCGCCTTCGCCGTTACCCAGCCACAAGGCAATCAGCGGGATCCAGCCCAGCATCGGTACCTGGCGCAGGGCATGGAACAGTGGCGCGATCAGGCGGTTGGCCGGTGCGGACAAGGCCATCAGTGCCCCCAGGCCGATGCCGCCGACAATGCCAATGGCCAGGCCACTGCAGGTGCGCAACAGGCTCGCCCACAGGTTGACCAGCAGTTCACCGCTGGCCAGCAATTCGCTCAGTGCTGCGCCTACCTGCGCCAGCGGCACGAAGGCATAGGCCCCGGCCGCGCCCTGGCGCGAGGCATACTCCCAGGCACCGAGCAGCACCAGTGGCAACACCAGGCCACGCAAAGCTTGCAGTTTCATCACAGCCTCCTTAGCGGCTTTGCCAGGCCGACAGGCGCCGCTCCACGCGGCGCAGGGTGAAATCCAGGGTGAAGCCGATCAGCCCGGTCAGCACCACGCCAACCATCACCACATCGATGCGCAGCATTTGCCGGCCCATCTCGATCATCTGCCCCAGGCCGCTGTCGGCGGCCAGCAGCTCGCAGGCCACCAGCACCACCCAGGCACGGGTCAAGGCCACGCGTATGCCTGTGACGATCGCCGGCACCGCAGCGGGCAGGGCAATCCGGCCCACCAGCGTCGGCCAGCGCAGGCGGTACACCGCCGCCACTTCGAAATGGCTGCGCGGGATGGCACGGATGCCTTCGCAGGTAGCCAGCGCCACCGGGAAGAACGCGGTCTTGGCGACGATTACCACCTTGAAGGTTTCGTCCACGCCGAACAGCAGTACGAACATCGGGATCAGGGCGATGCTGGGCACCTGGCGCAGGGTATGAAACAGCGGGGCGCAGTAGGCCTCCACCGTTTTTGACAACGCCAGCGCTGCGCCAAAGCCAAGCCCGGCCAATGCGCCGCCGGTGAAGCCCGCGGCCAGGCGTGACAGGCTGCCTGCCAGGTGTTGCTGGAGTTCGCCGGTGGCCAGCAGGTCGTTGAGGCTGTGCCACACCTCCTGCGGCGGGATCAGCAGGTTGGTGGGGAACAGCCCGGCATTGGCCACCACAGCCCAGAGGGTGAGCAGGGCCAGGGGAGAGATGAACCAGGAAAGGGACGAAAGCGCGCGCATGGCTGGCCTTGGGAAAGCAGAGGGTAAATGACTATCGCAAGAGCTGTGCCAAGGGCCGCAGGCCCCGTATTGCAGGGTTGGAGGGTGAGGGTGATGCTGTGGCAGCAGTGGGCTGCTTCCACAGCAACAGTGAGCCAGCAATATCGGTGCTGGTTTCTTCGCGGGTAAACCCGCTCCCACAGGTACTGCACAGGCCTTGAAATCAGCGCTGTCCTGTAGGAGCGGGTACTGCACAGGCCTTGAAATCAGCGCTGTCCTGTAGGAGCGGGTTTACCCGCGAAGAAGCCAGCGCGGTTCCGGATCAGAAGTCGTAACTCACACTGGTGTAGTAGAACGCCCCCTGGGCCCCCTCCGGGCTGGTAATGGAGTACTTCGGCACGCCATACAGCTGCGCGCCCTGCAGTTTGTCCGGGTGGCTGTCGAACAGGTTGATCGCCCCCGCCGACAAGGTCAGGCCCAGGTCGAAGCGGTACGATACGTCCAGGTCGGTCACCCACTGCGGGCTGAAGGTCTGGTCCAGCGTCGGGTTCGCGGCGTTGCGGTTCTTCCATTCGCCATAGCGGCGCTGGGCCACCGTGACGCCCCAGCCGTCATACAGCCAGTTGGCACTGAGGGTCAGCTTGTCCTTGGGCGTACCGTCCTCGATCAGGCCCTGGGTGTTGCGGCCGATGATCTGGTTGCCGGGGATGCTACCCACATCGTCCAGCCCGGTGATGCGGGTGTTGTTACGGGCATAACCGCCGTTGAAGTCCAGCCGCCCCCAGCCTGCCAGGTCCAGCTGGTAGTGGCCGGCCAGTTCGAAACCGTCGGTGCGGGTGTCGGCGATGTTGGTGTAGAACGCCGCGCTCTGGATGTTGGCGTAGGGCGTGCCAGCGAAGATCGGGCCAACCACCGCAGCCGGCAGCTGGTCGGACAGGGTGATGCGGTTGTCGATGTCGATGCGGTAGGCGTCGAGTGTGACCGAGGCATTGGGCAGGGGGCGCCATACCAGGCCCACGGAGAAGTTGGTCGACTCCTCGGGCTTCAGCGCCTTGCCACCCAGCAACGCGGCTTCCGGGCTGTCGGCGCGTAGCGTGCGCTGCTGCACCTCGACCCAGTTGCCGCTGCCCGGCGGTTGCTCCACCACCTGCACGCTGAACGACGACAACCCGCTCTGTACCAGTGACGGCGCGCGGTAGCCGGTACTGGCGCTGGCCCGTGCGGCAATCTCTGGCGTGAAGTCGTAGCGCAGTGACAGCTTGCCGTTGGTGGTGTCGCCAAAGTCTGAATAATGTTCGCTGCGCACCGCCACGCCGGCCTGGAATTTCTCGGTGAGCTGGGCTTCGACATCGAAGTATGCGCCGATCACACGGCGGTCCAGCGACACGGCATCGACCTGGGTGATACCCGAGTAGTAACCCGGAATGCGCCGGCCAGTGATAGGGTCGAGGGTGTTGAACAGTGGCCCGTTTGACCAGCCGGCAGTGTCACCTTCACTGAGGTCGTAGTGTTCCTTTCGCCAGGCCAGCCCGGCAGACACGGTCAATGGCTTGAACAGCCAGTCATTGGCAACGTCGCGTGTCCAGTCCAGGGTCAGGTTGGTCTGGTCGGCTTCGCGCCGGCCGGTGTAGATGGTCGACGGGCTGGCGCTTCCCCAGCTTGGGTTGATGGCGTTGCGGTCGGTGGAGTCGACGCGGTTATCGCCGTAGTTCAGCGCCAGGTCGAATTTGCCCAGGGTCTGGTCTTCGAAGCGCAGGCCACCGGTGACGGCAAAGTCTTCCAGGCCGTAGCGGGTGACGGGCAGGCGGCCGTCCGGGTAGCGCGCCAGCGCCACGCTGCCATAGTTGCTGCGCAGGGTGGTGGGCGGGTCGAAGAAGTTCTCGGCATCGGTATTCTTGTGCGCGTAGGTGGCGAAACCGTAGGCGCTCAAGCCTTCGCCCAGGCCCATTTCGGCGTTGGCGGTGAAGTTGTACTGGTCGGAGACATTGCCCGAGCCCCAGCGCCAGTTGCGGTAGCGGTTGCTCTGTTCGCGCGCGGTGTCGATGCTGGTGGAGCCGGGGTAGAAAATGCGGTTGTCGTCGCGAGTGTCGCTGGCCGGGTCCTGGCTGCCGGCGTCGAAGGCCAGGGTCAGGAAGCCGTCGTTGGGCAGGGTAAAGCCCTTCCAGCCACTGAGCTTGCGTTGCAGGCCATCGCCTTTCTTGTAACCGCCGAAACGGTAGCCGGCATTGCCGCCTTCGTCGCGTTCCTTGAGCACGATGTTGATCACCCCGGCGATGGCGTCCGAACCGTACTGGGCCGCGGCGCCGTCGCGCAGGATTTCCACCCGTTCGATGGCCGACAGCGGGATCAGGCTGAGGTCCACCGCTGCTGCACCACGGGCGTTGACCAGGCCCTGGCGGGTGACGTTGGCGCTGGTGTGGCGGCGCTTGCCGTTTACCAGCACCAGCACCTGGTCGGAGGCCAGGCCGCGCAGCGAGGCGCCCTGGGCAATGGAGCCGGCAAAGGCACCTTGTGGCGATTGCGGGAAACTGAACGAAGGTGACAGGGCGGTGAGCGCAGCGGACAGGTCGCTGGCACCGGTTTCCTGCAGTTTTTCGCCGCTCAGCACATCGACCGGGGCGGCGCTTTGCAGGGCGGTGACGTCGCTGCGGTGGGTGCCGACCACGACCACGGTGTCGAGGCGGTCGTTGGGTTCGGCGGCGAAAGCGGGCACGGCGAGGCCGGCGATGGCCAGGGCGATGGCGCTGGCCAAGGGGGTGTGGTGGGGCATTTGGTATTCCTGCTGAAAAATGTGTTGGCTTTGCGGGCCCTATCGCCGGCAAGCCAGCTCCCACAGGAACCCACAAGCTTCAGGCCCAGCACTGTAACTGTGGGAGCTGGCTTGCCGGCGATAGGGCCCGAAAGGGCGACTCAGAACCGGCTGGTAACGCTGAGCCCAACGGTGCGCGGGTCGCCGTAGGTGATCACGTATTGCCCGGCAGTACCGTTGGGCCGGCCGTGCACCTGGTAGCGGCGGTCGGTGAGGTTGTTGACGAAGCCGGTCACGCTCAGCTTGTCGTCGTGGCTGAACCAGCTCAGGCGCGCGTTGGCCAGCGTGTAGTGGGGCTGGCTGAGGGTAGCGTCGGCGCTGCTCTGGCGGTCGGCGAGGAAGTACTCCTTGTCGCGGAAGCTCACGTCGCCTCCGGCCACCAGCTTGCCGCCCACTTCCAGCGGGAGGGTGTAGTCGGCACCCAGCGACACCACGTTACGCGGCGAGCGCACGAAGCTGTTGCCGCTGTAGTCGCCTGTCACCGCGCCGGTGGTGGGGTTGGTGTTCTTGAAGTCGGTGTACTCGGTATCGAGGAACGACACCGCTGCACGCAAGTGCAGGCGCTCGGTCGGCTGGCCTTCGATTTCCAGTTCGGCGCCCTTGACCTTGCCCTTGGCACCGTTGGTCAGCGCGGTGGTGAGCACGCCGTTGTTCACCGTCAGCAGGTTTACCTGGATGTCGGAGTAGTCGTAGTAGAACACGTTGGCGTTGACGATCAGCCGGCGGTCGAACCACTCCGACTTCAACCCGATTTCGTAGGCATCGAGTTTTTCCGGGTCGACCGTGGTCAGTTGCGCCAGGCTGGTCGACAGCCCGGTGTTGAAACCGCCCGAGCGGAAGCCGTGGGCGTAGCGGAAGAACACCCGCAGGTTTTCGTTAATGCGGTATTCGGGGGTCAGGTCATAGGTCCAGGCTTCCCAGGTCTTGTCTTCCTGGCGGTTGCCGTTGGTACCCACGCCGCCCAGCGGGATCAGCGGGCCGCTGGCCGTGGCGCGGGTCAGCTGTACCAGGTCGAGGTCGATGTCCTTTTTCTCCTGGGTCCAGCGCAGGCCGCCGGTGACGCTGAAGTCATCGGTGAAGTCGTAGGTCAGGTTACCGAACAGCGCGTAGCTGTCGGTACGATGGTCGTAGCCCAGGTCGCGAAAGGCAGTGGTGCCCACCTGGTTGGAGCCGGTGCCATTAGGCGTTGGCCCGGGGGTGACGATACGCTGCGCCGAGCTATCGAGGTCTTCGTGGAAGTAGTGCGCGCCCAGCAGCCAGTGCAGCGGGCGGTCTTCCGGCGAGGCCAGGCGTAGCTCCTGCGACCACTGGCGATAGCTGTTGTCGGTGATGGCTGCGCCGTTGACCTCGTAGGGGGTGTAGTCGGCGTCGCTGGTGGAGCGGTTGCGGATGTAGTCGTAGGCGCTGATCGAGGTCAGCGTGTAGTCACCCAGGTACCCGTTCAAGATCAGCGAAGCACCATCATGGTCGAGGCGGTAGTCCTCGTTGACGTTCAGCGAAATATCGCGGCCATGCGGGCGTTCGTAGCCAACGTTGTAGTAGCGGCCAACCGGCAACGAGCCGTTGCTGCCGTCACCTTTGAACTGGCGGCTGTGCAGCTTCAACAGGGCATCCAGGTTGGGGTTGAGCTGGGCAAGGAACTGCAGGCGGATGGCCTTCTTGTTTACATCACCATAGGTATTGCCGTCGAAATCGTTGTTCTGAAAGCCGTCACGCTCTTCGGAATACAGGGCCACCCGTCCAGCCAGTTTTTCGTCTACCAGTGCGCCACCGATGGCTCCGGTGACGATGCGCTCGTTCTTGCTGCCGAAGCCGACCGTGCCGTAGCCGTCGGTATCGAAGGTTGGTTTTTTCGAGATCACGTTGACCGCGCCGGCGGTGGTGTTCTTGCCATACAAGGTACCCTGTGGCCCACGCAGGATCTCGATGCGCTCCAGGTCGAACAGCGGCCCGCCACCGGCGATCGGCGCGTTGAGGTAGACGTCGTCGGCGTAGATGCCCACTGGGTATACCGTGGCCGCACCGGTGTCGCCAGTGCCCAGGCCACGGATGTACCAGCGCGGGCGGCCGTCGCCGTCGGGGTTCTTGGCCGAGGCGTTGGGTACGAAGGTGGTGATGTCGCCCATGGCGCGCACGCCGTCGGCGGTGATGCTGGTGCCTTTGATGGCCGAGACGGCGACCGGCACTTCCTGCAGCGTCTGCTCACGGTGCTGGGCGGTGACGGTAACGGTTTCCAGGGCCGCCTCTTTGTTGTTTTCTTCGCTGGCGGCGATGGCCTGGCTGCCGGTGCCGGCCAGCAGCAGCGCAAGGCTGATCTGGCGGGCCAGTGGATGACGTTGGTGCATGGTGGATCTCCCCGTATGTAAAGCGTTGTTGGGGAGAGCTAGAGCAGGGACTGTGCCATGTTGTTAAGTTGCTGATTTGTAATGGTTTTAGCTGAGTGTTAGGACGGTGTTGCAGAGTGGGCAGCAGTGGAGTGCTGGGTGGGTGCTGCTGTGGCAGCAGTGGTGGGGCCGAAATTGCCGGGGCTGCTGAGCAGCAGCCCCGAAAGTCTCAAACGGCCAGCCGCGAAGTCGAGCCGATCACACTCTCCAGCACGCGAAAATCGATCCACTCCCGCACATCGAAACGCCGTGGTATGAACCCCCACCTGAACAGGAACTCGGTGAAGTCCTGCAGTGCGTCGATCGAGCGGCTGTCCAGCGTGGTGCGCAAGCGCCGGTGTGCATCGTCACCGTAAGCCGCTGCCACCCAGTACTCGCTGGTGTTCAGCTCACGTGCCAGAAAGCGCCGGGTATCTTCGGGGTTGGCCCAGGCCCATTGCTCGGTGCGCAACACCGTGTCGACCAGTGTACGGCTGGCATCGAAGTGGTTCTCCAGCAAGTGCCGGTCCACGGTCAACGTGCGCGGCGTGCCGTTGTTGCTGCGGATCAGCGGGTCGGGGTGGCTGCCGGTGTCGACCACCACCCGCAGGCCGAATTCATGGGCCAGGTGCACGGCGTGGGCACCTTTGAGGAAGATGGCGTCGATATCGCCGCGCAGCAGGCCGATCAGCTCGTTGTTGCGGCGGCTGAAGCGGCTGGTGTCCAGGCTTACCTCGGCGCCATACAGGTGCTGCTTGGCATCGTCGCTGTAGGTGCCGCCGTAGGGGTAGTCCACCCGTTCCACGTCAGCCACCGCCAGGCCTTCGAGCTTCAGGGCGTTTTCCAGCCCGCGCAGGGCCTGGGCGCGGGTGAAGTCGATCTGCACGTTGGCCCACTTGGGCAGGCCGAAGCGGCGGTTCTTCAGGTCGCGGATGCTGCGCACGCCGCTTTCTTCGGTGGTGAGGATCAACTGCACCTCGTCACTCCACGACAGGCCCAGCACGCGGGTCTCGACGCCGCTGGCATAGGCCCAGATGGCCGGGATGTTGCCGCCGTGGCGCACCGAATTCTGCAGGTGGTGGTCGTAGTGGGCCTCGCGCACCTCGCGCTCGCTGGATTCGCGCAGCGACTGGATATTGGTGCCGAACGGCGCAAAGGCCTCGGCAAGGCGGCCCGACTGCACGGCAATACCGAGGCCGGTGGGTACCGGGCTGTGGGTGTACCAGAGGGTTTCCAGGGGCTTGGTCATGGGGCTGTGGTTTTCCTGTCCATGGGGGTGGGGGCCAGCAAGTGCGCCAGGGGGTGGTGGGCGATCCAGTCGCGTACTTCGAAGCGCGCGGGTATGAAGCGCCAGCGCTTGAGGAACTCGACAAAGTCCTGCAAGGCATCGATGGCCTGTTCGTCCAGGCGGGTGCTCAGGCGCAGGTGGGCGTCAGCGCCGTAGGCCACTTGCACCCAGTACTCGCTGCTGTTGGTTTCACGCGCCAGGTAGCGGCGGGTTTCGTCCGGGTGCTGGTGTGCCCAGCGTTCGGCGCGCAGTACCGAACCGAGCAGGGTTTGCACCACCTGTGGGTGGTGTTCCAGCATGTGGCTGTCGACCGCCAGCGTGCGCGGCGTGCCGTTGTTGCTACGGATCAGCGGGTCGGGGTGGCTGCCGGTATCGATTACCGTGTGTAGGGCAAAGGCATGGGCCAGTTGCACGGCGCTGGCCCCCTTGAGGAAGATCGCGTCCACTTCGCCGCGCAGCAGGCCGGCCAGCTCCAGGTTGCGGCCTTCGCTTTGGGTGCTGGACACCGGCGTGCCGGCCACGTTGCGCACCGGGCGGTCGCTGAAGGTGCCGTCGTAGCGGAAGTTGACCAGTTCCACGTCACCCACTTGCAAACCTTCGAGCTTCAGGGCGTTTTCCAGCCCACGCAAGGCCTGGGCGCGGGTGAAGTCGATCTGCGCCGCCGCCCAGTCAGGCAGGCCAAAGCGCCGGCCCTTGAGGTCCTTGACGGTGTGGATGCCGCTGTCTGGCCGGGTCAGGATCAACTGCGCTTCGTCGGCCCACGACAGGCCGATCACGCGGGTTTCACGGCCTTGGGCGCGGGCCCAGATGGCCGGGATGCTGCCGCCGTGGCGCACCGAGTTGCGCAGGCTGTGGTCGAAGTGCGACTCACGCACCGCCTGCTGATCTGCTTCGCGCAGCGACTGCACCTGGGTGCCGAGGCTGGCCAGGTCTTCTTGCAGCCAGCCTTGCTGCACGGCAATGCCCAGGCCGGTGGGTACCGGGCAGCGGGTGTACCACAAGGTATCGAGGGGTTGGCTCATGTTTGGGCTCCGGTCAGGCGCTGGCTTGCAAAGGGCGGGTTGTGGCGGTGTGCTGCACCAATGGCAGCACCTCCTGGCCGATGCGCAGGGCTTCTTCCAGGTGTGGGTTGGCGGCGAGGATGAACGTGCTGAAGCCGGCATCACGGTATTCGGCCAGGCGTTCAGCGATGTGCTGGTGGCTGCCCACCAGGCCTACGGTAGGGCCAGGTTTGGCCTTGGCGAAGCCGGCCCACAGGTTGCGCGCCAGCACCAGCTCGTCGAAACCTTGCACGTGCTGGTGGTACGCCGCCTGGCGCGCGCCACCAACCGAGTCGGAGCCGGTCACGAAGTTTTTTGCCGTGCTGCTGGCCTTGCCTTCCAGGCGTTCGAACTGCTGGCGTAGCTCACGCCAGGCTTGCTCTTCGGTTTCGCGGGCGAACAGGTCGACGCGCAGGCCGAAGCGCACCGTGCGGCCTTGCTTGTCGGCCAATTCGCGTACCCGTTCGATATGCGGCTTGAGCTTGTCGATCGGTTCGGCCCAATTCAGGTACACATCGGCATGGCGTGCGGCGACGCCCAGTGCGGCATCGGAAAAACCAGAGAAATACACGCCTGGCTTGCGTTCGTGTTGCAAGCCAGGTGGCAGGCTGCCGTTTTCCAGGCGGTAGATATCGCCTTCATACGAGAACGTGTCCTGTGTCCACAGGCCCTGGATCACGTCGAGAAATTCGCCGGTGCGCTTGTAACGCAGGTCATGTTCGAGGAAGTCGCCATTGGCGCGCTGGCTGGCCGGGTTACCGCCGGTGATGATGTTCCAGTCCAGCCGACCACCGCTGAGGTTCTGCAGGATGGCCGCCTGCTGGGCGGCATAGGCAGGCAGCGTCCAGGTGGCCTGGAAGGCGATCAGGAAGCGTATGCGGCGGGTTTCGCGGGCCAGCGCGGCGGCGGCAATCCAGGGCTCCGGGCCGGTGGGCAGCAGCGCGCCCTCGAAGCCGGCCAGCTCGGCGGCCTTGGCCACCTGGGCGATGTAGTCGATGTAGGTGAAGCCGTCGGCCTGGCCGTCGGGCAGGCGGCCAGGGGCGATGTTACCGGCGCGGTGCACGGGATTGCCTCGGTTGTGGCGGTCGGTGGACAGCTGGGGGCCGTCGGTGCCCAGGGGCAGGCGCCAAAAGAATTCGGTGGTCATGGGGGCTCCTGAAGGGTGTAAGCGTGGGGAGGGTGGTGCAACGGCTGTGCCATGGGGCGTGCAGGGCCTGTGGGGCGGGGGTTTGCGGGGTGGGCAGGAACAGGGGTGCTGCTGTGGCAGCAGTCGGGCAGCAGTGGATGCTGGGAGAGCAGCATGAAGGCTGCCGGGTGTAGGGTTTATCGTTGTTGCAGCGCCAGGCAATGCCCATCGTCTTGGTCGCCACATTGCTCTGCGTTGCAGCCGCAGTGTTCGGTTTATGGTGGTGGGGGCCTCAGTGGCAGTGGCGAGACCAGCTGCCCCTGGCCGAGCTGCCCATGCGCATTGCCGCCACCCTACTGCTTGCGGTGTTACCGCTGCTGGTGTGGAGCGCGTTGGTGCACCGTCGCAATCGCTTGATCGTGCGCGAGCGGCAGCAGCTGAGGCGTGAGGCGGAGGATCCCTGCCTGGTGTACTTGCAGGCCCAACAGCGCGCGCTCGATGGCAACTTGACGCGCTTGTTGACGCGCTTGCGCGACAGCCAGGGCGGCCGCGGGAATCGCTACGATGTGCCGTGGTATCTCATCCTGGGCGAGGAGAATGCAGGTAAGTCGAGCTTTGTCAGTCGTTCGGACCAACGCTTCGCCTTGACCCGCACCGAGCGCAGTTCGGCTCAACGGGCCGGCGCCGATCCAAATCTGCTATTCGATATCGACTGGTGGGTGGGTGACGCTGCGGTGCTGATCGATCCGCCGGGTGAGTACATCAGCCAGCCGGAGCGGCCTGTGCCGCCAGCCGATCCGATGCCTCCCAAGCCAGCGCCTGACGCGGGCCAGGAGGAAGCCGCTGCTGAGTATGCGCCCGCCACGCTCAAAACTGCCGAGTCCCCAGGCCTGCCGGCAGGCATCGAGCGCCGTTTGTGGCGGCACATGATCGGCTGGCTGGCGCAGAATCGCAGCCGGCGACCGCTCAATGGCGTGGTCTTGCTGGTGGACATGACCAAGCTGTTTTCGCAGACCGAAAAAGCGCGGCGTGACTTGGCCTTCGTGCTGCGCGCGCGCCTGACTGAGTTGGGCGGCGAACTGGGCACGCGCCTGCCGTTGTATGTGGTGATGAGCAAGTTTGACCTGCTGGACGGTTTCGAAGAGCTGTTTGCCAAGCTTCCGGCGCACGAGCGCGAAGAGGTGCAGGGCTTCACCTTCACGCTGGCATCGGTGAGTGCCTTTGACACCTGGCTGGAGGAACTGGGCAAGGCCTACCAGTGCTTCATCGAGCAGCCACGCCCCAAACCCTATACCCCGGCCGCAACTTCCCCCGCACTGCGCATGTAGGTTTCATAAAGCGCTGAATAGGCCCCACCCCGGCCAATCAGCTCGGCATGCCCCCCTTGCTCCACCACCTGCCCATGTTTCACCACGGCAATGCGGTCAGCATCACGAATAGTCGCCAGCCGATGAGCAATGATGATCGCCGTGCGCCCTTGGCACAGGCGGCGCAGGGCGCGCTGGATGCGCCGCTCGGTGTGTACGTCCACCGCCGAGGTGGCTTCGTCCAGCACCAGCACCGCCGGATCAGCCAAGTAAGCGCGCACCAGGCACACCAGTTGGCGTTGACCATGGCTCAGGTGCGCGCCCAGTGGGCCGACTTCACTGTGGTAGCGCTGCGGCAGGCGTTCCAGCACCTCGTCGGCGCCCAGCTCGCGGGCGGCGGCAATCAGCTGTGCATCGCTGGCAGCAGGCGCGGCCAGGCGCAGGTTGTCGAGGATGCTGCCGCTGAACAGCACGTTGTCCTGCAGCACCACGGCCACGTTACGGCGCAGGTCGTGCTGGGCCAGTGCGCGCAGGTCGATGCCGTCCAGCTTCACGGCGCCCTGCTGTACCTCGTAGAAGCGTGTCAGCAACTGCACCAGGGTGCTCTTGCCATGCCCCGACGGGCCGACAATGGCCAGTACTTCGCCGGCCCTGATGTGCAGGTCGAGCCCGTTGATCACCGGGCGTGGGCTGTTCGGCGCATAGGCAAAGCCGACCGCGTCGAAGTCCACCTGGCCGCGCGCTCTGGCCAGCGTGCGTGGCGCTGGCGGGTCGAGCACTTGCGGGTGGGTGTCAAGCAGCAGGAAGATGCGCTGCGCCGAGGCGCTGCCGGTGGCATAGCGTTCGAACAGGTCCGACAGCTCTTGCAGCGGGCCAAGGAACAGGAACACGTAGAACAGGCTTTCGGCCACCTGCCCCACGCTGACCTTGCCTTCGGCCAGGCCATGGGCACCGACCAACAGCAGTACGGCCATACCGGTGGTGCTCAGCAGCGCGGTGAACGGGGCAAACCAGCCGGCGCGCAGGCTGCCGCGGATCAGCGCCTGGTTGAAGTCTTCCAGCAGGCGTCGGTAGCGCGCCTGGTTGCGCTGTTGCTGCCCGCATTGCTGGATCAGCCGAACGCCGCTGACACTTTCCACCAGGTGCGCGGTAAAGCGGCTGCGTTGCTCGGCCACCTTGGCCCAGTTGCGCTGGGATACCCGCTTGAAACGCCAGGTGGCCACGGCCAGCAGTGGCACCGTGGCGGCCAGGCTATAGAAGAAGCTGGGTTCGATACGCCACAGCATCACCGCCGCCAGGCCACAGCGCAGCAAGGCGCCGAGCAGCTCGGGCGGGCCTTGCACCAGCAGCGGCTCCAGCGCATCGACGTCGCGGTCGGCGCGGGAGATGATGCGCCCGGCACGGGTCTGGTCGAAGTAGCTCACCGACAGCGCCTGCACATGGGCGAATACCTTCACCCGCAGGTCATTCAGCACACGGATCGCCGCACGCCCGGCAATGAACTGCGATACCCCGGCCAGCAGAAACCGCCCCAGCCAGCTCGCCGCCAGCCCCATGCCCAGCCACAGCACCAGACGCTCGTCGAGCAGCCAGTGACCGGCACTGGGCACCAGGCCTTCGTCCAGCAGCTCGCGGACAAACCATGGCCGCAGGAACACGGTGAATACCAGCAGCAACTCGATGCCGATCACTGCCAGGATCAGCCCGCGAACCGGGCGCAGCAGCGGCAACAGGCGCTGGAACATGCCGCGGTCCAGTGCCTGGCGGGCCAGGCGTTGCTCGATGTCGATATCGCTGGCAGGGGTGTGCTGCACTTCAGTCATGGTCGATCCCCAGCAGGTCGCGGTAATGGGCGTTGTCGGCGCTCAGTTCGGCATGGCTGCCGCTGGCACTGATGCGGCCGTTTTCCAGCATCAGCACACGGTCGGCCAGCAGCAAGGTGGACAGCCGGCTGGTGATCAGCAGCAGGGTCGGGCCTTGGCCGCCGGCGCTGTGCAGGCGGCGGATGTTGTGCAGCACCTGGCGTTCGCTCAACGCATCCAGGGCGCTGGTAGCGTCGTCCAGGCAGAGGATGTCCGGTTTGCCCAGCAGCGCGCGGGCCAGGCACAGGCGCTGGCGCTGGCCGCCAGACAAGGTCACGCCGCGGTCGCCCAGTGGCGTATCGAGGCCGTGGGCCAGGCGTTCCAGCACATCCTCGGCGGCGGCCAGGCGCAAGGCCTCACGCAACTGCGCATCGCTGGCCTGCGGTGCGGCCAGGCGCAAGTTGGCGGCCAGGCTGTCGGAGAACAGAAAGCTCTCTTGCGGCAGTACCTGCACGCGACGGCGCAGGTCGGTCAGGTCGAGGTCACGTACATCGTGCCAGCCGCGGGCATCGCTGCCGATTTGCACGCTGCCATGCTGCACATCGGCAAGGCGCGGCAACAGGCTGGCCAGCACGCTCTTGCCGGTGCCGGTGGCGCCGACCAGTGCCACCACTTCGCCGGGCTGCAGGGTCAGCGAGCAGCCGTGCAGGATGTGCCGATCGGCTTTTGCGGCACTGACCTGAACCTGGTCCAGCTTCAGCCCCAGCGGCCCGGCGGGCAGTGTGGCTTGGCCGCCAACGATGGCCGGGCGCTCGTCCAGCAGTTGCCAGATGCGTTCGGCGCTGGCGCGGGCGTCGGCGAAGGTCTGCATCACCCGGCCAATGCCTTCGATACGGAACACCAGCGTGGTGGCTACCAGCAGCGAGGTGACCAGCTCGCCGATACCCAGCGCGCCGGCGGCCACCCGGTGTGCGCCATAGACCAGCACCCACACATGCCCCAGCGCTACCACGGCCTGTGGCAGCGGAATGCGCGAACTGGCGTAGGCGAGGGCGGCGCGGGCGTGGCCAGTGAACACCTCAACCTGGCTGGCGAAGCGGGCGATGCGCTGGCTTTCCAGGCCAAAGGCCTTGATCACCCGCACCCCACCGATGCCCTCGGCCAGGTCCTGGCTGACCTGGTCATAGGCTGCGCCCACCGCGCGGTCCAGGGCGACGAGGCGATCGGTTTGTACCACGAACAGCCACAGCCCGGCACCGGTCAGCAGCAACGGCACCAGGCCCAGCAGTGGGTCGTACGCGCTCATCAGGCCGACGGCGGCGATGACCACCAGCGGGGTTTCGATGATCTGCCGCCAAAAGGTGATCAGCGCGTCGCGTACCTTGTCGGCGTCACGGGTCGTGCGGGTGACCAGTTCGCCCATGCCATGGCGCCAGTGGTAGCCCAGGTGCAAGCGCTGCACCTGGTCGAGGATGCGTTCACGCAGGCGTGTGAGCAAGGCCTGGCTGAGTACTAGTGACAGGACGGCGGCGGCGTATTGCAGCAGGCCACGGCCGAAGGCGATAGCCAGCAGCAGCCACAGCCAGTGCCAGGCCACACTGGCGTCCAGGCTGCCGTCGGCCAGGTGCTGCACGGCGCGGCCGGCGCTGACATCATCGACGGCCTGGCCGATCAGCCACTGCTGCCAGGCCAGGCCGAGGTTGCCGGCAATGTACAAGGCAGTGACCAGGGCGAAGCGCCAGGGCATTTCGCGGTAGATGGCCAGTGCCCGAAGAAGAGGGTGGTTCATGTAGATCACTCAAAGGGGCTGCTTCGCAGCCCATCGCCGGCAAACCAGCTCCTACAATGACCGCACTGCGCTTGGGCTTGATGCGACCCTGTGGGAGCTGGCTTGCCGGCGATTGGGCCGCATAGGGTTCAACGGCGTGTGGCGCCCTGGTTTTCCTTGGCATTGAGCACTGCCGTGTACTCCCCCGGGTCCGCCCCGTTCAGGTAGTAGTTGCCGACGTTGTGCAGCCGCCAGCGGATGGGGTCGTGGGTGGTGTGCACCCGGGCATTGCGCCAGAAGCGATCAAGGTTCCACTTGCTCAGCGAAGCGCTGGCCCCCAGCAACGAAAACAGGTCACTGGATATTTTCAGCGACGCTGCGTCTGAATGCGCACGCGCAGTGGCTACCGAGAGAATCAGCTCATCCTGCAAGGCCTTGTTCTCCGGGTCGCGTTCGTGTTCGTCAAACACGCGCGCGGCTTCGCGCAGCACCGACTCGGCACCCCGTAGCGCCACGGCATATTCGCCCACCTGACGAATCACATGCGGCTCGTCACTGGCGCGCTCGACACCGCTCTCCACCCAGGCGCGGGCATGCTCGCGCAGGTACTCGACGGCGGCCTGCAGGGCACCTGCGGCAATGCCGGTGTCGATGGCAGCGTGAAGGATTTGCGGAAAGGTCAGGCCGGTGCGCTTCATCGGCCCGCTGCGGCGGGTCAGGTAACGTTCGTCGAGCACGATGTTGTCGAAGTTGACGGTGCCACTCACCGAATTCTGCTGGCCGAAGGCCTGCCAGTCATCGACCAGGGTCAGCCCGGGGGTGTCACGGTGCAACAGTACGCCGACGCCGCCGTCCTCGCTGGCGGCGGTCAGCGAAATCCATTCGGCCAGGTAGGAGCCGGTGGAGTAGAACTTGCTGCCGTTGAGCAACCACTGGCCATCGGCGCCGCGCTCGACACGGGTCTTGAGGGCGAACTTGTTCTTGCCACCGACCTCGGCCAGGGCATTGCCGAAGCGCTTGCCGGCGAGTACGTCGGCGATCAGCCGGTCGCGTACCTCGTCGGGGTAGCCGGTCAAGATGCCGCGCAGCATCACGTTGTGAATCTGCAGCAACTGGCCGACGCCGCCATCGGCTGTGGAAACCAGGCGCACGGTTTCGACAATGGTCTGCACCGAGGCACCGAGGCCGCCAAACTGAGTGGGTACTGCGATGGCAGTGAGGCCGCTGCTGGAAAGCAACTCGGCCTGGCGGCGAGGGAGCTGACCATTGTTGCGCGGGTCGGCTGCCAGTTCGGCGATTTGTGCGGCGACCTCGCGGGCGACTTCGATAGCCTCGGTTTCGCGGGTCAGGCGGCGGGCGGGGGTGGGTTCTATGGCGCTCATGGAGAGATCTCGGGTATGTCTTAAGGGGCCGGTTCGCCTGTTTCGCGGGTGAACCCGCCCCACAGAAACTGCGTTGCATGGGCTTCGCGCGGTTCCTGTTTCGCGGGTTCACCCGCGAATGGCCACACCGCGGTCCCCAGCCCTTGAGCAATATCTCTGCCACAGCGCTTCAGGCCCCATCCTGCGCGGCCTCCACCACCGTGTGCTGCCCCAGCAGCAGCCTTCCTGCTGGTGGGGCAGCACCCCACCCGCAATCCTGCTCCCAGCCCAGCACCCGGCGCCCCTCTGCAATAGCCAAAGCCGCGTAAATCAAGGCCTGCAGCGGTTGGCACGCACACTGCAATGCTGCCTGGACGACGCTTAAGGAGCCACCCCATGACCCTCGCAACCTCTACCGCACAACGCCCGGCCGACGACCCGTCTGCGCTGGAGCGCATCTGGTTCACCCGCTGCCCGGTGCCCACCGCCTCGGGTATCGCCTACAAGCTCGGCTGGCTGGAACAGGAGTTCGCCGCTGATGGCCTGCCGGTCTCGACCTTGCAGGAGGCTCGCCAGCTTGGGCATCACCACTACGATCACCAGCTTGCCGGGCTGTTCCGCGAGGGCGGCAACGTACCGGCGCTGGCCGCACGGGCGGCCGGCTCGCCCAGCCGGCTGATCGGCCTGACCTGGATCGAGGAGTGGCAAACCATTCTGGTCCGCCCGGACTCGGGTATTTGCAGCGCCGCCGACTTGCGTGGCAAACGCCTGGCCCTGCCGGCCTGGGGCGACAGCCGCCCCGGCAGCATTGCCCGCGCCATGAGCCTGCACGGTTACAAAGGCGCGCTGGCTTCGGCCGGGCTGCACCTGGATGACGTGCAGCTCGTGGAAGTGGCCTTGCTCGACCAGGCCAGCGCGGCCACCCCGCAGCTGGGCCTGCAAAGGCTGTGGTCGGGGCTGGACTACCTGGCCCGTGGCGAAGTCGATGCAGTGTACGTGAAGGGTGCGGCAGCGGCCGATGCGGCCCGTCGCCTGGGCCTGGTGGTAGGTGTTGACCTCGACCTGCTGGCCGACCCGCGCCACCGCATCAACAACGGCACCCCGCGGCCGATCACCGTGCACCAGCGCTTGCTCGACAACCACTTCGACCTGGTGGTGCGTTTTCTCGCCCAAACCCTGCGCGCCGCCGAGTGGGCCGCCAGCAACCGTGAGGCGCTGAACCGCATCCTTGAAGAGGAAACCCGCGCCGGTAGCCAGGGGGTCGCCGAAGCCTACCGGGGCGACTTCCACACCACCCTGGCACCAGACCTGTCCGAACAGCGCCTGGCGTTCCTCGGCACGCAAAAAGATTTCCTCTACCTGCACGGCTTTCTTGAAGCCGACTTTGCCATCGCCGACTGGGTCGACCCGCGGCCTCTGCAAGCTGCCCATCAACTGCTGGCACAACGCCGCGCCTGACCTTTCTGGAGACTGACCATGACCGTACTGATCAACGAACGCCCCGTCACTGCCGAGCTGCAAACCTTCATCGACCAGGTAGTGGCTGAAGCCGAAGCGGCGTTCAGCGTGTTCCGTGAAACCAACACCATCACCGCCAACGGCACGGTCGGTTTCATCGAGCGTGTTCCCGGCGAAGAACTGCTGGTGTCGGTGAATTACGGCGGGCCATGGAACCACCGCAAGCCGTTGCAGGCCACCTTTACCGACTTTTCCGGCAACGTGATCGTCGGCAAGGGCAAAGGTGGCCTGGGCCGTTACACCAGACTGTTCCAGGCCCACGCCGACATCACCACCGTCTCGCATGTGCACAGCCCGTACCTCGGCGCCTGGGCCCAGACCCACCGCACCCTGCCGTTCCACTACGTGCCGGTGCAGCGCTACCAACTGGCGCGTGAGCTGCCGGTGTACATCGACCGGCGCCAGGCCGAGGTGGATTTCATCCTCGACAAAATCGCCGAAAACCCGTTCAACCTGGCCATCCTCGAAGCCAACGGTGGCGCCACGGTGTGGGGCAAGCAAGGGCTGCGGGCCACGGCGGAGTTCATCCTGTTGCTGGAGGAGGGCGCGCAGATCCAGCTGTTGGCTGATGCGCTGGGCGGATCGCGGCCTTATGGGCCAGGGGTGCTGACCCAGCAGTGGAAGATGAGCGGGTTGTATGAGCGGGCTACCGAGCTGGGTTTGGTGCCGGGTATTGATCGGCGTAGCTGATCAGATCGCTGGGCTGCAACGCAGCCCCAAGACCTTCAAGCCTTGCACCCCATTCAGGAAAAGGACCTACCCCATGGCAGTAAAAATCCTCTGGTACCTCACCACCCCCGACGGCCCCTATCCCTGGGAACCCGAAGGCCGTTGGCACACCGACTTCGCACACCTCAAGCAGCTGGCCATCGCCGCCGACCGCCTGGGCTTCTACGGCTCACTGCTCGGCTCCAGCCCCAACGAAAGCCTGGCGGTATCGGCTGCACTGATCGATGCCACCTCGCGCCTGCGCTTCCTGGTTGCCCAGCACCCGGGCGAGCTGTCGCCGGCGGTGCTGGCCAAGTGGGCGCTTACCTTCGACCAGTTCTCCAACGGCCGCCTGCTGTTCAACGTGGTCAACGGCAATGACGCCGGCCTGGCTACCCTGGGTGTGCACTACCCGCACGATGAGCGTTACGACTTCAGCCTGGAGTACTGGCGCGCCTTCCAACGCTTCTATGCCGGTGATACCGCCGGCTACGAGGGCCGCTACGTCAAGCTTTCGCCGCGCTCGCCAGCGGCCGCCAGCCACCCGCTTGGCGGTTGGCACCCACCCAGGCAAAAGCCCGGTATTGCGCTGTGGGGTGCCGGCACTTCGGCACCGGGTGTGGCCCACTCGGTGCAACTGCTGGACGTCTACCTGAGTTTCGCCGACACCCCGCAGAAGCTTGGCGACAAATTCCGCCGGGTTGCAGCGGAGGCGGCAAAGATCGGCCGCGAACTGACTTATGGCACGCGTTTGCAGGTGATCGTGCGCGAGACTGAGGAAGAAGCCTGGGCCCACGCCGAACGCCTGTTGCAGCGTACCTCGCTGGCCACCGCGCGCGCGGCCATCGAACGCCAGTTGCCGCCAGGGCAAACCCTCGACAGCTACGTCAGCGATGACCCGCGCATCCAGCGCAACCTCGACAGCATCCGCGCCGGGCGCCTGCCCACGGCCCGCGAGCTGGAGATCTACCCCAACGTCTGGCTAGGCCCCAGCCTGTTCGGCTTCAACATCCTCGGCCCGGCCGCCGGCACTTACCTGGTCGGCAGTGCCGCGCAGGTCGCCGAGCGCATCCGCGAGTACGAGGCCCAAGGCACCTCGGCCCTCATTCTCTCGGGTTTCCCACTGATCGACGAGGCACACCGGGTGGCCGACCTGCTGTTCCCGCTGCTGGACCTGGACCACGGTTTCGAAGTGCCGCAGCTGGGCGCGGCGAGCAAGCCGCGCGTGGCGCAACCCGCGTAAGGAGAGGGTAATGAGCGAGCTGTTTTCGCGCCGGGTGTTTCTCGGCAACAGCCTGGCCGTGGGGGGCAGCCTGCTGCTCGGCGGTGGGCTGCTCAGTGGCTGCGACAGCAGTGTGCCGGCAGTTGCCAGCGCGGTGTTGCCGGGCACACCGGTGCGTGGCGGGCGCCTGCGGGTGGGGATTATCGACGGCGACCAGGCCGGCAACCTCGACGCACATAAACCGGTAGGCGGCGGGATCATCCGCGGCTGGGCACTGTACGCCAAGTTCTGGGAATGGAACGCCGATGTCAGCACGCGGCTGGCCCTGGCCGAATTCGCCGAGCCGAATGCCGATGCCAGTGCCTGGACCATCCGCCTCAAGCCGGGGCTGGAGTTTCACCACGGCAAAAGCATCACGGCCGACGACATGCTGTTCTCGATCCTGCGCCTGACCGACCCGCAGCTGGCCTCGCCATTTGCCGGCCTGGTCGGCGCCATCGACCGCCAGGCATTGCGCAAGCTGGATGAGCGCACCCTCGAGATCCGTTTCAAGCAGGGGCACAGTTTCTACCCGCTGGATGAAACGCTGATCAGTTTCGGCGGCATCGTGCCCACCGACTACCACCCGGTGACCAACCCGGTCGGTGCCGGGCCATACCGGCTGAAAAGCTTCATTCCCGGCCAGCGCTCGCTCTACACCCGCTTCGAAAACTACTACAAGCCCCACCGGCCCTATGCCGATGAGCTGGAAATCATCGAATTCAAGGACCAGGTGTCGCGGGCCGCGGCCCTGCGCGCCGGGCAGATCGACGTGGCCAGTGGCGTGCAGGCCGAGCACAGCGCGTTGCTCAAGGCCGACCCACGGCTGCGCCTGTACGCCTCGCCAACCACCTCGTTCACCGGCTTCAACCTGAACCTGGCCAAGGCGCCGTTTCAGGATGTGCGTGTGCGCCAGGCGTTTCGCCTGCTGGCCGACCGCCAGGAGCTGGTGGCGCGTGGGTTGAATGGCTTTGGCCGGGTCGCCAACGACCTGTATTCGCCGCATGACCCTACTTATAACCACGCCATCGCCCAACGCCCGTATGACCTGGACCAGGCCCGGTCGCTGCTGCGCCAGGCCGGGCACAGCGACCTGCGCGTCGAGCTCACCACCACACCCGGGCCGGGCGTCAACGCGGCGCTGGTATTTGCCCAGCAGGCCTTGAAAGCCGGGGTGCAGGTAAAGGTCAGCCAAGTCGATGGCTCGGTTTTCAACGGCCCGCAACGCGAGCAATGGCAGCTGTCGCCGGGTTCGACCCCGGCACGGGGCTTTCTCGCGTCGGCTTTGCACAACGATGCACCCCAGGCCATCTACAACCGCAGCAATTTCCATGACTCACGCTTCACCGAATTGTTCCAACAGGCCCTGGCCCAGCCCGACCTTGTGCAGCGCAAGGCGCTGGTGCACGAAGCCCAGAGCATCCAGCACGAACGTGGCGGGTTGCTGATCTGGGGCTTCTCCGACGTGCTCGATGCTGCGTCGGCCAAGGTCGGCGGGCTCGCCCCGGAACAGACCACATTTGCCTCCTGGCGCTTTGACGAACTCTGGTTGAACCCTGATGCCTGATACTCAGCACACCCCCCGCACGCCGGCCTGGCTGGCCTGGTTCATCGGCCGCCTGGGTTACGGGCTGCTCACCGCCTGGGTGATCAGCCTGGTGGTATTCATCGCCACCCAAGCGCTGCCTTCAGACCCGGCGCGGGTGATTCTCGGCCCGGATGCGCCGTTGGAAAGCATCCTCACCCTGCAGCGGCAGCTGGGCCTTGACCAGCCGATCCTGCAGCAGTACCTGCGCTGGCTGGGTGCGGCGTTGCGTGGCGACCTGGGTGTTTCGCTGGACTCGCAGGTGCCGGTGGCACGGCTGCTGTTCGGCCGCCTCGGCCACACCCTGGCCTTGCTGGCCGGGGTGCTGGCGCTGGTGGTGCCATTGGCGCTGCTGCTGGGGGTGAGCCTGGCCCTGCGCCGTGACAGCCGGCTGGACCGTTGGGCGCTGTCGGCGTTGATCCTGCTCAAGGCAACGCCGGGCTTTCTGCTGGCCATCGGCCTGGTATTGCTGTTTTCCATGCCGGGCATGGGCTGGCTGCCAGCGGTGTCGATTCTCGACCCTCAACTGCCGTTATGGCGGCAGTGGCCGTCGCTGGTACTGCCGGTGGTGGCGCTGAGCCTGTCGGCACTGCCGTATCTCACGCGCATGGTACGGGCATCGATGATCGAGGCGCTGGAGTCCGAGTACGTGATAGCCGCGCGCCTGCGGGGCATCCCCGAACAGCGCATCGTCTGGCGGCACACCTTGCCCAACGCCCTGACCCCGGCGATTCAGGGCGTGGCGCTGACCTTGCGCACGCTGGTTGGCGGTGCGCTGCTGGCCGAGGTGATCTTCAGCTACCCGGGCATCGGCACGGCGCTGAACGCGGCGATCCAGGTGCGCGACCTGCCGATGATCCAGGGTGTGGTACTGGTCATCACCCTGGCGGTGGTGCTGATCAACCTGCTGGCCGACCTACTGACCGTGTTGCTTACCCCCAAGCTGCGTACTGCCCGCCGCGTGCGGATGATCCACCGTATTCGCCGTGGCATCCGCCCGTGGTGGCGGCGGGCGCGCAGCACCCCTGCCCAGGAGGCGACCCATGACTGATTCCCGTTGGCTGGCCGACCCACAGATCCGCCGAGGGGCGGTGATTACTTTGCTGGTGGCGCTGCTGGCCGTGCTCGGCCCCTGGCTGGCGCCGCATGCGCCCACGGCGATGGTTGGGCCGGTGTACGGGCCGCCCGTGGCCGGGGCGCCGCTGGGGCATGATTTTCTGGGCCATGACCTGTTGTCGCGGCTGCTCAGTGGCGGCCTCTCGGTGCTGTGGATGTCGCTGGCAGCGGCCACCCTGGCCTTGCTGGCAGGCACTAGCCTGGGCCTGCTGGCCGGGTTCTCGCGGCGGCGACTGGACCAGGCGATCAGCTGGGCGGCGGATGTGTCGCTGGCGTTTCCCGACCTGATCCTGGTGCTGCTGATCGTTTCCATGCTCGGGCGGGCGCCGTGGCTGATCGTGCTGACGGTGGCCATCGCCTTCACCCCCGGGGTCATTCGCCTGGCCCGCGGCAGTGCGGTGGCGGTGGCCGGGCAAGAGTTTGTCGAAGCCGCGCAGATGATGGGTTATCCGCGTTGGCGCATTCTGTTCCAGGAGATGCTGCCGAACATCCTCACGCCATTGCTGGTGCACTTCGGCAACATGCTGACCTGGGCGGTGGGCATGTTGTCGGGTTTGAGTTTCCTTGGTTACGGGGTGGCGCCACCAGCCGCCGACTGGGGCTTGATGATCAATGAAAACCAGGCCGGGCTGCTGGTGCAGCCATGGGCCGTGCTGGCGCCGGCACTGCTTATCGGGGTATTTGCCTATGGCACCAACATCCTTGCCGAAGGCATTGGCCGGGCCAGCGCGCGGATCGGGGAGAAACAGCCATGAACGCGCCGTTGAATGTTGCCAGTGAAGTGTTGCAGGTTCGCGAGTTGCGGGTAGAACTGGCGGGGCAAGTCGATGTACTGGCTGAGGTTTCCTTCAGCCTGGCAGCCGGCGAAATTGTGGGCCTGGTCGGTGAGTCCGGCTCGGGCAAGACCACCTTGGCCACGGCGTTGTTGCGCCACGCGCGACAGGGCGCACGTATAGTCGGCGGCCAGGTGCTGGTGGCGGGGCAGCCACTGCTCGAACTTGAGGGCGAGGCCTTGCGCCTGGCCCGTGGCGGCCTGGTCGGCTATGTTGCCCAGGACCCGGCAACGGCGCTGAACCCGGCGTTGCGCATCGGTGCCTTGGTACGCGAAACGCTGCTGGCGCACCAGCCGGGGCTGTCGCCCGCGGCGGCGCGCCAGCGTATTGCGCAAACCCTGGTCGAGGTCGGCCTGCCCGCTGACGAAGCGTTCTTGCGGCGTTTTGCCCACCAGTTGTCTGGCGGGCAGCAACAGCGGGTGATGCTGGCGCTGGCGTTTGTCTTGCGGCCAAGGCTGATCGTGCTGGATGAACCCACCACCGCGCTGGACGTTACCACCCAGGCACATGTGCTGCAGACCCTTAAGCAGCTGTGCCGTGACCAGGGTGTGGCGGCACTGTATGTAACCCATGACCTGGCGGTGGTGCGTGACCTGGTTGACCGGGTGATGGTGATGTACGCCGGGCGCCTGGTGGAAGTGGCCGGCTGCGAGGCGCTGTTCCGTGCGCCGGCGCATCCCTACACCCGCGCCTTGCTCGCCGCCATTCCCGACATTGCCCGGCGCGAGCCGTTGCAGGCGCTGCCGGGGCACGCGCCGGCACCGGGGCAACGTCCGTATGGCTGCGCCTTTGCCCCACGTTGTGCGCGGCGCCGGGCGCAATGCTCGGTGCTGGAGCCGTCGTTGCTGGAGCACCAGGTTGGCCACCAGGTGGCTTGCCTGCTGCCGCAACTGGAGCCTGTCGCCGAGGGGACGGCCGCGAGCGAAGCGCACGCTACCGTACCAGACGCAGTGCTGCTGGAGGTGCAGGGCCTGGATGTCGCCTATGACCGTCAGGTGTTGTTCGACGTTTCGCTGCAGGTGCGCGAGGGTGAGTGCCTGGCTTTGGTCGGTGAGTCCGGCTCGGGCAAGACCAGCTTGGCCCGGGCCATTGCCGGGCTGGGCGAGAATGTGCAGGGGCAGTTGCATTATGCCGGGCAACCCCTGGCCTTTGCTGCCCGCCAGCGTGATGCACGGTTGCGGCACCAGATCCAATATGTGTTCCAGAACCCGTACCGGGCACTGAACCCACGGCAGACGGTCGGGCAGACCTTGAGCGCGCCCTTGGCGCACTTTTTTGGCTTGCGCGGCGCCCAGGCGCGGCAGCGGGTCGAGGCGGTGCTGGAGCGGGTATCGTTGCCGGCGCGGGTGGCGGACCTGTATCCGCAAGGGCTTTCGGGGGGGGAACGGCAGCGCGTGGCGATTGCCCGGGCGCTGATCTGCGAGCCGAAGCTGCTGGTGTGCGACGAGATTACCTCGGCGCTGGATGTGTCGGTGCAGGCGTCGATCCTGGCCTTGCTGCAACGTTTGCAAGGCGAGGGCCTGACGTTGTTGTTCGTCACCCATGACCTGGGCGTGGTGCGGGCGATTGCCGACCGCGTGCTGGTGTTGCGCCAGGGGCGGGTGGTAGAGCAGGGCAGTACCGAGCAGGTGCTGGAGCGGCCGGCGGATGCCTATACCCGCAACCTGGTGGCGCATTCGCCAAGCCTGGCCTGAGGCGAGTGAAAATCCAGTGTAGGAGCGGGCTTGCCCGCGAAGCAGGCAGCGCATTGTGCCGGTGTTCGCGGGCAAGCCCGCTCCTACAAAAAAGCAGGCCGCATCAGACGGTCAGAACTGATAATCCACCTGGGCCAATAACGTCCGCCCCGGCATCGGCTGCAGGAGGGTGTTGGTTGACCCGGCCAGCCCGCTGACGAAATTCAGCTCATCGGTCACATTGAGCATGCGCACGGTCACCCCCCATTGCGGTTGGCGGTAATACACCGCCAGGTCCAGGTTGTACTCGTCCGGCACCTTCACGGTTTTGCTCAGGTTGAGGTACCAACTGCTGGTCCACCAGCCGGAAAGCTCAACACCAAACCCTGAGTCGAAGCGGTAATCGACATAACCGCCTGCGTTGTATTCAGGAATCTGCACGGCATCAAACCTGCCTGACGGGCGCTGGTTGAGGCTGTTGTTGTCGCCGAACACCGTACCGTTGTCGGGGATGAACCCGGCCGAGGCGAACCCGGCCTGGCTGGTGAATTCGTTGTACGCGCTGATGCGGCTGAGGTTGAGGCCACTGCGCAGGTTCTGGTCCTGGTAGCGCAAGGTGGCTTCCCAACCTTTGACGATCAAACGCGCAATGTTGTTGTTGCTGTCCGGCGCCTGATCGCGGGCCTGGCGGTAGGCTGCAAGGGTCAGTAACAGTTGGTCGGGCACGGCCTCCACTTTCAGGCCCACTTCATGCAACACGCTCAGGCTTTCGAAGGCCAACGGGTTGAGCTGGTTGGCCCCCGCACCGCTGCCCCAGCCCAGGCCGTTGGTGAAGAAGCCGGTATTCACCGCCAGCGAGCGGTCGAAGGTGTAGTACAGGGTGCTGTTTTCCGTGGGTTTGACGTAGGGGCTGACCTGCACCGAGAACAACCGGTAGTTGTTCGCGTCCTTGCGCGGGTTGCCGCCAGGCAGCACGAAAGGGTTCTCGATGCGCGCGTCGATCCAGCTGCGGCTGGCTCCGATGTTCAGCCCCACACGCTCGCCCAGGCGCAGGTTGTGCTGGTTGAACAGGGTTTTGGTGGTCCAGGTGCTGTCGGCGGTGTACGGCGCCACCGACTCGGCATACAGGCCATGCCCGGCCGGGTACATGGCCGGCAGGCTGAGCCAGCCGTAATAGCTGGAGAGCTGCGGCACGCCGGGCTGGCCGATCCATGCAGCGTTGCCGCCTGCAGGGTTTCGCCCACCCAGGCCGAGCAGGTCGCCAGGGTTTTTCAGCGTCGGGTCGAGGGTCAGGTCGTAAGCGTTGATGGTGCTGCCGAAGTTGTTGTTGGCAGCAATCGATTCGTTGCGCTCGCGGCGGTAGATCAGCCCACTGTTGCTGTCGTCGACCAAGGTCAGGTCGCCCAGTTGCCACAAGCCCCGGGCGCGGAACTCGAAGCGGTTGTCGAAGATATCGTCCTTGCCTTGCACCTGGAATGCGCCCACTGCATCGGTGGTGTCGGTGGAGTGTTGGTAGAAGGTGCTGTTGGCCAGGGTGATCGACGGGCTCAGGTCGCCTTCGACGCGCAGTTGCGTGGTGAAGCGCCGTGAGCGGTTTTCATCCTGCGCGCGCTGGCCGGTCTGTGACGACAGCGACGTCAGGCCGTTGCCTGCCAGCGAGGGGTCGTACACCCAGCCACGCAGGCTGCCGGGGCTGGCCTGGGTATTGGGCGAGGCGCCCTGGAAGCTGCCTTCTACCACCTGGTACTGGCCTTGGGTATTGCGCTGGCGCTGCACCCAACCCAGCACCTGGGCGTCGGCAGCACCAGAGGACAATACCGGTGACCACAAAGTGTTGCCGTTCTGGATAATCGGCGTGGCGCGCCCGGCGTAGTACTTGTCATGGTCGACCAGACCCTGGGTGGCGCGGTTCCAGCCGTGGGTGATGTTGTAGTCATGGTAATCATCGTAGGCGGCGTTCCAGTCCACCCGCAGGTTGTCGTTGCGCCAGGCGAGGGCGCCGTAGAAGGCGTCGAAGTTGTTCTCGACGTTGTCGTAGAAATCGTCCTGGCGCTGGCGGGTGATGCTCACCCGATAGGCCAGGCTGTCGCTCAGCGGGCCGGTGTTGTCGACGCTGAACTTGCTGGCATCGCGCGATTCGCCATCGGGGATCCAGCTGCCGATTTCACCACTGAGCCTGGTACGGAAGCGGTTGAAGTCGGGCTTCTTGCTCAAGTAGTTGACGTAGCCGCCGCTGCCACTGACCGAGCCGTAGGTGACCGACGACGGCCCGGCGACAATGTCGGCGCCTTCGTAGGCGTTGAAGTTGGCGGGGTGGCGCACGCCGTAGGCGCGCTGGCCATCCTGGAATACTTCGGTGTTCTGCCCGCGCATCTGTGGCGCGATGCCGGCGTTCTGGCCGCCGCCGCGGGTGATGCCCGGGGCGTACTTGACCAGGTCGTCGGCGCTGCGAATCGGGTCGCGCGCCAGTTGCTCGGCGTTGATCTGGGTGACAGAGCGCGGCGTGTCGAGCACCTTGGCCTCCAGGCCGCCATAGATCGAAGCAGGAGGGCGGGTAGGCAGGGCGTCGTCGTTGGTCTGTTCGGCCCGGACGGTGACGGTTTGCAGCCGGGTGTCTTCGGCGTGGGCCAGCGGTGCGCTGGCGGCGAGGATGGCCAGGGCCAGGGCACTGGGCTGGAATTTCGGGTGCAACAAGGTAACGCGGGTCATTGGCTGGGCCTCGTTGAAAAGGGGAAGTGTCAAGAAAACGAGGGCGCAGCCGCGCCTGCGGTTATGGATTGCTGGGGGCGCTGTGCGCCCCTGTGGGAGCGGGTTTACTCGCGAACACCGGCAAAGCCGGTGCCATCCACCGTGTCGCCTTCTTCGCGGGTAAACCCGCTCCCACAGCGGTGTGCGTCTAGCCTTGGAGAATCAGGTTTTCAGCCACAAGCTCTCGAACCGCCAGGTACTGAACAGCGACTGCTCGGCCTGCGCACCACCCACGCGGGTGCTGACGCTGTCGAGCAGGTCGGCAAAGCCCCAGATCAGCATGCCGCCGCGTTCGTACTGGATACGTTGCGCGCGGTGCACCAGCGCCTTGCGTTGCTCCAGGTCCGGTTGGGCCATGGCGGCAAGGAAGGCCTCGCTGAACTCGCTGTCGTGGAAGTGCGTCTTGTTGGCCACGGCGAACGGCGCATCGGTATGGATGGCGCTGGCCAGGAACGGTGCACCGATGCTGCCGCCGGTACTCAAGGTCCAGTCGTCTCGCTGTGGGCCCTGGAACGTCGCCAGGTCGACCTGACGCACGTCGAGCGTGACCCCTATGCGTCGCGCCTGCTCGGCCAGCACCAGCGCTGAAGCCAGGCCTGGCCCCGGGGTGGTCACCAGTTCCACCTGCAACTGCGCGTGCCCGGCTTCGCGCAGCAACTGCGCCGCCCGTTGCGGGTCGTGCGGGCGCGGGCCGATGCTGTGGTCGAAGGTGGGGTCGAACGGTGCATACAGGTCGTTGGCCACCCGACCCTGGCCGTTCAGTGCACGGTTCACCAGCTCCTCACGGTCGGCCATCAGGCGGAACGCCTCACGCACCCGAGGGTCGTCGAACGGCGGCTTGGCAGTATTCATGTCGAACGACTGCCAGTTGCCGCTCACCGACTTCAGCAGCCGCAGCCGTGGGTCGGCCTGCAGCACTTGCAGGTGTTCGGTAGACATCACGTTGGCCATGTCGATCTGCCCGGCACGCAGCGCCGCCAGGCGCCCGGTCTGGTCCTTGAAGTCGATGATTTCCAGTTCATCGGCGTACGGCCTGCCGGGTTTGTAGTAGTTGTCGAAGCGGGTGAACAGCGAGCGCTGGCCGGGTGTAAAGCTTTTCAGCTTATAGGGCCCGGCGCCGACCGGGTTGGTGACCGGGTGGTAATCCACCGGTACGATACCGCCGAAGTTGACCCAGGTTTCCGGCAGTGGCAGGTAGCTGCGCCCTTCACGAAAGCCCAGGCGAACGGTGCGTTCGTCGAGTTTGACCAGGTTGTCGCGGTCGACCCAGTGCAGCAGCGCTGCGTAGGGCGAGGCCAGTTGCGGGTCGGTCAGGCGGCGAATGGAGAACATCAGGTCGTCGGCGTCGATGGTCTTGCCGTGGTGGAACTCCAGCCCGGGCTTCAGCCGCAAGGTCCAGCTGCTGGCATCGGCATTGGGTTCGGCGAACTCGGCCAAGGCCAGGCGTGGCTGCATCTGCTCGTCCCATTCCCACAGCTTGCTGTACAGGGCAAAGCCGCGGACGATGCCGCTGCCGATCGGTTTGTGGGCGTCGAGGTTGCCGCTTTGGTTGCCATCGATGATGCCTAGGCGCAGGCGCCCGCCATGGCGCGGCTGGTCGGCCGCAGCGTCGGTCGGGCTGTCGGCGGGGCCGCAACCGGCCAGCATGCCCCCGGCCAGTACGCCAGCGTGGCCAAGGAAGCTGCGCCGGCTCAGTGGGTATCCGTCCCGGGGCATGGCGTCAGGCTCCGTTGCTGGCGTGCAGTTGCACGGGTTCGGCTGGTTGGCGGACGAGGGCTGCACGCTGCTCGCGGAAGTGCGGCAGGATGTGCTCGCCAATGCGGTAGGCTTCTTCCAGGTGCGGGTAGCCGGCCAGGAAGAACAAGTCGACACCGATGCCGTGGTACTCGCGGATGCGTGCTACCACGTTGGCGTAACTGCCTACCAGCGCGCAGCCCGGCGGGATGCCGATGTAGCCGAAGCCGGTCCACACGTTGGGGTGGATGAAGAAGTCGTCGAAGGCTTTTGCCTCGTCCTGGTCGCTGTAGCCGTGCTCGTAGCTCAGCTTGCGTGCCGTGCGCAGGCCTGCGTGGGCAGCGCGGGCCTTTGCCGTGCCCTTGGCCACGCCCTCGTCAAAGAAGCGCTTGGCCTCGGCCAGCGCTGCTGCTTCGCTGTCGCGGGTGATCACATCAATGGACAGGCCAAAGCGGATGTCGCTGCGCCCCCACTTCAGCGCGCGGGCACGGATGTCGGCGATGAGCGCAGCGATCTCGTCCGGGTGCTCGGCGCGCATCAGGTAGAAGTCGGCATGCTTGGCGGCGAACTCCCGCGCCGCCACCGACGAGCCCGCCGTGCAGATCAGCGGCAGCTCGGCCTTTTTCAGCGGGCCGCGAAGGCCACCGCCTTCGGCCCGGTAGTAGGCGCCTTCATAGTGGAACTGCTCGTTGTGCCAGTAGCCGCGCACCACGTCCATGAACTCGGTGGCGCGGGCATAACGCTGGTCGTGGTCCTCGAAGTCACCGACCTGACGCTGGATGGCATCCGAGCCGCCATTGATGATGTTCCACACCAGGCGGTTGCCGGTGGCGCGCTGGTAGGTCGCGGCCTGCTGCACGGCCACCCAGGGCGTGTAGTGGTAAGGCTGGAAGGCCGTGACGAACTTCAGCGTGCGGGTTTCCCGGGCCAGCAGCGAACACACTGTCCATGGTTCTTCGCCGGTGGGGGCGTTGACCATCAGCGCGCCGCCGAAGCCGTTGATTTCTGCCGCACGGGCAACCTGGCCGAGGTAGTCGATGTAGCTGAAGTGGTCACCGACGGCAAAGCCCGACACCGCCCCGGTGCTGGGCCCGCCGGCGTGCCAGTCGCCGCGGTTGCGCGGGTCGCCGGGGAGGAACTGGGTTTCGCCGTGCAGGGGCAGGCGGGTGAAGAATTCGATGCTCATGGCGTGTTCTCCTTACTGAACGCTTGGGCTGCAGTTGGGGGTGACCGGCTGGCCGCTGATGACCTGGCGGGCGAAGGGGATCGAGTCCTTGAGTGAGGCATTCACCGTTTCGCTGTGGCCCAGGCCTTTGTACAAGTGGCCCTGTACCACCGAGCCGGCCTTGCAGGCGTCCTGCATCAGCGCCACTTGGGTGGCGGCGGCGGGGGTCTTGTCCTCGGCACCGGTGCCGATGAAGATCGGCTGGGCCAGTTTCAGGGTCGGGTACGACACCTGTGCCAGCCACGGCTTGAGCTTGTCGCCCTTGTAGTCCTTCTTGGCATTGGCCGGGGTCAGGCCGGTACCGACCACGTCGCTGACCAGTGACGACAGGCAACTGGTGCGTGCCTGCTCGAACAGTGGCAGGGCCTTGTCGGTGTAGAAATCACGCGGGTCGATGCTCGGGTCATACTGCTGAGCGGCGAGCAGGGTGTAAAAGCCGTAGGCCAGGGCCGGGTCTACCTTGTCCTGGTCTTGTTCGCCGACGTTCTTCGCGCCAATGGTGTAGATCACCCCGGTACCGATGCTGCCCTTGACGCCCAGGTCGGGGGCATAGGTGGCCGCGTAGGCGCCGGCGGCAAAGGCGCCGGCCCCGCCCTGGGACTGGCCGATGATCAGCACCTTGTCCGCCAGCCCCGGCACGCCGGCCACCACCGCCTTGGCCGCATCGAGAATGCCGTAGGCGGCCATGCGGTTGTTCAGCAGCGGGTGGCCACCCGGTACGCCGAGGCCTTGGTAGTCGGTGGCGACGATGGCATAGCCTTCGTCCAGCCAGCGGTTGAGGTACTGCACGTCGCGGTAGCTGCGGCCAGCCCAGGACGGTGCGCAGATATCCGCCACGCCGACGGTGCCATGGCCCCAGCTGGCGACCGGCCAACCGCCTGCCGGCGCTTTGCCTTTAGGGATGAACAGTGCGCCAGACACCACGATCGGTGTCTTGCCGTCGATGCCATCCAGCGAGGTGTAGAGGATGCGTTGTGCACTGGCCGCGTTGGGCAGGCTCAGTGCCTGTTCCAGCGGTTCGCTGCGCAGCAGTTTGCCAGGTGTGGCGGGGATGGCCTTGCTCCAGGTGTAGAAGGCCGATACACGGCCATCACCCTGTTGCGGGTCGGGTTTGGGGGCATAGGTTTCGGCCGCCATGGCGCCGATGGACAGGGCCAGGGCGCTAAGGCCGAACACGAGCGAAGCAGGCAGTTTCATGGGTAAGGCTCTCAAGGTTGTTGGCTGATCTGGGCGTCGAGGGACGGCCAGTAGTGGGTCAGTTGCAGGTCGATCAGCGCCTGGCGGGTAAAGCCGGTGGCCAGGTCGCGGGTAATGTCGTAGGGCGTGCGGATCAGGCGGTTGTCCAGGGCGTACTGGCCGAGGGCGTCGTAATGGGCTTTGAGCTGGGCATCGCTTTTCGGCGCCCAGCGGGCTTTCCATGCCACCGGGTCGTCCTGGTCGTCGCGGCGCAGTACGCTTTCGCTGACGCCGGCACGCGAAGACAATGCGTAGTAGGCGTCGCGGTGCTGTTCCTGAGAAATCCACCAGGCCGCGCGCACCCAGGCGGTGGTCACCAATTGCGTGAGGTCGGCGTGCTGCTGCACGAAGCGGTCGGTGGCCCACAGGTCCGATACCAGGCGCCAGTCGTTGGCACCTTGCTTGGTAGACCAGAGGATGCGCGCCACCCCTTTGTCTTCCAGGGCATACGCTTCGTTGAGCAGCACGGCGGCATCGACCTTGCCGGCCGATACCGCTGCGGCGCCTACTTGCGGGTTGAGGTTGGCGACCTTGAAGTCGCTGAGTTTCAGGCCCTGGCTTTGCAGGAAGTTGCTGAAGGCGAACTCCCACGGCCGGCCACGGTGAATGGCCAGGCGCTTGCCCTTGAGGTCGTGGATGCTGCGCACGGTGGAATCACTGGGCACGACCAGGTAGATGTTGTTGCCGCTGCCACCGGGCACCACCAGCTTGCCCGGCACCTGGCCCGCGCCGGCGATGACCGAGGGCAGGTCGCCGCGCACGGCAAAGTCCAGGCTGTCGTTGCTGAAGCCTTCGTTGATCTGTGGCCCGGCGCCGGCATGTGGCAGGGCGGTCCATTGCAGTTTCACGCCGCGGGCGGCCAGTTGCTGTTCCAGCCAGCCTTCCTCGATCACACGCCCGGGGATCCCGCCGAACACCGGCGTACCGCCCTGGGTGAAGGCGACGATCGCGATGCGTACCGCCGCCGGTGGCTCGGCTGCCAGGGCAGCCAGGCTGAGGAACAGGCCGCCCAGCAGGGCGAGGGCATGACGCCAGGGATTGTTCATGTGCAGCTCCAGGCAAAGGTTCTACAGGCCAGGAGCGAAATGCATGCCAGCCACCTTAAAACAACCTGCAGGCCTTGAGTGGCGGGGCTTTCGCCCAGCCTGGGCGAGTACCAGGCAGAGCTGGCCTGCTGATCGGCGGGCAGGCAGGTGCTGGCGGGTTGCTGCTGGAGCAGCAATCGGTTGCTGGAAAATCAAATATTTCTAATTCGAATATATAAATACTAATTAATAATTTTTTGATCTAATTTGTTTCATGCACTATGGGCCTGCGCGCCAACTGCCAGGAATGCCCCTATGTCGCTGATCACCCACCCCAATGCCCGCGAGCTGACCAAGTCGGTGCGTGCCACCGTGCTCGTGTTCAAGGACCCGCGCTCCCAAGAGCTGCTAAGCCGTATAGAGCGCCTGGCGCCCAGCGAGGCGAATACCCTGATCATCGGTGAAACCGGCACCGGCAAAGAGCTGGTCGCCCGGCATATCCATCACCTCAGCCGCCGCGGGCGCGAGCCATTCGTGGCCGTCAACTGCGGGGCCTTTGCTGAAACGCTGGTGGAAAGCGAGCTGTTCGGCCATGAAAAAGGTGCGTTCACAGGGGCCACCGCCAACAAGGCCGGGTGGTTCGAGGCGGCCAATGGCGGCACGCTGTTCCTTGACGAGATTGGTGATTTGCCGCTGAACATGCAGGTAAAGTTGCTGCGGGTACTGCAGGAGCGTGAAGTGGTGCGCCTGGGTTCGCGTACGCCAATCCCGATCAACGTGCGCTTGGTGGCGGCGACCAACGTCAACCTGGCCGATGCGGTGGTGGCGGGGCATTTTCGTGAGGACCTGTTCTACCGCCTGCACGTTGCGACCATCCGCCTGCCGCCGCTGCGCGAGCGCCCGGGGGATATCCTGCCATTGGCGGAGTTCTTCATCGAGGAACACTGCCGGCGCCTAGGCTACGAACGTGCGTCACTGAGCCCGGATGCCGAGCGAAAGTTGCTGGCGCATAGCTGGCCGGGCAACATCCGCGAACTGGAGAACGCCATTCACCACGCGTTGCTGGTGTGCCGCTATCAGGTGGTGGCACCGGCGGACTTGCACCTGGTAGACATGCGCCCACAAGTGGCGGCGCCGGTTGCACATGCGCACCTGCCAGCAGCGAGTGCGGCACCGCCAGACCTGGAAAGCGCGTTGCTGGCATTGTTCGAACAGAATGTGCCGAACCTATATGAGCATATCGAGGAGACGGTGTTCAGGGCGGCGTATCGGTATTGCCACGGCAACCAGTTGCAGACCGGGCGGTTGCTGAACATCAGCCGGAACATTGTGCGGGCACGGCTGGAGAAGATTGGCGAACTGACAAAGGCATGATCTGCATTTGTGGGGGCTGCACAGCAGCCCCGGTTTTCGAGGTTACTTGATGAATCGCACCTGGCTGTTGATCTTCTCGATCACTGCCCCTTTGCGCTCGTTGAAGCGTGCCTTGTTCTGCTCGAACAGGTTGTTGCCCTTGGTATCGATAGAGATGATCAACGGCCCGAATTCACGCACGCGGTTTACCCACAGCGTTTCCGGCATGCCCAGGTCCTGCCATTCGGCGCGTTCGATCTCTTCAACCTGGGTTGCCGCCAGCACCGCGCAACCCCCGGGGAATACCGCATGCACGGCCTTGTTCTCCAGGCAGCCGGTGGTGGTTTCCGGGCCCATGCCGCCCTTGCCGACAATCAACTTCACGCCGGTCTGTTCGATGAACTGTTTCTCGAACTTTTCCATGCGCATGCTGGTGGTCGGGCCGATGGAGACCATCTCGAAACTACCATCCTCTTTCTTCTTGACGATAGGGCCAGCGTGGAAGATCGCGCCGCCACGCAGGTCTACCGGCAGCTCGCGGCCCAACTCGATGAGTCGGCGGTGGGCCACATCGCGGCAGGTCACCAGTTGGCCGGTCAGGTAGACCACATCGCCGACGTTGAGGCTGGCCAGGTCTTCATCGCTGATGGGGGTGTTGATGATCTTCTTTACAGGACTGTTCACAGGACTACACCTTCGTGGGAGAGGATGTCATAGGACAGGTCGGCATTGATGCGGATCTTGCCGCGGCGGTGCGCCCAGCAGCCGGTGGAAACGGCCACGCCAATGGTCGAGGGGTGGCGTGCCGAGGACTCGATGTTCACCCCCATCACGCTGCTGTTGCCCGTCAGCCCTTGTGGGCCGATGCCGATTTCGTTGAGGCCTTCTTCCAGCAGCTTTTCCATCATCGCCGCACTTTCGTTCGGGTGGCTGGAGTCCACTTCACGCAGGATGGCCTTTTTCGACAGGCGTGCTGCAGTCTCCACCGAGGTCGATACGCCAACCCCGACCAGCAAGGGTGGGCAGGCGTTGACGCCACGGGAGGTGATGACGTCGAAGACGAACTCGGTCACCCCTTCATAGCCTTGCCCTGGCATCAGCACCTTGGCCGAACCCGGCAAGGTGCAGCCGCCACCGGCCATGTACACATCGACGATGGCATAGTCGGCATCGGGGATGATTTCCCAGTCCAGCCACGGGATTTTCGAGCCGGTGTTGGTGCCGGTGTTCTTCTCGATGAACGTCTCCACCGCGTTGTGGCGCAGGGGCCCCTGGAGGGTGGCCTCCCGGGTGGCGTTTTCGAGGATGCTTTCCATCTCGCCCAGCAACGGGAAGCGTGCGCCGGCTGAGACAAAGTACTGGATCACGCCGGTATCCTGGCAACTGGGGCGGTTGAGCTTGTCGGCGTAATCCTGGTTGTCGGCCATCGAGTCGTACACGGCGATGGCCAACGGGTTGGTCTCGGCCGCGCGCAACTGGGCCGTCTTGGCTTTCACGTCCTTGGGCAGGCGTTTGCCGATATAGGCGGTGAACTTGGCCATCACGTCGGTAAGCGATGACACGGCGGTGTCTTTGTCCATGGTTGTTTCCTCACTGCATCACAAGGCGGGTTGTTCTTGCTGTTATCGAATGTATGGTCAGGATGTCGGTGTGCCGGCCTCCATGCGTGCCAGGGCAGGGCGTGCCGGCGCCGGCTCTGGTTGTTCTGACACGGCCTGCCCGTCGAGCACCTTGGCCATGCGCTGTTTGTCCAGCGCACCCACCCAGTTGGCGATGGCCACAGTGCCGACGGCGTTGCCGATGGTGTTGGTGATGGCGCGGGCTTCGGACATGAAGCGGTCCACGCCCAGCAGCAGGACCATGCCGGCCACCGGGATGTTGTCCATGGTTGCCAACGTCGCAGCCAGGGTGATGAAGCCCGATCCAGTCACGCCTGCCGAGCCTTTGGAGGTGAGCAGCAGCACGCCGAGCACGATCAACTGGTCCATCAGGGTCAGTGGTGTGTTGGTGGCCTGGGCGATGAAGATGGCGGCCATGGTGTAGTAGATGCACTGCCCGTCCGGGTTGAAGGTGAGACCCGAGGGGATCACCAGGCCGACCACCGGCCTGGATACGCCGACCTTTTCCAGCTTGTTCATCAATTGCGGCACTACCGATTCGGACGAACTGGTGCCCAGCACCGTGAACAGTTCTTCCTTGAGGTACTTGAGGAGCTTCCACAGGTTGAAACCGGACAACCGCGCGATGGCCCCCAGCACGACCACCACGAACAGGAAGCAGGTCAGGTACATGGTGGCCATCAGTTTGCCCAACGACACGATTGAGCCCAGGCCGTACTTGCCCACGGTGAAGGCCATGGCGCCACAGGCGGCCAGCGGCGCCACGCGCATGATCATGCCGACGATGAAGAACATGCCGTGGGAGAACGCTTCCAGCACATCGACCATCGGCTTGCCCCGAGGGCCGAGGTGTGACAGGGCGATGCCAAACAAGGTGCTGAACAGCAGGATTGGCAGGATCTCGTTCTTGGCGAAGGCGTCGGTCACGCTGCCAGGTATCACATGCAGCATGAAGTCGATGAAGCCACCGCTGTTGCTTGCTGCCGCGGCGGTGTAGGTGGAGATGCTCTTGGCATCGAGGGTGGCCGGGTCGACGTTCATGCCTTGGCCGGGCTGCACGATGTTGACCACCACCAAACCCAGCACCAGGGCAAAGGTGGACAGCACTTCGAAGTAGATCAGCGCACGCACGCCGACGCGGCCGAGTTCCTTCATGTTTTCCATCTTGGCGATGCCCAACACCACCGTGGCAAAGATGATCGGGGCGAAGACCATCTTGATCAGTTTGATGAACGCGTCACCGATGGGCTTCAGGTCAGCGCCAACCTGTGGCCACAACACCCCGATCAGCACCCCCAGGGTTACGCCGATCAATACCTGTACGTAAAGCTTGCCGAACAATCGCTTGGCCATTGCCGTCTCCGAATTATTGTTGTGAGTCGGATTTATCTGGCGGCCGGGCTGCTTGTGAGGTGCAGGTCACACCTGGCTGTGTTGGCCAAAGAGCCCGGCTTTTTTTGGTTAATCACGCAGGGCAAAAGGTAATGGTTTTTCAAAAATGCTGTAATACAATGAAATTCAACTCATTGTTTCCCTCAGGTTAATTATGAATCCGGTATCCGAGCTGGCGTTCTTCACCCAGCTGATCAGGGTTGGCAGCCTGGCGGGCACCGCCCGCGAGCTGAACCTGACCCCGCCGGCGGTCTCCAAGCGCCTGGCACAGCCTGGGTGTGCGCCTGCTCAACCGCACCACGCGCAGCATCAGCCTGACTGCCGAGGGCGAGACCTACCTGGTGAGTGCCAGGCGGATACTGGGCGAGATCGAGGAAATGGAACGCCAGGTGTCGAGCAGCCGTGCAGAACCGAAGGGGTTGCTGCGGGTCAATGCACCGCTGGGTTTTGGCCGCACTCATGTGGGGCCGGCAGTGTCATCGTTTGCCAGGCGCTACCCCGAGGTTGAGGTGCAGTTGCACTTGACTGACCGGCCGATTGCCTTGCCGAACGATGCCATCGATGTGGCCATTCGCTTTGGCGAGTTACCTGATTCGCGCCTGATTGCCCGCAAGATCGCAGCCAACCGGCGGCGCTTGTGCGCAACCCCTGGCTACCTGCTAGCACACGGCATTCCCGAGGTGCCCAAAGACCTGGCCAGCCACAACTGCATCGTATTGCGCCAGAACGATGCAGCGTTCGGCATCTGGCGGCTTAGCCGTGGCAAACAGAGTGAGTCGGTGAAAGTGCATGGCAGCCTCAGCACCAACGATGGCGAGGTGGCGCTGAACTGGGCGCTGGATGGGCAGGGCATCCTGCTGCGGGCCGAGTGGAACCTGGCCGAGCATTTGCGCAGTGGGCGGCTGGTGGAGGTGCTGGGCGATTACCAGACGCCGCCTGCGGATATCTATGCGGTGTACCTGGAGCGGCTGAACCTGTCGGCCAAGGTGTCTTGTTTTGTCGAGCATTTGCGCGGTTTTTTCCGCGAAGGCGAGCAACCGGCGGCTTGGCGGTAGGGGCGATACACCAAGCTGGATAGTTCGCGGATGAACCCGCGCCTACACGCGCACATCCCGCTCCAGTGCTTTCCACAGCTCCAGCATGGTCGGGTTGCTGTTGGCAGTGGCGCGGAACGACCAGATTTCCAGCTCGGCCGACCATTCCGGCCCGCCTGCACGGACCAGCCTGCCTGCGGCCAGCTCCTCTTCCACCGCCGATTCCGGCAACCAGCAGATGCCGTACCCTTCACGTGCCATGCGCAACAGGTGCATGGCCATGTCGGCCTCATGAGCCCGCTTGAGGTTCGCCTGTGGGCTGTTGCCTTGCACAATCATGTCCACCACCCGGCCAAGGAAGGTCGTGGTGGTATAAGCCAGGTACGGTAGCGCTTGCTCGGCGCAGGCGGGCAGTGGAAAACGCGGCCGGCCGTTGGCATCCGGTGCCGAAACCGGCAACAGGCTGTCGCTGCCCAGGCGCAGGCCGACGAACTTGTCCGGGTCGAGAAAAATCGGTGCACGCGGGTGGCTGTAACCTATCATCAGGTCGCAACTGCCTTCGGCCAGGGCAATGACCGCTTCCTGCACGTTGGCCGCCAGTACTCGGGCATTGAAGTGGCCGTTGCGCCGGTGGAACTCACCAAACCACTTGGGCACGAACGTCATCGAAAGGGTATGCCCGGCGACCACCTGGATCGAACGCCCGGGCATGCGCTCGCCACGCCGTAGCGAGGCACGCAGGTCCATGAATGCCGCCAGCGCTTCGCGGCCTTCATCGCAGAATACCTGCCCGGCCTTGGTCAGTTGCACGGGGTAGGTGCTACGGTCCACCAGTTCCACGCCCATCCACTCCTCAAGCGACTTGATCCGGCGTGACAGCGCCGACTGGGTGATGCAACGCAGTTCGGCGGCGCGGGAGAAGTTCTGGGTTTCGGCGACTGCAAGCAAGTCGTCTATCCATTTGGTTTGCATGGCAGGTCAGTTCTCGCTGGCGAGGTTTGTTGCAGTTTCGTGCACTTGAGGCCGTCGATGCAAAACTATGCGCTTTTTGCATCGAACTATGGCGCATCCTCATCAACGGCCCATGCGCCCAGGCGTAGCCTGCGCGGGTGCATTCCTGCACGTCCTGAATGGGCTGATGATCATGAAACAACCAAGAAACAAGCCTGCCACGCGCACCTTCGGCGTGATTGGTGGGCTGGGCTCGCTGGCAGGCGGCGACCTGTTCCTGAAGCTGCTCAAGTGCGAACCGCTGCTCGCCGACCAGGGGCGCTACCACTTGCTGTTCGAGCAGCGCCCGTTCAGTGACCTGAGCCTGCCGCTGGCCAGCAACGCCAGTATGACTTCACGCAAGCTGTACGTATTCCAGGTGTGCCAGGGGTTTGCCGACAGTGGTGCCGATGCCGTGCTGATTCCGTGTTTTGCCAGCCATACCTTTATCGATGAACTCAAGGCCGAGCTGGACATCCCCATCATCGACATGCTGGCCGCCTTGCGTCAGCACATCGTCCGCACGGCGGCGCCCGGTGCGCGCCTGGGGATCCTGACCTCGGATTACGTGCGCGCCAGCGGCTTGTTCGAGCGGCATTTCGCAGACTTTGAACGGGTGTACCCCACTGCCAACAACCAGGCGGCACTGATGCAAGCCGTGTACGGGCCGGCAGGCATCAAGGCTGGCCACCTGGATGGGGTTGCCGTCGAGCTGCTGCACCAGGCTTGCCTCGACCTGGCCAGCCAGGGCGCGACGTTGCTGGTGCCAGGGCTGACCGAACTGTCGTTGCTGGCACCCGACCTGCAGCGGCGCGGGGTGGCCTGTATCGATGCCAATCAGGTGTATGCCGACTACGCCTGTGCCAGTGAGCCGGCAGGCGTCGATGCGTGCTTCAAGCTCGGTATCGTTGGCGGTGTCGGCCCGGCAGCAACGGTCGACTTCATGGGCAAGGTGGTGCGCAACACCCCCGCCAGATGCGACCAGGACCATATCCGCATGGTGGTGGAGCAGAACCCGCAGATCCCCGACCGCACCGCCAACTTGTTGTACCAGCAAACCGACCCGACGCTGGCCCTGTACGCCACCTGCAAGCGCCTGGCCTGCGAGGGCGCTGATGCCATCGCCATCCCGTGCAACACCGCCCATGCCTATGTCGAGCGCCTGCAGGCACACGTGCCGGTGCCGATCGTCAACATGCTCAGCGAAACCATTGCCTTCATCAAACGCACTTACGGCGCTGGCCGGCAAGTGGGCTTACTGGCCACTTCGGGCACGCTGCAAAGCCAGGTCTACCACCATGCCGCCGCACAGGCCGGGCTGAACCTGCTGGTACCTGACGAAGCGGCACAGGCGCTGGTGATGCGCGCGATCTACGGCGAGCAGGGCGTCAAGGCCGGGCAGACTCAGGGGCAGTGCCTGGACGACTTGCTCGGCGCTGCTGCCAACCTGGTGGCACAGGGCGCCAGCGTGCTGATCCTGGGCTGCACTGAACTGCCGCTGATTCTGCCACCCGCCGAAGACTTCCCGGTCGGCGCGGCGCGGGTCGCGCTGGTCGACCCCACGACGGTGCTGGCCCAGCGTTGCGTGCAACTGGCGCTGGGCAGCGGCTACCAGCGGTAGGTCAGGTCGGCCGTTACGGTGCGCCCGGTGCCGAGCAGACAGCCCACGGTGGCGAAGCAGCCGGCGACATAATACTTATCGGTCAGGTTCTTCACATTGAGCTGCGCCGACAAACCCTGCAGGCCGGTGCTGGCCTTGCCGAAGTCATACGACAGCATGGCATCGACCAGGGTGTAGCCGGGCACCTCGAAAGTGTTCTGCGCATCGCCATAGGTAGCGCCGGTGTAGCGCACGCCCAGGCCGCCGCCCAGCCCTGCCAGCGGGCCCCCCTGCAGGGTGTAGTCGACCCACAGCGAAGCCAGGTGGCGAGGCACCCGCACGGGCGTATTGCCTTTGTTGCTCACCCCCAGCGCATTCGGGTTGTCCTTGGTAACCTCCACGTCGTTGTAGGTGTACGCAGTGATCAGGTTCAGCCCCGGCAACGGCTTGGCTACGCCTTCCACCTCTACCCCGCGAGAGGTTACTTCACCTTGCTGGACGCTGAAGCCTGGGTGGTCGACATCGGTAGTTGCCACGTTCTGCCTGCGCAGGTCGAACGCGGCCACGGTGATGGAATGTTCGCTGCCCGGTGGTTGGTACTTGATGCCCACCTCATACTGCTTGGCGGTTTCCGGCTCGAAAGGCGAGCCGTCGAAGCTGTTGCCGCTGGCCAGCTTGAACGACTCGCTGTAGCTCACGTAGGGGAACAGGCCCATGTCGAAGCTGTAGCCAAACGAGGCGCGAGCAGTGGTGGCCTCGTCGGTGATCACCTGGTGATTGCCGCTGGCGCGGTTGGTGCTGTCCTGGCGTGCCCAGTCGTGGCGCACGCCCAGGGTGGCGACCCAGTTGTCAAAATGCAGCTGGTCTTGCAGGTACAACCCTGTCTGGCGATCGTCACGGGCGGTGGACGACAGTGAGGTGTAGCGCGAGGTGTCGATGACTGCGCCGCGCACCGGGTTGTAGATGTTGATTGACGGTGCGTCACCGTGTTGCACATCCTGGCTGCGATGGCCGCGCAGGAAGTCTGCGCCCAGCAACAGGTCATGGCGCAGAGGGCCGCTGTTGAAGCTGGCCAGCAGCTGGTTATCGAGTGTGTAGTTGTCGCTGTCGTAGTCACGCAACTCGTAGTAGCGGGCCACTGTGTTGTTGTCGATCACGCCGCTGTTGCGAAACAGTTGGTCCTGGTAGCCGTGCATGTGGCTGTAACGGAAGTTCTGGCGGAAGCTGAACGTGTCGTTGAAGCGGTGGCTCAGCGCGTAGCCGAGGGTGTTCATTTCTGCCTGTTCACGGTCGAAACCGGGCTCGTTCAGCGAGCGGTGGCGGGGTACGCGGCCGTTGGGGTTGGAACCGTCGAACAGCGAATAGGCCATGTTCGAGGTGAACAGGTTGGTGTTCTTCTGGTACGACGCCAGCAGGGTCAGGCTGGTGTCGTCATTGGGTGCCCAGGTCAGGCTGGGTGCGACGTACTGGCGGTCGTCCTTGATCCCGTCGATTTCGTTGTCGGCATCGCGGCCGAGCATGACCAGGCGGTAGGCCAGGGTGCCCTGGCTGTCGAGCAGGTCGCCGACATCCAGGCTCAGTTGCTGGCGATCGTGGTTACCGAGCGACAGGCCGACTTCACGGTGGGCGGCAAACAAGGGTTTCTTCGACACCAGATTGATCATGCCGCCAGGTTCGCCCTGGCCATAAATCACCGATGCCGGCCCTTTCAGCACTTCAATGCGTTCCAGCCCATAAGGCTCGGGGGCGTAATAGCCCGTGTTGTTGTTGCGCAGGCCGTCGGTGTAGGCATCGCTGTTGATCTGCTGGAAACCGCGCACCATCAAGGTGTTGTCGGTGGGGTTGTTACCGGAGACGTTAGTGTGCACGCCGGCGGTATAGCTCAAGGCTTCGGCGACCGTCTGCGCGCCTTGTGCCTTGATCCGGTCACGGGTCACTACCGATACCGAGGCCGCTGTTTCCAGCAGTGTGCTGTCGGTCTTGGTGGCGCTGCTGGCGCGGATGGCCAGGTAACCATCCACGGCGCCATAAGCGCTGTCGCGGCGGGCATCGACACTGGTGGGTGCCAGTTGCAGGCCGGCACCTTGTGCGGCAGGCTGCAGGCGGTACTGGCGGTCGCCGCTGGGTACAGCGACCAGGCCGCTGCCCAGCAACAGGCGCTCCAGTGCCTGTTCAGGGGTGAAATCACCTTGCAGTGGGGCACTGGCCTTGCCCAGGCTGAGCGCCCCATCGCCGACAATGTAGATGCCGGCGGCACTGGCCAGGCGGTTGAGCTGCTGGGCCAGCGGGCCGGAGGGCAGGTCATAGCGGCGCAGGCTGTCGTCGGCCATGGCGGGGGTGGCCGCCAGCAATGGCAAGGCCAGCAGCAGTGGGCGCAAGGTGATCGGAAGCAGGGGCATGGGTGTTCCTTGTAGGGGCAGATGAGGCGAGGTGTTCATCTGCTAATCCGAACGAGCGCGGCAAAACCGGAACACGCCTTTGCAAAAAAATGCCCTTCAACGCGGTTCGATGCTGTACCACCAGGGCAAGGTCCGGCGCACGCTGATCGGCAAGGCGCTTTCAAGCATCGTCAATGTGCGCTCGGGGTCATCGGCCGGGAAGCTGCCCATCACCCGCAGCGACTGCACGTGCGGGTCGATACCTAGGTGGCCGGGCAGGTACGCCCGCAGTTGCTCGATAAATTCACCAAGGCTGATGTCGTTGGCCAGTAACCGGCCATCGCGCCAGGCCTGACGCGATTCGTCCACCGCACGTGGCGCTTGCGCGCCATGGCGATCGAAGTCGGTTTGCCAGCCGGCGGCAACCACCAGGGTATCGGCGCCCTCTGACGGCTGTAGACGTACCGCACCGTCGAAAACACTCAAGCGCGCGGCCAGGCCGCGCTGCCACACACTAAAGCGGGTGCCCAGTGCTTGCAGGCGGCCCTGACGGGTGTCGATCACGAACGGCCGGCTGTCGTGGGCGGTTTCCACCAGCACTTCGCCCGCCAGCAACTCCAGGCGGCGCAGGTTGGCGCGGTAATCGATGTTCAACGCGGTGGCGCTGTTCAACCACAGCTGGCCGCCGTCAGGCAGGCGCAGGCTGCGTACTTCACCGGTTGCGCTGCGCTGGTCGGCACAAAGCGCCAGCAACTGTTGCCGGGCGGAGGGTACACGCCAGCCGGCCAGGGCCAGCAGGCTGCCGCCACAGAGCAGGCCGAGCAGGCCGACCGCCCGACGCCGATCAAGTTCGCTGCGGCGTACGCTGCCCAACGCCTGTAGCGAAGCATCGGCCTGAAGCTTGAGCGGGGTGAAGCGCTGGCTGATGCGCTCCACATGGGCCCATGCCACCTGATTCGCGCCAGCCGCGCCCAGCCACTGTTGCCAGCGCTGCTGCAATTGCCGGTCTTGCGGGGCAGCAAGCAACTGCGCATACCAGTGCGCGGCAGCTTGCAGGGTGGCATGGTCCGGCCGCTCGCAGGTGGTCATGGCAGGTCCAGTTCCAGTAGCAGGCACTGGTACATGGCCTGGGCCATGTATTTGGTCACGCTACGTTCGGATACGTCTAGCTGGCGGGCGATTTCCCGGTAGCCCAGCCCCTGGACCTGAGCCAGCAGGAAGGCCTGGCAAACCTTCTCCGGCAAGCGCGCAAGCATTCGCTGCACCTGCTCCAGTGCTTCGAACACCAGCGCGCGTTCTTCTTCACTCGGCGACAGTGGTTCAGGCAGAGCCGCCAGGGCTTCCAGCCAGGCCTGTTGCAGGTGCTGGCGGCGCCAGAAATCGATGCACAGGTGGCGGGTAATGGTGCTCAAGTAGGCGCGTGCGTGCTGCTCGGACTGGAACTGCCTGGGCTTGCTCAGCAGGCGCACGAATACGTCGTGGGCCAGGTCGGCGGCATCGCTGGCATTGCCCAGGCGCTTGTGCAGCCAGCCGCGAATCCAGCCGTGATGGGCGTTGTAGTAGCCGTGGACCTGCTGGCTGAACGAGGGGTCGAGACGCGACATCAGGGCATCCTTTCGCTGTGCGACAAGGTCTCATATGAGAATTTGTCGCAATAATAGGCCAGGCATGACCGCTACAGCAATGGCCCACGTGATGCTTTGTGCTCTCTCGATATAAGTTGAGTTAATAACAGATCTAAAGCAATGCGAATTGCTCGATATCGCTGGCAGGTGGAACCTATGCCCACCATCCACCACCTGAAAATAAAAGCTCATGACGATCTCGACTGTTGCAGCACTGCAGATTGGTTCTCACCCCGAGGGCAAACAAAAAACGCTGGAGACGATCCTTTCCTACGAAGCCGAAATAACCCGCGCCGGCGCGCAATTGGTCGTCATGCCGGAAGCACTGCTGGGCGGTTACCCGAAAGGGGAAATCTTCGGCACTTACATGGGCTATCGCCTGCCGGAGGGGCGCGAGGCCTTCAAGCGCTACTTTGACAATGCCATTGATGTACCGGGCACAGAAACGGCCGAGCTGGCAGCATTGGCGCAACGTACCGGTGCGCACCTGGTGGTCGGTGTCATTGAGCGCGCGGGCAGTTCGTTGTTCTGTTCGGCGTTGTTCTTCTCGCCGGAACAGGGGCTGGTCGGCAACCACCGCAAACTCATGCCAACCGGCAGTGAGCGGCTGATCTGGGGGCAGGGCGATGGCTCCACGTTGCCCGTGATCGATACCCCGGTGGGCAAGATCGGTGCGGCCATCTGCTGGGAAAACCACATGCCCCTGCTGCGCACCGCCATGTACGCCAAAGGCATCGAGGTGTGGTGCGCACCGACGGTGGACGAGCGCGACAACTGGCAGGTTTCCATGCGCCATATCGCCCATGAGGGGCGCTGCTTCCTGGTCAGTGCCTGCCAGTACCAGCCGTCGCCGCGCGACCTGGGGGTAAGCCTGCCGCACTGGGATGATGACCGCCTGTTGATGCAGGGCAACAGCGTGATCATCGGCCCCATGGGCGAGGTGATTGCTGGCCCGCTGAAAAACGGCCCCGGCTTGCTGGTGGCCAGGATCGATTCGGCAGAGCTGGTCAAGGCGCGTTATGACTTCGATGTGGTCGGCCACTATTCGCGGCCCGATGTTTTCACCCTGATCGTCGACGAGCGCGCCAAGGCGTCTGTCAAGTTCCAGCAATGACCTGAACCCGCAACACCGCTGCCAGGCATGGGCCGCTTCACACTTCCTGGGCAACCAGGCAGTAGCGGAGGGCATTGCCATGATCAATTCGCTGGCCTTGTTCGCCGGCTACACCAGCCCGCCGGTGCTGGGGGCGGTGAAGGCCCGACGTGGCTGCGTGACGAGGGCGCCGTCACGACAGGCAGAACGACTGTTCAACCAGCTCGATGATCAGGGCCTTGACCGTTTGCAGCGTGTTGTCGTGCTTGCTGCCGACCCGTGTGCCGATTTCCAGGTCGTAGGAGGGCAGTGCGACCGGGCACGGAAAGGTTTGCAGTGCCGAGACCCGCTGCATGGCGCGGGCAGCGTGGGTGGGTACCGTGGTAATCAGCTGCGAACCCACCAGCAGGAACGGCACGGCGGCGAAGTGCGAAGTGGAGGCGCGAATGCTGCGCTTGTACCCGGCGGCATTCAGGCCTTCGTCGACGATGCCGACAAAGCCTCCCGATGACACCAGCAGGTGCGGACGCTGCGCATAGTCTTCGGCGCTGGTGGGCGGTGTGTTCTGTGCATCGGTAATGCCCAGGTAGTTGCCCCGGCCCAGACGGTGCCTGGTGATCAAGGGTGACGACAGCCCGCCGGCTGACAGGGCAATGTCTACCTGGTGACGCATCAGCATGTCCTGCGCCAGGCCGCTGTGGGTTTGCCTGAACAGGATGCGCAGCCCGCTCAGGTGTTGGTCGACCAGTGTCAGCAAATTTTGCCCCAATGCGATTTCGGCATCGTCCGAAAGCCCGACGGTGAGGGTTCGGCCCTTGATCTCCTTGCCGGCCACCGACAGCGCCAGGGCTTGCCGGCAACGGTTGAGCGCCTCGCCAATCAGCGGTGCCAGTTCATTGGCGCGTACGGTCGGGCGCAGGCCGCGGCCGGTGCGCTCGAACAGCGGGTCCGCGTAGATTTCGCGCAGGCGGGCGAGGGCGGCACTGACCGCGGGCTGGGTAACGCCCAGGCGCAACGCCGCGCGGCTGGCGCCGCCTTCTTCGATCAACGCGACAAATACCCGCAGCAAGTTCAGGTCGACGCTGTCGATATCAGTAATGTGCATATCATATGTAGTGATAGTTGAATTATTTATAGTGTACGCAGTTGCAGAATGCCCCGACAAATGATTCAGGCCTGCACTGCAGGTGTGTGGCGGCTTTATCATCATTGGCAAGGAAGCCGCGATTCTGGACGGCCTGGGTTATAAGCTTACCGCTACGCCCAAGCGCCGACGCAGGACGCTGCATGCGGGCGACCACGACACTGGCTCCGCGTTATACTCCGCGCCTTTTGCCCAAGCCGGAATCCGTCCATGCGCCAGGTTTTGCTCATCGTCGATGTCCAGTCCACCTTCAGCCCGCCCGAGTGGCTGGTCGATGGGCTGCGCCGGTTGTCGGCGAACATCCCCACCATTGCTTCGGTCGAGTTGCATGACGAGCAGTTGACGCCGTTCGAGCGCCAGTTGGGCTGGCACCCGGCAGCCGAGGACGAGAGCCTGGTCGAGGCCGACCAGGTGTTCGTCAAGCATGGCTACGGGCAAAGTGCCGAGGCGATCGAATACATCCGCCAGCTGGGCGTGGAGCGGGTGCTGGTGTGTGGGTTGCAGACCGAAACCTGCGTGCTGGCTGCCGGCTTTGCCCTGTTCGATGCCGGGCTGATGCCCACTCTGGTGACAGACATGACGGTAGGGTCTTCGCTGGACCGCTCGGGCAAGCTGGGTATCCAGCTGTGGCAGCACCACTTCCGCCAGGTCACCACCTCGGCCGAGGTGCTGGCTGAATTGGCAGGGCACGGGTAGCGCATGTAATGCCCGCTCCCACAGGGATCATGCAAGGTCTCAGTTGTTGAGTGCCTGCTCCGCCACCCAGTCGATGAACGCCCGCACTTGCGGGCGTTTTAACGCATCCTGACGGGCCACTGCGTAGTAGGCGAACCGCGCGGGCCAGGGGCGGTCCACTGCCACCACCAGCCTGCCGCTGCGCAGGTCCTCCTGTGCATGGTAATCCTGCACCAGCGCAATGCCTTGCCCAGCTATCGCGGCGCGCAACAGCAGCAGGTCTTCATCGAAACTCGGCCCTCGACTGCTACGGCCGTCTACTGCGCAGCCGTGCGCCTGCAACCACAACGGCCAGTCAGCCCCCTCGCCATCATGCAACAACGGATAGCGCAGGCAGTCTGCAGGCTCGGCAATGGCGGGCCCGTCGACCAGCAGAGCAGGGCTCGCCACCGGCAACAGCACCGGTGCCATCAGCGCGATGCTGTGTAGCCCTGGGTAATGCCCCAGGCCATGGCGCAGAGCCACATCGACGCGGTCACGTTGCAAGTCCACCAGCTTCGCCGATGCTTCAACCCGCACCTCGATGTCCGGGTGGCGTGCCGCAAAATCCCCAAGGCGCGGCACCAGCCAGGTCGCGGCGAAGGCGGGTACGGTGCTCACTGTCAGGCTGGCTGTGCGGGCTGCCGTCTGCAGTTCGGCGAGGGCGCTTTCGATCTGCCCGAAGCCGCGTGACAGGCCCGGGTACAGCCGGGTGCCGGCGTCGGTCAGCTGTACACCCTGTCGGGCACGTACCAGCAGGGTAACGCCCAGGCGTTCTTCGAGCAGGCGAAGCTGCTGGCTGATCGCCCCCGGCGTCACGCCCATGTGTTCGGCGGCGGCTTTCAAGGTGCCCAAGCGTACCGTCTCACTGAAGGCGCGCAAGGCAAGCAAGGGCAAAACGGCTCCCATGGGTTGTTCCTGTGTTTAGAAAATCTAATGCTAAAGGTCAGAACGTATCGTTTCTGAACTTCAATCAAGCTGAATAGGATAGCGCTCGGATCAACTGCCAAGCATTAGTTTTTCTGAAGGAGCCACATCATGTCCGTGTACGATCCAGCGTTGTCGACAGTGACCCGCGGTGCCGACGCCAGCGCTTTTGCCCATCACCCTGGCTATTGCCGTATGTTTGCCGCACAGCAGCTGACGCTAGGGGTATTCCTGCCGCTGCGCTTCTACCAGGGTGACATGCGCGTATTGCAGGGCCAGGCCGAACTGGTGCGCGCCATTGACCGTCAGGGTTTCGCTGCCGTGTGGGTACGTGACGTGCCATTGTTCGACCCTGCGTTCGGCGATGCCGGGCAGGTGTTCGACCCGTTCGCCTACCTGGCCTACCTCGCGGCCCAGACCCGGCACGTTGCACTGGTCACCGGCAGTGCCATCTTCACCCTGCGCCACCCGATCGACCTGGCCAAGGCCGCGGCAACCCTGGACTGCCTGTCGGGTGGTCGGTTGGTAATGGGTGTCGCCTCGGGGGACCGTGCCGTGGAGTTCCCAGCCTATGGCCTGGCCCATGAATCGCGCGGCGAACGTTTTGCCCTGGCGGTGGATTTCGTGCGCCGGTTGCTGGCGGGGCACACGTGGATCGACTCGCCGCTGGGGCAAGTACGCAATGCCCAGCTATTGCCCAGGCCCTCGAATGGGCGCATTCCGTTGGTGGTCACCGGTCGCTCGCAGCAGAGCCTGGAATGGCTGGGGGAAAACGCCGATGGCTGGCTGAGTTACCCGGATGCCACCCACGATGCCATGGGGCGCGTGCGCCTGGCTGAGAAGGTCCGTGCCTGGCGGGCGGCAATCCCGGGCGGTGGTTTTCGCCCACACATGACCAATGAATGGATCGACCTGGTTGATGACCCGCAATACCCTCGCACGCCGATACAAGGCGGCCATGTGCTGAGAACCGGGCGTAACGGGCTGATCGACCTGCTCGGTGAGTGGCAGGCAGCCGGGGTCAACCATGCTGCATTGGGCATCCACAAGGCGCAACGGCCTGCAGCACACATCATTCAGGAACTGGCAGAAGAGGTGTTACCCCTGTTCCCGAGCCTGCCGGGGCCGCAGCCACTGAACCAGGATTGGTAGCTGCCTTGCTTGATGCGCGTGCAGTCATTGGCAATCGGGCTGTTGAGGGTGCCATAGAAGCCACTTTGCCACTTCAGCCCACTGCTCACTGTCACTGGGTCGAGTGCCCCTTCAGGGGCTAATCGCCTCAAACGGAGGTGGCACGCGCGTCTGCATCCGTATCACGTGCCTGGTTATGCTTGCGCCAGCGCGAAAACAGCAGACGCAGTACCGTATTCCAGCAATAGTTCACCAGCACTCCCCCGGCGAGGGCCAGTGCCACCTCGAACAGGGGGTGATGGAGTATATGGTCTGCCACTGACTGGAACTGGAAATGCGTCAGGTAGATGTACAAGGTTGACGAGGCGATCACCGCACCCACGCGCGCCACCAGGGCTGGCACGGGTACCGAACGGAACCAGATCAGTGCCAGCATCGCCGGCAAGGCAATGTCGACATAGCGCGTGAATGCCTCCCAGCCAACACCGGCAACCGCCATCAGGTCCAGTTCGCCGACCACCAGCACGGCCACTGCACTGGCGACCCATTTGCGCGCGGTGGTATCGGCGTAGTGAACGGCCATGCCCAGCACCATCACTGCCAGGAAGTGTTGCGGCACCCGGTGGAGCAGGGGGCTGGCGTCGAACACGAAGCGGTTGAGCAGCACATCCAGCGCTACCAGCGTACAGGTAGTGAAGATCAGCCAGCGGAACGGGTCGGCGCTGACGGCTTGGCGCACGCGCCTGACCGACAGCACCAGGCCAATGATCACGATCATCTGCACCAGCACTTCGATGTACCAGTAGTTGAACAGGCTGACCTCGCTGGCCGGGAACCAGTTGGACAGCAACAGCAGCGATTGCCAGTGCAGCCGGTCGAACACCAGTTGCAGCAGTGCGGTGTACAACAGGGTGGGGACCACGATGGCGGCCAGCGACGGCAGCAGTGTGCGTGCATCACCGCGGGCTTCGATGGCCTTGAGCTGGAAACGCGCCAGGCTGATACCGGAAACCAGGAACAGCACAGAGGTTTCGCCGACGATCAGCCAGTGGTCGAACTCGCTCAGGTGGCCGACCACGATCAGGATGATGGCGAGCATGCGCACGAACACCGGCATCTCCATGACCCGCCAAGCGCTTTTGGGCGGCGCACTCAGTTCGGCCAGCCGGCACACTGGCAGGGTTTCCCAGCGATCTGGCAAGTGGCCGATCAGCGCTTCCAGCACCTGTGAGGCCTGTACGAACGACAGCGAATCGCCGCCAAGTTCGATAAAGCTCAACCTGGCATCCAGGCGCGGTACCTGGAGGATGCGTGCCCAGGCCGTACTCAGTTTTTCGGCCAGCGGTGACAAGGGCGGGCTTGCCTTGTCGTCAAACGGCGCAGGCAGGGCGCGTTTGTCGACCTTGCCGTTGGGCGTGAGCGGTATGGCTTCGAGGAACACGAACAGCGCCGGCACCATGTAGTCCGGCAACTGGCCGGCAACCACCTGGCGCAGTTCATCCGCACTGCAAGGCTGACGCAACACGCAGTAGGCAACCAGCCGGGTCGACGCGCTGTCACGGTTGGCCATGACTACGCATTGCCCGATGTGCGGATGGCGGCTGATGGCGTTCTCGATTTCTGCCAGTTCGATGCGGTGGCCGCGAATCTTCACCTGGCTGTCAGCGCGCCCCAGGAAACTGGCGCTGCCATCGGCCAGATAGGTGCCCAGGTCGCCGGTGCGGTAGCAGCGGTCGGCCGCGTCAGCGGTGAACGGGTTGGCGATGAACTTGGCCTCGGTCAGCGCCGGATCGCCCCAGTACCCCTGCGACAAGTAGGGGCTACGGATCAGGATTTCGCCCGTTTCACCTTCGCTGGCCAACTGGTTGGCCGGGTTGACCACCAGCAACTGTGCATCGGCAATGCCTTTGCCCAGTGGCACCCGGGTGTTGTCCGCGCCTGGATCGAGCGTGTGGAAGGCCATGGCTTGCGGGGTTTCGGTGGTGCCGTAGAAGTTCACATTGGCGGCGTGTGGCGCAATGGCCTGGATCCGCTGGTACAGCGCAGGGCTGAGTGCATCGCCGCCCCAGAACAGATAGCGCAGTTGCTCGAACTGCTGGCCATTCATCTGCGCGCCGGTTTCGATCAGCTTGCCCAGCGGCGGGGTGAGGTGGATTACGCTTACGCCGTGCTGGTGAATCCAGTTGGCCAGCCGTGCGGGATCGGTCAGGCACGACTGGGCCGGGCAGGCGATGGTCGCACCGAGCGACAGTGGCGTGAACACATCACGGTACACCGGGTCGTGGCCGAGGCCGGACAGCAGCGAAAAGGTGTCGGCCTGGGTGAAGCCGTGCTGGCGCACATGCCAGTCGACGAAGTGCACCAGGGGCGCGTGGTGAGTGACGATGCCTTTGGGCTCGCCGGTGCTGCCCGACGTGAAGGTGATGTAGGCCGGTTGTTCGGGGTTGACGACCGGCAGCGTGGCAGTATGCCGGGGGAAGGCATGCAGTGCCTCGGTGGGCGCCTCTGGCACTGTCACGGCCAAGGGCTGGCCGGCTTCGACGGTTGCCCGGCCACAGCGCAGGATCACGGCAGGTGCCAGGGTGTTGACCAATTGCTGGATGCGCGCGGCGGGGTAGGCGGCGTCGGCCACGCTGAACGCCAGCCCGGCACGCAGGCAGCCGAGCATGGCATAGACCAAGGCGGCGCAACGATCGGCGACGATCAATACGCGATCTGTGCTGCTGCCGGTATTTTCCAGCAGATGGGCAGCCATGCCCTGGCTGATCTGTGCCAGTTGGGTGTAACTGCATGTGACGTGCGAGGTCACAATTGCAATGGCATCTGGGCAGCGCTGAGCCTGTTGCAGAAAGGCCTGATGAATCGGCTGCTTGGCTCGGTAATCCAGGCTCAGCGTCGGGTTCGGGCGCAGGTCCGGCATGATGGGTGGGGCTCCGCATGAACGTTGAGGCTGGCTGGTAGCACAACGCTAGTGCAGGGAGAGCGATGACGCCAATTGCAGGAGCGGCTTTAGCTGTGAAGTCCGGCTCAGCCGGTGGCATGCCTGCTTCGCGGGGAAACCCGCTCCTGCCTGGTGGGGCCTTGTCGCGATGGGCGGCAAAGGCCCCCCGAAAGGCTTAGCCTGCTTGCAAAGCCCGTGGCCGCTGGCTGCGCTGCTCATCTTCGGCGTGCACCGCCGGCTGCAGGCAGAAGTTGAACACCACCCGCACCACCCCACCTTCAAGCTGTTCAACCTCGCCCACCAACCCGTCACGGGTGGCATGGGCAAAGTCATCCCACAAGTATTCATCCCCTGCCAGGTTTATCTGTGTGGTCAGGTGGCGGTACCCCGGAGCACTGATGAAGAAGTGAATATGTGCCGGGCGCTGGCCATGCCGGCCCAGTTGGTCGAGGCAGGCCTGGGTCGGCCCGTCAGTCGGGCAGCCATAGCCGCTGGGCACGATACTGCGGGCGCGATATCGCCCCTGGGCATCGGTACGGATCCGCCGGCGCAGGTTGTACGCCGACTGGTTGGAGTCGAAGTACGAATACAGCCCTTGGGTATTGGCGTGCCACACGTCGACGATGGCCCCGACCAGCGGCTGGCCATCCAGGCCCAGCACTTGACCTTCGAGCAGCATCGGCTGGCCCGTGTCGCGGCCATCGTCCAGCTGTGCCTCGCCTTCACACAGCGGCGCGCCGGCCACGTACAGCGGGCCTTCGATGGTGCGTGGGGTGCCGCCGCTGTACCCGGCCTGGCTATCGCGGGCATCGCTGAGCAGGTCGAGGAAGTGCTCAAGGCCCAGTCCCGCCATCAGCAGGCCGGCTTCGTTTCGGCTGCCCAGGCGGTTGAGGTAGTCCACCGCCTGCCAGAATTCGTCGTCGCTGATCGCCAGGTCTTCGATCAGCCTGGCGCTGTCTTGCAGGATGCGCAGCACAATCTGCTTCAGGCGTGGGTTGCCTTGGTCGTTGCCAATGCCTGCTGCCTTGGCGAAGAAGGCTTGCACCTCGGGGGAATGGGATATCGCTACAGTCATGGTTGCCTCACCGGTCGTTGTTGTTATTGCGGTGCAAGCTCTTGAGCAAATGCGATGCCAGCTTCGCAACCGGCTGATATGAAAGGGTTTTGCTTTTTTCGGGCAAACGGCCACTGGCGCGTACTCAATCATTTGATCAACCTTCGCCAGCGCCGTTGCGCAAATGCTCAAAGCCTGTCAGGCGATTTCTTCAGCCGGTAGGCAAGGGCAGGGCGGGTCATGCCGAGCAGGCGTGCCGCTTCGGAAACATTTTGCCCGCAACGCTGCATGGCCTCCTGCATCAGCGCATCCTCGACGGCGTCGAGGCCGGTGCCACTGTCAAGAATCTGCGCCACCCAACCGGGCGCTGCGTGGTCACAGGTCGATACCAGACGGCCATCACTGCCCAGGCCGATGCTGTCGGTGGCCGGCGCGGCATGCGGGAACAGTGCGTCAAGGCCGATGCTCTGGTTTTCGTCGGTGATGATCACGCCGCGCTCCATGAGGTTTTCCAGCTCGCGGATGTTGCCCGGCCAGTCGTACTGCAGGCACACCTGCAGGGCCCGGTCGCTGAGGCCACGGGTTTTCTTGCCGTAGCTCTGGTGCAGGCGGCCGAGGAAATGGTCGATCAGCAACGGGATGTCTTCACGGCGTTCGCGCAGCGCCGGGATGTGTACCGGGAACACGTTCAGCCGGTAAAACAGGTCCGCACGGAAACGCCCGTCCTTGACTGCTTGCTCGAGGTTTTCGTGGGTGGCGGCGATCACCCGCACATCCACCGGTCGCGTGCGGCTGTCACCCACCCGCTCCAGCTCGCCTTCCTGCAGCACGCGCAGCAGGCTGGCCTGGGCACGCGGGGTCAGCTCGACGATTTCGTCGAGGAACAGCGTGCCGCCGTTGGCCCGTTCGAAGCGGCCCATGCGCGCCTGCTGGGCGCCGGTGTAGGCGCCTTTCTCGACACCGAACAGCTCGGCTTCGATCAAGTCCGGCGGAATGGTCGCGCAGTTCAGCGCCACGAACGCCGCCCCGGCACGCTCGCTGCGCAGGTGCAGGCTGCGGGCAATTACCTCCTTGCCTACCCCGGTTTCACCCAACAGCAATACCGAGGCCTTGCCCGGCGCGACCTTGTCGGTGAGCGCGCAGCAACGCCGGTACACCGCCGACTGGCCGATGCCATAGAACTGCCCCGACTCGTACTGCAGGCGCTGGCGCAGGTTGGCCACCTGCACCTGCAGCGATTGCAGTTCGTCAATTACCGGGTCGCTCTGGAAGTAGCGCAAAAAGGTGTCGGCATCGTCCCATTGCTCCACCGGTTTGCCGATGATGCGGCACTCGCTGCCACCGCAACCGCGGCAGCTGACCTCCTTGTAAAGCACCTGGTGGCCAAGGAAGAACGAGCTGTAGCTGATCGCGTAGCCGAGCAGCATCCAGCACACCGGTTGCTCGGAATGCAGGCCTTCGGACTGGCAGTTTTCCACTTCGAAGGAATCCTGCCAGGCGATGTCAGCGTAGAAATGGCCGGTGTCCAGGTCGATCTCCAACTGCTGCGGGCGCACCTTGACCATGCCCTTGAGCGAGTGCAGTTGCGGGCCGATGAAAAACATCTCCACCGGGTTGCCGTTGGGCCGCAGCTTGCGTGCCAGCTCGGCATCCTTCAGGCCCGACTGGTAGCCCAGGCGCAGGAAAAAGCCCTTGGCCCGTTCCACCCCGAGCATTTCGATCAGCTCGCGGCGCATGCTGGCCATGGTCGCGGCCTGCACCAGCAGCATGCGCTGCTCGTCCAGCCAGATCTTGCCTTCGGTACCTTCGAACCGGACCCGTTCGGTCAGGTCCTTCAGCGCCGGTGCAGGCTCCGGCGCCCTGTACTGGGTAATCATGGGTTGCGCCCCTTGCTTGTAGTTGTATGGGGAATCGGCGTGCACCCGCTCAGGCAAGGCGGGTTTGCTGGTCACGCCGAAACGACCGCGGTATGCAGGCAAGGCCCGGGTCGCTCTTTTTCTAAACCGCCTGAAAGCCATGCAAATGTCAATCGCTGGCCACCTTTGTCATTTGCTCGAAATGCCTTCGGGCGTTTGAGCAAATGATCAAAAGGGCAGGCTGCGTGGCAGACTTTGGCTGCATGCCGAGGCATCGCTCAATCAAATTAAAATCTATTTAAAACAATGGCTTGATAGCCATTTTCAGCGTTTTAAAAAAGCTTGGCATAGCCGTTGCTCTAGCCCTTGGCACGTCCAACCGGAGCACCAGCGATGAGCCCAGCCACCCCTTCCTTCGAGCAGATGCCGCGCTACGTCCGCGTACGCAGCGAGCCGGACGCGGCCTTTGTCGAGTTCGACTTCGCCATCGGCTACCCCGACCTGTTCGTCGAACTGGTCCTGCCGCGTACAGCCTTCGCCAGCTTTTGCGCCAGCAACCGCGTGCGGCACATGGACGCCGCGATGGCGGCGGCCGTCGACGCCGACATGCAGAAGTGGCGCTACGGCGAAAGCCGCGACGCGGACGATTGAAGCGCCGCTTGCCGGCGCATTGCATTCCCACAACAACAAGTACAGGACGCCTTGCATGAGTATCGAGATCAAGACGGCCACGGTCGAGCCGATCCGTCAGACCTTCAGCCACACCCGCCGGCGCTTCGGTGACAAGCCGGCCAGCCGCTACCAGGAAGCCAGCTTCGACATCGAGGCTGCCAGCAATTTCCACTATCGCCCACTGTGGCAGCCCGACAAGCTGCTCAACGACCCCAGCCGCACGGCCATGCAGATGGCCGACTGGTACGCCGTCAGCGACCCGCGTCAGTACTACTACGGCACCTACGTGCAGGCCCGTGCGCGCATGCAGGAAAACGCCGAGCACAGCTTTGCCTTCTGCGAAAAGCGCGAACTGCTGGCCAGCCTGCCGGCGGCAACCCGCGCCCTGGTTGCGCGCTTGCTGCTGCCGCTGCGCCATGCCGAGCTGGGCGCCAACATGAACAACAGCGGCATTGCCGCCGACGCCTTCGGCACCAGCGTCACCCAGATGCACATGTTCCATGCTATGGACCGTCTGGCCATCGCCCAGTACCTGTCGCGCATTGGCCTGCTACTGGAGGACGACGGCCTGGCGCTGCTGGCGCAGGCCAAGCAGCGCTGGCTGGACGAGCCCGCCTGGCAAGGGCTGCGCCGCTACGTCGAGGACAGCCTGGTGGTGCGCGACTGGTTCGAGCTGAGCTTGGCGCAGAACCTGGTCAGTGACGGCCTGCTGTACCCGCTGCTGTTCGAACACTTCGACGCGCAACTGGTGGCTGAAGGGGCGGGGCAGCTGGGCATGCTCACCGAGTTCATGCGCCTGTGGTTTGCCGAGAGCCAGCGCTGGGTCGATGCCCTGGTCAAGATCACCGTCGCCGAAAGCCCGCACAACCGCGAGCTGATCGAGGCCTGGGTTGGCCATTGGCGCGGGCGCGCCGTGCAAGCGCTGCTGCCGCTGGCCGAAGCCGGCCCCGGTCGCGATGCGCTGGATGCCTGTGACAGCGCGTTTGGCGCGCGCCTGAAAAAACTGGGCCTCAGTGGAGCTGCCGCATGACTTCCCTCGTCTACATCGCCTTCCAGGACAACGACAGTGCCCGCTACATCGTCGAGGCCATCACCCAGGACAACCCCCATGCCCAGGTGCAGCACCAGCCGGCGATGATCCGCGTGCAGGCCGAAGGGCGCCTGGAAATCCACCGGGCCACGGTGGAAGAAAAGATCGGCCGCGAATGGGATGTGCAGGAAATGCTGATCGACGTGATCACCCTGGGTGGCAACGTCGAGGAGGACGAAGACTGCTTCGCCCTGCACTGGAACTGATCGGCACAACGACAAGAACAAGGGAGACCACCATGGCCGCCAAGCGCCTCAACCAGAAAGACAAATACCGCTGCCTGACCCGCGACCTGGGCTGGGAGCCGAGCTACCAGAGCAAGGATGATATCTACCCCTACGAACGGTTCGAAGGCATCAAGATTACCGACTGGGACAAGTGGGAAGACCCGTTCCGCCTGACCATGGACGCCTACTGGAAATACCAGGCCGAGAAAGAGAAGAAGCTGTACGCCATCTTCGACGCCTTTGCCCAGAACAACGGCCACCAGAACATTTCCGATGCCCGCTACGTCAACGCCCTGAAACTGTTCCTCAGTGGTGTCACGCCGCTGGAGTACCAGGCTTACCAGGGCTTTGCCCGGGTCGGCCGGCACTTTGGCGGTGCCGGTGCACGGGTGGCTTGCCAGATGCAGGCCATCGACGAGTTGCGCCACGTGCAGACTCAAGTGCACGCCATGAGCCACTACAACAAACATTTCAACGGCCTGCATGACTTTGCCCACATGCATGACCGGGTGTGGTTCCTGTCGGTACCCAAGTCATTCTTCGAGGATGCACGCACGGCGGGCCCGTTCGAGTTCCTCACGGCCATTTCGTTCTCGTTCGAATATGTGCTGACCAACCTGCTGTTCGTGCCGTTCATGTCCGGTGCCGCATTCAATGGCGACATGGCCACGGTCACTTTCGGCTTTTCGGCGCAGTCCGACGAAGCACGGCACATGACCCTGGGCCTGGAGGTGATCAAGTTCCTGCTGGAGCAGCATGAAGACAACGTGCCGATCGTGCAGCGCTGGATCGACAAGTGGTTCTGGCGCGGTTACCGGTTGCTGACCCTGGTCGGCATGATGATGGACTACATGCTGCCGAACAAGGTGATGTCCTGGGCCGAAGCCTGGGAGGTGTACTTCGAGCAGGCCGGTGGCGCGCTGTTCAAGGACCTGGAGCGCTATGGCATCCGCCCGCCGAAGTACGTCGAGCAAACCACCATCGGCAAGGAGCACATCAGCCATCAGGCCTGGTCGATCTTCTACCAATACAGCCAGGCCACCAACTTCCATACCTGGATCCCCACCGACGAGGAACTGGACTGGCTGTCGGCCAAGTACCCGGACACCTTCGACCGCTATTACCGCCCACGCTACGAGCACTGGCGTGAACTGCAGGCGCGCGGCGAGCGCTTCTACAACCCGACGTTGCCGATGCTGTGCCAGATCTGCCAGATCCCGCTGGCCTTCACCGAGCCGGATGCGCCCACGCAACTGAGCCACCGCAGCCTGGTGCATGAGGGCGAGCGCTACCACTTCTGCTCCGACGGGTGCTGCGACATCTTCGCCTTTGAGCCGGAAAAGTACGTGCAGGCCTGGTTGCCGGTGCACCAGATTCTGCAGGGCAACTGCGGCGGCGCCGATGTCGAGGCGGTGGTGCGCGACTACTACAACATCGCCCCCGGGCAGGACAACTTCGAATACCAGGGTTCGCCCGAGCAGCAGCGCTGGCAGGCGCTGCAGGGTGCCGAACGCAAGGTCGGCTGACGTGCTGATGCGCCAGGGCGCGCTTGCCGCGCCCTGGCTTCTACAAGAACAAGAGGAACATTGCCATGCCCGTGACCGCCATCGGCAGCTACACCGCCCAACCCCTGGACCGCCAGGCCAACTTCCACGGCGCCCAGTTGGTGTACCTGTGCTGGGAAAACCATTTGCTGTTCTGCGCACCGTTCACCTTGCCGGTGGACCCGGCGCTCGCCTTTTCCGACTTCATCGAGCAGGTGGTCAAGCCGGCCATTGCCCTGCACCCGGATGCCGCCCAGGTGGACTTTACCGCCGCGCGCTGGCGCCTTGACGAGCAGCCGTTCACACCCGACCTGGCCCGTGGCCTGGCGGCCAACGGCGTTGCCCATAAAAGCCTGCTGCACCTGCACACCCCCGGTCTCGAAGGCCTGGGCGGCAGCCACAACTGAGGAATGCCGCCATGAGCTATCAAGTCACCATCGAACCTACCGGTGAACAGATCGAAGTGGAGGAGGGCCAGACCATCCTCGAAGCCGCTTTGCGCCAGGGCGTGTGGTTGCCGTTTGCCTGTGGCCACGGCACCTGCGCCACCTGCAAGTGCCAGGTACTGGAAGGCGAGGTCGACCTCGGCGCGGCCTCCTCTTTTGCGCTGATGGACATGGAGCGTGACGAGGGCAAGGTGCTGGCCTGCTGTGCGATCCCGCAAAGCGACCTGGTAATCGAAGCCGATATCGATGTCGACCCGGACTTCGCCGGCTTGCCGGTGCAGGACTACCGGGCGGTGGTCACCCGGCTGGTGGAGCTTTCGCCGACCATTCGTGGTGTGCACCTCAAGCTCGACCGGCCGATGGCCTTCCAGGCCGGGCAATACGTGAACCTGCAACTGCCAGGTATCGAAGGCACGCGCGCGTTTTCCCTGGCCAACCCGCCACAGCAGGCCGACGAGGTGGAACTGCATGTTCGCCTGGTTGAAGGCGGCGTTGCGACCGGGCATATCCACCAGCAACTCAAGGTAGGGGATGCGCTGGAACTGTCCGGCCCCTATGGGCAGTTCTTCGTGCGTAGCTCGCAGCCGGGCGACCTGATTTTCATCGCGGGTGGTTCGGGCTTGTCCAGCCCACAGTCGATGATCCTCGACCTGCTGGCGCGGGGTGATACCCGGCGCATTACCTTGTTCCAGGGCGCCCGCACCCGGGCCGAACTGTACAACCGCGAACTTTTCGAGGCGCTGGCTGCCCGGCATGCCAATTTCAGCTACGTGCCGTCCCTCAGCCAGGCCGCCGAGGACCCGCAATGGCAAGGCGTGCGCGGCTACGTGCACGACGCGGCCAGGCAGTATTTCGATGGCCGCTTCAACGGCCACAAGGCCTACCTGTGTGGCCCGCCACCGATGATCGATGCGGCCATCACCTGCCTGATGCAGGGCCGCCTGTTCGAGCGTGACATCTTCATGGAGCGCTTCTACAGCGCTGCTGATGGTGCCGGCGAAGGCCAGCGTTCGGCCCTGTTCAAGCGCATCTGAAACCTTTGATGTCCGGTTCCCTGGCTAGCGGGGGGCCGGCGTGCACCCGACCGATAACAACAAGAAAGGTTGACCCGATGACCCCGACCCTTGCAAACCTGCTTCGTCTTGCCGTGTGCGCCTCGTTGTTCGGCGCAGCCAACCTGTCCCATGCCACCGAAGGCGGCGGCACCTCGTACCCGCTGGGTGCCGAAAACTACATGTCCGGCGCCATGCCGCCACCGGGCTTTTATGGCCAACTGTTCGTCAACCATTACGAAGCCGACAACCTGCGTGGCAACGACGGGCGCAAACTGCCGGTGGACTTTCGCGTGCGCGCCAACGCCATCGTGCCACGGCTGATATGGGTAAGTGATTACACGGTGCTGGGTGGCAGCCTGGCGTTGCATGCCATCGTGCCGCTGGTGGATGTGAACGTATCACTCAATGGCCAGTCGCAGCATAACAGCGGCCTGGGCGATGTGATCTTCGGCCCGGCGCTGGGCTTTCACCACAGTGACAAGTTCCACAGCATCCTGGCGTTCGACATGATTGCCCCCACCGGCCGCTACGACAAGAACGACCTGGCCAACCCCGGGCGCAATTACTGGGTGTTCGAACCGGTGTATGCGATGAGCTACATCGACCCGGCCGGGCTCAACCTGGATGCCAAGGTGATGTACGACTTCAACCGGCGCAACCCGGCCACCGATTACCGCTCGGGGCAGGAGTTTCATGTGGACTACGCCGTGGGGTGGGGGGTGGGCAATGGCTGGGTGTTGGGGGTAGGGGGGTATTACTACCGGCAGACCACTGATGACAACTTCGATGGCGAGCGCCTCGAGGACAACAAAGGGCGCAGCTTTGCCATCGGCCCGTCGATCAAGTACAGCGGCAAAGATGGCTGGTTCGTGACGGCGAAGTGGTCGAAGGAAACCGAAGTGCGCAACCGCGCCCAGGGCGATGCTTACTGGTTGAAGCTGACCTTGCCTTTCTAAAAGGGGGCTGCTGTGCAGCCTATCGCTGGCAAGCCAACTCCCACAGGGACCGCGCAGGCAGAAGATTGATCTGAAGTTTGCGCGGTCCCTGTGGGAGCTGGCTTGCCGGCGATGAGGCCAGTGCAGGTATCACAAGGCAGCCTGCACTAGTCCGATCCATCAGGCCACATCCACCAGCACGATTTCGCTGTCTTCAATGGCGGTCACCCGCAGCACCTCTTCCTGCTCGATCGCCACGCCATCGCGTGCCTTGGCCCGCAGCCCGTTGACTTCCACCAGCCCCTTGGCCGGCACCAGGTAGCCCCGGCGTGCGGCATCGAAGCGGTATTCGGCAGTTTCACCCGCCCGCAGGGTGGCAGCCACCAACCGGGCATCGGTGCGAATCTGCAGGCTGTCTTCGTCACCGGCACGGCCGCTGGCCAGGGTCACGAAGCCTTCGCCACGCTCACCTTTGGGGAATGGCCGGCTTCCCCACTGCGGTGCTTCACCGGTGCGTTCCGGCACGATCCAGATCTGGAAAATACGCGTATCGATGTCTTCCAGGTTGTACTCGCTGTGCACGATACCGGTACCGGCGCTCATCACCTGCACGTCACCAGCTTCGGTACGGCCTTTGTTGCCCAGGCTGTCCTGGTGGCTGATCGCACCTTCACGCACATAAGTGATGATTTCCATGTCGCGGTGTGGGTGTGGCGGGAAGCCGCTGCCAGCCGCGATCAGGTCGTCGTTCCATACCCGCAGGTTGCCCCAGTGCATGCGCGCCGGGTCGTAGTACTCGGCAAACGAAAAATGGTGGTGGGCGTCAAGCCAGCCGTGGTTGGCGTGGCCGAGGCTTTCGAACGGTCGCAGTTGCAGCATGGTCGTGCTCCTTGAATCAGTGGAATGACGCCATGATGCGCTAAAGAAACATCGAAAATAAGCGTAAATATCGGCTTAAAATAATCTGATTAATAGATGTTTTTTCAAGGCGTGATTTTCTCGCTTCATCGCCTAATTCACTGATCTGCAAGCATTCGCTGGCGATTTTTTGTCGATGCGGCGAACATGCCGGCTGATTTTGTTCTTCAACGGAGTGACCGTGGCCCACGAGCAACCCCAGGCCCCCGCCGACCTTACCCCGCCCGCCCAATTGCCCTGGTTCCGCCGCCTGGTCGCACGCCTGTTGGGGCGGGGCTTGACCCGCCTGCAGGCGCAACACCGTGACTCCTGGTTCCTTGGCCATGCCACGGGCCAGCGCAGTGGCCACGCTGAGGGTTTGCGTGACGGCTTCGAGCGTGGTCGGGTGGAAGGGTATGAGGCCGGGCGGCAAGTGCTGGTGATCCGCGACACCCGCCCAGACACTGCCGCCGTGCCCGGCCAGGACGACAACCTGTTCGACGACTGGCGCCTGCCGCTGACCGCCGAATTGAAAAAGCGTTTCAAGGCCGATGTCGCCCAGCGCCTGCCAGCCGAGGCCCAACCCAGTGCCGCACAATGGAAGCTGATTTTCAGCGACACCCCGTCCACCTGTGTGGTGGCGGGTGCCGGGGCAGGCAAGTCGACATCGCTGGTGCTGCGCATCCTGCTGTTGCGCCACTACCTGGGCTATGAGCTGGACGCGATGACTGTGGTCACCTTCACCCGCGAGTCGCGCAAAGACTTCATCAAGCGCCTGCTGCAAGTGTTTGCCCTGTGGCAGATCAACCTGCAACCGGTGCAGGCCCGCGAACTGGTGCGAACTTTCCATTCACGCATCCTGCCGCTGGTGCGCAGCCTGCCGGGCTTCGACCAAGTGCGCGCATTCGAGACGCTGGGCAACGAGATGCCTGCCGGGCGCGAGGCCGAGGCCGACAGCAACCCGTTCGACCTGCGCCTTAATGATGCCCAGCGCCAGCAGTTGAACCAGTGCTACAGCAGCGTAATGGCCGAGAGCGCACGCTTTGCCGAGCTGGTTGGCCTGTTGCGCAGTGAAGCCCTGCAACTGAAGCCACTGGACCCGAACAACCCCGACGTGCAGAAGCGCGCCCAGGTAACCCAGCTGGCTGCCCAGCGCGATGAAGAACTGTGCGACGTGATCGAGGACCTGTGGTTTGCCGCTGGCGCCTGGCCGATCAAGGGCATTGAGCCGTGCCGCGAAACCGTCGAGATCCGTGGCAGCCGCTTCCATGTACATGGGCGTCTTGCGGGTGACGGGCCATGGGTGGTGCTGGGTTTCGACCCGGCGGAAAGCGCGCAGTACCAGCGCCCTGGCGCCAAGCTGGCGGTACGTGGTGAATGGGCGGTCAAGCGCACCTTGTTGCAGGCGTTTTGCGACAGGCCGCTGATCTGGCTCGACAGTTACGCCATGGCTCGGCGTCTGGCGGCCTCGCTGGCCGGTGATGCGGTGGCCGGCCCCGGCTTCGAATACAAGGTCAAGGGCGAGCTGGCCCCGGCACCGCTGCTGGATGCATTCGTCGCTGCGGCCAATTTCATCGAGAACCTCGGCCTGGATGTAAACACGGCCGTGGCGGCCATGAGCTTTCCGACAGGCGACAGCGACGCGCTGTTCTTCGAGGCCCTGGCGCTGTACTGGAAGGCCCTGGAGGCGCACCTGCTGGACCAGTCGCCCCCGGTGATGAGCTACAACCGCATGTTCGCACTGTTCAGCGAAAACAACCCGGAAAACCTGCAATTGCTGCCCGACCCACTGTTGCGCCCTTTGGCGCACCTGATGATCGATGAGTTCCAGGACGTGTCGCCGCAGATCGTCAGCTGGCTGCGCGCCAGCCTGGCCGAAATTCGCCGACGCGGCCCGGCCATGCACACCGGGCGCCACGCCCAGCACTCATCGTTGCTGTGTGTGGGGGATGACTGGCAGTCGATCTACGGATGGCGTGGCAGTTCGCCCAAGTATTTCATGGAATTCACCAAGGCCTTCCCGTCACCGGCCAACACTCGGGTGATGCTGGTCGACAACTACCGCTGCCAGCAGCAGGTGATCGATGCCGCCGAGCACCTGGTCAAGGGCACCCCGACCATCGCCGGCAAGAAGGCCCGGGCCAGTGGCCCGGCGGCCGAGCTGCCAGGCTCGCCGGTCAAGGTGTTCGACCGTGACGAAGCGGCGTTGGGTGAAACCTTGATCGAGCATTACCAGCGCGGCGAAACGGTAATGATGCTATACCGCAAGGGCAGTGACAGGGCGCTGATGAACGAACATTTGCAACACGTGCTACAGGCCGAGGCTGCACTGCCGGCCGAGCATCGCCGGCTGCGCCAGTTGACCTACCACAGTGCCAAGGGCCTGCAGGCCGATGCGGTGTTCATGCTGGGCGACTGCCAGTACCTGACCAGTTCCCCCTACAAGAACCAGGTGTATCGAGTGGCAGGTCTTGGCCGGGCCGGCGATGCGCAGCCGTTCGACACGGCGCAGAAGGAAGAGGTGCAACGCCTGGCCTATGTGGCAGTGACCCGCGCGGTCAGGCATTGCTACTGGCATGTGGAGGCTGCCAACGCCGAGGCGGTGGCAGCGCCACGTGCTTCAGGCCAGGTAGATGGCCGGCAGCCGTTTTTCGAGGATTTGCGTGGGCAATAAACGGGCCATCATGCGTTGCGGTCCTGCGTGTCAGTCAGCTGCTGGTACAGTGCGTCTACTGCCGCTTGCCTGGCGTCCGCTACCGAGCGTGATGCGATCTGGTAAGGCAATTCCTCCAGCGTGACGCGTTGCAACTGCCCATTGCTGTCGAGCATTGGCCCAGGGAGCAACGGTTGCAGATGGGCTTGGACGTCAGCCGGCAGGGTGGTTACCGGTTCGAAGGTGTCGTCAAAGCAGTACTGCAGGTACTCCTGGGCCAGGTTCCAGGGTTGACGCACGCTGTCGAAACGGTCGGCGAACGACCGTTCCAGGAAGCGTCTCCAGCTAGGTTGCCTACTGACCCAGGCACGTCGCTTGCGGGCGATTTCGTCGGTACGCTCCACCTCTTCTTCCACGTTCAGTTCCACCTGACTCGAGATCTGTGCTGTTTCCCGGTAGAGCATGCCTTGGCTGGGTTCGAAGAAGTCGAGTCGTTCTGCCAGCGCCTGGCGAAGGGCCAGGCGGATCTCGATGTCATCTATCAGGCCGCGACGCAGTTCGTTCAGACTCAGATCGTCGAGCGGGTCGAGTGCCGGCAGCGTCTCCAGGCCCGGGCGCTGCGCTTCTGGCAATTCCAGCCAGGCCAGGTAGGCCGTTCGGCGGCTGACACGGGCGTAATAGATGCGGCTGGCAAGCCGATCAACCTCGGCGCGGCGAAACATCCTGCGGTACTCCTGGAACAGGTAGTAGCCGCGTGTTTCTCCTATACTCAGACGGTGCGCCCGTACTTCAACCTCCAGCGTGCTGAAACCGTCGGCCCCGGCGTCGCCGCAGGTGGCTGGAAACTCGCCGGCGACTTCATTCAGGCGGTCGCGCAACTGGATATCGGCGCCTGCCTCTCGCAACAGCCCCCATACCTGTGCGGCAAGGGCCGCTGGGTTGTCACGCGCCTGGGCTGAACGGCCCAGGCGTTCAATGACCTCACGCAGTTGCAGGTTGGCGTTGTCGTCGAACAGGTCGTGCCATAACTGACGTTGTTGTGCGGTGGCATCGTCAAGCCAGGTGACGGCTTCGCCGGCAGGCAGGAAGTCTCCGACTTCTTCGATATGCACGCCTGCGTTTCGCAGGCGTCGTGCGGTTTCGGGCTCCAGCTCATTGAAATTGAACTCGAAGTTCCACCGTTGCGTACGGTTGGGGTCGCGCAGCGTGGTGAAGAAAGGTGTGCGCAGCAACTGCTCTAAGTCTGGCACTTGGGTGATGTGGTTGTTGCTCAGCTCGATGATGCTCAGCTGGCTTTGCTCATTACCCAGCAACTCACCAAGGCTTCGAGGCCATTGCTGAAGCCCGCAGTCGTTCAGGTTAAGGTGGATGAGCTGGGTCATGGATGCCAGCTCAGGTGGGTGGCCGAGGTTGGGGTTCATGGACAAATCCAGCCAGCGCAGGCGCGGCATCTGGCCAAGGCGCGCTGCCATTGCCTCATCCAGAACGACCTGATTGCTGCTCAGGCGCAACACCTCCAGAGGCATCCTGGAAATCAGCAGGATGTCGGCTGTGTTCAGCACCAGGTCATTTCGATGCAGCTCGAGCCTGCGCAGTTCGCGCAACCTTGCAAGCGCCTGTCGGGCTTCAGGGCTTAACGTCGTTATCCGGCAGAGGGGCAATAGCAGCTCACGGAGCCGAGGGGTGTTGCTCAGGGCACGGAACAGCGAGTTGGTATCAAACTGCTCGCCTGCGAACGCCACGCGCAGGCTTCGCAGTGACGGAAAACTTTGCAAGAAGCTTGGAGGTAGGGAAGCCACCTCCAGAGGTCGCAGGAACAGTGAGGTTACGTGATCGAAGCGCGCGGGCAGGATTGGGGGCAGGCTATCCAGGCCGTGGAGGTCAAGTTCAAGGAATGCCGCGCTTGCGGCATTGTTCATGCCAGGCACCGTCTCACTTTCCCGGCGCCATGCCCTAAGGAGCTGACGATGTAAATCCTGGCGAGCAACTCGTTGTTCGCCTTCGACCTCCTGCGCCCACGCCATTAATTGGCTATCCAGGGCGTCCCGTTCACGCCGCAAGGCGTTGATCTGCTCCATGATGTTCCCGCGTTGACGCAGGCGCGCAAGCATTTCCCGGCGTTGCTGCTGATCAAGGCCTGGATACAGTTCCTGCAGGCGCTCGTCAGGTACATTGCGGCCAAGATTGCGCAGGCGCTGACTCAGTGGCAGGCGGCCGCTGAGGGGATAGCCGGCTCGCCCGTCGCTGAGCCTCATTGGCGAGCGGAAACTGGGGCGCACGGGTTGCTGGCCAATCAGCGTGGCGCTGTGCGTGCGATCACTTATGGCGTATTGCAGCAGCTCTGCCGTCGTGGCCTGGGGGTGCTCGCCGGTTAGCGCATCGAGCAGCCGTTGGCTGTCGGCCGTGGCCAGGGTGGGCTGGTAGATTCCGCTGATTGCCCGGTCCAGCCGGCCCCGTGATTGCAGCAAGCGTGCTTCTTCGGCGATGCGCAATGGTACGCGGCCCTCTACCAGCTGCGTGTTTTCGCCGGCGGTTGCATGGCGGGTGATTTCGACCAGGGCGCTAGCTGGCAGGCCCTGGAATCGGCTGCGCAGGGTTGACTGTTGCGTGGTCAATGTGGGCTGCCGGCCCTGATACAGCGCGTCGTACAGGCTCTGGCGGTTTGACTCCAGGCTGGCGGCCAGCCGCTGGTCGAGGCTACGGCCGGTCAGCTGCGCCGTGTTGCCTTGCAACGTACGCCGAGCGTCTTCACTGAGCTGGTCCAGAATCTGCTGGCCCAGGTCTCCGCTTTCCAGGTCGCTTCTGGTGAGGGTCAGTTCCACCGTGCTAGCGGAGCCCGGTGCGCTGTAGTCCGTCGAGCTTCCCCAGGGTTCGGGGCCTTCGAAAACTTTCACGTTGTGGTCCTGCGGCCATTCGGGCAGTGCTACCAATGCATTCAAGGCAGCGTCGTGACGGCCTGCCAAGGGCTTGCCTTCATCTACCGCGCGGATAAGGTCGGTGACTATCCGATCGCTCTGCAGCCGCTGCAGAAAGTCGGCGAGTAATGCCGGTGCTGGCTGATCATTGATGTGGGCATGGCGTAAGGTGTCCGCATCGGTGGCTGTCGCACGCAGGGCGACGTCCAGGTCTGTTTCGTCGAGGTGTTCACAGAGTGGCCCGAAGCGCCGGACCAGCTGGTTGTCGGCCCAGTCCATGGGCGATTCGTCTGCCAGCCGCCAGGCACCTGATCCATTGCCAAGCAAGCGAGGTTGGTAGGCATTCGTGTCATTGGGGTTGCGCACACGCCACTGCCCTTGCTCGTCAGCGACGACTTCATGGGTGTTGCCTTCGATACGTACATATTGACGGCCCTGGACGGTGTAGATCCCGTCGGCATCGGGGCTGAGTGAGGCCAGCTGCGGCACGTCCTGGCGGTAAGGCTTCAGGCTAGGTGACCACAGGCGCTCTTTCTGTTCGCCCCATGCACGGTACATGGCATCGACGAAACCGGAGCGTTTGATGGCCGCGGCCGAGCCACCAATGGCGGCTGTAGTGGCAAGGTTGATCAATATAGACCCGACGTGCGCCAACGCCTCGGCATTGTCACCGTCTTCCCACGCTTCGATGCCGTAAAAGACATCTTCCATCATCTGCTCTGCAGCCAGCGTCAGCATCAAGGGCGTCAGGGCGGGAATGAATATCGCTGCCACATTGATGACCGTAAGGCCGATGTTCAACCAGTGCAGGTAACGTTCGATGGCAGCCTGTGCGTCCACATCTTTGGTAGGAACGGCGATTTCCCTGGCGTCCTGCTTCATGCGCTCCAGATGCAAATTGTGCAACTGCTGCCAGGGCTGGTTTTCCAGGGCCTGGGCGGTGAACGCCAAGTGCGGTGTGTCGACAGGCCCTGTGGCTTTGTCCGGGTTGTCGAACAGTTTCTTGCGCAGCGTCTGCTCCAGCTTCACCTGAAGACTCTGTGGTGCCATTGCCGTAATGTTGTGGCGCAAATTGTTGTCGCGCAGCAGGGCCAGCATCGCCAGGGTCGCGGCTTGCCGTGATGCATATTCCTGCACAGCACCGTCCGGCGCGCCTGGGCAGTAGACCGTGACAGGGCTGATGGTGCCTTGGGGCTCAGGGCCTATCAGGAGGATGTCGTATAGAGGTGTACCTTCCACACTCAGCCTCCAGCACTGGGAGACCTTTTCGCCGTACAGGGGGGTATCGAAACCATTGCACAACTGTTCGATGGCGGTCAGCCCGTCATCACTGAGCGTGCCCCGCAGCGCTGCAATTCGCGCCTGTACACGCAGTTCAGCCTTGTGCGCTGCAATCCATGTATGTCGGTACGAGCTGTCCGTCGAGTTGAGCACATCGTTCAGGTGGTTTTGGTAAGCCTGGCCAAGGTCGAGCGCTCGGCAGTGCTCTACGAATGCCTCCGGTGTCAACCCCGAAACCTCGGTATTGTCCGTTTTGCTACGCGCAAGGGCGTCTTCTACAAGGGGTCGTTGTTCATCACGAAAATTTTGCAGCGCCGCCTCGAGCAGCGTATGCCGCAGTACCACCGGTTCGGGGGTTAGAACTGACCCGGGAACTGGCGGAGTGCCCGGAGGCGGCACCGGCAAGAACTGGGTTGTGCGTACGAAGATGGCTTTGTTGACATCTATCGCTGTACCCAGGCGTTGCTGCAGCAGTGGTGCGCAGTACTCAGTAATACCCTTGAGAGGCGCCAGTTCTTTACCCAGTGCCCGACGGTAGGCATCGCGCTGTTCGATGGCTTCTTGCAGTGCCTGCTGACGCGGCTGGCTGGCGCTGCTGTACCAATCGAAGGGCGTGCCGTTGGCATCCAGGTATTCCTTGCGCAGCTTGTCGAGCATGTTGCTGGCATGCTCAGGCTTCAGCGCTTTGCTCCAGGCGGGCAGGTTACGCACGATCTGGTCGTGATGCAGGGGCAGGGTCATGTTGGCACTCCATGATTTAAAAGTGCCTATAAGAGAGGCTTGGGTGGCCTGTTGTGTGGTAGCTGGATACCTCTGGCCTTGTTTGCTGCGCACGTCGCTCTCGCGCATGCGTGGGTCGGTAGGGGGGTAGCCTGCTCGTTGCCAACGGCGCAAGGTGGCATGGGATATCGGCCAAGGAGTCATCCAATGCATTCAGCGGGCAGCCCCAGGGATCATCTGCTTGACCTGCAAGGGATTGAAATTGCTGTACGTACCTGGGGTGCCGAAGACGGCATTCCGGTACTGGCGTTACACGGGTGGCTGGACAACGCCGCGTCGTTCGAGCGCTTGGGGCCACTGCTCGATGGCTGTTTCGTGGTCGCCCCCGACCTGGTCGGCCATGGCCGTTCGGACCACCGCCGCCACGACAGTGGCTATTACCTGTGGGAGCATGCCGAGGACATGCTGGCAGTGGTCGACAGCCTGGGCCTGTCGCAGTTTCATGTGCTGGCCCATGGCATGGGCACCGGTGTGGCCTCGTTGTTGGCGGCCATGACCAGTGGTATCGCCAGCATGACCTTCCTCGACGGTATGGGCGCACCGTTCACGGTGGCCGAGGATGACCGCGTGCAGCACCTGGCACGGTCCTACCGGCTCAAGCGCATGGTACAACGCAGCCGGTTGCAGGGCTTCGACGAACCGGACACTGGCCGCTTCGACGACCTGGACACCGCCCTGGCGCAACGCCGCGAGCGCATCGATACCGGGCTGTCGGAAGGTGCCGCACGGCTGCTGGCGCTACGCGACCTGCTGCAGCTGGGCGATGGTTATTGTTGGCGGCACGACCCACGGCTGGTGTTGCCCGAACCAATGCCGCTGACCGAGCGCGAAGCCTGCGATCTGCTCAGCCAGATCCACTGCCCGTTGTACCTGCTGTTTGGCCGGCAGGGTGCGTTCAGCGGCGAAGCCTTCACCCGGCGCCAGGCGGCCTTGCCCGCTCAGGCGAAGATTTCCTGGCATCCGGGTGGGCACCACTTCCACCTGGATGCGCCGGACCGGGCACTGGTCGATCAGCTGTTGCGTATTTTGACGCGCCATGAAGGGGCAGTGTTGCAACGCTTGGTGAACGAGTAGCTGATTCTGGCCATGTTCAGCGAAGCTGGGCTATGGTGGCGCATTCGCACACACGCCAAAAGGAACCCCGGCATGCGACCATTCGCCATCAAGCACATCGACCACCTCGTGTTGCGGGTCAGTGACCTGCCGCGCAGCGTAGCCTTCTACACCGAGCTGCTCGGCTGTTCGGTCAGCCGCGTGCGTGAAGACCTGGGCATGGTCCACCTGGCCACGGGCACGGCAATGATCGACCTGGTGACCCTTGACGGCCCCTTGGGTAGCCCAGGTGGTGCTGCGCCGGGGGCAGAGGGGCGTAACCTGCATCACTTCTGCCTGCGTATCGAGCCATTCGATGAACCGGCTCTGGCTGCCTACCTGCAAGCCGCTGGGGTAACGGTGGAGCCTGCAGAAAAACGCTATGGCGCCGAAGGCGAGGGGTTGTCGCTGTACTGCTACGACCCGGATGGCAACCAGGTCGAGCTGAAGGGGCCGGTCCCGGCGGGGCAGGCGTCATGAGCAACCTGCGCAGCCGCGAGCACTGGATTGAAACCGCGCAAGGCAAACTGTTTGCTCAGGAATGGGTGCCACTGCAGGCCCAAGGGGCGCCCATTGTCCTGTTGCACGATTCGCTGGGGTGTGTGGCCTTGTGGCGTGACTTTCCGGCGCAGTTGGCACAGGCCACCGGGCACCGGGTCATTGCCTATGACCGCTTGGGCTTTGGTTGCTCCGATGCCCACCCAGGGCATTTGCGTCTGGGTTTTGTCGAGGACGAGGCGCGGCAGGGTTTCGCGGCATTGCGCGAGTATTTGGGTATGGATGAGTTCATTGTCTTTGGCCATAGCGTGGGTGGCGGCATGGCCGTGGCTTGTGCTGCGGCATTCGGCGGTCACTGCGTGGCGCTGATCACCGAGTCGGCACAGGCCTTTGTCGAGGCACGTACCCTAGAAGGCATTCGAACAGCCGACCAGCAGTTTGCCGAACCCGGGCAGATGCAACGGTTGCAGCGCTATCATGGCAGCAAGGCCGAATGGGTGTTGCGCGCCTGGGTGGACAACTGGCTGCACAAGGATTTTGCCGGGTGGAGCCTGGATGGCGAATTGGCGCAGGTGCGTTGCCCACTGTTGAGCCTGCACGGCGATAATGATGAGTTTGGTTCACCGGCGCACCCCGAGCGTCTGGTGGCGCTGGCTGGCGGACCGGCGGTGATGCGGTTGCTGCAAGGCTGTGGGCATGTGCCGCATCGCGAGCAGGCTGAGAGGGTGTTGGCTGAGGTGACGAAATTCTTGCGCTGAAGCAGCCCTTTACAACGTGGTTTTCGACAGCGTGAGAACGCCATCTGCGGTGGCGAAGCTCACTCACCTTTTCGCCTGTACGGCGAATGCCTTGCTGTAGTGGATATCCCGGCAAAGCCAATTATGCTTCAGTTACCTTGCTGCGATTCGAGGCGGCCCGCTTCGTCGTGCTTCGCGCAACCAAAGCAAGCCCCAGGGCCTGGGTGCGACGGTGAAATGGGTGTGATGTGCTCCGGCCTGCATGAACACATGACGGAGGCAACCCATGGCGGTTCTCGACAGCGCATCCTCGGGCAGTAGCGCGCCCCAACGCGGTATCACCAAGGAGGAGCGCAAGGTCATCTTCGCTTCGTCACTGGGCACGGTGTTCGAATGGTACGACTTCTACCTCTACGGCTCACTGGCTGCGATCATCGCCAAGCATTTCTTTGCCGGGGTCAATGAAACCACCTCGTTCATCTTCGCCCTGCTGGCCTTCGCTGCCGGCTTTGCCGTACGACCGTTCGGTGCCATCGTGTTCGGCCGCCTGGGTGACATGATCGGGCGCAAGCACACTTTCCTCATCACGATCATCATCATGGGCCTGTCCACGGCCGTGGTGGGCCTGCTACCCAGTTACGCCTCGATCGGCGTGGCCGCGCCGATCATCCTGATTACCCTGCGCCTGCTGCAGGGCCTGGCCTTGGGCGGGGAATACGGCGGTGCCGCCACCTATGTGGCCGAGCACGCGCCTAAGGGCCGACGCGGTTTCTTCACCGCCTGGATCCAGACCACGGCCACCTTGGGGCTGTTCCTGTCGCTGCTGGTGATCATGGCCTGTCGCACGGCCATGGGTACGGAAGTGTTCGAGGCCTGGGGGTGGCGGGTGCCGTTCCTGCTGTCGATCCTGCTGCTGGCGATTTCGGTGTATATCCGCCTGCAACTGAACGAATCGCCGGTGTTCATGAAAATGAAGGCAGAGGGCAAGGCATCCAAGGCACCACTGACCGAATCGTTCGCCCGTTGGGACAACCTCAAGGTAGTGATCATGTCGCTGCTCGGCGGTACCGCCGGCCAGGCCGTGGTCTGGTATACCGGGCAGTTCTATGCGTTGTTCTTCCTGTTGCAGATGCTCAAGATCGAACCGCAAACCGCCAACCTGCTGATTGCCGGCTCGTTGCTGATCGGTACGCCGTTTTTCATCTTCTTTGGCAGCCTGTCCGACCACATTGGCCGCAAGAAGATCGTTATGGCCGGCTGCATCATCGCCGCGTTGACCTACTTCCCGATCTTCAAGGCGCTGACCGAGTATGGCAACCCGGATGTATTCGTTGCACAGGAGCAGAACCCGGTCGTGGTGGTGGCCGACCCAGGCCAGTGCGCCTTCCAGTTCGACCCGGTGGGCAAGGCCAAATTCACCAGTTCCTGCGACATCGCCAAGAGCCTGCTGGCCAAGCGCGCCATCCCCTATACCAACGAAGCGGCAGAACCTGGCAGCGTGACGCAGATCCGTATTGGTGAGCGGGTACTGTCAAGCTTTGATGGCAGCACGCTGACGGCGGCAGACTTCAAGGCGCAGAACGACGCCTTCACTGCAACCCTTGGCGGGGCCCTGAAAGAGGCGGGCTACCCTGAAAAGGCCGACCCGGCCAAGATCCATTACCCGATGGTGCTGTTGCTGCTGACCATCCTGGTGATCTACGTGACCATGGTCTACGGGCCGATCGCTGCGTGGCTGGTGGAGTTGTTCCCGGCGCGTATCCGCTATACCTCGATGTCGCTGCCGTACCATATCGGTAATGGCTGGTTCGGCGGTTTCCTGCCGACTGTGGCGTTTGCCATGGTGGCGGCGACCGGCGATATCTATTACGGCTTGTGGTACCCGATCGTGATTGCCGTGATGACGGCGGTGCTGGGGATCTTCTTCCTGCCCGAGACCAAGGACCGGGATATCAACCACACCTGAGGTTAGTGCCACCTGTAACGGCCTCTTCGCGGGTAAACCCGCTCCTACAGGAATTGCGCATGCCTTGAGGTAAGCACCCAACCTGTGGGAGCGGGTTTACCCGCGAAGAGGCCGGCACAAGCAGCAAAAGACAGTTTCTCCTGCAAGGGTAACGGTGCCCCATGCAGAAGCGGGTAAACCCGCTCCTGCAGGAATTGCGCATGCCTTGAGGTATGCACCCAACCTGTGGGAGCGGGTTTACCCGCGAAGAGGCCGGCACCGGCAACCTGTCAATCAAAATACCCACGCAGCCCAAAGGCATAACCCGTATCAACCTCCGTTGCCTCGCCACGGTTCCAGCGCTTCTTCAGCACAAACTCGAACGCCGGCTCGTACAAGCCGTCGCGCACCAGCGCGCCCGCCAGCACTTCCACGTCATACCAGCCATTGTCCAGTTCGATGATCGGCCGCCCTGGCACCTGATAACGCGCCATCAGGTCGCCTAAGGTCTTGGGCGTGAAGTGCTGAAGGATGCGCCAGGTGTACAGCATCAGCGCCCCATGCTCGACCCGCAACACATAGCCATTGCGCCGGTGTTTCAGGCGGCTGCCAGCTTCGCGCAGGGCCGGGGTGTAGCCATCGAGGGTGAACAGGATGCGGTAGGGCAGGTTGTCGACCCCGGCCAGTGGCAGCACGACACCTTCGCGTACGGCCCGGTCGCCGCTGTCGTCATGGGTGAACGCGTAGGCCAGGTCATCGGGCAACTGATGGTCGTGCTTGAAGCGCTCGAGCAGCTGGATATCACCGAGCAGAAAGTAGTCGACCAGGTCATTTAGCACTTCGCTGAATTCGTGGCGCATCTGTTTTCCTTGTGGGTGCGCATTGCAGGCAAGGGCAACCTGCTAGTGCTTCTGGGCGATCTGGATCAGGTTGCCGCAAGTGTCATCGAACACGGCCACGGTAACGGGGCCCACATCGGTCGGTGGCTGGGTGAACTGCACACCCGCCACGCACAGCCGGGTGTATTCGGCCTGAATGTCGCGCACGCCAAACGATGTGGCGGGGATGCCATCCTGCTTGAGTGCGGCCTTGTATGCCTTGGCCGCCGGATGCACGTCGGGTTCCAGTAGCAGTTCGACGCCATTGGGGTCGTTGGGCGAGGTCAGGGTCAACCAGCGGTGCCGGCCCATGGGTATGTCGTGCCTGGGCTCGAAACCGAGTACGTAGTGGTAGAACGCCAAGGCTTTGGCCTGGTCGTCGACGAGGATGCTGGTGACCACGATCTTCATAAGCGCACACCGTATGCCTGGGGCCGATGACTATCAGTAAAGACGTTCGGGCCTATTTGACCAGTGGGTTGCCGCCCGCCGTGGTGGTATTTCCGGATGGGTTGTGGGAGACGTCGGCACTAACATTGTCCGGGCAAGTCAATTCACATCAGGAGTGAACAACATGCAAGAAGAATCCATGAATGAACTTCCAGACACGACTGAACAAAACCCGCTGGAGCATGAACAGCCTCAAGTCGAGCTGCCCGTAGTCATGCGCAGCGTGGGCCCTGTAGTGGGAATGCCCTGCGAGTCAGGCTACAAGCTGATAGGTGAAGACTGTGTGATAACCAATATTGGGTTTGAGTAAGGCGAGGGGGGCAAGTGCCCCTGCCTCAAGCTTCTGCAATATTTTCGGCATGCACAGCAGATCACTCATACCCCTGGACCCCGGCAATATGCCGCCCGGCCACGTAGCCAAAGGTTAGCGCCGGGCCCAGGTTGATGCCACCAGACGGGTACCAGCCACCAAACACACTGGCCATGTCAGTCCCTGCCGCATACAGCCCGACAATCGGCTGCCGGGCTTCATCCAGCACCCGGGCATTACCGTCGGTACGCAAGCCTGCAAAGGTTCCAAAGCAACCTGGTTTCACCTTCACCGCATAGAACGGCCCATGCTCGATCGGCGCCACACAAGGGTTTGGCCCTTTGTGCAGTGGGTCGCCCTGCTTGCGGTTGAACGGTGTGGAGCCCCGGCCAAATACCGGGTCCTGGCCGTTGCGCGCAGAGAGGTTGAAAGCGTCGATCGTGGCACGCAACCCGGCCGGGTCGATGCCACAGGCGCTGGCCAGCGCCTCAAGTGTAGCGCCTCGCTTGAGGTAGCCGCTGCGTACATGCGGCCACACCGGCAGAGGTGCCGGGCGGGCGTGGCCCAGCCCGTAGCGACGCAGGAAGCGATGGTCGCAGATCAGCCAGGAACACACCTCCTCATCCTGCGGCACCGCCGCAACCATGGCTGAGACATAGTCGTAGTAACCATGCGCTTCATTGACGAAGCGCTTGCCATTGGCCAGCACGCCGATAATGCCCGGCTTGCCACGTTCGATGATGTGTGGGAAGTGGCCGACGCTGCCGTCGCGATGCGGCACCTGCGAAACCGGCGCCCAAGCCACCGGCGATTTCAGATCGGTGGCCACCACGCCACCGGCTGACTCGCCCAAGCGCAGGCCATCGCCCGAACAGCCGGCGGGTGGCAGGGCCAGGTTGTCATGGCCACTGGCATCGCGCGGGAACAATTGCCGGCGCCGGGCATTGTCGTTGGGGAAGCCGCCTGCCGCGAGAACCACTGCCTTGGCATGGATGCGTTGGTCGCCTTGTGGCGTCGCCACCAGCGCCCCGCGCACCTGGCCATCCTCAACCAGCAAGTGCTTTGCCGGCGCTGACTCCTGAAGGTGCACGCCCAGGTCCTGGGCCGACTTGGCCAGCCGCGCCACCAGGGCCACGCCGTTGACCAGGTGCATTGCCCGGCCATGGCGGGCCAGGTGGTACAGGTGGCGGCCAAAGCGTTTGCACACGTGCACAAAGGCTTTAGGCGAGCGGGTCATGTTGAGGAATGCGGCAAGGTCGGGACCGGCCATGATCGGCATGCCCATGAACGAGGTTTCGCGCATGGTCCTGCGCAGGCGCGGCAGCAGCGCACCCACCTCGCGAGCGTCATACGGTGCGGCAATGACCTGATGCCCGCCCTGGGCTGCGCCCGGGGTGTCGCCATGCATGTCGGGGATGCCATTGCCGTCGGCAAACTGCAGAGCCGTGTGCTTCTCGAAAAACGCCACCATGTGCGGGCAGGCTTCGAGGAAGGCATCGACGCGCTCGGCGTCATAATTCTCCCCCAGTTCATGACGCAGATAGGTGCGCGGCTGCTCGATGCTTTCCTCTATGCCGGCCCGGCGCGCCAGCGGGTTGCGCGGCACCCAGGCCCAGCCACCGGACCAGGCAGTGGCGCCGCCGAATACCGGCTCCTTTTCCACCACGATCACCTTCTGCCCATGCCAGGCAGCCGTTACGGCTGCAGCCAGCCCGGCAGCGCCAGAGCCTATGACCAGTACATCGCATTCGGTTTCAAAGGGAGCAGAGGGCATTGCGCAATCCTGTATTGTTATTGGAACTAGGTTCCATATTCTTGTCGGCAGCGAGCCGATCTGCAAGGGAAGAGGGAGCCGAGCCGGGCAAGTAGCGGGCGGTTATCGGACATTTCACCTGCGCGTGGATGTGGCAGCTATCGGCAATGTGGAATCATCTTCTAGAATCCGCAAAAAGTAACAGGGACCTGTGTCATGGCTGGTAGTCAGATCGAACGCGCCTTCAGTCTTGTAGAAAGCCTTACCGGTGAGCCCCAAGGGTTGCCTTTGCAAACCTTGGCCGAGCGCCTGGATATCCCCAAAAGCGCGGCTCACCGTATGCTCACCGAATTGGTGCGGCTGGGTTATGTACGGCAGAACCGTGACAATAGCCGTTACCAATTGTCGGCCAAGCTGGTAGCGCAGGGCTTTCGTTACCTGGCCAGCAGTGGCGCCGACATCATCCAGCCGATTCTCGACCGCCTGGCCCAGGACAGCGGCGAACTGGTGCGCCTTGGCGTGATTGACGGCGCACGGCAGACCTGGATCGCCAAGTCCCAGGGCGCCCGCTCCGGGTTGCGCTACGACCCCGACATGGGCCGCGACGCGCCATTGTTCTATACCGCCTCCGGGCATGCCTGGCTGGCTTGTCTGGACGATGAACAGGCGCTGCAGATGGTGTTGCGCCAAGGTATAGCCGACCCCACTGAATTCGGCCCGAATGCACCACGCTCAACGGATGAGCTGATCGCCTACCTGCACCGCGCCCGCGAGCGCGGTTATGCCTGGGTTGAAGAAACGTCGGCCATCGGCACCTCGGCCCTGGCTGCCGTGGTACGCCGCCCGCAAAGTGCCGAGGTCATCGGTGTGTTGAGCATAGCCGGGCCGAGCGCACGCATGGCGCAAAGCCGCCTTACAGCGTTGGCGCCCCTGTTGCTGGCAGCTGCGGAGGAGCTGTCGGCAGCCAGCCGGGCCAGCGAGTTGTTCGCCTGAGGGGATATTCTGGTCGATTACCGCACAGTCTGTCATGTCGGTTCTTCTGAAAAGCTGAACTTGGTTCTAAATTGTGAAATGCGGATTATGGAATCCTGTTTCAGAATCCGCACCACAACAATGACAAGAGGACAGGCTGTTGAACGCACCCCTTCGTATTGCCTTGATCGGCGCCGGCATCATGGGCCGCCAGCATTACCAGCACCTGCGCAATGTGCCGCACGCCCAGCTCTGCGCGGTGGCCGACCCTGGCCCGCAGGCCGAGGCTTTCGCTGCTGAATGCGGCGTACCGTATTTTGCCGACCACCAGCAGATGCTGGAGCGTGTACGCCCAGAGGCCGTGATCATCGCCAACCCCAACAACCAGCATGTGGCCACCGCGCTGGGTTGCGTCGAGGCCGGTGTGCCGGTTCTGGTAGAAAAACCGGTGGGTGTACATCTGGATGAAGTCAGGGCACTGGTAGAGGCGTCACGTCGGCGCAAAGTCCCGGTACTGGTCGGCCACCATCGTCGGCACAATCCGCTGATCGCCAAGGCGCACCAGGTGATCAGCGAAGGCAAGCTGGGCCGGCTGATCAACGTCACAGCACTGTGGCAGTTGCAAAAGCCTGACAGCTACTTCGAAACGCCATGGCGGCGTGAGCCAGGGGCCGGCTTCTTGCTGACCAACCTGATCCACGACCTCGACCTGCTGCGCCACCTGTGTGGCGAGGTGGTGCAAGTACAGGCCTTCACCCGTAACGACGTGCGCGGTTTCGCCAACGAAGACAGCGCAGCAGTGTTGTTGCAATTTGCCAATGGCGCCCTGGGCAGCCTGACCGGCTCCGACGCGGTGGCCGCACCGTGGAGTTGGGAGCTGGACTCCGGTGAGAGCCCTATCTACCCACGCCAGGATGGCCAGCCATGCTACCTGCTGGCAGGTACTGAGGGGGCGTTGAGCATTCCTCAGCTCAAGCGCTGGCACTACGCCGAGACCGGCTCGGGCTGGCACACGCCGTTGCTGCAAAACGAAGAAAGCATCCCCGCAGGCGAGGCATTGACCCTGCAGTTGCAGCACTTCGTACGGGTTGCCCGGGGTGAACAGGCACCGTTGATCGATGCCGCCGACGGTGGTCGCACCCTGGCGCTGATCGAAGCGATTCGCCAGGCCGCTGAAAGTGGCCGGGCCTGCGTGCCCGAACACATTGCCTAGTACGACCTCTATTCCTGGTGACGACAAATGACTGATCGAATTTTCTCCCTCGCGGCCCTGACGGTGCTTGAGCTATCCCCACCGGACATGGTCGAGGCAGCAGCCCGCGCCGGTTACAGCCACGTAGGCCTGCGCTTGGTACCGGCCACCGAGCAGGAGCAGCACTTTCCGCTGGTGGCCGATGCCGACCTGCGCCGGCAGACCCAAGCGCGCTTGCGCGATACCGGTATCAAGGTGCTCGACCTGGAGATCCTGCGCCTGAAGCCGGAAACCTGCGTGGCGGATTTCGAACCGATCCTGGCAGTGGGCGCCCAGTTGGGGGGGACTGAACTGCTGGTGGCAGGCAATGACCCGGATGAGGCACGCCTGACCGAGCGCTTTGCTGACTTGTGCGAGCTGGCGGCGGGGTATGGCATTTTCCCGCACCTGGAGTTCATGCCATGGACCGAGGTGCGCGACCTGCGCCAGGCGATACGTGTGGTGGCCAATGCCGACCGCGCCAATGGTTGCGTACTGGTGGACGCTTTCCACTTCAACCGATCCCGTTCTTCGCTGGGCGACCTGGCGCAGCTGGCCCCGCAGCGCATGCGCTATGCCCAGTTGTGTGACGTTGCCGGCCCGGTACCGGCCGATATGGACGAAATCCTGCGCCAGGCGCGCAACGAGCGGCGTTTCCCCGGCGAGGGCGATGCCGATCTGGTTGGCCTGCTACGCACGTTGCCGGCAACTGTCCCGCTGAGCCTGGAAATCCCGACGCGGCAATTGCTGGAGCAAGGCATCAGCGGCGAACAGCGCGCGCGCATGGCGCTGGAAAAGGCCAAGGCAGTGTTGGCCAGGGCCTGACGGTAATACTTCGGTCAAGCCCGGCCCTGCAGTGTGCAGTGTTGCTGCATTGATTAACCGCACAAAAAAGGGCCCGCAAGGGCCCAGTAGAGGAAACTGGCCTGCACCCTCAGGCGCATTCAACCTTGCGCGGCGCCATGAAGTACATCCACACCAACGCCAGGAAGTACATCGCCGGGATCATGGTGAACAACACGGCATAGTTGTTGTTGGTAGCCGTCAGCACACTGCCGACGATCTGCGTCATGAACATCCCGCCAATCGCCGCACACATGCTGCCGAAGCCGAACACCGTGCTTACCAGGTGCTTGGGCGTGTAGTCCATCACCAGGCTCCAGATATTCGCTGTCCATGCCTGGTGCGCACCTACCGCCAGCGAAATGGCCGCCACCGCGACCCACAGGCCACTGGCGTTGGCAGCAAAGACCACGCTGACCATGGTGCAGGCGAAGATCAGCATCGACACCAGCCGCGCCGTAGTGGCGCGTACGCCGCGGCCGATCAGCCACGAAGACAGTATGCCGCCACCAATGCTGCCAAAGTCCGCCGTCAGCCAGATGATGATCAGCGGGATGCCCATCTGGGTCACGTTGATGCCCAGGCTGTATTGCTGGTTGAGGAACGGCGGCAGCCAGTACAGGTAGAACCAGAATACCGGTGCGGTAATCGCATAGGCCACCGCAAAGGCCCAGGTGCCACGCAAGCGCAGGATTCGGCTGAACGGCACACGGGTTGGTTCGGGCTCGTCATCCTGCTGGATGTATTGCACCTCGCTTTGGCGCACGTCGGGGTGGTCTTCAGGGTTGTAGTACTTCAGCAGCCACAACACCACCCACACCAGGCCCAGGCTGCCCATGGCGATGAATGCGGCCTGCCAGCCCCATACCGCCAGAATCAACGGCAACAGTGCCGGGGTGACCATGGCACCGACGTTGGTGCCGGCATTGAACAGCCCGGTGGCAATCGCCCGCTCACCGGCCGGGAACCACAGGCGCACGGTCTTGACGCAAGCCGGGTAGTTGGCGGCTTCGGTCAGACCGAGGATAAAGCGGCAGACCATGAAACCGGCTGCCGAGGTGGCCAGGCCATGGGCGCCGGTAGCCAGGCTCCACAACAGTACGGCAAAGAAGAAGGCGCGTTTGACCCCGACCTTGTCGATCAGCCTGCCTTGCAGCAGGAAGCCGATTGCATAGCCAACCTGGAACCAGAAGTTGATGTTGGCGTAGTCCATCGCCGTCCAGCTCATTTCCTTGGCCAGCACGGGTTGCATGATGCCAAGGGCGGCGCGGTCGATGTAGTTCAGGGTGGTGGCGAAGAACACCAGGGCCAGCATGCCCCAGCGAGTCTTGCCGACGCCAAAAGCGCCGCGAAGCTTGTCGCCGATCGAACCCTGAGGCATCCGGGTCGCGGCGGGGGTGTTCTTGGAGTGGTTCATAAACTGCTCGTTTCTTGAAATTGTATTCAGCTGCGGTGCTACGGGTGCGTGGCCGGGTCCCAGGCAGGGGGCACGCAAGGCCGGTGCATGGTGAGCAGTGAAGGCGGCAGCGTCAATTCAAGAGACGGGCTATTGTTCGGTTATCGAACGGTTGCGTTGCCCAACCTGTGACCTCGGTGCGCGCGTATTGTTCGATCCCCACGAGCGCACGGTTTAATGATGTCAACGAGTTTCCATGGGTTTCATTTGCGCGTCCTTTTGCGAGGTTGAATAGGCGCCACTTCGAAGGCTGCTGGCGGGGGTGGGGCTGCACGCACATTGAAAAGTTTGCAGACGAAGTACCACGCGATGGCGACCGTCAGGTTGTAAGGGAACAGCACGGCCCAGAAGGGTAACTGCCAGTTCTTCTTGCCCTGCATTTCACCGGGCTCGCCGGTTCGCCAGGGGGCGTGGTGGCGCCAGGCTTCTGCCGGGGTCAGGCAGATGGCGTGCAGCGGTTTGTGCCACCAGTTGGGTTCGCCAGGCGGGGGGAGTTTGTCCGGGCCGTGGTCCATGAAGTGGCGCAGGTATTCCCAGACTTCGGCCACGTGCTTTACGCCGGGCTCGGTGGGCTCGTTGCTGTCGACCCAGAGGCAGTCTTTTTGGTGGAGGCTGCCGTCCGCTCGGCGGGGGGCGAAGGCGAGGGCGTAGCTCGTACTGAAGGATGAACCGCCGTATTCGGTGCGTTTGAATATGCCACCTCCAGTATTGCTCCACTCGAAGATGAATACTTTGCTCAAGCGTTGGTAGTAGATTTTTTGGGTTGAGCGGTTGAGGCAGAAACTTGATAAGTGCTTTATAAAATATATTCGATAAACTAAGAAGGGGAGGAAGATGAAAGGTCCTATTACATTGAGGATGATGAAGGTGTAGCTAAAAGTGTATGGGTTCCAGGCTTCGCTGGTTAGCAGGTAAGGGTAGATAAAGATAATTAGTGCTATAGTCATCGCGCAGTATAGCTTGCCCATGAAGACTGAATCTGTTACCCAGGGGTTTCTCAGGCATAAATTATTTTTGGAACAGCTTAATAGCTGCCCGCCGATGGCGGGTTTATACCCTGAGTCTGAAGAAGAGTTGAATATCCAGATGGTTGCCATGGTCAGCGCTCCAGACGGAAAATTGAGATAGTCTCATTGTCTTCGTCCAGCCCTTGATTGGGGCTGTAAGATAAATGCAGTGAGACATGATTTTGGCTGGTCAGTGTGTTCTGGAAATGCAGAACCAAGCCTGCACCTACCATGTAGCCGGTCGGGGCGATTGGGAATACGTCCATTCCTTTATCGTCACGGAGGGTGCTCAAGCTTGCTGACCATTCGCTTACCCCAAGCACGAAGCCAGGTAGCAGCACTGTGAACTCAACGGTTGGTTGAGGTGTGGCCACTTCGTTATGTGTGATAGCGGTCCAGTTGGGCGGCGACCAGTGATCATTCCGATGCCATTTAGTGTCAGCGTTAGTAACGCCGAGTGATAGAGCTTGCTCGGCGGACAGTAGTTTTGGCCCGTAATGCTCGGTGTGCCAGGCTTTGATTTCGGTTTGTAGTGACGTGAAAGCAGGAAATTTTTCTTCATGGTCCAAGGTAATGTCAGGGCGCACCTCGCCATCATTGAGGCGATTACCGAAGATGCTGCGTGCTGCCCATAGCTCTATTGGGCTGTGAAGGTGCTCATGTGCCTTGGCGTGCAGGTATAGTCCCCCTGCCATGATGGCAAAGCCTACGAGGACAAGGGCGGCGGCGGCCCACCCGGCAAAAGGCACTACTGAGGTAGCACCCGCAACGGCAAGTCCAGCCTCAAGGACGACAGCGGAGCCAACAGCCATGGTGAAGCCACCGGCCAATGTGTAGTCAGCAGCCGTTTGATTGCCGTTCGCTCTCTGTCGCCTTGCTTTGGAGATATCAGAAACCAAGCTGAATACGATTGCCGGGTATCCGGCTAAACGTGCAAACAAATTACTGCTTAAGAATTTTATAACCCCATTGCCAAAGGCCATCCCAGGCGCCGTGGCACTTAACCTCAACACCACGGCCTTCTGCGTTGCCCGCACACTGACCATCGTCGCTGCCACCGCACCGATCACCCCGAAAATAGATGAAGCAAAACCAAGGGTGTATTCCGGCGCATCGCTCTTCTGCAGGCTGTTATAGGCCGTCTTCAGCGAAATCACGTTGAACCACAGCATGCCCGCGTTCAAGCCACCGCCCACACCCGAGGTAAGCAG
>JAAIGF010164824.1_pt1 | contig 109171 bp, 91 predicted proteins | sample 6487441 | NCBI WGS metagenome assembly JAAIGF01 (sample SAMN13974129, study PRJNA590717) | phyllosphere metagenome | biome: pepper field; feature: multiple bacterial spot infested pepper fields; material: pepper leaves; isolation source: leaves from pepper fields | host: Capsicum annuum ... | reverse complement strand
GTCGCACGCGCGATGAAAACTATGGGCCTTTCCAACCTTTATCTGGTTAATCCACTGGTCAAACCTGACTCACAGGCTATCGCACTGGCAGCAGGCGCCAGCGATGTGATTGGCGACGCCAAAATTGTCGACACTTTTGATGAAGCAATTGCGGGCTGCCGTCTGGTGGTCGGCACCAGTGCGCGTTCCCGTTCGCTGCCGTGGCCGATGCTGGACCCACGCGAATGTGGCATTAAAAGTATTGAAGAGGGCCAGCAGGACCCGGTCGCGCTGGTGTTTGGTCGCGAACGTGTCGGTCTGACCAACGAAGAGCTGCAAAAATGTCACTATCATGTGGCGATCGCCGCTAATCCGGAGTACAGCTCGCTGAATCTGGCGATGGCGGTGCAGATTATCACCTATGAAGTGCGTATGGCGTTCCTGCAGTCGCAGGAAGTCGCGCAGCCGGAGTTCACGGAGTCGCCTTATCCGCTGGTCGACGATCTGGAGCGTTTTTACCAGCATATGGAACAACTGATGCTGAACAGCGGCTTTATCCGCGAGGCAAATCCGGGGCAGGTGATGAGCAAAATGCGACGTCTTTATACCCGTGCACGCCCGGAACGCGATGAGCTGAACATCCTGCGCGGCATGCTTTCCTCGCTGGAAAAAAGCAAAAGCGCAAAGTAATAGACTGATTTTTATCAGAAAGTCATCCTAAATCGCGGCCATAGATAGCGGGAATAATAGTTGAGTGAATTACCTGGTTAAATAGTTGACTAAATTACTCAGTTAAATAGTTGACCAAATTACTCAGGAATGTCAGACTTGCGTCCATAAAGTTTGTTAACTGCCCGCTTACAGGGGTTTAACCGAGGTCGCCAAAGCTATGAGACTGACATCTAAAGGCCGTTATGCCGTTACCGCCATGCTCGATGTTGCACTGCATTCACACGAAGGGCCAGTGCCGCTAGCGGACATTTCAGAACGTCAGGGTATTTCTCTGTCTTACCTGGAGCAGCTGTTCTCTCGTCTGCGTAAACATGGTCTGGTGGCCAGTGTGCGTGGTCCGGGCGGTGGTTATTTGCTGGGTAAAGATGCTGGAGCGATCGCGGTTGGCGCAGTGATTACTGCCGTCGATGAGTCTGTTGATGCCACTAAATGCCAGGGCAAAGAAGGCTGCCAGGGCGGCGAGCGTTGCCTGACCCACGTCCTGTGGCGTGATTTGAGTGAGCGTATCAGTGATTTCCTTAACAACATTACCCTGGCTGAGCTGGTAAATAATCAGGAAATCCTTGATGTTGCTGACCGTCAGAACAGCGTGGTTGAGCGTCAGAGCACTATCGACCCGCGCTTCCTGCCAAATGGTCGCGTACAGGAAACCATTAACGTTAAGCTGCGTGCTTAATCGTTAACTCTTCTCAGGCAGTAAAAATTTCCATGCGGCGTCCAACAGGACGCCGCAATTTTTTTGGTCTGTTGCGCCCCGATGTGCGAAGATCCACGCCATAAAACCCATTATGATCCCGCTTTAACTATATAAGTGATGTACGGAGCTGAACGCGCAATGAAATTACCGATCTATCTGGACTACTCAGCCACCACGCCCGTTGACCCGCGTGTGGCGGAGAAGATGATGCAACATCTGACCCAGGATGGCACATTCGGTAACCCGGCTTCCCGATCGCACCGTTTTGGCTGGCAGGCGGAAGAGGCGGTGGATGTCGCCCGTAATCAGATTGCTGAACTGACAGGTGCCGATCCGCGTGAAATCGTCTTCACTTCTGGTGCCACAGAATCGGATAACCTGGCGATCAAAGGCGTCGCGGGATTTTATCAGCAGAAAGGTAAGCACATTATTACCTGCGTCACCGAACATAAAGCGGTGCTGGACACCTGCCACCAGCTGGAGCAGGAAGGCTTCGAGGTGACTTATCTCGTGCCGCAGCGCAATGGCCTGATTGATTTGCAACAGCTGGCAGATGCGCTGCGCGAAGACACCATTCTGGTGTCGATTATGCATGTTAACAACGAAATCGGTGTGGTGCAGGATATCGTCGCTATTGGTGAACTGTGCCGGGCGCGTGGCGTGCTGTATCACGTTGATGCCACACAGAGCGTGGGTAAACTGCCGCTCGATCTCAGCAAGTTGCCGGTGGATTTGATGTCTTTCTCGGCGCATAAAGTCTATGGTCCGAAAGGCATTGGTGCGCTGTATGTGCGTCGTCAGCCGAAGGTGCATCTTGATGCGCAGATCCACGGCGGTGGCCATGAGCGCGGCATGCGTTCTGGCACGCTGCCGGTGCATCAGATTGTTGGTATGGGGGAAGCTTACCGCATCGCGAAAGAAGAGATGCACAGTGAAATGGCGCGTTTACGCACGCTGCGCGATCGCCTGTGGAACGGCATTCAGCAGATTGAACAGGTTTACCTCAACGGCGACAGTGAAAATAGCGCGCCTGGGATCCTCAATGTCAGCTTTAACTACGTTGACGGTGAATCGCTGATTATGGCGCTGAAAGATTTGGCGGTTTCCTCCGGCTCGGCCTGTACTTCCGCCAGTCTCGAACCCTCCTATGTGCTGCGTGCGCTGGGCCTGTCGGATGAACTGGCGCACAGCTCGATTCGTTTCTCGCTGGGCCGCTTCACCACAGAAGAAGAGATTGATTATGCAATTGCGTTGATCGTGAAGGCGATAGGCCGGTTGCGCGATCTTTCTCCGCAGTGGGTGGCGTTTAAAGCGGGTTAATGAATAATTAGCCCGCGCCTGTTTCTTTGCGTCAGCCTGGCAACGGATGAGGTTGTTTTTAGGGGAAACATCCTGATGGCTCCGGAGCCGCTTGTCCGCGGAGGACCGCAGGATGGTCGCCCCGGGTAGCTCGGTGTGAAAGACGACGTGTCATCATTATCCACAGGCCGGACAAAATCCGGCCTGTTTTGTTTAGAAGAAATAAATATGACACGGAATGACACGTATAGTCGCGAAATCGGCGAAGCGTTGTATGATGCTAACCGACGCATATATCAGACACACAATAACGAACATGGAGTCATGCGATGACTACTGAAGCGATGAACATCTCCCTGTCGACGACAGCGGCAGATGCGCGCTGGGGCGAAAAAGCGATCCTCAGCAGCAATGACAATGGCATCACCATTCATTTGACCGGCAACGATACACTGGCAACCATTCAGCGTGCCGCACGTAAAATCGACGGACAGGGTATTCGCCACGTTGCACTGACGGGGACAGAGTGGGATCTGGATAAAAGCTGGGCATTCTGGCAGGGTTATCGCGCTTCGAAAGGGGAGCGCAAGGTTGAGTGGGGGCCATTGAATGACAGCGAGCAGGCAGAGCTTGATCGTCGTCTGCATCATATTGACTGGGTACGTGACATCATCAACCGGCCAGCCGAAGAGGTCACCCCGGCAGAACTGGCGGGCAGAGCAGCTGAACTGCTGAGCAAAGTGGGTGGTGATGCGGTGAGTTTTCGCATTACCCGCGGCGACGATCTGCGTGAGCAGGGCTATATGGGCCTGCATACCGTCGGTCGTGGTTCAGAACGCCGCCCGACGCTGCTGGCACTGGATTACAATCCAGCGGGTGCGGAAGATGCACCGGTATTTGCCTGTCTGGTCGGCAAAGGCATTACCTTCGATACCGGCGGCTACAGCCTGAAACAAAGCGCGTTTATGGATTCGATGAAGTCTGATATGGGTGGCGCGGCGCTGCTCACCGGCGCGCTGGCGCTGGCGATTTCTCGTGGCCTGAAAAAACGCGTTAAGTTGTACCTCTGCTGTGCGGAAAATATGGTCAGCAGCAATGCCTTTAAGCTGGGCGATATCATCCACTATCGTAACGGTAAAACCGTTGAAGTGATGAATACCGATGCTGAAGGGCGTCTGGTGCTGGCGGATGGCCTGATCGATGCCAGCGAACAAAATCCTGAATTGATCATTGATGCCGCTACGCTGACTGGCGCGGCGAAAACGGCGCTGGGCAATGATTACCATGCGCTGTTCAGCTTTGATGACCAGCTGGCGAATAAACTGCTGGAAAGCGCTGCGAGCGAAAACGAACCGTTCTGGCGTCTGCCGCTGGCGGAGTTCCATCGCAGCCATCTGCCATCCAATTTCGCCGATCTGAACAACATCGCCAGCGCCGCGCATACCGCGGGCGCCAGCTCTGCTGCGGCTTTCCTGTCGCACTTTGTAAAGAACTATCAAAAAGGCTGGCTGCATATCGACTGCTCAGCGACCTACCGCAAAAGCGCGGTGGATCAATGGGCGGCAGGCGCTACCGGTCTCGGTGTGCGTACTATCGCTAACCTGCTGTTAAAATAACGCGTAATGGGCCGGAGCAATCCGGCTCTCTGAAGCTGGTGTGTCGCTAACGTAGCGCCAGCAAGTGATTGTCCGGAATAAAATCATGAACCAAGCGAATCACCGCCTTGAAGAAGTGCTGAAGCTGGCGGCTACTGAAGCTGCGCACCGGCCAGAATTTTTTGCGTTGCTGATGAATGCCAGCGTCTGGGTGCCGGGTGAGAGCACCACAGGGCAACCAGGTGACAGCAGCGCAGTGGATCTGCAGCACTGGGAAAAGGAAGATGGCGTTAACGTTATTCCTTTTTTCACCTCTATTGAAGCGTTGCAGCAGGCCGTCAGTGAGGAACAGGCGTATCTGATTATGCCAGTGCGCACCCTGTTTGAGATGACGCTGGGGGAGACGCTGTTTCTCAATCCGAAGCTGCCTGCAGGCAAAGAGTTTTCACCGCGGGAAATTGCCCACCTGTTAGGTGAAGAGGGCAATGCGCTCAGCCAGCAGAGTGTGCTGGAAGGGGGCTCTGCTTTATTGCTGTCAGAAATTGCCGAGCCGCCAGCCCAGATGATCGATTCCCTGACTCAGCTGTTTGCCAAATACAAACAGGTGCGCCGTGCCTATGTTGCGCATATCAGGGAGTCAGCGCAAGAAGCGCCGAATCTGTTGATTGGTATTGAAGCCGATAGTGATATTGATGCCATTATCCGCGCGGCAGGCAGTGTAGCGACGGATACACTTCCTGGTGACGAACCGGTGGATGTATGCCAGATTGTCGAGGGCGAGAAAGGCATCAGCCATTTCTTTACCGCACACATCACGCCATTCTATGAGCGCCGCTGGGGCAGCTTCCTGCGCGATTTTAAAGTCATCAACAAATAAGTCTGTGGCCGGGGGATTCCCGGCCATTAACCTCAGGCTTTTTTTCAATCGGCAAATCGTCGCGGCTACCCCATTCACCCCAGGAACCGTCATACAGTTTCACATTGGCGACCCCGAGCGTGGACAGCGCCAGAATCAGCACGACCGCAGTAACGCCGGAACCGCAGCTGGCGACAATCGGTTTGGTCAGGTCGACGCCGTTGCGCTGGAAAATCGCTTCCAGCTCAGTAGCCGGTTTCAGCTGCCCATCCGCGACCAGTTCAGTCCACGGTACGTTCAGGCTGCCGGGAATATGTCCGCGATGCAGACCAGGGCGGGGTTCATCCACTTCGCCATTAAAGCGGTTCGCAGCTCGCGCATCGACAATCTGCGCGGTGCCTTCATGGCTAATCAGCAGGACATCTGTTACGCGGTGCACCAGGTCGGCATCGTATTCGGCATCGAATTCTCCTTCCGGCAATAAGACTTCACCCGTCGCCAGTGGCAGGTTCGCCTGTTTCCAGCCTGCCAGTCCGCCCGCAAGAATGGATACCTGATTGACGCCAAATGCACGCAGCATCCACCATGCACGCGGTGCGGAAAACAGATTGCCTTCGTCGTACACCACCAGATGTTTATCACTGTTAATCCCCATTTCACGCATTGCCACCGCGAAGGTTTCCGCGCGCGGCATCATATGTGGATAGGGACTGGTGTGATCGGAGAGCGCTTCAATATTAAAAAACGGCGCATCAGGCAAATGGCCTGCCAGATACTCGGCCTGAATATCGCGTACCTGCTCCTGGCCTGGCGGCAGCATGCGTGCATCCAGTACCTGCACATCATTCTCAATGATATGTTCGGCAAGCCATTCGGCAGTAACAAAGAAGGAGGTGGTCATAGCGGCCTCATTATCGGTCTGAGTCATAGAAATGCTGTGAATGAGTGTGGGCGATTTGCTGGCTCATCACAAGACAAATCGCATTAGGCGAATGATCTCAAATGTATTTTACGACACGCCTCGAAAAAAAATGCATTGACCATATCATTCCGCTTTTTTGTTGCGTAATCACACGCAAATTAAAAAAATTGCCTGGTTGCTGTTCGCTATTTACCGCCATAATATCATTCACATTTTGCAGGCTTGTCATGCCATGGAGATCGTATGTTTGGGTTGAGAATGGGGGCGGGCGCCGCGGCGTTCCTGATGCTGGTGCTGCTGGCGGGTTGCGATAATAACGATCAGCAAACGCCAGCGACGGCTGCAGCAGAAAAAAACGCTGCGCCACAACAGACGGCTTCCACTGCTGCGCAGAAGGCGGCGGAAGCGGAGCGTGATAAAGGCAAGCCGCTGACGGTGGTGGATATCTCCGAGGTGCAGCTGGATGGCGCGAGTACACTGGTCGCGACATTCTCCGTTGCGCTCGATGATAAGCAAGATTTCGCGCAGAAACTGCATCTGGTAGACAGTAAAAGCGGCGCGCTCGATGGCGGCTGGGAGTTGTCGCCAAATCATCGTGAATTGCGTTTTCGCCATCTCGAACCTAATCGCAAGCTGATCGCCAGCGTCGACAGAGGTCTGAAGGCCGCCAATGGTGCACAGCTACAACAGGCGGTTGAGCAGGAAATTACGACCCGTGATGTGGAACCCATGGTCGGTTTCGCCAGCCGCGGCTCGCTGTTGCCCACGCGTGTGGTACAGGGATTACCGGTTCTGGCGCTGAATGTCGCCAGCGTGGATGTCGATTTCTTCCGTGTTAAACCGGCCTCTTTAACCTCATTTATCTCATCCTGGGAATATGGCAATAGCCTGCAAAGCTGGCAATCGGAAGAGCTTCTGAAGAAAACCGATCTGGTCTACAGCGGACGTTTTGATCTTAATCCTGCGCGCAACACCCGGGAAAAGATGTTGCTGCCGCTGGGGAATATCGACGCGTTCAAACAGCCCGGTGTTTATCTGGCGGTGATGAAAAAAGCGGGTTCTTATAATTACAGCAATGCTGCGACGCTGTTTACCCTGAGTGATATTGGTTTGTCGCTGCATCAGTTCCCGACGCAGATGGATGTCTTCAGCCAGAGCCTGGAAAATGGTGCGGCGCTGTCTGACATCACACTGACCCTGCTGGATGAAAAAGGGCAAACGTTGCAGCAGGTTACAAGCGATAAGCAGGGACATGCGCAACTGAAGGCTAGCGCCAAAGCAAAATTGTTGCTGGCAACTAAAGATCAGCAAACCACGCTGCTGGATCTCAGTCGTCCGGCGCTGGATCTGGCGGAGTTCGCCGTCGCGGGTCCGGAAGGGTACGACAAGCAGCTGTTTATCTTTGGGCCGCGAGATTTGTATCGCCCGGGAGAAACGGTCATTGTCAACGCGCTGTTGCGCGATGCTGATGGTAAACCAGTGCCCGCGCAACCGCTGCGGCTGGAAGTGGTGAAACCGGATGGCGAAGTGGCGCGTACTCAGGTCTGGCAGGCGGAAAATAGCCTTTACCAGTATCGTTTCTCTTTACCCGATGCGGCTGCCACCGGTGGCTGGACGCTGCGGGTGAATACGGGTGACGATCGCCCGCGTAGCTGGCGGTTTAACGTGGAGGATTTCCTGCCGGAGCGTATGGCATTGACGCTGAAAGCCAGTGATACGCCGCTGCAACCTGCTGATGATGTGTCGTTTAACGTCAATGGCCGCTACCTGTATGGTGCTCCGGCCGCTGGCAATCGCCTGCAGGGGCAGCTGTTCCTGCGCCCGAAACGTGATGCCGTCGCCGCGCTGCCTGGTTATCAGTTTGGTGATATTGATGAGCAGGGCGTTAAACGTAGCCTTGATGAAATTGATCTGACACTCGATGCGCAGGGTGATGCGGATGTCGCCGTGGCGTCAGACTGGAAAGATGTACATTCACCGATCAATCTCATTCTGCAGGCCAGTCTGCTGGAGAGCGGTGGCCGTCCGGTAACCCGCCGCGTCAGTCAGGCGATTTGGCCTGCTGAAACGCTGCCGGGTATTCGTCCATTATTTGGCAATAAAGATGTCTATGACTACCGCAGTGACAGTTATCGCAGCCAGCCAATGGTGGAAGAGGGCAGCAATGCTGCCTTTGATATCCTGCTGGCGAATACGCGTGGTGAAAAGCTGGCGGCGCAGGATGTCGATGTTCGCCTGATCCGCGAACGCCGCGATTATTACTGGAGTTTCTCTGACGGCGAAGGCTGGCAGTCGCGCTATGACCAGAAAGATCTGGTGGAAGATCAGCGCCAGATTAACATCACTGCCGACGGGGTGGCGCGGGTGGAATTCCCGGTGGACTGGGGGTCATATCGCCTCGAAGTGCGCAGTGGTGATACTCCGGCGATAAGCAGCATTCGCTTCTGGGCGGGGTACAGCTGGCAGGATAATACCGCGGGCAGTGGTGCGCTGCGTCCGGATCAGGTCAAGCTCAAACTGGATAAACCGGCTTACCGTCCCGGGGAAAAAGCCAGTGTGCATATCGAAGCACCTGCGGCAGGGAAAGGTTACCTGATGCTGGAGTCCAGCAACGGGCCGCTCTGGTGGCAGGAGATCGACGTGCCTGCAGGGGGCATTAACGTCGATGTACCAGTCAATACAGAATGGCGACGTCATGATATCTATCTCAGTGCGCTGGTGATCAGGCCTGGCGAAAAAGAGAAAGGTGTCACGCCGAAACGTGCAGTGGGACTGCTCCATCTGCCGCTGGCGGATGATGGGCGTAAGCTAAATATCACGCTGGATGCGCCAGATAAAATTCGCCCAAACCAGACGCTGACGGTGAAAGTGAAAGCGGCGCGGCAGCGAGGCGAACTGCCGAAAAATATTCATCTGTTGCTGTCCGCAGTGGACAGCGGTGTGCTGAATATCACCGATTACAAAACGCCGGATCCATTCGACAGTTTCTTTGGCCGTAAACGTTATAACGCCGATCAATATGATGTGTATGGCCAGCTGATTGAAGGCCTGGGGCGTCAGGCGACGTTACGTTTTGGCGGCGACAGTGATGAAGATGATGCACTGGCGCGCGGCGGCAAAAAGCCGGTCACCCACGTTAATATTGTGGCGCAGCAGGCATTGCCAGTGACGCTGGATGAACAAGGTCAGGGGCAGGTTGAACTGCCGATCCCTGACTTTAACGGCGAACTGCGGCTGATGGCGCAGGCATGGAGTGACGACAGCTTTGGCAATGGTGAGCAGAAGCTGGTAGTAGCCGCACCGTTAATCAGTGAACTGGCGACACCACGCTTTATGGCGGGCGGTGACCGCGCGCAGCTGGCGCTCGATCTCTCTAATCTCTCCGGACTACCACAAACGCTGGCCCTGAAGCTGAACTCGCAGGGACTGGTGAAACTTGAGGGCGCGAATACGCAGACAGTTGCGCTAAAAGCGGGGGAACGCACCACGATATTTGTGCCAGTTACCGCGCTCAACGGATTTGGTGATGGTGAAATTAGCGCTGATATCAGCGGCATCAATCTGCCTGGCGAAACCGTCAATCCTGTCCATCACAGCTGGAAAATTGGTGTACGTCCGGCATGGCCGGCGGAAACTCGCAATTTCGTTGCGGTGATCCGCCACGGGGAGCCATGGCGTGTGCCAGCTGAGGCGCTGAGTGGTCTGGCGCCAGCGACGTTGCAGGCGCAACTGGCGCTGGGCAGCCGTCCGCCACTTAATCTTGCGCGCTATATTAGTGAACTCTATGCCTACCCGTATGGCTGTCTCGAACAGACAGCCAGTGGTCTCTGGCCTTCGCTCTATACCAGCCAGGCGCAGCTGACTGCGCTGGGCATTAAAGGCAGCAGCGATGCTGCGCGGCGCGAAGCGATAGAGGTTGGCATCGATCGTCTGGCGGGCATGCAGCGCTACAACGGTGGTTTTGGCCTGTGGAGCAAAGAGAGTCCGGAAGAGTTCTGGCTGACAGCCTATGTGACGGATTTCCTGATTCGTGCCAGCGAGCAGGGTTACAGCGTTGCGCCAGCGGTGCTGGAGCGCGCAAACCAGAGGTTATTGCGCTATCTGCAGGACGAGAACCAAATCGAGGTCTATTACAGCAACGATGCGGCGGCGGTGCGTTTCAGTGTCCAGGCCTATGCCGCACTGGTACTGGCCCGTCAGCAGAAAGCGCCGCTGGGTATGCTGCGTGCGCTGTATGATAAAAAAGCCAGTGCGAAAACCGGGCTGGCACGGGTGCAGCTGGGTATCGCATTGAAATTAATGGGCGATGCGCCGCGCGCAAGCGATTTGATGAGTGAGGGGGTTAACGCCTCACGACCAGCAGAGAATCTCTGGCTTGAGGATTACGGCAGTAAACTGCGCGATAATGCGCTGATACTCAATCTTTTGGCTGAAAATCAGCTGCTGCCGGATGAACAGGATCGGTTGCTGATCCAGTTGTCGCAGCAGCTTAATGGCAAACGCTGGTTGTCCACGCAGGAAAATAATGCGTTGTTCCTGGCCGGAAAAAATCTGATGTCCTCCAGCGGCACCAGCTGGCAAGCCACGCTGAATGGTGATTCATCACCTCTCAGTGGTTCCGCTACCAGCACCACGCGGCTGTTACCTGAACAGCTGGCCAGCGGAGTGACTCTGAGTAATGCCGGTAGCGGAAATCTGTATGCACGCCTGGATGCGGTGGGGTATCCGCAGAATGCACCGCAGCCGTTCAGTAACAATCTGAATATCAGCCGCAGCTATCTTGGGCTGGATGGGAAAGAGAAATCGCTCGCTGATCTGAAGAGTGGCGAACTGGTGCTGGTGGCGCTGAAAGTGTCGGCACACGATCGCGTGCCGGATGCGCTGGTAGTCGATCTGCTGCCCGCAGGCCTGGAATTGGAAAACCAGAATCTGAGCGACAGCAGCGCCAGCCTGGGCGAAAGCGCAGCAGATGTGCAGGAACTGATGGCGGATATGCAGCAGGCCAGCATTAAACACCTTGAGTTTCGTGATGACCGTTTTGTTGCTGCGGTGGATATCGATGGCTATCGACCGGTGACGTTATTGTATCTGGCACGTGCGGTGACACCGGGCAGTTACCAGGTGCCAGCACCACAGGTGGAATCCATGTACGTACCGCAGTGGCGCGCGCTGGGTGCGACGCCTGAACGACTTAACGTACGCTGAGGAATAGCGCCCGTTAGCCGGGCGCTGTGACTAATGAAAAGACGCTTTGTTGCGCTGCGCTGGTTATTGTTACCGCTGATGCTAATTATTGTGCTGTTGCTGGCAGATCGGTTGTTTCCGTTGCCGCTGCAACAGGTTGCACCTGCACGCGTGGTGGTGGCGGAAGATGGCACGCCGCTGTGGCGCTTTGCCGATCGCGACGGCATCTGGCGCTACCCGGTAACACCTGATGAAGTGTCACCGTTCTATCTTCAGGCGCTGCTTACCTATGAAGACCGCTGGTTCTGGCGACATCCCGGAGTTAACCCGTTCGCTATCCTGCGCGCGGCCTGGCAGGATATCACCGGCGGCGAGATAGTTTCCGGCGGCAGCACCCTGACGATGCAGGTGGCTCGGCTGATCGATCCGCAGCCGCGTACGTTGCCCGGTAAGCTGCGTCAGGTGTGGCGTGCATTACAGCTGGAGTGGCATCTTTCGAAAACGGAGATCCTGACGCTGTATCTGAATCGCGCCCCCTTCGGCGGTACGATTGAGGGCATTGGCGCGGCCAGCTGGACATGGCTGGGCAAAGCGCCAGCGCAGATGACGCGCAGTGAAGCGGCGTTAATGGCGGTGCTGCCGCAGGCGCCGAGCCGCCTGCGGCCGGATCGCTGGCCGCAGCGTGCTCAGGCGGCGCGAAACAAAGTACTGCAGCGCATGACTGACTATCAGGTATGGCCGAAACAGCAGGTTGACGAATTGTTTGCGGAGCCGGTATGGCTGGCACCGCGTCAGATGCCGGAGCTGGCGCCGCTGTTAGCGCGCCGGCTGATTGCACAATCTGTTGAACAGAAGGTGACCTCCACTATAAACGCGTCACTGCAGCGACAGCTGGAAGCCCTGGCGCAGGGCTGGAAAAATCAGCTGCCACCCCGGACGTCGCTGGCATTGCTGGTGGTTGATCACACTACAATGAAAGTGCGCGGTTATGTCGGTTCCGTTGATTTGAATGACGACAGCCGTTTTGGTCATGTCGACATGATTAGCAGCGTGCGTTCCCCGGGGTCGATTCTGAAGCCTTTTGTCTATGGCCTGGCGATCGATGATGGCCTGATTCACGCCGAGTCGCTGTTACAGGATGTCCCGCGCCGTTTCGGTGATTACCGTCCGGGGAATTTTGACAGCGGATTTCATGGCCCGGTAAGCGCCAGTCAGGCGCTGGCGCGCTCGCTGAACCTGCCGGCGGTGCAACTGCTTGATGCTTATGGTCCTAAACGCTTTACCGCTGCTCTGCGCAATGCTGGTATCAGTCTGCGTTTTCCAGCGGCGGCAGAGCCGAATCTGTCGCTGGTGCTCGGCGGTACGGGTACCCGTATGGATGAGGTGGTTGCGGCATACAGCGCGTTTGCCCGCCATGGCAATGTTGCGGCATTGCGCTTTCAGCCTGACCAGCCACTAACAGAACGCCCATTGATGTCGCCTGGCGCGGCCTGGGTGATCCGCCGTATTCTCGCAGGTGAAGCGCAGCCGCAGGTGGATAGCGATCGTCCGGCAATGACGCCGCTGGCATGGAAAACCGGCACCAGCTATGGCTACCGCGATGCCTGGGCGATTGGCGTTGATGCGCGTTATTTGATTGGCGTCTGGGCAGGACGCCCGGACGGCACGCCAGTCGCCGGGCAGTATGGTAATGCCAGTGCGGTGCCGATGTTAAACCAGCTGCACCATTTACTGATGTCATCACCCGCGTTACGCGGCGCGGTATTGCCAGGCGATGCGCGGCCAGCTGCCGTAAGCGTCGCCTCAATATGCTGGCCAGGGGGACAACCGCTGCCGCCTGGTGATACCAATTGTCGTCAGCGACGCCAGAGCTGGATCGTTAACGAGACTATTCCGCCAACATTGCTGGCGCCAGGACAGGAGAGCCTTTCTGGGCTTCAGTTCCCTGTCTGGCTAAATGCGGCGGGGGAGCGTGTAGCGGCGGACTGCAACGATGCGCGGGCAAAAACCGTATTGCTATGGCCACTGCCGCTGGAACCATGGCTGCCGCGAAGTGAATTGCGCGCCAGCCGTCTGCCTCCAGTGAGTTCACTCTGTCCTCCACTGCCTAATGGCAATGCGGCTCCTCTGATTTTAACGGGTCTGCGCGATGGTCAGATTTTGCATCGTTTACCCGGTCAGCCCACGCTGACGGTGGCCCCTGTGGCGCAGGGAGGCCAGGGAAATCAGCGCTGGTGGTTCCTTAATGGTGAGCCGCTGGAGAGTGAGAATGGTGAACGTACACTACGCTTATCGCTGGCAAAACCGGGTATTTATCAGCTCAGCGTGCTGGACGAGGCTGGACAGGTTGCCGCTGCGTCTTTTACTGTTGAGTGACTTGTTGCAGGCTCTGAGCAACAGATGCGCAGGGTTTGTCGCGACAGCGATCATATTTTTTTAAGAAATTGTTGGATCTGCCATAGGCAACGGCGTGCTACACCCCTATAATCGCCGCCCGCCCTTATCTGGAAGTTAATTACAGAGGTTAACATGACTATTGAACGTACCTTTTCCATCATCAAGCCAAACGCGGTGGCAAAAAACGTTGTTGGTGCAATTTATAGCCGTTTCGAAAGCGCTGGTTTTAAAATTGTTGGGGCAAAAATGCTGCACCTGACCAAAGAGAAGGCTGAAGGCTTCTACGCGGAGCACAAAGGCAAGCCATTCTTTGATGGTCTGGTTGAATTTATGACTTCTGGTCCAGTTGTGGTGAGCGTGCTGGAAGGTGAAAATGCCGTACAGCGTCACCGTGACCTGATGGGCGCGACTAACCCAGCGAACGCGCTGGCGGGCACCTTGCGTGCAGATTACGCAGACAGCTTCACCGAAAACGCGACCCATGGTTCTGACTCAGCCGAGTCTGCTGCGCGTGAAATCGCGTACTTCTTCGGCGAAGGCGAAATCTGCCCACGCACCCGCTAACTGGTGCCTGCGGGATCGCTAAAGGTAAGCGCTTTTTACAAATTTATTTGTTTCAGACCGCTGTCTGCCTGGCATCCTGCGAAAGATGTTTGTACAATAATGCGCCCCTGATGAGCATGCTCAGCGGGGGCGTTTTTTTATCGTAAACTTATCATTAATCCCCAACGCCATAACGTGTAATAACGAGGCGAGAGAAAATTATGTCTGAACTTATTGTGACGCCGTCGTCCGCATCTCCTGTTGTAGTTGAATCAAAAGCAAAAATTAATCTGCTGGATCTTAATCGTCAGCAAATGCGCGAGTTTTTTGCCTCTATCGGCGAGAAACCTTTCCGTGCCGATCAGGTAATGAAGTGGATTTATCATTACTGCAGCGATGATTTCGATCAGATGACGGATATCAACAAGGTGCTGCGCAATAAGCTGAAAGAGCTGACTGAAATCCGCGCGCCAGAAGTGGCGGAAGAGATGCGCTCTGCCGATGGCACCATCAAATGGGCGATCCGCGTGGGCGATCAGCTGGTGGAAACCGTCTATATTCCGGAAAATGACCGTGCAACGCTGTGCGTCTCTTCCCAGGTGGGTTGTGCGCTGGAGTGTAAATTCTGCTCCACTGCGCAGCAGGGCTTTAACCGTAACCTGCGCGTATCAGAAATTATTGGCCAGGTCTGGCGTGCGGCAAAAATTATCGGTGCTGCGCGTGTGACGGGCCAGCGACCTATCACCAACGTGGTGATGATGGGCATGGGCGAGCCGCTGCTGAACCTGAATAACGTGGTGCCAGCGATGGAGATCATGCTGGATGATTTCGGTTTCGGCCTGTCCAAGCGCCGCGTGACGCTCTCCACTTCTGGCGTAGTGCCTGCACTGGATAAGCTCGGCGATATGATTGATGTGGCGCTGGCGATCTCGCTGCACGCCTCCAATGACCGCGTGCGTGATGACATTGTGCCGATCAACAAGAAGTACAACATTGCCACTTTTCTTGATGCCGTGCGCCGTTATATTGGCAAATCGAACGCTAACCAGGGCCGTGTCACCATTGAGTATGTGATGCTGGATCATATCAATGACAGCACCGATGATGCGCATGAACTGGCGGAACTGCTGAAAGATACGCCGTGCAAAATTAACCTGATTCCATGGAACCCCTTCCCGGGCGCACCTTATGGCCGCAGCTCCAACAGTCGTATTGACCGTTTTTGCAAGGTGCTGATGGGCTACGGTTTTACTACCATTGTGCGTAAAACCCGCGGTGATGATATCGATGCCGCCTGTGGTCAGTTAGCGGGTGATGTTATCGACCGTACCAAACGTACATTGCGTAAAAAAATGGCGGGTGAAGAAATTTCTGTGAAAGCGCTCTGAAAGCAGAAATTTTAGCGCGTTATCAGGCAGTATCCGCTGTGGTGCTTGCGGCGTTTGCAGTAAAGTATCCCGATATCATTAGGCGTGTCGCCGGGCTAGCGCTGCTGTTCTGGCGACCTGAAGGATGACAGACTCCATAACATCAGGAAGAGGTTATGTATGCGTAACGGACTACAATGCGTAGTGCTGGGTGCTTTTCTTGTAAGTGGTTGTGTCAACAACGGTGCGGCGAAAGCTTCAGCACAAACGCGCCTGCAACTTGGTCTGGAGTATCTCGCGCGCGGCGATATCGCTGCCGCGCAGCGTAATCTGACACGGGCGGAAACGGTGTTGTCGCAGGATTATCGTCTGCAACTGGCAATGGCGCGTCTTTATCAGATGACAGGCGATAACTATTCTGCACAATTGCGCTATGATCGGGCATTAACATTCGCGCCGTTAAATAGTTATGTAGTTAACAATTACGGTGCGTTTCTCTGCGGTTTAGGGCAGTATGATGCGGCGCAACAACAGTTTAGCGTCGCGCAATCCCTGCCGCAGTCCGGCGCCAGAGCGGACGCGCAGGAAAATGCCGGATATTGCTACCTGAACGCTGGCGAATCTGAGCAGGCAAGGCAGTCATTGTCCTCGGCCATGCAGGCTGACAGACAAAAAGGGATGTCCTTGCTGGCGGAAGCTGAAAGGCGATTGGGTAAGGGAGAACGCGCTCAGGCGCGGCTCTTGTTAGAGGTATATCAACACAGTCTGCCTGCTTCGGCAGAGAGCCTGTGGTTAGAGATTCGTTTCGCCGCGCTGGAGCTGCGTGCCGCTGATGTAGAACGTTTGGGCACGCAACTGGCGCGAAATTTTCCACAATCGACAGAGCACCAGCATTTTTTAGCTAATGAATACTGAAGCCACTCAAGAAAATTCTGCAGTACATTCCACAGGCGAACGCCTGCGTGGTGCCCGTGAGAAAATGGGTCTGACACAACAGAACGTCGCTGAACGCCTCTGTCTGAAGCTGTCTACAGTGCGTGATATCGAAGAAGATAAATCTCCCAGCGATCTCGCGTCGACATTTTTGCGTGGATATATTCGTTCTTATGCTCGCCTGGTTCATGTACCGGAAGAAGAATTGCTGCCAATGCTGGCGAAGCAGGCACCGGTTCGTTCAACCAAAATTGAGCCAATGCAAAGTTTCTCGCTGGGCAAGCGCCGTAAAAAACGCGATGGCTGGCTGATGAGTTTCACCTGGCTGGTTCTGTTTGTGGTGGTGGGGCTGACAGGCGCCTGGTGGTGGCAAAACCATAAGGCTGCGCAGGCCGATCTGGTGTCAATGGCCGACCAGAGTACCAGCACTGACGGTGATAATGCCCAGTCTATTCCGCTCGACGGCGGTGTATCAAATGATACGGCGGCAGAATCCGCCACGCCGGCAGACAGCACTAACACCGCAGTGAGTAATGACACAGCGGCGGCGAATAGTGCGGCCAGTTCCGCCCCGGCGGCAACGGCGCCTGTGCAAAATAATTCCGCTGCAGCAACAAACAGCGCTAACCCGGTGGTGTCACCGAGCCAGGCGCCAGTGGATAACCATGCTGTGGCATCCAGCCAGCCAGCGAATGGTCAGTTGCCAACGGCCAGTGCAGATGTGGCTGCGCCCGCGGTCGATCCGAACGCGGTGATTATGGATTTTAATGCCGATTGCTGGCTGGAAGTCACTGATTCAGCGGGGAAAAAACTGTTCAGCGGGATGCAGCGCAGTGGTGGTAAACTCAGTCTTGCTGGCACCGCGCCATATCGCCTGAAAATTGGCGCGCCAGCTGCAGTACAGATCCAGTATCAGGGGCAGCCTGTGGATCTGAGTCGTTTTATCCGTAGCAACCAGGTTGCTCGCCTGACGTTGGGTGCGCAATAACGCATCTTCTGGCACGAGCGATTGTGGAGTAAAGAATATGCACAATGAAGCACCCATTATCCGTCGCAAATCAAAACGCATTTACGTCGGCAAGGTGCCTGTGGGCGACGGCGCGCCAATCGCCGTGCAGTCCATGACTAATACGCGCACCACTGATGTCGCCGCGACGGTCAATCAAATCAAATCACTGGAACGCGTTGGCGTGGATATCGTCCGTGTCTCTGTACCGACGATGGATGCGGCAGAAGCATTCAAACTCATTAAACAACAGGTTGACGTCCCGCTGGTTGCCGATATCCATTTCGACTACCGCATTGCGCTGAAAGTCGCCGAATATGGCGTTGACTGTCTGCGTATTAACCCGGGCAATATTGGTAACAACGAGCGTATCCGTCAGGTGGTGGATTGCGCCCGTCACTACAATATTCCAATCCGTATCGGCGTGAACGCCGGCTCGCTGGAAAAAGATCTGCAGGAAAAATATGGCGAGCCGACGCCGCAGGCACTGCTGGAATCAGCGATGCGTCATGTGGATCATCTCGACCGCCTCAATTTTGACCAGTTCAAAGTCAGTGTCAAAGCTTCCGATGTGTTCCTTGCGGTGGAGTCATACCGTTTGCTGGCAAAACAGATCGAACAGCCGTTGCACCTCGGGATTACCGAAGCGGGCGGCGCGCGTGCCGGAGCGGTAAAATCCGCTATTGGCCTCGGACTGCTGCTGGCGGAAGGTATCGGCGATACGCTGCGCATCTCACTGGCGGCCGATCCGGTTGAAGAAGTGAAAGTCGGTTTTGATATTCTGAAATCCCTGCGCATTCGTTCGCGCGGCATTAACTTTATTGCCTGCCCAACCTGTTCCCGTCAGGAATTTGATGTGATTGGCACGGTTAACGCGCTGGAGCAGCGGCTGGAAGATATTATTACGCCGATGGACGTGTCGATTATTGGCTGCGTGGTGAACGGTCCGGGCGAGGCGCTGGTGTCGACCCTGGGCGTGACCGGCAGCAATAAGAAGAGCGGCTTCTACGAAGATGGCGTCCGCCTGCGTGAGCGTCTGGACAACGATGATATGATCGATCAACTGGAAGCGCGCATTCGTGCCAAGGCGTCAATGCTCGATGAAAGCCGCCGGATTGACGTCCAGCAGGTGGAAAAGTAGTCGTTAATCGTCAGCGCATCGTTAAAAATGTCACTGTCAGCTTTTTGATTTCGTGCAGCAGCGTGAAATATGAAGGCTGAGGTATGAAGAACCTGTTCGGTGCGAGCCTGTTGGGGTAAGATGCCGGTCAGGTTCTTTTTTGTATTTAAGCTGCTGAATTAACGTTCAGTGGCTAATAGTGAGAGATAATAGTGGCAAAGAATATTCAAGCTATTCGTGGCATGAACGATTATCTGCCTGCTGACACTGTAGTCTGGCAGCGTATTGAGGGCATCCTGAAACAGGTGCTGGCCGGTTATGGTTACAGCGAAATTCGCTTGCCGATTGTAGAGCAGACCCCATTGTTCAAACGCGCTATCGGTGAAGTGACCGACGTGGTGGAAAAAGAGATGTATACCTTCGAGGATCGCAACGGCGAAAGCCTGACGCTGCGTCCTGAAGGCACCGCGGGTTGCGTTCGCGCCGGTATCGAACATGGTCTGCTGTACAATCAGGAACAGCGTTTGTGGTACATCGGGCCGATGTTCCGCTACGAGCGTCCGCAGAAAGGGCGTTATCGCCAGTTCCATCAGCTGGGTGCAGAAGTGTTTGGCCTGCAGGGGCCGGATATCGACGCCGAGCTGATCCTGCTGACCGCGCGCTGGTGGAAAGCATTGGGTATTGCCGACCATGTGAAGCTGGAGCTGAACTCCATCGGTTCGCTGGAGGCGCGCGCGAATTATCGCGAGGCGCTGGTCGCCTTCCTCGAACAGCACAAAGAGGTGCTGGACGAAGACTGCAAACGTCGCATGTACTCCAACCCGCTGCGTGTGCTGGACAGCAAAAACCCTGACGTGCAGCAGTTGCTGAATGATGCGCCGCAACTGGGCGACTATCTGGACGAAGAGTCTCGCGAGCACTTTGCTGGTCTGTGCGCCATCCTTGATGATGCCGGCATTGCTTACACTGTTAACCAGCGTCTGGTGCGCGGTCTCGATTACTACAACCGCACGGTATTTGAGTGGGTCACCACCAGCCTGGGCGCCCAGGGTACTGTGTGCGCCGGTGGCCGTTATGATGGCCTGGTGGAACAACTCGGTGGTCGCGCGACGCCAGCCGTCGGTTTTGCCATGGGGCTGGAGCGCTTAGTGCTGCTGGTTCAGGCAGTAAATCCGGAATTTGAACCGACGCGCATTGTTGATGTCTATGTTATCGCTTCGGGTCAGGGCGTGCAGTCTGCTGCAATGATTGTGGCGGAAAAGCTGCGTGACGCGCTGCCGGAGCTGAAGCTGATGACCAACTACGGCGGCGGCAACTTTAAGAAGCAGTTTGCCCGCGCCGACAAGTGGGGCGCGCGCGTTGCCCTGGTCGTGGGTGAAGATGAAGTGAAAGCGGGTCAGGTCGTGATCAAAGATCTGCGCACGGGTGAGCAGCAAACCGTGGCGCAGAGCGATGCCCCTGCCGCGCTGTCAGCGCTGTTGAAGTAACAGCGGACACAAGTTAAGGAGAAGGATTGCGTGGAAGTCTATAGCAACGAGAACGAGCAGGTTGATGCACTCCGTCGTTTCTTTGCCAATAACGGCAAAGCGCTGGTGGTTGGCGTCGTTTTAGGCGTGGGTGCGCTGGCAGGCTGGCGTTTCTGGAGCAGCCATCAGGATGGTAGCTTCAGAGAGACTTCTGCTGCCTATCAACAGGTGACCAGTGCGCTGGACGCCAGCAAGCCGAATACGCTGGACGCGGTCAGTAAGTTCGCCAGTGAAAACAGCAATACTTACGGTGCGCTGGCGGCGCTGGATCTGGCAAAACAGTATGTGGATCAGAATCAGCTGGAGAAAGCGGCTGCGCAACTGCAGACCGGTCTGAAAGCCACGCAGGACGCTAATTTGCTGGCAGTGCTGAATCTGCGCCTGGCGCGTATCCAGCTGCAGCAGAAGCAGGCGGACGAAGCGATCAAAACTCTCGACGCGGTGAAAGGCGAAGGCTGGACCGCCATTGTCGCCGACATCCGTGGCGAAGCGCTGCTGAGTAAAGGCGATGCACAGGGTGCGCGTGAAGCGTGGAGTAAGGGGATCGCCTCAGAAGCTTCTCCCGCGCTGAAAGAAATGATGCAGATGAAAATGAATAACTTAGGTTAAGCCATTCAAGAGAGAGCGCATGGAATTACGTAAATACCTGCTGCCCGTGCTGATTTCAGCTACGTTACTCAGCGGTTGTTCGCTGTTCAGCGGCGAAGAAGATGTAGTAAAAATGGCCCCGTTGCCAGAAGTGCAGAACCAGTTTGAGCCGACAAAAGTATGGAGTACGTCGGTGGGTGATGGCATTGGCGACTTCTACTCGAATCTGCATCCTGCCTGGCAGGACAGCACCGTGTTTGCTGCGGACCGTTACGGTATCGTAAAAGCGCTGGATGCCGCAGATGGTAAAGAGAAATGGAAAGTGGACCTGGCGGAAAAAACCGGTTTCTTCTCGAAAAACCGTCCGGCACTGCTCTCTGGTGGCGTCACTGCCAGCGGTGAACATATTTATATCGGCAGCGAACGGGCACAGGTATTCGCACTGAACAGCAGCGACGGCACCATTGCCTGGCAGACCAAAGTCGCAGGTGAGGCGGTATCGCGTCCGGTTGTCAGCGATGGTTTAGTGCTGATCCACACCAGCAACGGCATGCTGCAGGGTCTGGATCAGACCAATGGCGCGATCAAGTGGTCTGTGAATCTTGATATGCCAGCGCTGTCGCTGCGTGGTGAATCCGCGCCGACTACTGCATTTGGCGCCGCGATTGTCGGTGGCGACAATGGTCGTGTCAGTGCGGTGATCCTGAATCAGGGGCAGCTGATCTGGCAGCAGCGTATTTCTCAGCCAAGCGGCGCGACGGAAATCGATCGTCTGAGCGACGTCGATACTACGCCGGTCGTGGTGAATGGTGTGGTGTACGCGCTGGCCTACAATGGTAACCTGACCGCACTGGATCTGCGTTCTGGTCAGATCATGTGGAAACGAGAAATTGGTTCCGTACGCGATCTGATCGTTGATGGCGGCCGTATCTACCTGGTGGATCAGGATGACCGCGTGGTTGCCCTGAGTACAGAAGGCGGCGTGTCTATCTGGCGTCAGAGCGATCTGCTGCATCGCAACCTGACCTCGCCGGTGCTGTATAACGGCTACATCGTGGTTGGCGACAGCGAAGGCTATCTGCACTGGATCAACACCCAGGACGGTCGTTTTGTTGCCCAGCATAAAGTGGACAGCTCCGGTCTGGCGACTGAGCCGGTAGTGGCCAGCGACAAGCTGCTGATTCAGGCGAAAGACGGTGAAGTTTACGCGTTTACGCGTTAATTTTTCTGCCTGAAAGGGTATCTCTGAACGGCTCCTGAATCTCAGGAGCCGTTTCGTTTTTTAACGGGCGTGGTATCCTTAGCGCCTTCACCCTGACGACGAACGGTATAACGGTTTATAATCAGCCATCGGGTCAGGCGTTTAATTTGAGTTATGAGGCTTTATTATGGTACCTGTGGTCGCGCTGGTTGGGCGTCCCAATGTGGGCAAATCCACCCTGTTTAACCGTTTAACGCGCACTCGTGATGCGCTGGTGGCGGATTTCCCCGGTCTGACTCGCGATCGCAAGTACGGCCGTGCCGAAGTGGAAGGGCGCGAGTTCATTGTTATCGATACCGGCGGTATTGATGGTGACGAAGAGGGCGTGGAAACCCGTATGGCGCAGCAGTCACTGATGGCGATTGAAGAAGCCGATGTGGTGCTGTTTATGGTTGATGCGCGTGCGGGTCTGATGCCTGCCGATATCGCCATTGCTAAACATCTGCGTTCCCGCCAGAAAGCGACTTTTCTGGTGGCAAACAAAACTGACGGTATTGATGCTGATTCTGCTGTCGGTGATTTCTTCTCCCTTGGTTTAGGCGATATCTACCCGATCGCTGCGTCTCATGGCCGTGGCGTGCTCAGCCTGCTGGAAACCGCGCTGCTGCCGTGGATGGATCATGTTGAGCCACCTAAAGAGCTGACGGAAGAAGAAGAGAACGAAGCCTACTGGGCGGCGCTGGCGGCAGAAGAGCGCGGTGAAGATCCTGACGCGGAAGAGGAAGAAGAGGAGGATTTCGATCCTCGTACGCTGCCAATCAAACTGGCGATTGTCGGCCGTCCTAACGTTGGTAAGTCCACACTGACTAACCGCATCCTCGGTGAAGAGCGAGTGGTAGTGTATGACATGCCTGGCACCACGCGCGACAGTATCTATATTCCGATGGAGCGTGATGAGCGCGAATATATCCTGATTGATACCGCCGGGGTACGTAAGCGCGGAAAAATCACCGATACCGTTGAAAAATTCTCCGTCATCAAAACCCTGCAGGCAATTGAAGACGCCAACGTAGTGATGCTGGTAATTGATGCCCGTGAAGGCATTTCCGACCAGGATCTCTCGCTGCTCGGCTTTATCCTTAATAGTGGGCGCTCACTGGTGATTGTGGTCAATAAGTGGGATGGCCTGTCGCAGGAAGTGAAAGATGAAGTGAAAGAGACGCTGGATTTCCGTCTTGGCTTTATCGATTTCGCCCGCGTGCACTTTATTTCCGCGCTGCATGGCAGCGGCGTGGGTAACCTGTTTGAATCCGTCACCGAAGCCTATGACTGCTCGACGCGCCGCGTTAACACCTCGATGCTGACGCGCATTATGAATATGGCGGCAGAAGATCATCAGCCACCACTGGTGCGTGGTCGTCGCGTGAAGCTGAAATATGCCCATGCCGGTGGTTATAACCCGCCGATTGTCGTTATCCACGGCAACCAGGTGAAAGATCTGCCGGATTCCTACAAGCGTTATCTGATGAACTACTTCCGTCGTTCACTTGAGGTAATGGGCACGCCTATCCGCATTCAGTTTAAAGAGGGTGATAACCCTTACGCGGGTAAACGTAACCTGCTGACGCCAAACCAGCAGCGTAAACGTAAGCGTCTGATGGCGCACCTGAAAAAGAATAAGCGTTAATCTGCAGCGAGGGCCATCAGGCCCTCGTTTGTTTTCTTCAGGAGATAAGATGAGCCAGCTCTGTCCGGCCTGTCAGCAACCTCTCCGCGCCACTGACAATGGTTTTCATTGTCCGTCATGCGCGCGGGATTATGCCGCTGAGGCGCGCTGCCCTGACTGTCAGCAACCGTTGCAGGTTCTGAAAGCCTGTGGCGCGGTGGATTACTTCTGCCAGCATGGTCATGGACTGATCTCGAAAAAACGCGTGCAGTTTACGCCGCTATCCCGGTAACGGAATTATTTGCTGGTTGCACGGACCACGCTAATCCCTTTTTGCGTGAACTGGCTGAGCAGCTCAGGACTGGCGTTCTGCTCAACCACAAGAGCGTTTGCCACCGTGATCTCCCCAATCGTATATTGTGATGCGGCATTCAGCTTATCGCTGGAGGCAAGCACCACCACTTCAGCGGCCCGCGCCGCCAGCGCCCGTTTGATATAGGCTTCTTCCAGATCGCCGGTACTGAGACCAGCAGTCAGATGGACACCCGTTACGCCCATAAAATAGATATCGGCATTGATATGGGAGATCGCCTCGACGGCTGCGGCGCCGACGGAGACGATCGAGTGTTTATACAGCCGCCCGCCAATGATGATCACCTCAACCAGCGGATGATCCACCAGTCCCATCGCAACGCTGGGGCTGTGGGTGACCACGGTGGCGGCGAGGCTTTTAGGGAGACATTTCACCAGCTCAGCTGAGGTCGTGCCGCCATCGATAATCACGACCTGTCCTGGCGCAATCATCTCTGCCGCTGCTTTTGCAATTGCACGTTTCGGCACTATCTCAATCTGGCTTCTTTCCGAAAAAGTCACCACTGCAGTCGAAGCAGGCAGTGCGCCGCCATGTACCCGCTGCAGTAATCCTTCGCTGGCCATTTCACGCAGATCGCGCCGGATAGTGTCTTCAGAAACTGCAAAGAAATCACTGAGTTGTTTTGCCAGCACCTGACCTTCACTGGCCAGCTTCTCCATAATGATTTTCTTACGCTGCGAAGTAAGCATTAGGTTCCTTTACCGCTTTCTGTGCGGCAATTAGTGTTGCACGAATATTCTTGACTATGCACGAATTTGCGCGATATTGTCAATTCTCTTAGGCAGGAGATTATTATGACAGCAACGAAAGACAGAGTGCGCATTATTGATTCCATCATATTGTCAGACGACTGGTATGTATTAAAAAAAACGACGTTTGATTTTTTACGCCGCGATGGTGTGTGGCAACGGCAGAGTCGTGAAACCTACGATCGCGGTGACGGAGCGACAATTTTATTAATTAATAAGACCACGCAAAGCGTATTGCTGACGCGCCAGTTTCGCTTTCCGGTATTTGTGAATGGTCATGACGGCATGCTTATTGAGGCGGCGGCCGGATTACTGGATAACCAGGCACCGGAAGAGCGTATTAAAGCTGAAGCAGAAGAGGAGACAGGTTATCGGGTTCAGCAGGTCAGAAAACTCTTCCACGCGTATATGAGTCCCGGCTCTGTCACCGAAAAAATACATTTTTTCCTTGGTGAATATCAGGCGGCGAACCGTATTCATGCGGGTGGCGGAATTGCCGAAGAGGGTGAAGATGTTGAGGTGGTCGAAATGGCTTTTTCTGCGGCGCTGAACGCTATTGATGAAGGCATTATCGTCGATGCCAAAACCATTATGCTGCTGCAATATGTCGCGATACATCAGTTGATGGCGGAGACAACCGTATGAATGCAAAAAAGATTCTTATTGCCGGTCCTTATCGTGGTGGCACGGGCGGCGATCCGCTGCTCATCGCTAAAAACCTGCAACGGCTTGAAGAGGTCGCATTGCAGGTTTATCAGCGTGGACATCTGCCGCTTATTGGCGAGTGGGTCGCTTTACCGCTGGCAAAGGCGGCGGGTTCGCAACAACTGGGTGATGAAATCAGTGACGCGTATATGTATCCGGTGGCGCATCGTTTAATTAAACACTGTGATGCAATATTGCGTATCCCGGGAGAATCCACTGGCGCAGATAATGACGTCAGAGTGGCGCAGCAACATGGCATCGAGGTTTATTATCATCTCGATGAGATTGAGAACATTCACGCCATTAACACGAATTCATAGCCGCGGGTTATTCCCCGTCCCGCCAGAGTCTCTCCAGCTCTGGCGGCGCGGCGTTTTCGGGGATCAGCATAATAATATCGCCGCTTTCCTGACGCGTAACGTAGCTGATTTGAATACGATAGTAGTGCTGATCGCCACGTCCGGCGCTGCAGGAAGGCCCTGGCGGTTCACCCTGCGCCAGCGCCTTACGCAGAATATCGCAGACATGTGCGCGCTGCGGATCGGGCAGTTGCGCCAGCGTGATACGACGCTGGCCCGCCAGTTTGGGGATAAACGCCAGCCCGCCTTCGCGCGCCAGCTCAATCACCGCATCATCGCTGAGTTCCGGTAACGCATTCATTATTCAACGCCCACTTGTTGCCAGGCTTTCGCTATCGCCTTGCTGACTGACTGGTCGAAACGCTGCTGCGCATGGCGCACCGTGAATTGCGCAAAGGTGGCGAAATCGGCGTCCTGCGGCAGGGTTTTATCGCATACGGCATCATACCAGGCATGGCCCGCGCGCTCCCATGAGTAACCGCCCAGTGCTTTCGCAGCAAGGTAAAAAGCGCGATTAGGGATACCTGAATTGATATGTACGCCGCCATTATCTTCGCGGGTTTCAACGTAGTCACGCATATGCCCGGGCTGCGGATCTTTGCCCAGCATCGGGTCGTTGTAGGCCGTACCCGGTTCAGACATCGAGCGTAAACCTGAGCCTTTAATCCCTTTCGCCAGCAATCCCTCGCCGATAATCCAGTCGGCCTGATCGGCTGTCTGTTGCAGATGAAACTGTTTTACCATCGCACCGAACACGTCGGACAGCGATTCGTTCAGTGCGCCGGCCTGCTGGAAGTAGATTAAACCCGCTTCGCTCTCGGTGACACCGTGCGCCAGCTCATGAGCAATGACGTCAATGGCAATGGTGAAGCGGTTAAAGATCTCACCATCACCGTCACCAAATACCATCTGCTGACCGTTCCAGAAAGCGTTCTGATACTCTTTACCGTAATGCACGGTGCCGAGCAGGCTGAGGCCCTGGTTATCCAGCGAGTTACGCTGAAAGACCTGCCAGAAGAAATCATAGGTTACGCCCAGATAGTCCCAGGCTTCGGTTGCGGCAATGTCATCCGTGGCGGGGCCGTCTTCATTGCGCACCAGCGTGCCTGGCAGATTTTGGGTCTGCTGCGCATCATAGACTTCACGGTCGACATGGCCAGCACGTGCTTTTTGTGGCGCCTGGGGTTTTTGCCAGTTCTGCGCCATCAGCGACTGCACATGGCTCAGGGTATGGCGGGCGAAATTCTGTTGTTGTTCGGAACCGTGGTCGATGATATTGCGCAGAATGTACGGTGGGATAACGGCATTAAACATGGCTCACTCCCTTGCGAAAGATAAGTGTCCGTAAAGTATAATGCCTGTCGCAAATTTCGGGCTGCTTTATTTCGCCCGTGATTTTTTTAATACAGTGATTTCAGTGACCTGACTCTGTACCCAGCCATCATCAAGGCGAGTTTTCAGAACATCCCCAGGCTGGAGCTGACGGGTTTTCTTCACCACTTTGCCATCTGCGGCGGTGGTGACGCTAAAGCCACGCGCCAGTGTTGCCAGCGGGCTGACGCCCTCCAGCCGGGCGGCAAGCTCGCCAAAATGCTGTTTATCACGGCTGAGCTGGCCCTGCATGCTCTGCTGCAGGCGATACTGCCACTGCTGCAGCGTCTGCTGTGCGCGGTGAATGCGTCCCTGCGGCTGCTGGGCTGCCAGACGCTGCTCTGCACGCTCCTGCTGGCGTGATGCCTGACGCAGGCGCAGCTGGATGGCATCATCCAGCCTGCGTTGCAGCTTGAACAGTGACGTTTGCTGGCGCGCCAGCCGCAGTTGCGGATGCTGTTGCTGCAGACGATGCTGCAGGCGGGTGAAGCGGCGCTGCTGCTGCGCGAGATAGTAGTCCATCGCCATTTCCAGCCGCTGCTGCTGCGACTGCAGCTGACGTAGCCGCTCAATCTGATTGCGGCTGACCAGCTCGGCCGCGGCAGACGGCGTTGGCGCACGCAGGTCGGCGACAAAATCGGCAATGGTGACATCCACCTCATGGCCCACGGCGCTCACCACTGGAATATGGCTGGCGAAGATAGCGCGCGCCACGCGTTCGTCGTTAAAACTCCATAAATCTTCCAGCGAACCGCCGCCACGGCCAACGATCAGCACATCACACTCATTGCGCAGGTTCGCCAGCTCAATGGCGCGCACAATGCGCTCTGGCGCTTCAGCGCCCTGTACCGGCGTAGGGTAGACCACCACCGGCAGTGAAGGATCGCGGCGATGCAGAATGCGCAGCACATCATGCAGCGCGGCGCCAGTTGCTGAGGTGATTACCCCGACCTGGCGCGCCGGGTCCGGCAACGGTTTTTTATACTGCTGATCAAATAACCCTTCCGCCGCCAGTCGCTGTTTCAGCTGCTCAAACTGCTGCTGCAACAGGCCATCACCGGCAGGCTGCATGCTTTCAGCAATCAGCTGGTAGTCACCGCGGGGTTCATACAGGGTGATGGTGGCGCGCACCAGCACCTGCTGACCATTTTGTGGCCGGAAGGTGACACGACGGTTGCTGTTGCGAAACATCGCGCAGCGCACCTGGGCGCTGGCATCTTTCAGCGTGAAGTACCAGTGGCCGGAAGAGGGCTGGGATAAGTTCGAGATCTCCGCACTGAGCCAGATTTGGCCCATCTCCATTTCCAGCAGCTGACGCACCGTGGTATTGAGGCGGCTTACAGTAAAAATATTGGCTGATGGCGGTAGCGACATGTGACGAAGATCAAATATTAAATCAGAGGGTTAATTAGTCGATACTACATGGCTGATACAGGGGATCAAGTATTTTTCTTAAAAAATGCTGGAGGCAATCGATTACGCCCTGTATAATGCCGCGGCAATATTTTATCTGTTCTCATTCACCTCCAGGTTGAGATATTGCCATGCTAAGAATCGCGAAAGAAGCACTCACATTTGACGACGTTTTACTCGTTCCAGCCCACTCCTCTGTTCTGCCAAACACTGCAGATCTCAGTACTCAGCTGACAAAATCCATCCGTCTGAACATCCCAATGCTGTCCGCTGCTATGGACACCGTAACCGAAGCGGGTCTGGCCATTGCGCTGGCGCAGGAAGGCGGTCTGGGCTTTATTCACAAGAATATGTCCATCGAACGTCAGGTGGAAGAAGTTCGCAAGGTGAAGAAACACGAAAGCGGTGTGGTCACCGATCCACAGACCGTACTGCCAACCACCACTCTGCGTGAAGTGCAGGCGCTGACCGAACGTAACGGCTTTGCTGGTTACCCGGTCGTGAATGGCGACAACGAACTGGTCGGCATCATTACCGGTCGTGACGTGCGCTTCGTTACCGATCTGAACCAGCCGGTTTCTGCGGTGATGACGCCGAAAGAGCGTCTGGTGACCGTGAAAGAAGGTGAAGCACGCGAAATCGTTCTGCAGAGAATGCACGAAAAACGCGTCGAAAAAGCGCTGGTGGTGGATGACAGCTTCCACCTGCTGGGCATGATCACCGTGAAAGATTTCCAGAAAGCAGAGCGTAAACCTAACGCCTGTAAAGATGAGCATGGCCGTCTGCGTGTTGGCGCAGCGGTAGGCGCAGGCGCCGGTAACGAAGAGCGTGTTGATGCGCTGGTTGCTGCGGGTGTTGACGTACTGCTGATCGACTCCTCACACGGCCACTCCGAAGGCGTGTTGCAGCGTATCCGTGACACACGTGCGAAATATCCTGATCTGCAAATCGTCGGCGGCAACGTGGCGACGGGTGCTGGCGCACTGGCGCTGGTAGAAGCAGGTGTGAGCGCGGTGAAAGTGGGTATTGGTCCTGGCTCTATCTGTACCACCCGTATCGTGACCGGCGTAGGCGTTCCGCAGATCACCGCGATCTCTGACGCGGTCGCCGCGCTGGAAGGCACCGGTATTCCGGTTATCGCTGATGGTGGCATCCGTTTCTCCGGCGATATCGCCAAAGCCATTGCCGCTGGCGCATCCTGCGTGATGGTCGGTTCGATGCTGGCAGGTACTGAAGAGTCTCCGGGCGAAATCGAACTCTATCAGGGCCGCTCATTCAAATCTTACCGTGGTATGGGCTCGCTGGGCGCAATGTCCAAAGGCTCTTCTGACCGTTACTTCCAGACCGATAACGCCGCTGACAAACTGGTGCCGGAAGGTATCGAAGGACGCGTGGCTTACAAAGGCCGTCTGAAAGAGATCGTGCATCAGCAAATGGGTGGCCTGCGCTCCTGTATGGGCCTGACCGGCTGTGGTACTATCGACACCCTGCGCACCAAAGCGGAATTTGTTCGCATCAGCGGAGCGGGTATCTCTGAAAGCCATGTGCATGATGTGACTATCACCAAAGAGTCGCCAAACTACCGCATGGGTTCATAATTCCAGGGGCTGCGAGCGGTGCATTTGCTCACCGTCCGCTGCTCGCATTGCTCATTGGCTTAATGCCAACTGCGCATGCTGTGCTGCGGGCGGCAAGCAACTGCTTGCTCTCGCCGACTGGAATTGCACCATTTTTATTTTAACAACTTCTTTCTTGCTGCTGGAAAACGCCACCCATGAGTGAAAACATTCATAAACATCGCATTCTGATCCTCGATTTCGGTTCTCAATACACTCAGCTGGTGGCGCGTCGCGTACGTGAACTGGGCGTGTACTGCGAACTCTGGGCGTGGGACGTGACCGAAGCACAAATTCGTGAATTTAATCCAAGCGGGATCATCCTTTCCGGTGGTCCGGAAAGCACCACCGAGCTGAACAGCCCGCGTGCGCCGGAATATGTGTTTAACGCCGGTGTGCCGGTTCTCGGCGTGTGCTATGGCATGCAGACCATGGCGATGCAGCTGGGCGGCAAGGTAGAAAGCTCTACCGAACGTGAATTCGGCTATGCGCAGGTGGAAGTGAAAACTGCCAGCGCCTTGATCCGCGATATCGAAGACGCCATCAGCGATGCCGGTAAGCCGCTGCTGGATGTGTGGATGAGCCACGGCGATAAAGTGACGGCTATCCCGTCTGACTTCGTTACCGTCGCCAGCACCGAAACCTGTCCGTTCGCCATTATGGCCAACGAAGAGAAGCGTTTCTACGGCGTGCAATTCCACCCGGAAGTGACGCATACCCGTCAGGGCCTGCGCATGCTGGAGCGCTTCGTACTCGATATCTGTCAGTGTGAAGCTCTGTGGACGCCAGCGAAAATTATCGAAGATGCGGTTGAACGTCTGCGTGTGCAGGTTGGTGAAGATAAAGTGATCCTTGGCCTGTCTGGCGGTGTTGACTCTTCCGTCACCGCGATGCTGCTGCACCGTGCGATTGGCGACCGTCTGACCTGTGTGTTTGTCGACAACGGTCTGCTGCGTCTGAATGAAGCTCAGCAGGTCATGGAGATGTTTGGCGATCACTTCGGTCTGAACATTGTTCACGTTGAAGCGGAAGCGCGTTTCCTTGACGCGCTGGCGGGCATCGATGAGCCAGAAGCCAAGCGTAAAACCATTGGCCGCGTGTTTGTTGAAGTGTTCGATGAAGAAGCACTGAAACTGACCGACGTGAAATGGCTGGCGCAGGGCACCATCTATCCTGATGTGATTGAGTCTGCAGCCTCAGCGACCGGCAAAGCGCATGTGATTAAGTCACACCACAACGTGGGCGGTCTGCCGAAAGAGATGAAGATGGGTCTGGTTGAACCGCTGAAAGAGCTGTTCAAAGACGAAGTGCGCAAGATCGGTCTGGAACTGGGTCTGCCACACAGCATGCTGTTCCGTCACCCGTTCCCGGGCCCGGGCCTGGGAGTGCGTGTGCTGGGCGAAGTGAAGAAAGAGTATTGCGACCTGCTGCGTCGTGCTGATGCCATCTTTATCGAAGAGCTGCATAAGGCGGATCTCTACAACAAAGTCAGCCAGGCATTTACCGTGTTCCTGCCGGTGCGCTCGGTCGGCGTGATGGGTGATGGCCGTAAGTATGACTGGGTTGTTTCACTGCGTGCAGTAGAAACCATCGACTTTATGACCGCGCACTGGGCGCACCTGCCATACGATTTCCTTGGCCGTGTGTCTAACCGTATTATCAATGAAATCAATGGCATTTCCCGTGTGGTTTATGATATCTCGGGTAAACCGCCTGCGACGATTGAGTGGGAATAAGTTCAGGCTGATTCCTGCCGTGTCATGATAGGGCATTAACTGCGAAACCCTCTGTTTTTACAGAGGGTTTTTTGTTTATGGCGGATTGTAAAATTTCAGGGCAGCTCAGGAAAATGCTCTGACCTGCTAAGCTAAACATCACTCTCGGTGTGGCGTTAAACGCACCCCCGCAGCGCGCGTAATTTCAGTCAGCGTTTTAATTGTTGGATTACCCTCAGCAGATAACGCCCGGTAAATATTTTGCCGTGCAAGACCCGAGCGTTTAGCGATTTCACCCACCCCCCCGCGTGCCTCAATAACACGGCGCAGTGCGGTAAGGAATGCAGGCACGCCACCTTCTTCGTAAATTTCATCTAACGCGGTTTGCAGATAAATTTCTGTGTAAGCAGGATCGGCGCGAAGCTCCTCAATGAACAGTGCATCACGGTCGACTGATGACGGAAATTCTCGTGTGTTCGCCATTGAGACTGTCTCTGTTTGGTTAGTTACTGTCATTTTTTCAGCCTCGCTTTGTAGTCTTTCAGGTAACTGACGGCTTTGTCCAAATCACTGTCCTGGGATTTTTTCGTACCACCGATCAGGAGCAGAATGATCTCGTCGCCCTCTACCGAGTAATACACCCGATACCCGGGGCCATAATCAATGCGCATTTCCCATACGCCGTCGCGTTCAAACTTATGGTCACCGAAGTTACCCGCCTCTGCCCGGTCGATGCAGATATCGACTTTGGAAACCGCACGCATATCTTTCTTTTTCAGCTTTTCTCGCCAGTCATTGAACGGCTGCTTGCCATTTGCATCCTGATAGTATCTGGACTGATACATCCTTCCCCCTCATTCCATGAGTTAGTGTGATAGTAACTTATAAGTTACAGTCAGACAATGCAGATGCTGCTATTTTAACCGCTATGCTTCTTTGAAGCAGCAGAAGGATTGAAGGTAGTGAGGGGACGAATTTTGACGGTGAAAACGACGGTAAAACCTGGTTCAGCGGCCGTAAAGCCCTTGCCAGACACGCCCTGCAACCCACCGTAAACCATCGAGTGGGAATAACCTAACGCTTGTCCCTATGTCATACTAAAAACCTCTGTGAACGCAGAGGTTTTTTTATGGGAGATAGATCGGACGTTGTTCACTTAAACAAGTCAGATCTATTTCCCTCCCGCCAGGTCAAGAAAACTGCCGGTAACGTCCGACGCTTCCTCTGACAGCAGCCAGGCGATGGCCTGCGCGACTTCTTCTGGCTGGCCGCCACGCTTCATCGGTAAACTCTCTTTTACCCGATCCACGCGCGCAGGTTCACCGCCATCAGCATGCATTTCGGTGTAAATAAATCCGGGACGCACGGCGTTGACACGAATGCCCTGAGCGGCAACTTCAACAGCAAGGCCAATCGTCAGCGTATCAACTGCGCCTTTGGACGCGGCATAATCAACATATTCATGCGGCGATCCGAGGCGTGACGCGGCCGAAGAGACATTCACGATCGCGCCGCCCTTACCACCATGGCGGAAGGCCATGCGTTTTACTGCTTCACGCGCACAAATAAAGCTGCCATTCACATTGGTGGCAAAAATGGTATTCAGGCGCTGAGTGTCAGTTTGTTCGATAGAGGCCTGCGGTAGCAGCATGCCTGCATTGTTGACTAAGCCGGAAATGCATCCCAGGTCGCTATCCACGGCTCTGAATAATTCCACCACCTGCTCTTCCTGAGCGATATCGGCCTGAAGCGCAATTGCTGTGCCGCCCGCGTGCCGGATCATATCGACCACATCGCGCGCGCAATCCTGACGGGTGTGATAAGTGACACAAACCTTATGCCCTTTATCCGCCAGATATAATGCCGTGGCTCTGCCTATTCCGCGCGAACCGCCGGTGATTAACGTAACGTAGTTCTTCATCTTTACGCATCCTGTCTGGACTGATACTGCTGAGCTGACGATAACGATCAGATCAGCGATAAGGGTTAAACGTACCATTTTCAGCAGCACAAAAGCTGGCGGATTTTTCGGGTGGCTTTATGATCCCCGGTTTTGTTTTGCTGAAAGAGCCGAAAGTGGGACAGAAATCTGAATGAACAATAATAACAACGGCATAGATAGCAAACATAGCACAGAAGGGAGTATCGTAACCGACTGACTACTGTAGTGTGCGATTGTTCGTCCTGGACCGGAGCATTGAATGGACATTGTTGGCATTATCATGTCGGCGGGGAGAGCCTCCGTTGATGTCGCACTGTATACGCTGATTCCTGTGATGGTGGTGATGCTGGTCATCATGAAGTATCTGGAGCAGAAAGGCGTACTGGATATTATTGTGCGTCTGACCACCCCAGCGCTCAAACCGTTTGGTATTACCGGCCTGGCGATTTTTGCGCTTATTCAGCTCAATTTTGTCAGTTTTGCCGCGCCGCTCGCGGCGCTGGCGATTATGGAAAAACGTGGTACCTCCGATCGTCACCTGGCCGCCACGATGGCGATGGTGTTCGCGATGGGGCAGGGGAATGTGTTCTATCCGTTAATTCCCTTTGGCCTGCACTGGGGACAAGCCATTGTTATTTCGATTATCGGAGGCCTCGCCGCAGCGGCATTTACCTATCACCTCGCTGGACGAAAGCTCTCTGCTGCGAGTCTTAACCGCGATGATGGGCAGATGCCGGAAAACAAGTCTTCCAGCGGCTTAATCGCCATCATTAACGGCGCGGGTGCTGATGCGATAAGGCTGTCACTGGGAGCCGTGCCGATGCTGCTGCTCTCTCTGACGGTTGTGGGCATTCTGAAGGCCGCCGGGGCGATTGAGGCGCTGACCTCGCTGCTGGCGCCGATTCTGGCCTATTTTAGTGTTTCCGCGATGTATGTTCTGCCAGCGCTGACAAAATTCCTTGCTGGCGGCACCGCCTACTTTGGCGTGGCATCTGATCTGCTGCAAAAAGGGCTTCTCACTCCCCAGCAACTCAACGCTTCAGCAGGTTTCCTGATCCAGACGCTGGATCTGCCTGGCATCGGCATTTTTCTCGGCATTGCCAGTCGCTTTGTCAGGTTGTTTCGTTATGCTTTGCCTGGGGCGATTATCGGTATTTTGCTGCGCACGGTAATTCATGCCGTGATGTATTGATTTCTCTGTTTATGCCTCCCGGTATTGGGAGGCTCGCATTGCATCAATCTGGCAAGTTTTTCGCTGTATTTCTGCTTTAGTCTGTCCATTGTCATCACCCTGAAAAATTATTTGCTCATTGCTGACGTGTAACAGAATCAATATTCTCTTTCAGCAGCATAATCACTTCTTTCGCAAATGTTCATTTCGCCAACTTTTTATTTTTCAGAAGTTTTTATTTTTTCATTTTTGTCCCGTCTGCCGAATAAAAAATGGCAGTGATTTCATAGTGAAAATATTAACCAGCGAAGCCATTTGGCGGCACATATCATAACCTGGCGTAAATCATTCCATCCCCTGCCTGTTTTGTCTTAATTCTATAAGCGTCACAAAAGTCGAAAAAAACAATCAGCTCCGTTGCATCGGGCAAGTGACGCGCTATATGTTAATTTTGTGTTTAAAATCACGGCAAGGGGTTGAGCATATGTTAAGAAATATAAGTGCGCTAACGGTTTCACTGACGACCATCTTTTCCGCATCTGCGCTGGCGGCGCCACCACAGGGATATCCAGCGGATTATCAAAAAGTGATTGATGCGGGTATCAAAGAAGGCAAAGTGGTGGTGTACTCCACCACGGACATCAAAGCTGCAGGCCCGTTGATTAAAGGGTTTGAGGCATTGTACCCGGGCATTAACGTTGAATATAACGACATGAACAGTACCGAACTGTATAACCGTTATATCAGCGAACAGGCATCGGGTAGCGGCAGCGGTGATGTGGTCTGGAGTTCATCAATGGATACCGGGCTGAAACTGGCCACCGATTACGCCGCAGAGTATGCCTCACCCGAGCTGGATAAACTGCCTAAATGGGCCGTATGGCAGCAAAAAGCCTATGGCACAACCTATGAACCGGTGGTGTTTATTTATAATAAACGCCTGATTCCACAGGGTGATGTACCGGATTCGCACAGCGCACTGGCAAAATTAATCGCTGGCCAGGCAGATAAATTTAAAGGCAAAGTCACTACCTACGATATTGAAAAGTCCGGCCTCGGTTTTATGCTGGCGGTGCAGGATCGTAAAGCTGATAAAGACTATTTTAAAACCCTGGGCGATGTGGCGAAAGGCGGTCTGACCGTGCAGTCATCGACCGGTACGATGATGGAACGCGTCTCTTCCGGGGAAAACCTGATTGGTTTTAATATCCTCGGTTCCTACGCCGAAGCGCGTGCCAAAGGCGACCCGTCGCTGGGCATCTCCTACCCGAAAGATTATGTGCTGGTGCTGTCACGTGTCTCGTTTATCAGCGATCAGGCGCAGCATGAGAATGCCGCGAGATTATGGTTCGACTATGTGCTGTCAGAAAAAGGGCAGACCATTCTTGCTAATCAGTCCGATATTCCCTCGCTGCGAAATGATATTGAAGGTAAAAACGATATCGATGGCATGACCAAATTACTTGGTGATGCGCTGAAGCCAATTCCGGTGGATGAGTCGCTGCTGGAATATCTGGAGCCGAAGAAACGCCTGGAATTCATTAAACAGTGGCGTGAAGCTGCAGGCAAATAACGTCAGTCCCGGTTGTGCGTCAGCTGGCGCACAACGTCTTTTATCACCCAACTGGTTTGCATTAAGCAACTGACCAAAGGGATGAGATTATGAATAGTTTGCGCAGAAAGTGGCAGGGTTTGCCGCGTGGCATTGTCGTGCTGATAACGGCGCTGGTGATCTATATCCCGCTGTTATTTATCATTATCCAGAGTTTTCTCTCTGCTCCCTTTTTCTCCCGCAGTAAAGAATTCAGCATCGAAGCGTTTGAGTTTATTTTTACCGATCCTGATTTCTATCATGCTCTGCAATCCGGTTTTATTCTCGCGTTTGGGCTAATCGTTATTGCGATACCGCTGGGCGGCATTCTCGCCTTTTTGATGGTGCGCACCGATCTACCCGGCCGCCGTTTTATTGAACCGCTGATTCTGGTACCGATCTTTGTTTCGCCGATGGTGCTGGGTTTTGGCTATGTGGTGGCTGTTGGGCCGGTCGGCTTTTTCTCACAGTGGGCGCAGCAGCTGCTGGGCTTTGTGCCGTGGAATATCTATGCCATGTCCAGCATCGTGGTGATTGCCGGTCTGACACATGTGCCCCACGCCTATCTGTATATCTCTTCCGCGCTGCGCAGCGTGAGCTCGGATGTGGAAGAGGCGGCGCGCACGGTGGGGGCATCCCCATTACAGGTGATGACGGCGGTCAGCCTGCCGATGGTGCGTCCTTCCATTCTCTATGCCTGTGTGTTGCTGTTTTTCCTTGGCCTGGAAGTGTTCGGCCTGATGCTGGTGCTGGGTGACCCGGAAGGCAATATGGTGCTGGCGACTTACCTGTACAAGCTGACCAACAAACTCGGTATCCCTTCCTATCACCTGATGGCGGCGGTGGCGGTGGTGCTGATCTGTATCACCATCCCACTGGTGATGCTGCAGCGTCAGCTGATGAAAACGGCAAACCGCTTTGTCACCATGAAGGGTAAAGCTTCGCAGGCGCGTGCACTGCCGCTGGGCAAATGGCGCTGGGTCGCCGGGCTGGTGGTGTTTGCCTGGCTAACCGTCACCATTGGCGTACCCTTGATTGGCGTGGTGCTGCGTGCGTTTATTTCCAACTGGGGGGTCGGTGTGCCGTTGTGGGATGAACTGTCGCTGGAAACTTTCCGCAATATCTGGCAGCAACCGAACCTGCTGCGCGCCATCGTTAACTCAATGGCGATCGGGGTGATCGGCGGGGCGGTGGCGGTCATCTGTTATCTGTTTGTCGGCATTGCCATGCACCGTAAGCACGATAATACCACCCGTTTCCTTGATTACAGCGTGCTGGTGCCGCGTGCCGTACCGGGGCTGCTGGCGGGGCTGGCGTTCCTGTGGGTGTTCCTGTTTATTCCGATGTGGCTGGATCAGTCGCTGAAAAATGGCTGGCTGTCGGCGCTGCCGATGGCTGAGTGGCTGCGGGAAAACTTTATCGTCTGGCTGCGCTCGCTGCGCAATACCATTTTCAGCGTCTGGCTGGCTTACACCGTGGTGTGGATGGCTTATGGTCTGCGTCTGATCTCGTCGACGCTGTTGCAGGTGGGGCCGGAGCTGGAAGAGGCGGCAAGAAGCACCGGCGCAACGCCGGGACAGGTCACCCGCCATGTCACCGTACCGCTGTCACGTTACGGCCTGATTGGCTCCTGGCTGCTGATGTTCCTGATTTTCGAGCGTGAATATTCCACCGGGGTTTACCTGCTTTCGCCAGGTACCGAAACCATCGGTTCGATGCTGGTTTCCCTGTGGGCGGCGGGCGCCATTGATATCGTGGCCGCCATGTCCTTTATCAATATCCTTCTGGTGGTCGTTGGCCTCGGTGTGGCGCTGCGCTTTGGAGTGAAATTACATGACTGAATTAACAGTAGAAAACCTGCATCTGACCTATGGCGACAACCCGGTGCTGAAAGGCGTCTCGATGCAGCTGAAAAAGGGCGAAGTGGTCTCGCTGCTGGGGCCATCGGGCAGTGGCAAAACCACGTTACTGCGTGCCGTGGCCGGGCTGGAAAAGCCGACCCAGGGACGCATTACCATCGGCAAAAACATTGTCTACGATGGCAGCCCGCGCAGTGAAATCCCGGCGGAGGAGCGCAATCTGGGGCTGGTATTCCAGTCCTACGCATTGTGGCCGCATAAAACCGTGTTTGAAAACGTCGCTTATCCGCTCAAATTGCGCAAAGTGTCATCGTCAGAGATTACGCAGCGGGTGCAGGCGGTGCTCGATCAGCTGGGGCTGGGACATCTGGCGAAACGTCATCCGCATCAGCTCTCTGGCGGACAACAGCAGCGTGTGGCGATTGGCCGTGCGCTGGTCTATAACCCGCCGGTGATTCTGCTGGATGAACCGCTGTCGAACCTTGACGCCAAGCTGCGTGAAGAGGCGCGCGTGTTCCTGCGTGAACTGATTATTAATCTCGGATTGTCGGCCCTGATGGTAACCCACGATCAGAACGAAGCGATGGCGATCTCGGACCGCATTTTGCTGCTTAATAACGGAGTTATCGAACAGCAGGGCACGCCACAGGAGATGTATGGCACGCCTTCGACGCTGTTTGCTGCGGAGTTTATGGGCAGCAATAACCGTCTGCATGGCCGAATTACTGAGGTGGCGGATGGTCGGGCGCGTATCGAAGGCGCGAACTGGGCGTTGTGGGGACGCGCTGGCGAAGGCATTCATGCCGGCCAGGAGGGGACGGCGGTGATCCGCGTTGAGCGCCTGCATTTAAGCGAATCGCCAGCGGAAAATTCTATCGAACTGCCGCTGCTGACCAGCATGTATCTGGGCGACCGCTGGGAATATCTGTTCCGCACGCAGGGCGATGACTTCGCCATTCGCGTCTATGGCAAAGAGCTGCGTGACGCACAGCATTGCCATGTTGTTCTGCCTGCCAGCGATCTGTGGATTTTTCCGAAAGGCTGAGCAAGTGACGGCTCAGGGAGTGAGCCGTCGCGGGGATTACGCAAGTTCCAGCTGCTGGATCACCGCAGCGACGACCGCGCGGTCGGCTGCGGATAACGACTGCAGCGGACGCGGCAGGCAATCCACTTCCGTGAGACCGAGGATCCCGGCCGCCGCCGCGATTACGCGAATACTGCCGCCGTGCTGACGGAACAGGCTCCACAGCGGCTCCAGTCGGCTGCTCAGCGCCGTTACCTGCACCTGGTCACCGCGAGCCGCTGCGTCGGTGATGGCTTTTGCCGTGCGCGGGAACAGTCCGCCACACACTGAGTACCACACTTCGCAGCCTGCGTTTAGTCCCGGACCGGCAAAGGCATCGCCGCTGACGCCAATGCTCACACCAGCGGGCAGCTTACTGCGCAGACTATTGACGCGCGCCGCTGCTGCCGCCGCGTCTGCTGGCACGCCCGGGATTTTAATGGAACGGATGCCTGGCAGCGCGGCGATGCGGCCGTGCAGCTCATCGGAAAAGGTGAAGTGCGTTGTGCCCGGGTTATCGTAAATGCACAGCGGAACGGATACCTGCTGCGCGACCGTTTCATACAGGCCATACACTTCGTCATCGGTTAAACGCTGGTAAGACACCGCAGGCAGCAGCAGGGCGTCGGCGCCCGCCTGTTGCGCATCGTCCGCCAGTGCTAATACCTGCTCGGTGCTAACCGCGCCGATGCAAATCATCAGCGGGATCTCGCCGACATGCTGCTTCGCCAGCGAGGCGACCCTTTTTCGCTGCTCGCGCGTCAGGTAAGCGTAACTCCCCGTCGAACCCAGTACGCCCACGGAATCGACACGGGCGGCGACCAGGCGGTTGAGAATCGCCAGAAATCCTGTTTCATCAATGCCCTGCGAGTTAACGGGCGTCAGGGGAAACGCGCTAAGACCTTTAAACATGTCATGCTCCGGTTAACGTGTGACGGAAAATCAGCGCAGTCGAACGGCTGTGCTGTGCTGCGATATGGCGCACGACGGCGGCTGTCGAATCGCCGGTTGACGCTGCCACTGAAATCACTATCCTTTCAGCGTTGTACATTTTCAGGCTGTATCCGGGACGACCCGGATAGATTTCGGCCCTCCCGGGACGACCTGGTAAAGATAAAGGAGCTTACCTGATGTCCTGGATCATGCTTGTTGCTGCAGGAATACTGGAAGTCGTCTGGGCGTTCACTATGAAACTGTCCCACGGCTTTACCCGCCCGCTGTATGCGGTCATCACCATTGCCGGCGTGATTGTCAGCTTTGCGCTGCTGTCATTCGCCATGCGCACTCTGCCGTTGGGCACCGCCTATACCATCTGGACCGGCATCGGCGCCGTTGGCTCATTTATCGCTGGTCTGTGGTTCCTCGGCGAACCCGCCAGCCCGATGCGCATTATGGCGGCGGTGCTGATTGTCGCCGGGCTGATAATGATGAAGCTGGCATCGTAAGGTAACACAGCGGTTCTCTGCTCTGGAGAACTCAGTGATGGCGTAAGCATGAAAGAGCAGGGGCATTACCCTGCTTTCCCATGATCGGGAAAAACGCGCTCACACAGGAAATCAATCAGCGCCCGTACCTTGGGGGACGGATGTTTGCTGGCGGGCCACAGGATATGGAACACGCCCGTGCGCCCGATAAAGTCCGGTAAAACTTCGCACAACCTGCCACCGCTCAGCAGAGTGTTGACTGCGAAATCAGGCAGACAGGCAATCCCCAGCCCTTTCAGTACGAAGCAAACGCGTGTTTCAATGTCATTGCATACCATCGAACAGGGCAGGTCGCTCAGGCTCTGCTCCCGGAACGGCCAGGTTTCCAGTTTTCCGCTGTGCGGAAAACGATAGTGCATGCAAACATGCTGGTATAAATCCTGCGGAACGGCGGGCGTACCTTTGCGCAGCAGATATTCAGGTGAAGCGACCAGCAGTAAGCGGAAATTCCCCAGTTTACGGGCGGAGAGGCGGGAATCGGCAGGCAGTCCTGTTCTGACCACGGCGTCGTAGCCTTCAGCGATCACATCGACCAGTCGATCACTGAAATCCAGATCGAGTTCTACCTCAGGATAATGTTGCATAAAGTCGCCCAGTACAGGCAACACCAGGCCACTGACCAGCGGCAGGCTGATTCGCAGTTTACCGCGAGGCGTACTCACTGACTCGGTAAGTTCGCTTTCCGCCGCTTCGATTTCGGCGAGTATGCGACGGCAGCGCTGCAGAAACATATGACCTTCCGCCGTCAGGGTAATACTGCGCGTGCTGCGGTGGAAAAGCCGTACGCCCAGCCGTTCTTCCATTCGCGCGACGCTTTTACCGACCGCTGATGCCGATACGCCCAGCAGCCGTCCCGCCGCCACGAAACTGCGGGTTTCCGCCACCTGCACAAACACCACCACTCTGTTCAGACTTTCCAGTTGCGCCTCCATTGAGGACAAAATATTCCGCAGTAAAAGGAAATATACCTTACTTTTTCCAGAATGAGGTCATCCGTTATCGTGCTGTCGATACTGACAATGAGGAATGCCTGTGAATGATTCAGCAAACGATCTAAAGACCGCGACAGCGCGAGAGCATGCCTTCAGCGATGCCATCCTGTCTGAAACGATGCCCGCAAAACTTATCTCTGAACGCTATGATGCGCTACAGGAGAGTGAGCAATGAGCACCTCAGGAGATCGCCTGCCGCTATTGCCTCTGCTGGCGCTGAGTATGGCGGCGTTTATTACCATTGTTACCGAAGCGCTGCCTGCCGGATTATTGCCGCAGATTGCTGCCGGTCTGAACGTCAGCGCCGCTGGTGCAGGGCAAACTATCACTGCCTATGCTCTGGGGTCGTTACTGACAGCGATTCCGTTTACGCGACTGACACAGCACATTCGCCGTCGTCGTTTGCTGCTTTTCACCGTCGCGGGGTTTGCCGTGGCGAATGCCATTACCGCGCTATCCAGTCATTATCTGCTGACCCTGACGGCACGATTCATGGCGGGCGTCGCAGCGGGCGGTTTATGGGCCATCGCTGCGGGGATTGCCGCACAGATGGCTCCTGTCAGTAAAAAGGGCAGAGCCGTCGCCATCGCCATGGCGGGCACGCCGCTCGCTTTATCGATTGGTATTCCGGCAGGCACATGGCTGGGGAATATGGCGGGATGGCGTCTCTGCTTTGGCATCATGAGCGCGCTGGCCTGTCTGGTGATGGTTGCGATTCGCCTTACTGCACCTGATTTGCCGGGGCAGTCGCGCAGTCAGCAACTGCCTCTGCTGCAGGTCTTTCAGCTGCCTGGCATTCGCACGGTGCTGTGTGTGGTTCTGTGTTCTGTTCTGGCGCACAACATACTCTATACCTATATCTCCCCCTTGCTGATGAGGGCGGGTATGGCGCTGCAAACCAGCGCGGTGCTGCTGCTGTTCGGTGTGTGTTCGCTGTTCAGCATTGCTGTTGCTGGCGTTCTGGTTGACCGTTACCTGAGACAACTCATGCTGCTCTGTCTGCTGGTATTCCTCGCTGCCGGAGCACTGATGGCATTTAGCCCGGAAAACCCGCTGTTCATCTGGTTCGCGGTAGCGCTTTGGGGGCTGGCGTTTGGCGGCGCGCCCTCATTGCTACAGACGGCATTGATGAATCATGCCGGGCAGTCTGCCGATGCCGCACAATCAATGCTGGTCACGGCCTGGAATCTGGCTATTGGCGGCGGGGGGATGGTGGGTGGGGTATTGCTCAGTTTCGCGGGCGTAAAGTCATTGGTTCCGGCTGCGGTAGTGTTACTGCTGGTGGGCGTAGTGGCGCTCTGGCGTAGCCATCACTATCGCCCGCGCCTCAGTGTGATGTTCTGAAGGATTAAAAGCCTGGCTGGCGGATTCACCGGCCAGCCAGCTGTGCCAGTATGGTCAGCCGCAACCGCCCGTGGCACAAGGTTTCACGCGCTAACCGCGCAGGCTTAGGGGGATGCGATCACTTTGGCTTTTTCCGCCCACTCCGCCGGTAAACGTTCTGAACAGATAGCGGGCGTGACCGCGCTGATCCCGGTGTCAACCAGGCCAAACTGCACAAAGGGGTCGTCCGCCAGACGGGCTTTCACCGCGGCATCATCAGTTCCTGTGGCCAGAATAAAACCGCCACGGCCGTCACTGAGCGGCCCGGCGAAAATAACAAAGCCCGTTTTGATATTCTCCGCAAGCCATTGTTTATGTGAATCAGCATGCTGATCCAGTTCCTGTTTCGGCTGGCGGTAAAGCAGGGTGATGGCATATAACATGATGGTGGTCTCCATTATTTACACTGCGACAGTGGCAACAACCTGCTCAATGGCATTTAACGCGTTATTGATTTCCTTTGTTCTGATTTCGTCGCCTTTTGACGCGCCTTCAGCACGAATAAAATGCACATCATTAATACCAAGGAAAGCAAAGAAAGCCTGCAGATAACGCTCCTGGAAATCCATATCCGCGAAAGCCATACCGCTATAAAACCCGCCGCGCGCAGACGCGATAATCACGCTACGTCCGCCTGATAACCCAACCGGACCTTTCTCGGTATAACGGAAGGTTTTCCCGGCCTGCGCCAGTCTGTCCAGCCAGGATTTCAGCTGGCTGGCGACAGAAAAGTTATACATCGGCGCGCCGATAACAATAACGTCACTCTGCAGAAATTCAGCCACCAGCTGGCTGGAAAGGCGATGCTGCTCCGCCACCTGTTCATTTATTTCGCTCACGTCGAGTGGACGGAACCCGGCAGCAATCGGACCGGTGAGATGGCTTATTTCGTCAGCCACCACATCGCGATAAACAATATGGCTATCCGGGTATTTATCCTGCAGCAGTCTGACGATCGCTGAGGTGAGTAAGCGGGTGACAGAGTTCTCTTCCAGAATACTGGAATCAATGTGCAGTACTTTTAGCATGATCTTCTCCTGGCATATCAGCGAATGATTTAGTGAAAACTTTTTGCCGCACGATCTATGAATGCTGTGACCTGCTCTGGATGAGAAACCAGAGACATATGGCTTGACGCGATTTGTTCAGTTGTGGAGCCGGTAAACCCCACAATCTTCTGCTGTATGGGGAAAGGTAATGCGTTGTCGTTGCGCGTCATCAGATACCAGCTGGGTTTATCGCGCCATGCCGCATGCTGAACCTTGTCAGTAAAGGCTTGCGCCGCGATGGGTTGCTGCACCGCAGTGAGTGCACGCACTTTTTCCGCTGACACATCGCCTGCCATCACGCTGGCGAATTGCTGCGGATTATCGAGCCAGATCTGTCCATGCGGGTCTGGCGTCATATCGGCCATCGGAGCGCCCACGCGTTGCAAAAGGTCAGCGACAGACTCGCCGCTGTCCGGAACCAGCGCCGAGAGATAGACGATGCCACGCACGCTGGCGTGGTTGCCCGCTTGCGTGACGACTGCACCTCCCCACGAATGCCCCACCAGCAGCACACTGCCATGCTGGCGTGCCAGCACCCGTTCCGTTGCCGTCACGTCATCCGCAAGCGAGGTCAGCGGGTTCTGCACGGCCGTGACGTGATAGCCCAGTGACTGCAGGCGCTGAGTCACCTCTGACCAGCTTGATCCATCCGCAAAGGCGCCGTGTACCAGCACGATATTTTTAACCGGTTCTGCCTGTGCAGCGTTGAGCAACAGGCCCAGCGACATTGCCGCTATCGTGTGACGAATACCTTTCATTGTTTGAGATTCCCCGTGTTGGCGATAATGTTTTATCCGCCATAACAGGCAGAATCGTGATGGTGTTTTGCTTCAGGAGTAGTGTAAGGCGGGACGGATTGCGCGGTAAGATGGCGTAAGTCACAATAAACAGGCAAAATCCGACAATCCACCTCCAGGAAAAAACTGATGCGTATTGCGCTTATTGCTATAGAGGGCAGCCTGCTTTCCGCCGTGGCGGGCCTGTCGAATATGTTCTGGATAACCAACCGCGCTGTCGCATCAAGTCCGGAGTTTGCCCGGCGGCAACAGGAGGCGATCTTCGAACCACTGATTGTCAGTGCGGATGGTAAGCCGGTGCGCGATGCGCAGGGTCGTCTGATTCATACGGACTGTTCCTTTCAGGAAGCCGGAGAGCCTGATGTCGTGCTGGTGACGGGGATGGCGCTTGATGGCAGTCGTATGCCGGTTAACAGTGCTGGGGTCAGCCGCGCCGCGCACTGGATCAGCACGCAGTATGCGCGTGGCGCCTTAACCGGCGCGGCTTGTGCCGGCAGTTTCGTGCTGGGAGAGGCGGGGTTACTCAATGGCAGAGCCTGTACCACCACCTGGTGGCTGTTTCACACGCTGCGCGAGCGCTATCCTGCGGCAAAACCCGTCTGGGGGAAAGCGCTTGAAGAGCAGGATCGCGTTGTGACCACTGGCGGGCCACTATCATGGGCGGCGCTGGCGCTGCATATTATTAAGAAACAGGCTGGCGCGGATGTCGCACGTCTCGCGGCGGATATGGCTGTGGCTGACAGCCAGCCGTTATCCCAGCAGATTTATGCCCCGCCGGGTTTTGTTAACATGCGCCACCCGCTGTTGCTGCGCGCAGAAGAGATCATTCGCTACCGTAACCCAGCTATCACCGCCGAGCAGCTTGCCGCATCGCTGAATACCACGGAAAGAACGCTGCAAAGAAAACTCAGGGCGCTGACCAATGAAACGCCTAAAGCGTTTATCACCCGTGTGCGCATTGAATCCGCCTGTGTGCTGCTGGCCAATCCCGCGGCTAACGTGCGCGCGATTGCGGCGGAGTGTGGTTACAGCGAAGACTCGGCTTTCAGGAAAGCCTTTAGTCAGATAATGGGGATGACGCCTGTTCAGTTTCGCAAATGGACAACAGACAGACATGCTGATCGCTGACGGTGCCCGGCATGGTCGCTGTCGCGACTGATGCCGGTCGCCCCGGCGCTTTTCCTGCGTTGCTTGCTGAGCACAGGCCGTGTCGCAGCAGGCAACAGTATTTAACCGCGTTACTCCACCCGATTGAGGATATTTTCAATATAGTGATCGAGTTGATGGCGGCGTAAATAGGCGACCACCTCCTGTTCCCAGGCCCTGCCATCGCCCAGCACGGCGCGGCTGTGGGTGGAGCCATATCTGTAGCGCGTATCATACAGGTTGATCAGCATCTGATTGACGGCATCGACACTGAATTGCGGGTTTTTCCGCTGCTGACGTTCCATTGCTTTGATGATCCGTTCCCGCTCCTGCGCATCTGGCTCAATGTCCCGCGCGGTTAATTCACTGAGCACCAGGAACTGTGGCGGGATCCCCTCGTCAATCGCTGCCTGCAGGCGATAGTGACCATCGAGGACCACAAAAGACGCCAGTCCGGCAATATGCCTGACCAGAATCGGTGGCAGGCTGCCCTCGCGACACTTTTTACGCCACCATTTTAAGCGCCCGTTGTCAGGGTCAATGCTATAGCGACCCAGCAGCAGGTTGCCTCCCCACCACCAGTCAACAAAGGTGACTTTTTCCGGCGTGGTCAGGTCGGTAAAATCTTCACCATACAGCGTCCAGTCACAGCCGAGATGACTGGCACTGGCGGGCGCGCTGAAACGCCACGCTGCGGGTGGCAGCGGTTGCGACTTCTGGTATGGGGAGGGGGCAGGGGCGACCGACGACATCGGGCGCAGCAGCCAGCGGCGCGGCGATAACAGGTTCTCTGTCAGCAACCGGCGGGCAAAGTAGCGGCACCAGCCGCTCACCCAGTCAGGACTTTTTTTCGCGCTTTCAACATCGGCTGAGGTCACTGGCGGCAGCAGACTTTGCTGCATGGGGTGCTCCTCGTTATAAACCAGCCAGACGCCAGCGTGATCCTGCAGCATGGTTGCCCAGAACAGAGGAACGCCCTGGATCACCAGTGACATGCGGCCATGATGTCCGCTAAGCATCTCCATCGCCTGTGGTGCCTGCGGGTGAGGGTTAACCTGTAACTCCAGCCCCTGCCAGACGTGGTTGCGATCGCAGAGGTCTTTCCACCAGTAATTATCCATTTGATCCTTCCCTGAAAATTTGCGGTGAAATTGTAGAGCCGCTGGCGAACGGATCAACCCGCAACAGACGCTATTTCACCTTATTGAGAATTAAATCCCACCAGTCTCGCGACTGATACGCTTTCTCCTCGTAACGTTCAGCCACTTCGACTTTGCTGTTTAACTGCTTTCTGGCCTCTGCCAGCGGCAGCCAGGCCACTTGTTTGATTTCGTCGTGCGCCAGCTCGCCGTCAAACCCTTCAGCAATATTGCTGTTACCCTGTACGTTCAGCTCTTCGGCTTCAGCTTCTGTCAGCGCGACATAGGTGCAGGAAAAGTCATAGCCATATTTATCGGTCAGCGTCTCGGTGCGGAACAGGGTATAGTTAAACGTGCTGGCAAGGTCCAGTCCGGTCGCTTCTTTAAATGCCCGTAATCCGGCGGCCTGCGGCTTTTCCTGGCGTTTGATTTTACCGCCAACAATTACCCACTGACCGGCATAATCAGGAACGGATGATTTGCTCTGTTTGACGCCCATGTTAGTGATAAACGCACTGTGCAGTTTTTTCTGGGCAATAAGAACGTTGATGTTCCCGGAATCATCTTTTGTATAAGCCAGCAAATAACATTGCATATATTCACCCTTATTGGCATCGTTAAGGTCGCGGAACAGCGCCACTTCCCTGTCTGTTAATACGGTAAGATCGAGTTTAATTGTAGTCTGTTACCGGCATTTTTTTATCAATCCGAACAACAGATTAATCATCCTGTGACAGGCGTTCCCTGTTTTTATTGCTGCGGGTAAATATAAGCTTATGAACCTTCTTAAACTGCTTCCTGCTGTTTTTGTCGCGATCCTGCTACTGTCGTTTGGCGCGAGCCTGGCGCAGTCCGCCGGGCATAACAGCGGTGAAGGCTGGTGGTCAGCACGACGTGATTCCGCCGGAGTGGCGCCGGACCCGCGCCAGAATGCCAGTGTGGCGATTGTGCAGGTTTATGCCGCGCAAACCTATGGCTGGAAAGGGTGGTTTGCGGTGCATCCGTGGATTATCTATAAGCGTGCCGGGGAAAGCCGCTACCATCGCTATGAAGTGATTAGCTGGGGCAGTGGCGATAAGGTGCGTCACAATCAGAATATTGCCGATGGTTACTGGTATGGCGCCAAACCCCGGCTGCTGGTGGAACATCGCGGCGCAGCGGCGGCGGCGATGATCCCGCAGATTGAAGCGGCGATTAACGATTACCCGTGGCCGCAGACTTATCATGCGTGGCCGGGGCCGAACAGTAATACTTTCCTCGCGCATATTGGCCGCGAAGTGCCTGAACTGAAACTGAATTTACCGGCCAATGCTATTGGCAAAGATTTTCGTTCGCTGCTGAGTCCGGTGGGGTTACCACCGTCCGGCAAAGGCGTTCAGCTCTCACTGCTCGGCGTGGCGGGCGTGACGCTCGGCGGGCAGGAGGGGCTGGAAGTGAACGTTCTGGGACTGAATCTGGGGATGGCTTTTGACCCGCCCGCGCTGCGCCTGCCGTTTGTGGGACAGCTTGGTGATAACGAGGCACAGCCAGACAAAGGGTAAAACCGTGAGTCAGCGCCTGCCGGTAATACGCACCGGCAGGCGAGCATCGGTTATCAATGCAGTAAGAAGAGGGTCGCCAGCCCGAGGAAAATAAAGAAGCCGCCGGTATCGGTTAACGCCGTAATTAACACGCTGGAACCCACCGCCGGGTCGCGTTTCAGTTTGGTCATAATCAGCGGGATCATGACGCCCATTAACGCCGCCAGCAGCAGATTCAGCACCATCGCCAGCATCATCACGCCGCCCAGCGCCGGGTTGTCATACATCAGCCAGGTCACCAGCCCCATAATGCCTCCCCAGAACAGGCCATTAATCAGCGCGACCCCCAGCTCCCTGAGCAGCAAAAACGAGAAGTTACCCGGTTCCACCTGATGCAGTGCCATCGCGCGCACGATCATGGTGATGGTCTGGTTCCCGGTATTGCCGCCAATCCCGGCGACAATCGGCATCAGTGTCGCCAGCGCCACCAGCTGCGAAATGGTGGTTTCAAACAGACCGATCACCCGCGAGGCGACAAAAGCGGTACACAGATTGATCGCCAGCCACGCCCAGCGGGTACGCACCGCTTTTTTCACCGGCGCGAACACATCTTCTCCCGGGCTTAAGCCGCCCATTTTACGGATATTGCTGTCGCTCGCTTCGTTAACCAAATCCACCACGTCTTCAATCGTCACGCGACCAATCAGCTTGCCCTGCTGATCGATCACCGCGGCGGAGATCAGGTTATAACGTTCGAACGCGCCAGCCGCCTCATCTGCTTTATCATCGAGACGGAAGGTGGTGGGTTTGCTGTTCATCACCTCGGCGACGCGTTTATTTGGCGTATTCAGCAGAATATCGGTCAGCGGCAGTTCGCCCAGCAGGCGATTTTGCTTATCGGTAACGAACAGCTTGTCGGTGCCGTCTGGCATCGCTTTTTTGCGCCGCAGGAAGCGCTGCACGGTCGCCAGAGTGATATCGTCGCGCACCGTCAGCAGATTGAAATCCATGATGCGCCCGACGCGATCGCGGTCGAAATGCATCATATTGACCACATGCTCGCGCTGCGCCGGATCGAGCGACGTCAGCAGGCGGCCGGTCAGGTCGCGCGGCAGATACTTCGCCAGATACGCCTGATCGTCAATATCCAGCGGTGCGAGGGCGCGCAGGATCGCTCTGTCGCTCATCTCTTCGGTCAGGCTTTCCCACACGGTCTCAGATGCCTCAACCAGCACCTGCCCACGGCGCTCATCGCCAATCAGATGCCAGAGCGCGAGACGTTCGTCCTGCGGCAACGCTTCCAGAATATCCGCAAGGTCAGCCGCATGGAGCAGGGCGATCGCGGTTTCTAATTGCGCGACAGCGGCCTGGTGCGGCAGCGGGTCATGCGGATGATGCAGCAGCGCATCAACCAGATCGTGGTCATTGAGCAGTAAGTTAAGAATTTGGCTGCGAATTTCAGCCAGTTGCAGAGGATGAGAAGCAGCAGACATAAATAGATAATCCCCGTGCCGCGAAAAAATGCGACAAAACGGCGTAAGGCCGGTGAAACAGGCTTATGAAATGAGGGTAAGTTGTCTCAGCGAAGGCAACTTAACGCTCGTGTCATCACTGAGCAGTGGTTGCTGGAGCCGGCGTTGCCGGAGCGCTAAGCGCCGGTATCTCTTGTGTCGCTTTCTTCTGCTGATGGTGTTCAATCGCGCCCGGAATGGTGTAGATCAAGCGTCCGAGCAGGATAATAAAGCTGATCAGCAAAACAATCCGCGTCATCCGTCCAGTTTTCTTATGCCGTGGCAGTGGTGTGGCGTTATTCACGCATCGGGTTCCTGTGGCAAACCTGCTTGCGCAGGCAATAACATTATTTAGGCACAGCATGGCAGTCAGGTCAATGCGCCGTGCTGCATGAGCCTCTATCTAAACAGCCGCAACCTCACTGCCAGTTAAACGTGTTGGTTGTACAAAAAATTACCATCGCATTGGTTGATTTATGTCAAACTAGCAGTGGTCTGGCGGATGCCAGGCGGCCCTCATTCGGGGGCGGGCCAGCCCGTCACGGGCTTCTTCAGGACGAAGAGCAGTTAACGCCTGCGTAAGCGGGGCGGGTTCTGCAACACATGATGATGTTTATGCTCAAAAAATTCACTTACCGATATTTCAGCACGCGCTGGTGGGGGTTACCTCTGCTGCTGCCGCTGATCCTGATGCCGATCGCCGGCCATTTTTCTGTCAGCCTGCAACTTGCCGAAGGCTATGTCTACCTGATCTATCTGCCGCTGGCGTTGATGGTCGCGATGCTGATGGTGTTTAACTGGGCAGCGGTGCCAGGGCTTTGCCTCGCCATGCTGTTACGCTACTTTTCGCTGATTGCTCCGGGGCAGGCGTTACTGGTCAGCGCGCTGTTTTTGCTCGGCATCACCGTCAGCTGGGCAGGGTATCGCATGCACAGCCGCAATCGCTGGGGAGTGGGCTTTGGCGAACTGAGTCTGGCGCCGGGGCGATTATTCTGGCTGGCGTTTTTTCTGCCGACCCTGATGCTGATTCTGCTGCAGATGGCGGTGACGCTCGGCGCGCTGCCGGAAGGGAGCGCTATCTTCTCCCAGGACCCGTTTGCACTGCGTACCCTGATCAATTTTCAGGCGCTGCTGCTCTCCTGTGTCTCCTGGCTGCAGCTTTTTTACTGGCTGATCCGCATTATCAAGACGCCCCGTTTCGCCCTGAGTTTATGGCGCAGGCTGCTCAGTCAGATGGCGGAAACCGTCAACGTCCGCGAGCTGCTGTGCTGGGGCGTGCTGATAAGCATTATGCTGGGCATTCTGACACATTTTCGCCTCGACCGGGAAAATCTGCTGACCAGTGATTACACCCTGACGCTGCTGTTGCCGCTGATGCTGTGGGCGGCGATGCGCTTCGGTCATCTGCTGACATCACTCAGCTGGTCGCTGATCCTGATTGCGCTGTATCAGCTGCGTGAACAGTTTCTCGATATACCGATGCAGTTGCAGCAACTGGCGATTATCTCCTCCAATCTGCTGGTGTTTACCATCACCATCTTCCTGATGGCGGCGATCGGTACACGCCAGCGGCGCATGCTGGTTAAAACCAAACGCGCTGCGCTCACCGATCCGGTGGTGGGATTGCCCAATTTACGCGCCCTGAGCGTCGATCTCGCGGCGCACGGCCACTCAACGCTCTGCTTTCTGCGCATCCCGGAACTCGATTTTCTCAGCCGCACTTACGGATTGCAGCTGCGTATCCAGTATAAACGCTGCCTCGCAGGCTATCTGCAGCCCTGTCTGCAGCCAGAAGAGGCGGTGTATCAGCTACCGGGATTCGACCTGGCGCTGCGGCTGAATCAGGCGCCGTCGCTGATGCGTATTGAAGAGATTGCCACCTGGCTGAAAAATTATCGGCTGACATGGGATGGTTTGCCGCTGCAGCCGGGTGTCGGGCTGAGTTTTTGCAGTGTCAGGCCGCCGGTGGGGCATCTGCATGAGTTGCTCGGCGAACTGAGCGCGATGGCGGAGGTGTCGCTGAACAGCGGCCTGCCAGAGAATCTGCAGCAGGGCGGCTTACCGGTGCAGCGCAAAGTGAAGGACAAACTGGCAATGCTGCATGAGGTGCAGTTCGCGCTGGATAACAATAAGTTTTTACTGCTGGTGCAGCTTATTGAGGGGCTGCGTGGCGATGACTATCACGAAATATTGTTACGTATGGTCGACACCCACGGCGAGATGCTGAAACCTGGCCTCTTTCTGCCGGTGGTGCATGAATTTGGCATGAGCTGGGACATTGACCGCTGGGTGCTGGAACAAACCATCAGCTTTATTGCGCAGCACCGTGATTCCCTGCCCGCCGCACGTTTTGCGGTGAACCTGTTTGCTTCCACGCTGTGCCGCCCGCATCTGGCAAAAGAGATTGCCGCCATGCTACGCCAGCACAATGTGGAGCCCTGGCAGCTGATTATTGAAGTGGAAGAGACTCGCATGCTGAACGAATTAGTCTGGGGCAATCGTTCCATCTACCAGTTGCGTGAGCTGGGCTGCCCGGTGGCGATTGACGATTTTGGCACCGGCTACGCCAGTTATACCCGTTTACGTGACATTCAGGCGGATATCCTGAAAATTGACGGCAGTTTTGTGCGCAATATTCTTACCAGCAGTCTCGACTACCACATCATTGATTCCATCTGCTGCGCCGCGCGGCTGAAGCGGATGAAAGTGGTGGCGGAATTTGTCGAAAGTGAAGAGGTGGCCACCGCGCTGCGTAAGCTCGGTGTGGATTATCTGCAGGGCTATGCGATTGGCATGCCGCAGCTGCTGACCAGTCTGGTGTCAGCAGGCGATGCGGCGATCAATCCTTAACCGGCGATTTGCGTGCCAGCAGGGTGGCAAAACGCAGGCTGATACGGTTGCCATGCTCATCGGTTTTCATCAGCTGGCCGACGTCTTCGTTGTACTTCACGATGTGCCATTTACGGTAGTAGTGGCTGAGTTCACCAGATTTAAACGTAAACGGGAACGGCAGCGGGCAGGGGAAATCGGCGGTATCCATCGCGCAGACAATCAGGTTGTAGCCATCTCTGACGGTGCTGGCCTGCATATCGGCAATCAGCTGCGGGATGGTCTCTGGCTGCAGAAACATCATTGCCACGGTGGAAAACACCAGATCGTATGCGCCATTGAAACGCAGCTGATTGAGATCGTGGATGGCGCTGCTGATGCCGCTCAGCGACTCGGCGGCGATAATACGATCCAGCGTGGCGATGCTGTCGGCATTTTTGTCCCAGGCGTTGACGTCAAATCCCAGCTGATTGAGGTACAACGTATTGCGTCCACTGCCGCAGCCGAGGTCCAGCGCACGGCCATGCGTCATTCTGGCCGCGGCGGCGATGACTTCGGAGTGGGGGGCGCTGAGCCGATACTTGCTGGTGAAGGTGTTATCTGTGGTTATCGTGGTCATATTACGTTTCGTCTTTGCCAGCCGGTTCCCCGCAGGAGAACCGGCTGTGTTTCTCAGTCTTGTTCCTGAATAATCAGTTTCCAGCCATCAAGTTCCTGCCAGTACGCCTGCTCGCGCTCAAGATCGAGCTGTACCAGGTTATTCTGCGCAAAATAGCCATTCGGGAAGGTAAGCGTCCAGCTGCCATCTTCGGTCGCCAGCTGCAGCGACTCGGGTTTGGTGGTCGCCTGGCGCTGGTTATTTAGCAGCGAGCCTAAGCGCAGCAGGAACACCAGCGGCAGAAACTGCTTTTTCTTAAACAGTGTCAGACGCGGCATCTCTTCAATCTTCACCGCCTTACGGTGATAACGCACCAGCATCGCCAGCAGCGACTGCTGATCCTGGTTAAAGCCCGGCAGGTTGGTATTTTGCAGGATATACGCCGAGTGGCGCTGCATACCGCTGTGGTTAATGGTCAGCCCGACTTCATGCAGCATCGCCGCCCATTTCAGCAGCGCCGCCAGCTGCGGGTTCGCCAGTTTTGCATTCTGATCTTTCCACTGCAGATACAGCTGCTCAGTGGTTTCCAGCACGCGACGCGCCTGATCGGCATCGATATTGTAGTGATTCGCCAGACTCTGCGCGGTACGGCTGCGGATATCCTGATGGCGGAAGCGACCTTCCATCTCATACAGCACGCCTTCACGCAGCGCGCCATCGGAAAGACGCAGTTCACGGATCGCCAGCGCATCAAACACGCCGCACAGGATCGCCAGTCCGGGAACAAACACCGCTTTACGATCTTCTGACAGCCCCGGCAGGCTCAGCGCGTCAAACGAACGGTGCTTGATCACCTCTTCGTACAGCATTTCCAGCCGCTCGGGAGTGACGATTTTCTCTTTCTCGCCCATTGCCAGCAGCACTTCGCAGGCAGCTTTAATGGTGCCGGATGCGCCCAGCGCATACTGCCAGCCGAGCAGGCGGTACTGCCACGCCAGCGTTTCCAGCTTTTGCGTAGCGGCAAGGCGCGCGCGGCGGAAGTTCTCTTTGCTGATCGTCCCCTGCGGGAAGTAGATCTGAGCAAAGCTGACGCAACCCATACGGCGGCTTTCCACCAGCATTGGCTCAAAGTCTTCACCGATCACCAGCTCAGTTGAGCCGCCGCCAATATCGATGACCAGCTTGCGCCCTTTTTCCGGCTGAGTATGTTCCACGCCCATAAAAATCAGACGGGCTTCTTCATGACCGGAGATCACTTCAATCGGATACGGGATCACATCCGCCGCGCGCTGCAGGAAGTCTTCAGCGTTGACGGCTTCACGCAACGTATGCGTACCAACAATGGTCACATTCGCCGCGCTGAATCCCTGCAGACGTTCGGCAAACAGCGCCAGGCAGTTAAGCCCGCGCTGGATCGCCTCTTCACTGAGTACGTTATTAGCATCCAGGCCATCGGCCAGGTGTACCCGCTGTTTCAGTCTGCCCAGAACCTGCATGGCGCCGTCAACAACCCGTGCAATCACCATGTGAAAGCTGTTAGAACCGAGGTCAATGGCAGCAAATTCCTGCGGTTTGGGCGTACTTTTGTGGGATATTGGCATAGTAACTTTTATTCAGGTTGTTCCAGGGATTTGATGTAATCGTAAATGGCTAACTGCGCGCGCACTTTACGGCGATTGCCTCGCGGCACATAACGGTTACTCAGCTCTTTATCGACGAAACGGGCCTTCAGGGTATCACTGAACAACAGGTCGATGATATCCAGCACGCGCTGTTTCAGGACCGGATCAAGCAGGGATACCGCGACTTCGATACGATAGTCGATGTTACGTGTCATCCAGTCTGCGGAAGAAAGATACACTTTCTTGTCGCCAGCATTATCAAAAATATAGACGCGGTCATGCTCAAGGTAACGGTCAACGATGCTAATCACGCGAATATTATCACTGATGCCTTCCAGATTCGGGATCAGCGAACACATGCCGCGCACCAGCAGATTAACCTTCACTCCCGCGCCTGATGCGGCATACAGACGATCCACCAGACCTTTATCCACCAGGTTATTGACCTTCAGCGTGATGCCGCCGCCGATGCCGTTCTGCGCATTGGCGATTTCATTGTCGATCAGCTGATACAGCATTTGGCGCGAGTTTTGCGGCGACACCATCAGGTGTTCAAAGGTAACCGGGCGATACGGGTTTTCAATAAAGTTAAACACCCGGCGTACTTCATTGGTAATGCGCGCATCGGCGGTCAGCAGCGAGTAGTCGGTATAAATACGTGCCGTTTTCTCGTTAAAGTTACCGGTGCCGATATGCGCATAGCGCACAATTTCGTCATTTTCACGGCGCGATATCAGGAATAGTTTGGCATGAATTTTCAGGCCCGGCGCAGAGAAGATCACCTGCACGCCGGCCTCGGTGAGGCGTTTGGCCCAGTGAATATTGGCCTCTTCATCGAAACGCGCCTGCAGCTCCACGACTACCGTCACTTTTTTACCGTTATAGGCGGCATGGATCATCGCATCCATGATGCGTGAATCTTTGGCGACGCGGTAAATATTGATTTTAATCGCCAGTACGCTCGGGTCAAACGACGCCTGGCGCAGCAGTTCCAGCACGTGTTCAAACGTGTGGTACGGATAGTAGAGCAGCACATCGCGGTTGCGAATGGCATCAAACCCGTTACGGAAGCCGTCAAACCAGACGTGGCGCAGCTGCGGCAGTGGTTTGTTGACCAGATTGGCTTTCCCGACATTTGGGAAACCAATGAAGTCTTTGAAGTTATGGTAACGACCACCGGGGATCAGCGAATCGTAGTTGGAAATATTCAGCTTTTCACACAGCAGTTCCACCATTGAACTGGGCATGTCACGCTGATAAACAAAGCGCACCGGTTCAGCGTTGAGGCGCTGTTTCAGGCTGGAGGACATCAGTTCCAGCAGGCTGGATTCCATCTCGGTAACGAGGTCGTATTCGGCGTCGCGCGTCATTTTCATCGAATAGGCGTTCAGGGCGTCGTAATCGAAGAAGCCTTTGAAAATGTCGTCGAGGCAGTAACGCAGGATGTTATCCAGCAGGATCATGGGCTTGCGGCGGCGCGGCGTTTCAGGGGGCAGATTGACGAAACGCGGCACTTTATCTGACGGGATTTCCAGTAACGCATAGCGAATCTCTTCGCCGCGAATAATCTCCACCGCCAGGTAGGTATAGTCGTCTTTCAGGAACTCAATCAGGTCAGTTTCATCATTAATGACAATCGGCGTGATGTGCTGGCGCAGGTTATGTTTGAAGTAGTGACGCAGCCAGCTCTGCTGGTTAGGCGACAGCTGACGCTCGTTAATCAGGAAAATCTGGTTGCGCGCCATCTCCAGCAACAACTCATTGTACAGGCCGTCGAACTCCTGCTCATTTTTCATCACGCGTAGCTGGATCTTTTTCAGCAAATGGCGCGGTGTGGAAACGGAACCCTGCACTTCCCCGATTAAAATACGGCGCTTAAGATCGGCAAAGCGGACCTTGTAGAACTCGTCGAGGTTATTGGAGTAAATACCCAAAAAGCGCATACGTTCAATCAGCGGGTTGGATTTATCTGCGGCTTCCTGCAATACGCGTTCATTAAAGGATAACCAGCTTAATTCTTTTTCGATGTATAACTTTTCCTGGCCCATTTTTACTCCATTATGCTGATTTGGGACGTAAGGTACTCCAGTGTCCACCGTCATTATGGCGAGAGTATGGCAGCAATGTCCAACGTCAACAGTTGTCTTATCAACCGGCTACGGGCAACATAGCGGCTCCCAGATAAACGGAAACCATAACCGGCATGATCGAGAACCATATCCCTGTGCAGTTCAGCGACAGACGGCGGCGATTTATCGACCGGCTGACGCGTCGCGTGGTAACAGCATCTGGCGTTGGCATTTTGTTGATCATGATGCTGCTTTTTTTCTGGCTCATCTGGGTGGTGACACCGTTATTCTCATCACCTTCACTACAGCCAGTCAGCACATTTGCGCTGTGGCAACCGCAGCCCGCCGTCGCCATCGGTCTGAACGACAAATGGGGCTGGCGCATTGACCAGCAAGGCATGGCGCGCTTTATCCCGCTGAGCGGTGAACCGGCGCAACCGGCGCTGCAACTGGCAAGCGGCCCGGTGCAGGCAGCGCTTACCGCCGATAAATCTGCGGTGCTTTTATTACAGTCTGATGACAGTGTGAAACTGGTTGCGGCAGATTTAACCACTGACTCACGTGCACCGCAGTGGCGCTTCCCGCTGGGCGAGCGTCCGCAGACCCTTTCATCGCAACCGTTACAGCATCCCGCCGTCGCCCGTATCAGCGCCGACGAGTGGCGGGTCGCCGCCTCTGCCAGCGACCATCTGGTGGTGGCGCAACTGCGGCAGAATCAGCCTGCCCAGATCCGCACCATTAACAGCGCCGGTAACGACCAGTTAATACTGAGTCCCGATGGTCAGCTGTTGTTTGCGCTGGCTGGAGATCTGCTGCGTGTCTGGCGTATCGACGCGGATGCCATTACGCTGCGCGATACCATTACCTTACAGGAAAAGCCGCAGCAGATGGTGCTGTTAAGCGGCGGGAGTTCACTGCTGCTGGCTGGCCCTGCGGGTATCGGCCAGTGGTTTGATATTGCCAGCCCCACCGGCCCGCACCTGCAATTTATTCGTCATTTTGGCGCCACGCAGCCGCTGATTGTTAGCGAGCCGCTGCGCCGCGTCTTCGCCACTTTCAGCCCGCAGGGTGACTTCCAAATCTATGCCAGCAAACAGCAGGGGCCGATTTTCAGCCAGAAACTGGCGGCGGGGATCGCCAATGCGCAGTTTGCACCTCAGGGCGATGGCTTGCTGACGGAGTATGAGGGGAAGTGGCAGTACTATCGCCTGCATAATCCATGGCCTGATTTCAGCTGGCGTAATTTGTGGCAGAAAATCTGGTACGAACATTATCCGGAACCCGCCTGGGTATGGCAGTCCAGCGCTGCCAGCGATCATTTCCAGGCAAAATTCAGTCTGGTGCCGATGGTGGCGGGCACGCTGAAAGCCGCAGCGCTGGCGCTGCTGTTTGCCACGCCGCTGGCGCTGGCGGCGGCGATCTACACCGCCTGGTTTATGTCGCCCGCGCTGCGGCGCTGGGTGAAGCCAGGGATTGAAATGATGGGCGCGCTGCCCAGCGTGGTAGTGGGGCTGATTGCCGGGCTCTGGCTGGCGCCGCGCATTGCTGACCAGCTGGCGGGTGTGCTGCTGCTGCCGTTTGCCCTGGCCGCCACGCTGTTGCTGTGTGCATGGGGATCACGGCGTTTACCGGCAAACTGGCGGCGTCGTCTCTGCGCGGAAGGGCGTGAAATATGGCTGCTGGTACCGCTGTTACTGCTGGTTGGTCTGTTTTGCCTGTGGCTGGCGCCACTGCTGGATCGCGCGCTGTTTGGTCACGGATTAGCAGAGCGCCTGGCGCAGGGCTATGAGCAGCGAAACCTGCTGGTGGCGGGCGTGGCGATGGGCTTTGCGCTGGTACCGCTGATTTTTACGCTGGCGGAAGATGCCATTTTCAGTGTTCCCGCTTCACTCGGCCAGGGATCGCTGGCGCTGGGCGCCACGCCGTGGCAAACCCTGTCGCGCGTTGTGTTACCCAGCGCCTCGGCCGGGATTTTCGCCGCGCTGATGATTGGCTTTGGTCGCGCGGTCGGCGAGACCATGATTGTGCTGATGGCCACCGGCAATACCCCGGTGACCGATGGCGGGTTGTTTAGCGGTTTGCGTACTCTGTCGGCCAATATCGCGGTGGAGATGCCGGAAGCGGCGGCGGGCAGCGCCCATTATCGTATTCTGTTCCTCAGTGCGCTGGTGTTGCTGGTGTTTACCCTGGTGGTGAATACGCTGGCGGAAGTGGTGCGTCAGCGGCTCAGGCAGCGTTTTGGTCAGCATGAGGTGCAGGGATGAATACGTGGATGCGCGCCAACGAGCGCTGGCGCTGGCTGACGGGCGGGGCGGTCGCCTTTAGCCTGCTGGCGTTCCTGCTGTTGCTGATGCTGCTGGGATGGCAGGGACTGCGCGGGTTCTGGCCGCAGCCCGTCACACTGTTTACTCTCAATCAGGCCGGGGCAGGCAAGATGCAGGTGCTGGCGGAAGTGGTCAGCAGCAGTACCGTTTCACGCCAGCAACTGGAGGCCAGCGGTGCGGCGTTGCCTGTCAGTCTGCCGGACAGCGTGACGCGCTATCTGCTGAAAACCGGTAACCGTGACTTTGCTGGTTTCGATTTCCGCACGCTGTTATCCAGCGATATCCGTCAGCGGCAGCAGCCGAAAGAGATTATCGTGTTGCAGCGCCGCAGCGGCGGCAACGCCTATGGCTGGTTTGAAGGATTACTCGATGGTTCGCAGCCGCTGATTGCGCGCGATCTAAATACGGTGCTGCATGCGCGTTTACAACAGACGCGCGAACAGCTGGAGCAGATGGCGGATATTCGCCTGCGCCAGATGGCGCGGATAAATACCCAGCTGGAAGCGCTGGAACATCAGGCTGAGGAACTGCGCGCTGAACAGCGCTTTGATGCCCAGCAGCAGTCGATTCATCAGGCGGATCGTGCGGAACTGCAACGTCAGTTTGTCCGTGTGGCTGCACGGCTGGCGCTGCTGAGCAACGAGGTCGATCGCGGTGCGCTGCTGTTGCGTGACAGCAGTGGCAAGGTGCAGCGCATTCCGCTGGCGCAGGTGGTCGCCGCCTGGTATCCGAATGCGATGACCACTGGCGAGAAATGGCGTCATTTTGCCAGCCAGCTGTGGCACTTCGTCTATGACTCACCGGCAGAGAACCAGTCGGAAGGCGGCGTTTTCCCGGCCATTTTCGGCACGGTGTTAATGGTGGTGTTGATGTCGCTGGTGGTGATGCCGCTGGGGGTAGTGGCCGCGGTCTGGCTGCATGAGTATGCCCGGCGCAATGCGCTGACGCGGCTGGTGCGTATCGCTGTGGTGAATCTGGCGGGCGTGCCATCGATTGTGTATGGCGTGTTTGGCCTTGGCTTTTTTGTCTGGCTGATTGGCGGCACTATCGATCAGCTGTTATTCCCGTCGACGCTGCCCAATCCTACTTTTGGTACGCCAGGGCTGCTGTGGGCCTCGCTGACGCTGGCGCTGCTGACCCTGCCAGTGGTGATTGTCGCCACCGAAGAGGGGCTGGCGCGCATTCCGGCCTCGCTGCGGCAGGGGTCGCTGGCGCTGGGGGCAACCCAGGCGGAAACCTTGTGGCATATAACCCTGCCGCTGGCGCTGCCGGCGATGCTCACCGGGCTGATTCTGGCGGTGGCGCGCGCAGCGGGCGAGACCGCGCCGTTGATGCTGGTTGGGGTGGTGAAGATGGCGCCGGAGCTGCCGGTGGATGCCATTTTCCCTTATCTGCACCTTGACCGTAAATTTATGCACCTGGGCTTTCAAATTTATGACCTGGCGTTTCAGAGTCCTAACACCGAAGCGGACCGGCCGCTGGTCTTTGCCACTGCGCTGTTGCTGGTGTGTATTGTGTTAGGACTGAATCTGGCGGCGATGGGATTACGTCACCGCCTGCGTGAGCGCTACCGCACTCTGGTGCAATAACGATGGAATCTGCTATGCATTCAACCCTGGATTTTGCCGCGGCGGACACGGCGCTGGAACTGTCGCATTTATCGCTGTGGTATGGCGAAAAACAGGCGCTGCATGATATCTCGCTGCGGTTACCGAAGAACCGTATCACTGCGCTGATCGGCCCGTCGGGCTGCGGCAAGTCGACGCTGCTGCGCTGCTTTAATCGAATGAATGATGTGATTGATGGCTGCCGGGTGGAAGGGGATATTCTGCTGGAAAAAGAGTCGATTATGCAGGCATCTGGCGATTTGTCGGCGCTGCGGCGGCGCATCGGCATGGTGTTCCAGCGGCCGAATCCGTTCCCGAAATCGATTTATGAAAATGTGGTTTATGGCCTGCGCCTGCAGGGCGTACGTGACCGGCGGGTGCTGGATGAAGCGGTGGAACGCGCGCTGCGCGCGGCGGCGTTATGGAACGAGGTCAAAGGCAGTCTGCGGCAGAATGCGCTGACGCTCTCCAGCGGGCAGCAGCAGCGGCTGGTGATTGCCCGCGCAGTGGCGATTGAGCCGGAAGTGCTGCTGCTTGACGAACCGACCTCGGCGCTGGACCCGATTTCCACGCTGGTGATTGAAGAGCTGATGACCACGCTGAAGCAGCACTTTACGCTGGTGCTGGTGACGCACAATATGCAGCAGGCGGCGCGCGTCTCTGATTACACGGCCTTTATGCATAATGGCAGTGTGGTGGAGTTTGCGGAAACGGATGAACTGTTTACGGCACCGAAAGCACGGCGTACTGAGGATTACATTACCGGCAGGTATGGTTAATCGTTAGCGGGAAACATGGCAAGAAAAAAGGGACCTGAGGGTCCCTTTGCTTTTATTCGAATGCATAGCCTTCAGGCGGCAGCGGGGCGCCATCCATCCATGCTGCGCCATCGCGCATCATCAGGCGGCCATCGATAAACCAGCCAATCACCAGCGGGTAAATCGCGTGTTCCTGGTGCTGCACGCGCGCCGTGACGTCCTGTTCCGTGTCGCCGGAGAAGATTGGCACTTTCGCCTGCAGGATCACCGGGCCACCATCCAGCTCTTCCGTGACAAAATGCACTGAAGTGCCGTGTTCTTCGTCACCGTTTTCAATCGCTTTACGATGCGTATGCAGGCCGGGATATTTTGGCAGCAGGGAAGGGTGGATATTCAGCATACGCTGCAGATAGTGGCTGACAAACGCCGGGCTGAGAATACGCATGTAACCCGCCAGCACCACCAGATCCGGTGCATAGGCATCGATTTCCAGCATCAGCTGACGATCGAAGGCCTCACGGTCAGCGAACTGCGCCGCTTCCAGCGCATGGGCCGGAATGCCCGCTTCGCGCGCGCGTTCCAGTCCATAGGCATCGGCTTTGTTACTGAAAACGGCAGCAATGCTGCCGTTGAGTCGTCCCTGCTGGCAGGCATCGATAATGGCTTGCAGATTGCTGCCATTACCGGACACCAGCACGACTATTCTTTTCATGGGTTGATAACCACACGCTCATCAGCATCAGAGGCTTTGATGACGCCGATTTTCCAGGCTTTTTCACCTGCATCGCTCATCAGTTGTACCGCTTTATCCGCATCCGCCGGGTTCAGCGCAATCACCATGCCGACACCACAGTTAAAGGTGCGGTACATTTCGTGACGGCTGACATTGCCTTTTTCCTGCAGCCAGCTGAAGATGGCTGGCCACTGCCAGCTGGACTCTTCCAGCACCGCCTGGGTGTTATCCGGCAGTACGCGCGGGATGTTTTCCCAGAAGCCGCCGCCGGTCAGGTGAGCGATAGCATGGACATCCACCTGCTCAATCAGGCTGAGGATGTTTTTCACGTAAATGCGCGTCGGTTCCAGCAGGTGGTCGGCAACGGATTTGCCTTCCAGTTGTTCGCTTTCGGTCTGGCTGCCGCTGACTTCGATGATTTTGCGCACCAGTGAGTAGCCGTTGGAGTGCGGACCACTGGAGCCGAGAGCAATCAGTACGTCGCCGTCCTGCACTTTGCTGCCGTCAATAATTTCTGATTTCTCCACCACGCCGACGCAGAAACCGGCGACGTCGTAATCTTCGCCGTGGTACATGCCAGGCATTTCTGCGGTTTCACCACCGACCAGCGCACAGCCAGACTGCTGGCAACCTTCCGCGATGCCGGTGATCACACTGGCGGCGGTATCCACGTCCAGTTTGCCGGTGGCGTAGTAGTCGAGGAAGAACAGCGGCTCTGCACCCTGTACCACCAGGTCATTCACGCACATGGCGACCAGGTCGATACCGATACTGTCGTGGCGTTTCAGGTCCATTGCCAGACGCAGCTTGGTGCCGACGCCGTCAGTGCCGGAAACCAGAATCGGCTCACGGTATTTTTGCGGCAATGCACAAAGAGCGCCGAAACCACCCAGTCCACCCATGACTTCCGGGCGACGAGTCTTTTTCACTACGCCTTTAATACGGTCGACTAAAGCGTTACCAGCATCGATATCTACGCCGGCGTCTTTATAGCTGAGAGAGGTCTTGTCGGTCACTGCGAAATCCCCACGCGGTTGCGGTTGGTGGTTTGAAAATAAAGCGCGGCAATTCTATCAGTGCAGGCAAACGTTTGCGAGTCTCATCTTAGCGGAGATTGCGTATCGTCTGATTTTAGACAATCCTTAGCGGTGGTGGTGAGAATTACGCTGAATTGCCCTAAGTCATATGGCGCTCTGAAAAAAAAGCGGTATAATCCCGCGATTTTTTTTGGCCGCTAACCACTCCGGGAGAACTAAAAATGAAGATCGTGGAAGTCAAACACCCGCTCGTCAAACATAAACTGGGCCTGATGCGTGAGCATGATGTCAGCACTAAGCGTTTTCGCGAGCTGGCGTCGGAAGTGGGAAGTTTGCTGACTTATGAAGCGACCGCCGATCTGGAAACGGAAAAGGTTACCATCGAAGGCTGGAATGGCCCGGTGGAGATCGAGCAGATCAAGGGTAAGAAAATTACTGTGGTGCCGATCCTGCGTGCGGGTCTCGGCATGATGGAAGGGGTGCTGGAACACGTGCCAAGTGCGCGTATTAGCGTGGTGGGCGTCTACCGTGATGAAGAGACGCTGGAGCCGGTGCCTTATTTCCAGAAACTGGTTTCCAATATTGAAGAGCGTATGGCACTGGTGGTTGATCCGATGCTGGCAACCGGTGGTTCGATGATCGCCACTATCGATCTGCTGAAGAAAGCGGGCTGCCACAGCATTAAAGTGCTGGTGCTGGTCGCTGCGCCGGAAGGCATCAAAGCGCTGGAAAAAGCGCATCCGGATGTTGAACTCTATACCGCGTCTGTTGATAAAGGGCTGAATGAGAAGGGATACATTATTCCGGGCCTCGGCGACGCCGGCGACAAGATTTTTGGTACGAAATAATTGATAAGCCGACCGCAGAGTCGGCTTTTTTTTAGCAAAAAAAACATCTCAAAGGGGAAACTATGACGCGTCGCGCTATTGGTGTCAGCGAGCGGCCACCGCTGCTGCAAACCATTCCACTCAGCTTCCAGCATCTGTTCGCCATGTTTGGCGCCACGGTGCTGGTGCCGATTCTGTTCCATATTAATCCGGCCACGGTGCTGCTGTTTAACGGCATTGGTACGCTGCTGTATCTGTTTATCTGTAAAGGCAAAATCCCGGCGTATCTCGGTTCCAGTTTCGCGTTTATTTCGCCAGTGCTGTTGCTGTTGCCGCTGGGTTATGAAGTGGCGCTGGGCGGTTTTATTATGTGCGGCGCGCTGTTCTGTATTGTGGCGCTGATAGTGAAGAAAGCCGGTACTGGCTGGCTGGATGTGATGTTCCCGCCTGCGGCGATGGGCGCTATCGTGGCGGTGATTGGTCTGGAGCTGGCGGGCGTTGCCGCCAATATGGCCGGGCTGCTGCCAGCGGATGGCGCATCCGTGGACAGCAAAACCATTCTGATTTCGCTGGTGACGCTGGGCGTGACGGTGTTTGGTTCGGTGATGTTCCGCGGCTTTATGGCGATTATCCCGATTCTGATTGGTGTGCTGGTGGGCTACGCGCTCTCCTTCTCGCTGGGTATCGTGGACTGGACGCCTGTTGCCAGTGCGCCGTGGTTTGCGTTGCCAACCTTCTATACGCCGCGTTTCGAGTGGTATGCCATGTTTACCATTCTGCCCGCCGCGCTGGTGGTGATTGCCGAGCATGTTGGTCATCTGGTGGTGACCGCCAATATTGTGAAGAAAGATTTGCTGAAAGATCCCGGCCTGCACCGTTCGATGTTTGCCAATGGTCTTTCCACGATGTTCTCAGGTTTCTTTGGTTCAACGCCAAATACCACTTACGGTGAAAATATCGGCGTGATGGCGATTACCCGCGTTTATAGCACCTGGGTGATCGGCGGCGCGGCGATTCTGGCGATTCTGCTTTCCTGTGTCGGTAAGCTGGCGGCGGCGATTCAGGCGATTCCGGTGCCGGTGATGGGGGGTGTTTCGCTGCTGCTGTATGGCGTGATTGGCGCATCCGGTATTCGCGTGCTGATTGAGTCGAAAGTCGATTACAACAAGGCGCAAAACCTGATCCTGACTTCAGTGATTCTGATTATCGGCGTGAGCGGTGCGAAAGTGCATATTGGTGCGGCTGAGCTGAAAGGAATGGCGCTGGCGACGATTGTGGGTGTGGGTTTGAGTCTGATCTTTAAAGCGATCAGCCTGCTGCGTCCGGAAGAGGTGGTGCTGGACGCGGATGAAGAAACGCGTTGACGTACTGATGGGTGGTGGTTGGTGGCCGCTCGTCCCGCGCCCTCCCTGGCGCGGGACGCTTTGCTCCGCTGACCGTGTTCCCTGCGCTTTGAGTTTGTGAGTTGCTGTCTGGTTTCATGGGTCGTGCGCCTTGGGTTTATGTGTTGCTGTCTGGTTTCAGAGGCAGTCAGCCGTCACCTGGGAAGCAACCGCGGCTCGTTTCGTTTCACAGCAGAAGTTGTGATAAACTTTTGCTGTTGTTTTCTGCCTGTTCTCACTTGAGGTGCTTCTGAACACACCGGCACAGCTTTCATTGCCTCTCTATTTGCCCGACGACGAAACTTTCGCCAGTTTCTGGCCGGGGGAAAATCCGTCGCTTCTTGCCGCTCTCAAGGGCGCACTGCATCAGGAACATGGCAGCTATCTCTATTTCTGGTCGCGTGAAGGCGGCGGGCGCAGCCATCTGCTGCATGCCGCATGTGCGGAGCTTTCCGCGCGCGGTGAAGCTGTCGGCTATGTGCCGCTCGATAAACGTACCTGGTTTGTTCCGGAAGTGCTGGATGGCATGGAGCAACTGGCGCTGATCTGCATTGATAATATTGAATGCATTGCCGGGGATGAACCATGGGAAATGGCGATCTTCGATCTCTATAACCGCATTCTGGAAACCGGCAGGACGCGCCTGTTGATCACCGGCGATCGCCCACCGCGTCAGCTAAACCTGAAGCTGGCAGATCTGGCGTCGCGCCTCGACTGGGGACAGATCTACAAATTGCAGCCGCTGTCCGATGAAGACAAGTTGCAGGCGCTGCAGCTGCGCGCGAAGCTGCGTGGTTTTGAGTTACCGGAAGATGTTGGCCGTTTCCTGCTGAAACGGCTGGATCGTGAGATGCGTACGCTGTTTGTCACGCTGGATAAGCTGGACAGCGCTTCCATCAGCGCGCAGCGCAAGCTGACCATTCCTTTCGTTAAAGAGACGCTGGATCTTTGAGCCGTTTCCCGCCTTGCCGGGCGGGAAAATAAACCCGATTAGAGAATCTCCAGCACCTGCTCCGGCGGGCGGCCAAGCCGCGCCTGACCATTAGCCACCACAATCGGTCGTTCAATCAGTTTCGGGTTATCCATCAGTGCCTGCAGCAGCTGTTCTTCGCTCAGTGAGCTGTCGGCCAGTTGCAGCGTGTTATACAGCTCCTCTTTGCTGCGCATGAGTTCACGCGCGCTGCGCATACCCAGCTGCTGTAACAGGATTTGCAGCGTGGCGATATCCGGTGGCGTATCGAGATACAGCACCACTTCCGGCGTAATACCGCGCTCCTGCAGCAGTTGCAGAGTTTCCCGGCTTTTGGAGCAGCGCGGGTTGTGATAAATCGTCACCATCATGTTTTCCCTTATGATTTTGTGTACTGACGGAAGCGTTTCTGCAGCTGGCGCAGCTGATCAATACGCGCGTCATAGCGCGCCTGTTTTAAACTGCCCAGCGGCACCTGCGCGCTGGCGCTGCTCAGTGTGCGGATTGCCTGTTCCAGCTGTCCGCTCAGCGCCAGACCTTCCGCACGCGCGGACAGCTCTTCATCACGCAGCCCCTGACCGGCAGATGCTGCGGCCAGCAGATCCCAGCCATTGGCATCATCGGGATGAGAGAAGGTGTAACGGTTGAGAATGCGGCTGGCATCGGCAGGCTGCTTGCCTTCGACATAGGCGTTCGCCAGGTTCAGCTGCAGCACCGGATTGGTGGCGATCGCGCCATGCAGGGCCGTCAGGCGCTTAATCGCTTGCGGCGCCTGGTTCAGCCCTAAATCGATATCCGTCATGATATCAAGATACCAAACGTTGTCCGGCTGTTTCGCCAGCAGCGGGGCAATAATCTTCTGTGCATTGGCGTAACTTTTTGCTTCAAGGAACTGAATCGCTTTGCCGTATTGCGCCGCCTGCTGTTCACGGGTATTGCCTTTCGCCCAGGTGTCGAGCATATCGTCACTCAGCTGGTTACGCCCGGTGGCATACATGCCGAGGGCGCGTACCTTCGCCATATAAAAATCCTGCGATGACTGCACCACCACCGGACGCATCTGGTTAGCGCGGTTGCGCGCATCGGCGAGGCGGCTGTCGGGCAGCGGATGGGTCAGCAGAATTTCCGGTGGTTTGGAGGAGAAGCGCGACTGGTCCGCGAGTTTTTGCAGGAAACTGGGCATCGCCTGCGGATCGAACCCTGCACGCTGCAGTACCTGAATACCAATACGGTCTGCTTCCTGCTCATTGTTCTGGGTAAAACTGATTATCCCTTGCTGGGTACCCGCCAGTGTACCGGTGAGCGCCGCCATCCCCGCCTGCGGGTTCGCCATCGCCAGCAAAATTGACCCTAATGCGCCGACCCAGGTGAGCGGCGCACTGCGCTGCTGCTCTTCCATTGCGCGCGCCAGATGGCGCTGAGTGACGTGGGAGATTTCATGCGCCATCACCGATGCCAGCTGGCTTTCATTATCGGCATAGCGGAACAGCGCGGAGTGCAGGACGACATTACCGCCGAAAAACGCAAAGGCGTTGATTTCGTCATTACGGATTAAATAGAAATGAAACGGTGTGCGCACCGAGTCGGCATGGCTGACCAGCCGCTGCCCCAGTTGGTTGATATAGTCATTCAACAGCGGATCGTTAATCAGGGGCGCACTGGCGCGCAGCTGGCGCACATAGAAGTCGCCCATCTGCAGTTCCTGGTTAATCGACAGGGTCCCCCCCGCCGTGGTGCCGATATCTGGCAGCGAGTTCGCAATATCATCAGCCCGGGAAGGGAGGGTGCTACCCGCCAGCAGTGTGGCAATCAATGAAGCGGCAAGACTTTTCTTCAACTGGTTGAACATACTTCAGTCCCATAACAAGGCATCACAGTTTGACAGGCCACAGACGAAAACGTTCTGAGACGTTTCTTGCCCGCACACACAGTGTAACCAGTGCGCACAGAGAAAGGAATGGCGTGGCTAAATTCCGAAAAATAGCGCTCATCAATGACGGTTATTGCGCTAATTTGTGCAGCGATATTGAACGTTAACGTATCAACACCATCAGTGACCGGCCGTTCTGCTTTTTTAACGTTCATTATTTCCGCACCGATTATCATTTTATTCGCTGCCGTTTCATTTTTAATTCTGCTGCGGGGTGGTGTGTGAATTTAAACTATTATCTGGTCCTTATTTGGCTTTCTGTTTTTTATCGGTCAGGAAAAAAACCGGAGCGGCAGATTATTACTCAATATAAATTGATATTTTGCCGTCGCTAAGGGGGAGCCAGGAGAACCCCAGCATCATGCGATACAGTGAGGAAGCGCGTTGCAGAGATTCAGTCTGTGATATCGGTAACATATTATTTTATCCGTGGCATGCCGGAGAGAACGCTATGTGTCCTGTCGTTACCTATATGGTTATTGCACTTGTTGCCGGTTTCATTGGCGGTAATATTGCTGATGCGCCAAAAAGATTGGGGAAAGTGAGCCATTATTTTTCTGATGATCGGGAAGCAACGGATTTATGGCGTACGACTGCTATTGCTGGCTATGGACAAATGCATTATTACGATGCCACGGCATTTAAACCAGATGGTCAGCTCAGTAATAAAGTAGTGTTTCAGATTAATAAAAGCGAAGGGGAGATGACGGCGTCCAGTCAGGGGCTGGAGCGGGTGGCGCGCGTCACCAGTTTATATGTCGCTGCGGGGGGGCGCTGGATAAACTGAAGTTTGTTGTTTCCATTAACAGTGATGCGCTGCCCGCTGTGCGCAATAATGAGCAGTTCCGTAAGATATACGTTGTTGATAATCCCAGTGTGAAATTAATTGCCGGGCAGCGGCAAGCGGAAGTGGAAATTTCATTTTGCGATCAGTCTGTTGCTTTTCATCACCTGTACGTGACTGGATTGATAAATCGGTAGTTCACACCCTCTCCAGTGGCGCCACCGTGGCGACCTTACAGAATCAGGAATACGCATTTTTCCCGCTGTGACTTGTGCCAGACACCAATATTTTTGATGCCATTTATCCAGCCTGCTGAAATAAATACGTAAATATTCTGCCTGCACGGCGAAGGCGTTTGCAGTGCAGGCCACCGGCGGAATACAATTGCGCAGTGCTTCACCAGGGCATACACCGCACAGTGCAAATTGCGCATAAAAAATTACAATCAGGCGCCAAAAAATGTTTAGCAAAATCGAGGCAAGTCTATGCTGAGGCTACTACGGCCAAAGACGGACTTACGCACCCTGATCACCCTGCTGGCGATTGCCAGTATTGTGATTACTCTGGCCAATTCTCTTTATGCAACATGGCGCGTTCAGCGCGAACAGCTGATTAATAATACGCTGGAAGCGAACCGGGTGTACGCGACAAAACTGGCGTCCACCACGGAAATTTTCTTCCAGCTGGCGCAATCTCAGCTGGCGTACAGCGCGAAACGTCTCAGCAGCGGCATGGACGACGATAATGTGCTGCAGGAAGAGGTGGATCGGCTGCGCGAGCAAACTTCCAGTTTTAATTCGGTGGTGATTGTTGATGCCGATGGCTGGGTGCGCTCTATCTCCCCGGAATCGCTGATGCTGAAAGGCATGCATCTGAAAACCGATCTTGCGCGTCAGGCGCTGCGTGAGCGTAAGCCGATAATTAGCCTGCCAAGCGTGTCGGCATCCAATAACCTGGTGGTGTTTGTCTCTTATCCGGTGTGGTCGAAAAATGGTGTCTACCTGGGCTATGTTGGCGGCTCCATCTATCTGAAAAAGAAAAGTATTCTTAACGAGTTGTTGGGCGAGCAGTACTACCGCGATGGCTCAACGCTGTATGTGGTGGACAGGCAGAATCAGGTACTTTATCACCAGAACAGCAAGCTGATTGGCAAGCCGGTCGCGGCGCTGGTCAGTGACGAAGAGAAGCAGAAAAACAGCAATGGCTATCTTGAAGTGGCGAGAGCGGGCGAAGACGAGATGCTGGCGGGTTACGCCATTGTGCCCGCGTCAGACTGGATGATCGTGGCGCTGAAGCCGACACGGACAACGCTGGAGCCGCTGAACAGCCTGTTACTGCAGGTATTAACCAATTCGGTGCCGTTCGCGCTGTTAACGCTGATTGCCGCATGGATTCTGGCGCGCCTGATTGCGCTGCCGCTGTGGCAACTGGCGCGTAAAGCCAGCCAGATGGATGCGCAGGGCGTTTCGAAAGAAATTAACGGAATACATTCATGGTATTACGAGGCCGCGCAAATCAAGCGCGCGCTGCTGGCAGGCATCGGTTTACTGCAGGACAAAATCGGCCGGCTGAAGTTTGAAGTCCAGACTGATCCGTTAACCCATTTGCTGAACCGCCGGGGTCTGAGCGCGGTACTGGAGTATTTCCTCACCACGCGCCAGCCGTATGCAGTGCTGGCGCTGGATATTGATCATTTCAAACGCGTGAATGACACCTTTGGTCACGATGTGGGCGATACCGTGATTATTCGCGTCGCCCGCGAGCTGGAGCAGCATTCGCGCCAGACCGATGTGGTATGCCGTAATGGTGGCGAAGAGTTTTTGATGATATTGCCTGGCGCTGACAGCGAGACGGCAATGATGATTGCGGAGCGGGTTCGTCAGCACATCTTCCAGCTGGAGATTCACCCGGTGGGCAATGTGTCGGTTTCACTCGGCGTCGCGTTGTGGCAACCCGACCACAGGAGTATGGAAGAGGTGTTTAAACTCGCTGACGACGCGCTATATAAGGCGAAAAATGCCGGACGCAACCGCGTCATGCTGGCGCAGGAACCTCCTGTCTTAGCCTCCGTCAGTTAATTTCTCTGTTCGGCAGGTTAGACAAAAAGAGCGCTAACCTGCCAGTTGCCTTTCTGTTCGTCAGGCCTTTCAGTACAATCCAGCCTTCTTCGCAATGAACTCAAGGACGTATTTATCATGCTGGCATTGTTAATCCAGTGGTATCGCCGCCGCTTCAGCGATCCGGAAGCCATCGCGCTGCTGGTCATTTTGCTGGCTGCTTTCGTTATTTTATTCTTCTTCAGTGGCTTGCTGGCGCCGTTACTGGTAGCGCTGGTGATGGCCTATTTGCTGGAATGGCCGACGGTTCGCCTCGAACGGCTGGGGTGCTCGCGCAGCTGGGCCACCAGCATCGTGCTGACGCTGTTTGTCGGAGTGTTACTGCTGATGGTGCTGGTGGTGGCGCCGATTGTCTGGCAACAGGGGATTAACCTGACGCGCGATATGCCCAATATGCTGAACAAGCTTTATCTGTTTGCCGCCGGGCTACCGAAGCGTTTTCCGGCGCTGGTGGATGCCGGCATTATCGATATTGCGGTGGAAAATATCCGCAGCCGCCTGACGGGCATGGGGGAATCGCTGGTGAAGTATTCGCTGGCCTCGCTGGTGGGACTGATGACCCTCGCGATTTATCTGGTGCTGGTGCCGCTGATGGTGTTCTTCCTGCTGAAAGATAAAGAGCAGATGCTGAACGCGGTGCGTCGCGTGCTGCCGCGTAACCGCGGGCTGGCAGGGCAGGTATGGAGCGAAATGAACCAGCAGATCACCAACTATATCCGTGGCAAAGTGCTGGAAATGGTGGTGGTGGGTATCGCCACCTGGATTGGTTTTCTGGCTATTGGGCTGAATTACTCGCTGCTGCTGGCGGTACTGGTTGGTCTGTCGGTACTGATCCCCTACGTTGGCGCGCTGGTGGTGACGATTCCGGTGGTGTGCGTGGGCCTGTTCCAGTGGGGACTGGGCAGTGATTTCTGGACCATGCTGGTGGTGTACCTGATTATTCAGGCGCTGGATGGCAACCTGCTGGTGCCGGTGCTGTTTTCCGAAGCGGTAAATTTACATCCGCTGGTGATTATTCTGTCGGTGGTGATTTTCGGCGGCCTGTGGGGTTTCTGGGGCGTGTTTTTCGCCATTCCGCTGGCGACGCTGGTGAAGGCGGTCGTGCACGCCTGGCCTGATGAAATGCGCGTGGAATAGCGATGCGGGCGGCGCGTGGCGCCGCCCGTGGTCATCACGCTGACTTCAGGTAGTCGAGCACGATATCGTGGTGATTGGTGGTTTTAAAATCATCGAACACCTTCTCCACGCGTCCCTCGCCGTCCAGCAGAAAGCTGATGCGGTGAATGCCGTCATAGGTTTTGCCCATGAAGGATTTCTCACCCCAAACGCCAAACTGTTCGCTGACCTGATGATCTTCATCGGACAACAGCGTGAAATTCAGCAGTTCCTTCTCGGCAAAGCGCGAGAGTTTTTCCGATTTGTCGGTGCTGATACCCAGCACTTCCACTCCGGCTTTCTTCAAATCATCCATGTTGTCGCGCAGGCCACATGCCTGCACGGTGCAGCCCGGTGTCATCGCTTTCGGGTAGAAATAGACCAACACGCGTTGTCCCTGGAAGTCGGCCAAATTTACTTGTTCGCCGTCTTGATCGGGCAAGCTAAATTTCGGTGCAATATCACCGGCTTTCAGTGGATTCATCACTACTCTCCATTTTTTCTTCATGCTGTGGGTAATTCACGACACTAATAGTGCCCTGAGCCTGCAGTTCTGTACATAGCTTGTTAAAGGCTTGTTCAATAAATGAGGCATCCTGGCTGGCAGGACTGTGCGCAGTAATCTGAATATAGAGCAATGAGGGGCGACCCTCTTCGGCAGGCTGGGTGCGGGACACCAGCTCTGCGATATTCATCTGATGCGAATCAAACAGGTCGGTAAAACGCTCGATAATATGCGGCGAGTCGGCGACTTCCACCTGCACCCACACCGTGGCGGGCATCGCACGTTGCGCTTTGGCGTTGGTGCGTTTCATCACGATCAACAATTCCAGCTCTGCGCCTTTCAGCGGCAATGTCGATTCAATCAGGGTAATCGCATTCCAGCTGCCAGAGAGCAGCATAATAAATGTGAACTCGTCACCGAGCATCGCCAGCCGGCTATCTTCGATATTGCACTCACAGCTGCTGACATGGCGGGTAATTGTGTTGACAATCCCCGGGCGGTCAACGCCCAGTGCGGTAATAACCAGATAATGTTGCTGTGACTGCGGCAAAATGTTACTTCCTGTCCGTCGTGATGATTAGCAATTGTGATAACCCTAAGGTAAACATAAAAAATACCCTCTGCCAAGCGCCTCTGCGCCCTTGCCCGCTTGCTTTTCAATGGCCGTCAAACGTACCATGAAGCACTTGTTTGTGGAGGGGATGGCTAATGTTTACGGGAAGTATTGTTGCGCTCGTTACGCCGATGGATGACAAAGGTAATGTCTGCCGTGCGAGTCTGAAAAGTCTGATTGATTATCATGTCGCCAGCGGTACTTCGGCGATTGTCTCTGTTGGCACCACCGGCGAATCCGCCACGCTCAGCCATGAAGAACATGGTGATGTGGTGATGCTGACGCTGGAACTGGCCGATGGCCGTATCCCGATCATCGCTGGCACCGGCGCGAATGCGACCGCGGAAGGCATCTCTCTGACCAAACGTTTTGAAAAATCAGGCGTAGTAGGCTGTCTGACGGTGACCCCGTACTACAACCGTCCGACCCAGGAAGGGTTGTACCAGCACTTTAAAGCTATTGCGGAAAGCACCGATCTGCCGCAGATGCTGTACAATGTCCCTTCGCGTACCGGTTGCGACATGCTGCCGGAAACCGTCGGTCGCCTGGCTAAAATCAAAAATATTATTGGGATCAAGGAAGCGACCGGGAACTTATCGCGTGTTAGCCAGATCCAAGAGCTGGTTGATGATGCGTTCGTGATTGTCAGCGGCGATGACGCGACAGCACTGGATCTGATGCAACTGGGTGGTAAAGGGGTCATTTCGGTAACGGCAAATATTGCCGCGCGCGAAATGGCTGACCTTTGCAAGCTTGCGCAAGAAGGCAATTTTGCCGAAGCTCGCCGCCTTAACCAGCGCCTGATGCATCTGCATCAGAAGTTATTTGTTGAACCTAATCCAATCCCGGTGAAATGGGCCGCGAAGAAATTAGGACTGATAGCAACCGATACGCTGCGTCTGCCAATGACTCCATTGACAGCGGATGCAGAGCCGGTTGTCACGCAGGCGCTTATAAAAGCGGGTCTGCTGTAATTTAGGGAGATTTGATGGCTTACTCAGTAAAGAAGTCCACGGTAGTGAAAGTTGTTGGACTGTCAACGGTGATGCTGCTTGCAGCTTGTTCCAGCGACCAGCGCTATAAGCGCCAGGTGAGCGGCGACGAGTCTTATTTGCAGGCTCCCGAACTGAAAGATTTGAACGCACCAGCAGGCATGATCCTGCCGTTGCAAAACGGTGATTATGAGATTAGCGCTACGGCCGGTAACGGCGCGGTGGGTAAACAGCTGGATATTCGTCCGCCAGCCCAGCCGCTGGCGTTGCTGAATGGCGCGCGCAGCCAGTTTGCCGGTAATACCGGTACCCTGATGCTGGAAAACACGCGCAGTGGTTCAATCTGGCCACAGGTAGTGAATGTGGTTCAGTCTTACAAGTTCCCGATTGCCGATCGTCAGGATGCCAGCCAGCAACTGACCACCGACTGGGTACAGTGGAACCGCGCGGATGAAGATAACCAATACCGCGGTCGCTATCAGGTCAGCGTGCAACAGCAGGGCTATCAGCAGGCGCTGACCGTTCGTCTGTTGCAACTGCAGCAGCAGGGTGAAGATGTCACCGCACCAGCGCAGATCCAGCGTTATACCGCTCAGATGCTGAACGACATCAGCACCGGTCTGGACAAGATCTCGTCAGCGCAGGAAGATGCGGCGGCGAATCATGGCGTGACCCGTGTTGATGTGCAGAGCGGCGCGGATGACACCGGTTTGCCAAACCTGATCCTGCGTGCGCCGTTTAATGCGGTGTGGCAGCGTCTGCCGGATGCGCTGAAACGCATTGGCATGGAAGTGAAAGACAGCAACCGTTCACAGGGCAGTCTGGCTATCACTTACAAGGCGCCGGGCAGCGGTCGCTTTGAGGATCTGGGTGCGAAAGATCCTGAATTGCCAAACGGCGATTACAAACTGCAAGTGGGTGATTTAGATAACCGCAGTAGCCTGCAGTTTATCGATCCGAAAGGGCATCCGCTAACCCAGTCGCAGAACGATGCGCTGGTCGCTGTGTTCCAGGCAGCGTTTAACAGGTAAACTATCAGGGCCGGACTTCCCGGCCCTTTTTTATTACGTTTGGAGTTAATCAAGATGCAAAAGCAAGCTGAGTTGTATCGCGGCAAAGCGAAAACCGTTTACAGCACCGAAAATCCGGACCTGCTGATACTCGAATTCCGCAACGATACGTCAGCAGGAGATGGCGCCCGTATTGAGCAGTTTGACCGCAAAGGTATGGTCAATAATAAGTTTAACCACTTCATTATGACCAAACTGGAAGAAGCCGGCATCCCGACGCAAATGGAAGCGCTGCTGTCAGATAACGAAGCCCTGGTGAAAAAGCTGGAGATGGTGCCGGTTGAATGCGTGATTCGTAACCGCGCGGCAGGCTCTCTGGTGAAGCGTCTGGGTGTGGAAGAGGGGATTGTGCTCAATCCGCCACTGTTCGATCTGTTCCTGAAAGATGATGCGAAACATGATCCGATGGTGAATGAGTCTTACTGCGAAACCTTCGGCTGGGTTAATAAAGAGAACCTGGCACGTATGCGTGAGCTGACTTACAAAGCCAACGACGTGCTGAGCAAGCTGTTTGCTGATGCGGGTCTGATTCTGGTGGACTTCAAACTGGAATTTGGTCTGTTCAACGGTGACGTGGTGCTGGGCGATGAGTTCTCGCCAGATGGCGCGCGCCTGTGGGACAAAGACACCCTGGCTAAAATGGACAAAGACCGTTTCCGTCAGAGCCTGGGCGGCGTAATTGAAGCGTACGAAGAGGTTGCTCACCGTCTTGGCGTTAAATTAGACTAACTGCGCAATCGTTTTCCTTGCTGTTATTTTCCTCGCAGGCCGGTTATTCCGGCCTGATGTTTTATGGTGATACTATTTTCATTACTCCTTTCCTGTTATTTCCTCTGCTAATCATCGTTTTTTTATAGGCATGACGTTACTGCAATTTGTAATATGACCGCCTGTTCATTGTCCGTCTGATTTAAAAATAAGTGCCTTGTTTACCGCCAGTAAAAATTAACAGGCTGGACACGGGTTAGTTCACAGGCAGAAGGAAACAGATATGTCAGACCATGGAATGGTGCCTGTCACCACCACTATACAAACCCTATTTGTACCGGATAATTCTGTTGCTGATCCCCTCTCTGCCATGTCGTTTGCCGTCACTTCGGTACAAAATAGCGCCTCTCAGCCGTTATGTGCTGCGGCGATGCCTGCACTCTCGCTCTCTGAACCGCTGGGGCAGGAATATTTATTATCACAGCCGGAATTTGACGGAAGTTATTCGGCTGAAAGTAGCACAATGCCTGCTTTGTCTGTTGAATTTGCGGCAATGCAGGCGGATTCTGATAATGACGATGACTTCGGGCTAATGCCGTCCACAGCATCCACATCTTCTGGTCGTAAGGCGCACCTCACATCGAACACGTTGAAGGAAATCATAGAGGGCATAGCCGATAAATTTAAACCGCGCTATAAATGGGGCTTATCTAAAAAAACAGATGGAACAGATAAAACTGAAGGATTAAGCGAGAAAGATAAAATAAAAAAATTATACAACAATTACGCTTATCACTATGTAGAAAAAGATTGTACCGGGTGCGACTTTTCCGACGGCAATTTCAGCAGTTTTTTCTTTTATCGGACGATCCTGAAAAAAGCGAATTTCACCGGAGCTAAATTAGACGGCGCCCATTTTTCTTATGCTGAGATGCAGGAGACCATTTTTACTAACACCGATCTCAGAGAGGCATTGATGCGCAGCGCAGAGATTGACAGGTGCAATTTTAGTGGCTGCATCATCTCACATAATACTCTGCGGCTGGCGGATATTGTTGATAATAATACCATTGTACTTTGTCGCGATGGAAAAAAACCCAATGAATATCAGACTGGATTACTGATTCCAAAGAGATGGACACCTGCGAAGCTGGAGCGCTACCTTAACCACTTTACGAATGACGGGCATTCGCTGGCGGTCGAGATCGATAGCCTGGATGATAAGAATAACGAGACCAAAATCCGTCTCGCGTGCGGATTAATGGCCTCACTGCAGGGGGTTAATATCTCGGCAATCGCGTTTCAGATATTAACCGTGTTGTATAAATCGCCCTATCTTCACTGGCGCCCCTTGAAACACAACCTGGATAATATGCTGGTCAACGTGATGAATTGCTATCGTGATGCCATATTACCTTCCCGGCGTGACATTGTTCAGCTGGCGCTGGTATTTTTCCGCCAGGACAATACAAGGATGGTGACGCATAACGCGCTGTTTATCCAGGCGATTGAGCGCACCTTAACCTGCGTGGATTGTCATGATTACAGTCGGCTGGCGGGGCCGCTTTATGATAAATATTTGCAGCAACCACAGGTTGCGCCTTATCTGGCTGAGGCAGATGCAGGAAATGTTGAGTATCCGCCACAGTGGCAGGATGATGATGCACTGAATTTTATTCTGCTCGGTAATCTGCCGCCCGGCAGTAAAAAGGTACCGCCAGCGCTGCCGGCCATCTTTTGTTCGCTGAATACCCTCACTGATATGCTAAAAGCGAGTAACTCAGAGTGCTGGGAGCATATTTTTACGCTGGAAAAACCGGGAGTTTATATTTCGCCCCAGGAGTGGAGGGAAAGTCCTGTCATGAAGGAGCGTTTCCCTCTGTTGTACAAACTGTTTGAAGGGCGCAAACCGGCAGAAAATCTCTACAAGTTGCAGATGTCAATATTTAATCGACAGCCGAAATTAGAAAATGCCGGCAAGTATACCCGTGAAAAACTGCTTGAGATGTTTCATGACGCGACAAAGGTTTCCTGTAAACCTGAACCGCTAACGGAATTACATGAACAACATTTTCTGATGGAGATATTTTCTCCACTATTAACGGATTCTTTAACGCTATCCCGCCAGCATTATCAGGAAATCCTGCAAATTTACGATATGACGCAAGCCAGTGCGGTCGAAAAAGGGGAAGTGATGTGGGGCCTGGCGATGGTCTGTATCAACCTCTCTTCCAGCCGATTTCTGGGTAGAGAAGAGATATCACCACAGTGGGTCCGTCAGCTTGCTAATGCCTATATGGAGCTTGGTCATCAACTGTCGCCTGAAACAAGCCGCCAGTATGGTTTAGATCTTTTTAGTGGCTGGCAGGGCTCTCTGATGGGCGGTAAGGGACAGTTCACCTGTACAGCTCTGTTATTTGACGAAATGGCACAGCATATGAGTGAGCATGCGCCGGGCTGCCTGAGATATATACCTCCAGCATGGGGAGGCGATGCCTGTCGTGGCGATCTGCATCGGGCGAGGCGCGTGGAAAAATCCAGCATTAAGCTGGCGCCGACTCCTTATGTTGGTCTGGCTTTTTTTCCTCAGTTGCAATGGCTGAGAGACCATATCGACAACAAAACGGCGTGGGCACATCCCAGTTTTGAAGCGGTGCTCACCTTGATCGCACTGTGCCATCACTTCCGGGTGTATGAGTTTTTACTGGTTGTCACTAATCAGCAGCATACCATCTTTCAGGTGATTGATTCGATAACGGGTGAAGCTATGGACCCTGAAGAGGCGCTGGAGTCCGGTCGCCTGCTGGCAGTGATGCAGTTCGCCAATGAAAGTCATTACAATGCCTGGTCAGCGCCAGGGCGCAACGTTCGCTTTGTGGCAGAGAAGGGGCTGTTTACCGTTGATACCTCACCGACATCCGGTAATCAGTTCCATGCTATTCCCGCTTCCGGCTTCTGTATGACAGAAGCGGCCGCTACGGCCTGGCACTGGCGCATCACGCCTGATGCGGTGTTGAATACGCGCAGAGCTGGGAGAGCGCTCAGAAAAGAGATTGCCGAGGTACTCAAACATGCTGAGCGGCCATTACTGCTCAGGCTGAATGCCCTGATACCCAGGCATGGCGGCGAATAGCCAATCCGGTGCTGGTTATTCACCTGCGGCGCAGCTACTATCTGTTTTATTTGCTGCAATCCGCACACGAGGTGAGTTATGCGTTGGCAGGGGCGTCGTGAAAGCGACAATGTGGAAGACCGACGCAACCAGTCTCCTTCGATGGGGGTTGGCAGGATGCGTATTCCGCGCGGTAAGGGCGGCATTATCCTTCTGTTTATTGTCATTCTGGCGAGTTATTACGGCTATGATTTGACGCCATTGCTGACCGGGGAAGCGCCGACTCAGCAGCGTCGCAGCCAGCAGGACGATGAAGCTGCGCGGTTTACCAAAGTGATGCTTGCCACCAATGAAGACACCTGGCAAAAGCTGTTTCAGCAGATGGGCAAACCCTGGCAGCCGCCGGGTCTGGTGATGTATCGCGGCGCAACGCCAACCGGCTGCGGCACCGGTCAGTCAGTAATGGGGCCATTTTATTGCCCTGCCGACAGCAAAGTCTATATCGACCTCGCCTTTTACGATCAAATGAAGACGCAGCTCGGCGCGGGCGGTGATTTTGCGCAGGGCTACGTGATCGCCCATGAAGTGGGTCATCATGTGCAAAAACTGTTGGGCATTGAACCGCGGGTGCGCGCGATGCAGCAGCAGGCATCCGAAACGCAGCGTAACCAGCTGTCGGTCAAAATGGAGCTACAGGCGGATTGCTTTGCGGGCGTATGGGGACACTATATGCAGCAGCAGGAGATTCTGGAATCGGGCGATCTGCAGGAGGCGCTGAATGCCGCCAGCGCGATTGGCGACGATCGTTTACAGCAGCGCAGCCAGGGGCGCGTGGTACCAGACAGCTTTACCCACGGCACATCTGCTCAGCGCTACAACTGGTTTAAACGCGGCTTCGACAGCGGCGATCCGGGCCAGTGTAATACCTTCGGTGCCTGATATTTCATGGATCTTCAACAACTGAGCGCCGCGATGCAACAGCAGGGTGTGCGTCGTCTGCTGGTGATCAGCGGCGAGGCGGAGTGGTGCGAGCAGCAGGCAAGGTTGTGGCAGGGGCCTTTGCCCGGAGACTGGTTGTGGGTCAGTGAACAGCCCTGCGATGGCCTGCACTGCGCCCCCGGCGGGTTGCGTACGTTGCTTGGTCAGGAGTTTCGCCATGCCGTATTTGATGCCCGCGCTGGCTTCCATGCCGAAGCCTTTGCTGCGCTGGCGGGAACGCTGGTGGCCGGCAGCTGGCTGCTGCTACTGACGCCCCGCTGGTCACAGTGGCCTGCCGCCGTTGATCAGGACTCGCTGCGCTGGAGTGATGCGCCACAGGCGATTGCGACCCCCCATTTTGTGCGCCATCTGCAGCATACGCTGCTGCAGGACGCGGAAGTGGCATTGTGGCGTCAGGGCGAGTTGCTGCAGATGCCGCCGCTAACTCCGCGCCCCGACTGGCAGCCTGATGGTGAGCGCCAGCAGCAGCAGATACTGCAGACGCTGCTGACATCAGCACCGGGTATCATGGTATTAACTGCGCCGCGTGGCCGCGGTAAATCAGCGCTGGCTGGCATGCTGGCAAAACATTCCCGCGCACGCTGTGTAGTAACGGCGCCAGCAAAAGTGTCGGTTGACGTTCTCGCGCGTTTTGCCGGTGACGCGTTTCACTTTTTCGCGCCCGATGCGCTGCTGGCTGCCTGTGACAGTGACACCCCACAGGCCGACTGGCTACTGATTGATGAAGCCGCCGCTATTCCGGCGCCGCTGTTGCAGCGTTTAATTGGTTATTTCCCGCGCGTGCTGCTCACCACTACCGTGCAGGGCTATGAAGGTACCGGGCGCGGTTTTTTACTGAAGTTTTGCGCGTCTTTGCCGCAGGCACGGTTTTACACGCTTGATCAGCCGCTGCGCTGGGCGGAAAACGATCCGCTGGAACGTCTTGTTGATAACGCACTGCTGTTTGATGAAAATGTGCTTCCTGCCGTGAATGGCTCTGTGGTATTCCAGCCGCTGGAACAGCAGCACTGGCAAACACAGCCCGCACAGCTGACGGCGATGTATCATTTGCTTGCCAGCGCTCACTATCGAACGTCACCCCTCGATCTGCGTCGTATGATGGATGCACAGGGAATGCATTTTATCGCTGCGCATTGCCAGCAGCAGATTTGCGCCGCGTTGTGGCTGGTGGATGAAGGCGGGCTTGCTGCCGGGCTGGCATTTGCTGTCTGGGCGGGTACGCGCCGTCCGCGCGGCAACCTGGTGGCGCAGTCGCTGGCGGCGCATGCCGGTTTCCCGGAAGCCGCGCGGCTGCGCTCACGGCGTATTACCCGTATTGCCGTAGCGCCTTCACAGCGTCGGCAGGGTATTGGCCGTCAGCTGATCGCGCATTGCGCCAGTACCCGTAATAGTGACGCGCTGGATTTTCTCTCAGTCAGCTTCGGTTACACCGATGAACTCTGGCGCTTCTGGCGCAGCTGTGGTTTTCAGCTGGTGCGTATCAGTACCCAGCGTGAAGCCAGCAGCGGTTGCTATAGCGCTATGGCGCTGTTGCCGTTAACGCCAGCAGGGCAGACATTAGTGACACGTGCGGCGCAGCGGCTGGTGCGCGATTACTGGTGGTTGCGGCAAAAACTCGATCAGCCGCTGGCGATTGCCTGTGATGAACAGCAGCAAATGACGGCGGATGACTGGTATGAAGTGGCGGGTTTCGCCTTTGCCCATCGCTCGTTTGATGCCGCCTGGCCTGCACTGGGGCGCTTACTGGCGGATGTCACGACAGCGTTACCCGCTTTGCGTGGCGCAATCAATCAGCAGCTGTCGGCCAGCGAATTGTCTCGTCAGCTGGGATTATCCGGGCGAAAGGCATTATTACATCAGTGGCGTACTGAAGCACAGCAGGCACTTATGGCCTGTGACGGCAGGCGGGCTCAGGAGCTACAGCAACTCCTCTCCCGGGCGGGAGAGGAGGGTGGGGCAGACGACTATTTCTTTTTCGGCCAGTCGTCTTCTTCGTCCCATTTATGATTAAAGTCGCGGTGCGGCGGCAGCTCGGGCCTGTTGTCCATAAACTTCTTGTGATCGATGCGCTTCAGGTCTTTATAGACGTTCATTAGCACGCCCACCATCAGCAGAATAATCAGAACCCACCAGTACTCTTTAATCCATTCCATGATATTTCTCCCCGCTTCAGGCGATCAGCTGTTCCATAATGCGTTGATACATACGGCTAAGCAGTTGCAGATCTGACGCCTTCACGCACTCATTAATTTTATGGATTGTGGCATTCACCGGACCCAGCTCAACGACCTGCGCTCCCATCCGGGCGATAAAACGACCATCGGAGGTGCCGCCGTTCGTCAGCAACTGCGGTTTAATTTCATTATAGTGCTCAACAGCATTAACTACCGCATCAACCAGCTTACCGCGTGAGGTAAGGAATGGCTGACCGGAGAGCCACCAGTCAAGGGTGTAGCGCAGCTGATGGCGATCCAGCAGTTCTGCGACGCGCTGCTTGATCATGGCGTCGGTCAGTTCAGTGCTGAAACGGAAGTTGAACTGAACGAACAGGTCACCGGGGATGACGTTGTTACTTCCCGTACCCGCCTGCACGTTGGCGATCTGCATGCTGGTAGCCGGGAAAAATTCATTGCCCTGATCCCACTCGGTGGCGACCAGTTCATGCAGCGCGGGCATCGCGCGATGTACCGGATTATCCGCAAGGTGCGGATAAGCGACATGGCCCTGTACGCCATGAATGGTCAGATTAGCGGTCAGAGAACCGCGGCGGCCATTTTTCACCACATCGCCCACCACTTCGGTACTGGAAGGTTCACCCACCAGGCAGTAGTCGAGACGCTCATTGCGCGCCATCAGCTTTTCCACCACCTTCACGGTGCCGTTGGCGCCAGTAGCTTCTTCATCAGAGGTAATCAGGAATGCCAGGCGGCCTTGATGGTCAGGATGCGCCGCCACGAAACGCTCAGCTGCAACCACCATCGCCGCCAGTGAGCCTTTCATATCCGCCGTGCCGCGCCCGTACAGCATGCCGTCACGAATTGCGGGTTCAAACGGTGGATTGATCCAGCGGTTGACGTCGCCAGTTGGCACCACATCGGTATGACCGGCGAAGGCCAGCGTCTCCCCCTGACCGCGCCAGGCCCAGAAGTTCAGTGTGTCATCTACATTCATCTGCTCGACCGTAAAACCAATGGCCTGCAGCCGCTCGATCATGATGGCCTGACAGCCGGCATCATCCGGGCTGAGGGAAGGGCGACGAATAAGCTGCTGCGTCAGCTCAATGACCGGACAGAACATATTATGACTTCTCCTGGATAAACTGCTGGTAAGTTGTTTCGCTAAAGCCCAGCAGCATAGAGCCGCTGGCGTCGCAGAGCAATGGGCGTTTGATAATTGACGGCTGCGCCAGCATCAGTTCGCGTGCCGCATCGGCATTAGTGATGGCATTACGCTGTTCTTCCGGCAGCTTGCGCCAGGTCGTGCCGCGTGTATTAAGCAGAGCTTCATAGCCCAGCTTATCGATAAATCGTTGCAGCAGTTCAGATGTCAGGCCATCTGCACGATAGTCATGGAACTGAAAGTCAGCATTCTGGCTTTCCAGCCAGCGGCGGGCTTTTTTGATGGTGTCGCAGTTTTTGATGCCATACATCGTCAGTGCGGTTTGTGGATTGCCTTCAGCCATAAATATTGATTCTCCTGATAATTGTTTTGTGTTTTAGTCTGCTGATTGATGATTATGCAATAAATTGCAGTGGCCAGGGAATAATAATTGCGAGGTGAGCCGATATTTTATTATTTATTAATCGAAGTGCTAATGACGGGAGTCAATCAGCCGGGTAGCATACTCATGGGTGCCTGAAATTGTCGGTTTCAGGTATTTCAGGAGCTGACAGAAGAAGGCCCCAGGTCAATATATTATTAACCTGAGGCCGCTCCTGACACCCCAACAATGGCAGAATAGCCTCTTAACAGCAGGAATGCAACGGAGGGCTGAATGCCAAAAACGTATTTGTTACGTATGCTGGTCGTTATTTGTCAGACACTACTGGCTGGTCTCTGGCTGGTTCGCGATTGGGGATGCGAGATACAAATTAATCAGGGAGGTAATGAATATGCGGCGCTCATGAACTGCGAATTTAAGAGCTAACCGTGGGCGGGGGCAACCCCGCCTGATTGCTGGTGTGGTCAGCGTTTCAGGCACCCTTTTTTATAATTTGAGAATTAACTATTAATAAATTATGGTGAGAATTAATAACGTATCTTTTTTATCTTTAATTCATTGAGCAGCTAATGACAGGCGTCAATATCCTGCATTAGTATCATTTCGGGCGCCTGAAGCTGTCTGCTTCAGGTGTTTTTCAGGAGTGGACAGAAGAAGGCCCCAGGTCAATATATCATTAACCTGAGGCCTATCCCGACACCCACACAGTGTCAGGATAGCCTCTTAATTGCAGCGATGCAAGGAGGTTTAAATGCCACGGAAATATTTATTACATGCACTAATAGTGGTTTGTTTAACATTATTAGTGAGTCTCTGGATAATTGGCGATCGTCTGTGCGAGATACGTATTAGTCAGGGCGGTAATGAATATGCGGCGTTTTTAAACTGCGACTTTAAGAGCTAGCCGTGGGCGGGGGAAACCCCGCCTGATGGTGTGGGGTTGCGGGCACTTTAGGCGCCCTTTTAATATTGTCTTATAACGTGTATTGGTAGGTTCTCTGTTATCTTTAGCTGAAAATTATTAGTTCGCTATCAAAGTTTTTGAGAATTATACGCATTTCTGGTCTCTTTTAATAACTGCCTGATATTTTCAATAAATTAGATTCCGGTCTTAAGTGGCTTTTTTGACGAACCACAAATTTTACAGTTTTGATAAAAAATGCCGATGGTAATCATAGGGTGAATGTATTCACCTGCACAAAAAACAAGCGTATACTGGCCCTGATTATAAGAGAGAGGGTAGCATGATTGATTTAGAACTGGGGAACTGGAAAGATTTTATTGAAGCAATGTTGCGTAGTAAGTAAGCGTTTCTTTCAGAAAGCCATTTACCGTATCTGTTGCAGTAAGCTCTAACCATACCGAATACACTAACCATAGTTAAAGGCAGCCAGCATGTTGGCTGCCTTTTTACTTTCACTGATGTACTTTCTCTTTCAGCGGGAAGCGCTGACGCACGACGACAAAGAACAGCGGGACAAAGAAGATGGCCAGCACAGTGGCGGCGATCATCCCGCCCATCACACCCGTCCCGACGGCATGCTGACTGCCAGATCCCGCGCCACTGCTGATTGCCATCGGCAGTACACCGAAAATAAAGGCCAGCGAGGTCATCAGAATCGGACGCAGACGCTGACGGGAGGCTTCCAGCGTGGATTCGATCAGTTCACGCCCTTTGGTATTCATTTCGTTGGCGAACTCGACAATCAGGATGGCGTTTTTCGCCGACAAACCAATCACCGTCAGCAAGCCGACCTGGAAATAGACATCATTTTCCAGCCCGCGCATCCAGGTGGCGAGCAGTGCGCCGACCACCCCCAGTGGCACTACCAGCATAACCGAGAAGGGGATAGACCAGCTTTCATACAGCGCCGCCAGACAAAGGAAGACCACCAGCAGCGAAATGGCATACAGTGCTGGCGCCTGCGCGCCAGACATCCGTTCCTGATAAGAGGCGCCAGTCCATTCAAAGCCTACGCCCAGTGGTAACTGACTGACCAGCTGCTCCATCACATCCATGGCGGTACCGGTACTGACCCCAGATGCGGCTTCGCCGACAATCTCCAGGGCAGAGTAGCCATTGTAGCGTTCGAGACGCGGCGAGCCGGTTTCCCATGCGGTTTTCGCAAAGGCGGTGAAGGGCACCATGCCACCTGCGTTATTACGCACATACCATTTACTGATATCGTCCGGCAACATGCGGTATTTCGCTGCGGCCTGGACATAGACTTTTTTCACCCTGCCGCGATCAAGGAAATCGTTGACATAGGTCGATCCCCAGCCGGTTTTCAGAGTGTCATTAATATCGTCAAGCGAGACGCCAAGCGCCTGAGCTTTGCGCTGGTCAACATCAATACGCAGCTGTGGCCTATCATCAAGTCCGTTGTGGCGCACGCGCGCCAGTTGCGGATTACCGTCGGCCATTGCCAGCAGTTGATCGCGCATCTGCATCAGCCGGGTATGACCAATACCGGCATGGTCCTGCAGCTCCATATCAAAACCCGCTGAGTTACCCAGTCCGGTAATGGCGGGGGGACTGCTGGCGATCACGCGTGCTTCCTTAATCTTACGAAATGCGTGGCTGGCGCGTTCGATGATGGCAAAAGAGCTGCGGTCTGCGCCTGGGCGCTCGTCCCACTCTTTCAGGCGGATAAACAGACGCGCGACGTTTTGTCCGTTACCGCCCGGGCCGGAACCGACGGTAGCAAAGACAGACTGCACATTCTCCTTCTCATGCGTCATATAATAGTCTTCCACCTTCTGTACTACCTTCAGCGTTTGTTGCTGGGTAGAACCCGGTGGCAGCTGAACCTGGGTGGTGAAGACGCCGCGATCTTCCAGCGGTAAAAATGAGGTCGGCAGGCGCAGGAACAGAAATGCCATCACGCCAATAATTGCCAGATAGAGCAGCAGCCAGCGCCCGCTTTGCTGCAGGATTTTCATCACGCCACGCTCATAGCGCTCGCTGTTGCTGTGGAACATGCGATTAAACCAGCCGAAGAAGCCACGGCGGCCATGATGCTGCCCCTGCTGCAGCGGCTTCAGCAGAGTGGCGCACAGGGCGGGCGTCAGGATCATCGCTACCAGCACCGACAGCACCATCGCTGCGACGATGGTGATCGAGAACTGACGGTAGATCGCACCTGTCGTACCGCCAAAGAAGGCCATCGGAACAAACACCGCAGAGAGCACCAGCGCGATCCCCACCAGTGCACCCTGGATCTGCCCCATGGATTTGCGTGTGGCATCCCGCGGTGATAATCCCTCTTCACTCATGATGCGCTCGACGTTTTCCACCACCACGATGGCATCGTCGACCAGCAGCCCTATCGCCAGCACCATGGCGAACATGGTGAGGGTGTTGATACTAAAGCCGAAAATATACAGCACGGAGAAGGTGCCCAGCAGCACGACCGGCACGGCGATGGTTGGAATCAGGGTGGCGCGGAAGTTTTGCAGGAACAGATACATCACCAGAAACACCAGCAACACCGCTTCAAGCAGCGTCTTCACCACATCATGAATAGATGCGGTAACAAATGGTGTGGTTTCGTAGGCGACTTTCACTTCCAGGCCGTGCGGGAAAAAGTGCGACAGCTCTTCAATGCGTGCGCGTACCAGCTTATCGGTTTCCAGTTCATTGGCCCCGGAGGCCAGTTTTACCCCGAGACCGGAAGCGGCCTGGCCGTTATAGCGGCTGAGAAAATCATATTTTTCCGCACCCAGCTGCACCTCTGCCACATCACCGAGGGTCACCACCGAACCATCCTGGCTGGCGCGCAGGGTAATGTTTCTGAACTGCTCCGGAGTTTGTAACAGGGACTGTGAATTGATGGTGGCGTTCAGCGCCTGGCTATCCACCGACGGGGTTCCGCCCACTTCGCCGACCGCAATCTGGCTATTTTGTGAGGAAATGGCATCGACCACATCCTGGGTGGTCATGGCGTAGTTAATCAGTTTGTTAGGGTCGAGCCAGATACGCATTGCGTATTGCGAGCCATAGGCGTCGACCTGGCCGACGCCGCTGATGCGGCTGATCGGGTCCTGGATATTACTGGCGACATAATCGGCAATATCCTGCTTATCCATGCTGCCGTCGGTGGAGACAAACGCCAGCATTAAAATATTGGTATCGCCGGTTTTATTGACGGTAACCCCCTGTTGCTGCACATCCTGCGGCAATTTGCGCAGCGCCGACTGTAGCTGATTTTGCACCTGCTGGCGGGCTTCATCAGGATTGGTGCCGGCGGTAAACGTCAGGGTGATGGTCGCCTGGCCGGTACTGCTGCTTTGCGATGACATATACATCAGGTTATCGATGCCCGTCATGCTCTGCTCGATGACCTGCGTCACGGTATTTTCCAGCGTCTCGGCAGACGCGCCGGGATAGTTGGCGGTAATACGCACATTGGGTGGCGCCAGGTCGGGATATTGCTCTACGGGGAGTGACATAATCGACAACACGCCGGTCAGACACATGATGATTGCCAGCACCCAGGCAAAAATCGGGCGATCAATAAAGAATTTCGCCATCGAAATCAGAGCTCCTCAGCAGCAGTAGTCTTAGCTCACAAAGAAAATACGCCAGTATCAGAATTATCGGCGAAGAAAGTATTGCTGCCGGGAAAAATTATCTGTTGATTCAGGCTCCTCCGGCAAGAAATTACTTTACCCGCAGTGGAGGAAAGAATCGTGGAGAAATTAAGGAGAAATGTAAAATATCATCGCGATATGCCTTCCCCCATGCGGGGGAAGACAGGGACGTTATCTGAGGTGATTACTCACTCACCTCGCAGGAAGGGGCTTTGCGACGCGGCAGATAGCTGACCAGCCACGCCAGCACAAACAGCGCAGCCTGGATTAACACAATGCAGGGGCCTGTTGCCGCGTCCAGCCAGAAACTGGCGAGCGTGCCGGCGAAGGCGGAGAACAGGGCGCTGAGTACCGCACATACCAGCATCGCGCCAAAGTTGCGGCACAGCATCAGGGCGGTGATCCCTGGCGTAATCAGCATCGCAACCACCAGCACAATCCCGACCGCCTGCAGTGCGGCGACGATAGTCAGTGCTAACATACTCAGCAGACCGTAGTGCAGCCATTTAACCCGCAGCCCAATCACCCGCGCCTGTGCTGGATCAAAGCAGTACAGCAGCAGGTCCTTACGTTTCACCAGCATCACCACGCTGACCAGCACGCTAATCACCAGACATTGCCAGAACTCTGCGGCGGTAACGCCGAGCACGTTGCCAAACAGAATATGGCTCAGATGCTGATCGCTTTCGATACGCGAAAACATCACCAGACCGATGGCAAACATCCCGGAGAACACAATGCCCATCACGGTATCTTCCTTGATGCGGCAATGATCTTTGATATAGCCGGTAGTGACAGCACACAGCAGGCCGGAAGCGAAAGCGCCCACCACCAGCGGTGCGCCGGCGATATAGGCCAGCACCACGCCAGGCAATACCGCATGGGAAATGGCGTCGCCCATCAGCGACCAGCCCTTCAGCACCAGATAACAGGAGAGAATAGCGCAGACCGTACCACTGATCATGGCGGTCAGCAGCGCGCGCTGCATAAACGGCAGGCTGAGCGGCTGGCTGACCAGTTCAAACAGCATGCTCATAATGTCGCGCTCCGTACTTTGCGGCGGCTCGCCAGCAGGCCATATTTCGGCGCAAAGAAAAAGGCCAGCAGGAAGACCGCAGTTTGCAGCGTCACAATCACGCCGCCGGTCGCGCCATCAAGGTAGTAGCTTAGCCACGCGCCAACGCCACTGGTGATGGCACCCAGCGTAACGGCAATCAGCAGCAGACGGGGAAAGCGGTCGGTCAGCAGCCAGGCCGTCGCGCCCGGGGTTATCACCATTGCGATGACCAGTATCGCACCGACGGTCTGCAGTGCGGCCACGGTACAGGCGCTGAGCAGGGTAAAGAACAGGATTTTCAGCCGCAGCGGTGACAGCCCGACAGAGACGGCGTGGCCCTCGTCAAAAAACACCACCAGCAAATCTTTCCAGATTAGCAACATGACCAGCAACGAGATGCCACTAATCAGCGCAACCTGAATCACATCCTCATCAGCAATGCCGAGAATATTGCCGTAGATAATCGACTGGATATTTATCGCGGTCGGATTCAGGGAAATAATCAGCAGACCAGCGGCGAAGAAGCTGGAGAAGACCAGGCCGATAATCGCATCCTCGCGCAGACGCGTCAGATGGCGCACCAGCGTCATCCCCAGCGCCGCCAGCATGCCGGTGATAAACGCGCCGACAGCGTAGGGCAGGCCGATGGCGTAGGCCGCGGCGACGCCCGGCACCACGGAGTGCGACAGCGCATCACCCATCAGCGACCAGCCTTTCAGCATCAGCCAGGCGGATAAAAATGCACAGCTGGCGCCGACCAGCGCGCTGACGCCAATCGCTTTGACCATGTAGTTATAGTGCAGCGGTTCCAGCAGCAGATCGATCATGGCTGCCTGCCCTCATACAACGCAGAGCACGGCGCGGCTTCTGCGGCGGTGTCGGCTGGCAGCGTAAGATAGCGCAGCACGCCGCCAAAGGTTTGCTGCAGATTCTGCTGAGTAAAGGTAGTTTCGGTGGGGCCGCAGGCCACCAGCGTGCGGTTAATCATCACCACCCGGTCGCAGAATGTCGGCACCGAGCTGAGGTTATGGGTGGAGACCAGCAGCAGGTGGCCTTCGTCACGCAGCGCTTTCAGCATATCCACAATGGCGTTTTCCGTTTGTACGTCGACACCGGTAAAGGGCTCATCAAGCAGCAAAATGTTTGCCTGCTGCGCCAGCGCACGCGCCAGAAACACGCGTTTACGCTGGCCGCCGGACAGCTCGCCAATCTGCCGGTCACGCAGATGCAGCATACCTACGCGGTCCAGCGCCTGCTCCACCAGCCGCTTATCCTCGGCGGACGGAATACGCAGGAACGACATCTTGCCGTACCGCCCCATCATCACCACGTCACTGACCAGCACCGGAAAGTTCCAGTCAACTTCTTCCGTTTGTGGCACATAGGCGATCAGATTATTACGCAGCGCTTTGGCGACCGGCTGCTGGTTGATTTCCACCTTGCCGCTGGCAGGCTTCACCAGCCCCATAATACTTTTGAACAGCGTCGACTTGCCGCTGCCGTTGACGCCAATCAGGGCGCATAAGCTGCCAGCATGCAGGTCGAAACTGGTGTCGACCAGCGCCGTATGGCCGTTCCGGTAGGTGACGGTGATGTTTTGCAGCGAAATATGCGCCCCGTTACTCATTGTCCGAATCCTTTAGCAATCGTGTTGACCGTTACCTGCAGCAGGTCGATATAGGTCGGTACCGGGCCATCAGCCTGTGACAGTGAATCGACATACAGCACACCGCCATAGCGCGCGCCGGTTTCTTTGCTGACCTGACGGGCTGGCTTATCCGAGATAGTGCTTTCACTGAACACCACCGGGATCTGATGCTGGCGCACCAGGTCAATCACGCGCTTCACCTGTTGTGGTGAACCCTGTTCATCGGCGTTGATAGGCCACAGCCAGCCCTCTTTCATCTGATAATCGCGCGTGAGATAACTGAACGCGCCTTCGCTGGTGACCAGCCAGCGTTGTGCCGCAGGGATCTTATCAAGACGTGCGCGCAGCGGTGCATCCAGCGCGCGGATCTTTTCTGCATAGCTTTTGGCGTTACGGTTATACACTTCGGCATTTTTCGGGTCGTGTTTAGCCAGTGCCTGACGGATGTTCTCGATATAAATCAGCGCATTGGATGGCGACATCCACGCGTGCGGATTTGGTTTGCCGCTGTATGGGCCGTCGCTGATCGACATTGGCTCAATACCGTCGGTGACCACAGCAGAAGGCACATCGTGCAGGCTGGCGAAGAAGCGGCTGAACCAGCGCTCAAGGTTGAGGCCATTCCACAGGATCAGATCGGCTGACTGTGCTTTCAGGACATCACGCGGTGTCGGCTGGTAATCATGGATCTCTGCGCCGGGTTTAGTGATCGATTCGACCACGGCAGCGTCACCGGCGATGTTCTGTGCCATATCCTGAATAATGGTAAAGGTTGTCACAACCTTAAACTTTTCTGCCGCGTTGACGCTGAATGCCAGCATTAACGCCACAGTCGCCAGACCCAACGATCGCACAGTTCCACAACGCATAGTTATCCATCCTGAAGGTGAGGTGATTTTATACACAGATATAGCATTGGCTATATTAATTAGCAATAGCTATAAAAAACTATACAAAAGGTCGCCGACTCTTCATTAGCAGGGGGGCGTGTCGACGGTATCAGCAGAGGGCGGTTTCCGGGGGCTGGGAAGAGATTTCTCTTCCCTCGAAGATGATCACATCAGGTTACCTGTAACAAACATTGATACGGGAACTGACAGTTCCCAGGATTGCTCTCGTTTCGCTTCACAAAGCTTGCAGGCCTTTACCTGCGCATCACGTTGGTTTTCATTATTGAGGTAATAATCAGTACCGTGATTAACAGACAGATTCATGATTAACAAAGTAAGTTCTGAGGAGCATCTTATGAAAATTAAATTACCTGCCTTTATCGCTGTTGCTCTGCTTGCTACCTCCTCGTTTACCGCCATGGCGGCGACGCAGGTCGACACCCAGGATGCACAAGGTCTGCAAAGCATGGGGAGTGTCTCCATCTCCGGTGCGCGCGGTTCGATAGACGATGCGCAACGCCACCTGGCGCACAAAGCGGAAGAGATGGGCGCAACGCATTACCGCGTGGTTGGTCTCGACACCCCGGGTGACTCCAGCCGCTGGAGCGGTACTGCAGAGATTTACCGTTAATCCCCTCTCCTGACCTGTGTAGCCTTAGTTTGCCTGTGGGCATTGACTAAACCGACCGCAATTTACGGTCGGTTTTTTTGTTTTGCGTCAAGCGACGCACAATTAATTTTGTTGCCAGTCCACATAATTACAAATCGTCACCTATTTCGCGTGGGGTTTATTTTGCTTCGTTCTTGCAGAACAGGTAGGATTCATCGCCGTAAAATAAGCTGCATCCGGAACATTATAAATAACAGGATGATAGTGATTACCCCCATTTCGGCAGACTTAACGCAAACGTTTGGTTATGCCTGCCTCAATGGGAAGAGCGTACAGGCGCTCTGTCATCGGACAGGCAACAGGAATAAAAATGAAAGCTACGAAGAAAAACGCAGCTGATGTACACGCTGCAAAAAGACGTTGGTTGAACTCGCAGGATTCGGGTTATCACAAAGCGATGGGTAATCGTCAGGTACAGATGATTGCTATCGGTGGCGCTATCGGTACCGGGTTGTTCCTTGGTGCGGGTGGACGCTTACAGGCTGCTGGTCCGGCACTGGCACTGATCTATCTGGTATGTGGTGTTTTCTCATTCTTTATTTTACGTGCGCTCGGTGAGCTGGTGCTGCACCGCCCAAGCAGCGGCAGCTTTGTTTCCTATGCGCGTGAGTTTCTGGGTGAAAAAGCCTCGTTTGTTGCAGGCTGGATGTACTTCGTTAACTGGGCGATGACGGGTATCGTCGATATCACCGCTGTTGCGCTGTATATGCATTACTGGGGCGCATTTGGCGATGTGCCACAGTGGGTGTTCGCCCTTGGCGCGCTGGCGGTGGTCGGCACCATGAACATGATCGGTGTGAAATGGTTCGCCGAAATGGAGTTCTGGTTTGCACTGATCAAAGTGCTGGCGATCGTTATCTTCCTGGTGGTGGGGACGGTGTTCCTCGGCAGCGGCAAGATGCTCGATGGCAATGCCACCGGCTTCCATCTGATCAGTGACAATGGCGGCTTCTTCCCGCATGGCCTGTTACCTGCGCTGGTGCTAATCCAGGGCGTGGTGTTCGCCTTCGCCTCCATCGAGCTGGTGGGCACGGCGGCAGGCGAAACCAAAGATCCACAGACTGTGCTGCCAAAAGCGATTAACAGCGTGATCTGGCGTATCGGCCTGTTCTATGTTGGCTCCGTGGTGCTGCTGGTGCTGCTGCTGCCATGGAACGCCTACCAGGCAGGTCAGAGCCCGTTTGTGACCTTCTTCAGCAAACTGGGCGTGCCTTATGTTGGCAGTATTATGAATATGGTGGTGCTGACTGCCGCACTCTCCAGCCTTAACTCAGGTCTCTACTCGACCGGACGTATTCTGCGTTCCATGGCGATGGGCGGTTCCGCACCAGAGTTTATGTCGAAGATGAGCAAGCAGCAGGTACCTTACGCGGGCATCATGGTGACCATCGGCATCTACGTGATCGGCGTGGTGCTGAACTACTATGTGCCGACTCAGGTGTTTGAGATCGTGCTTAACTACGCTTCACTGGGCATTATTACCGCCTGGGGCTTTATCATTGTCTGCCAGATGCGTCTGCGTAAGGCGATTAAAGAAGGTAAAGCGGCGGATGTCAGCTTCAAGCTGCCTGGTGCGCCGTTCACCTCCTGGCTGACGCTGCTGTTCCTGCTCAGCGTGCTGGTGCTGATGGCGTTTGATTACCCTAACGGTACTTACACCATTGCCTCCATTCCGCTGATTGGCGTACTGCTGGTGCTGGGCTGGTTTGGCGTGCGCAAGCGTGTCCACGCTATCGCGCAGGCAGAGCAGGAGCACCATGCGCAGTATGAGCATCATGAAGATGATGTGCACGCGCAGCCTGAAGGGCAGGAGCGTCCGCTAAAAGATTTACCGAATAACTGATGATTACCTCCGGGCCAGCGATTGCTGGCCCGTTTTCTTTGCGCTTTCGGATAGTGTTCCGCCGTTTTCCATTCTAAGATGACCGGCTCCTTCACCGCATTATGGAGACGATATGTCAGCGAAAGTTGAGATCATCAAAAACAAGATTCTCTCCGAAAACTGGTTCGTATTGCGTAATTTCACTTACGACCTGATAGGTAAAGATGGCGTGACCCTGCGCCACAAGCGCGAAGTCTACGACCGTGGCGATGGCGCGACAATTCTGCTGTACAACCGTGAAAAAAACAGTGTGGTGCTGATCAATCAGTTCCGCATCGCGACCTATGTGAATGGCAACGACAGCGGCATGCTGATTGAGAGCTGTGCTGGCCTGCTGGATGATGACACGCCGGAAGAGTGCATTCGTAAGGAAGCGATTGAAGAGACCGGTTATGCGGTGGGGGATGTTGAGAAGCTGTTTTCACTCTATATGTCGCCAGGCGGCGTAACGGAAATCGTCCATTTCTTTGCCGCGGAATATCATGAGTCACTGCGCGACAACGCAGGCGGCGGCGTGGATGATGAAGATATTCATGTGCTGGAGATCTCTTTCCCGCAGGCGCTGGCGATGGTGAAGGATGGCCGTATCCGTGACGGTAAAACGGTGATCCTGCTGCAGCATGCCCAGCTGGCAGGCTGGCTGAAAGCGTAACTTTATCCCCGGCAGTCACTGACTTTTCACCATTTTTGTGACTGCCGCTGCGCTTTTGTTACTGTTTGGTTAAATGTACGACAAATCCGATTGAGCCTGCGCGCTCGCCTCGCGAAGATGAAGCGTTATCATCACCGTTCGCTTTTCGGGGGCTGGCTGCTGAATGTCTTACTGTAAGAAATTGCTGCTGTTATTGCCTTTTCTGTTGATTGCCAGCCTGCGTGCTGAGCCGCTGCAAAAGACATTTTCCGACTGGCAGATCACCTGTAATAACCTGAATTTTTGTCAGGCGCGTAGTTTTCCTGGCGACAATGGTCTGGCAATGACTATCTCGCGTTACGCCGGTGGCAATGACCGCCCGTTACTGCGCATTGATTACGGCAGCAACTTCAGCGGAGAGCTGAAAGGCGGCAAACTGCAGGATAATTTACTGCTCGATCAACAGCGTCTGCGTCTCGACCTGAAACACTGGTCGGTTGAGCCGCACCATCTTGCTACCTCCCACACAATTTCTATTGATGAATTTCTGGCCCAGGTGATGGATGCTGATGCTATTCAGCTGACTTACCGTCCGCAGGCGCAGATTTCACTGCACGGTATGAAAGCGGCGCTATTGCTGATGGACGATATTCAGGGACGCACTAATGGGATGAGCGCCTGGATAAAGCGCGGCGATCGCGGTGCATTTGATGTTCCGCCCGCTCCAGCGCCGCCGCAGTTGCCGACCGCTGCACCGCCTGCAACGCCGCTGAATCGCGATGAAATTAATGGACTGATCGATTATGCCACCTGGCGGGTGAATACCCGTGAGTGCTCGCTGGACCCGATGCGGCGCGAAGTCAGTGTCGCGCCGCTCACCGATGACAAGGCGCTGCTGCTGGTGAGTTGTGAGATGGGGGCCTATAACGTTATCGATCTGGCGTTCGAGGTGACGCGCAAACAGCCATATGCGGCGCGCGGCATCACGCTTGATTTACCCTTTACGCCACCGAACCGCAACCAGCGGCAGATGGAACTAATGAATGCCGAGTATGACGCGGCCAGCGGTCAGCTGGTCACCTGGTCAAAAGGGCGCGGGTTAGGGGATTGCGGCAATGCGTCACGCTGGCAGTTTACCGGCAAAACCTTCGAGCTGGCGGAGTATACCGAAGAGTCGACCTGTGATGCCTGGCATGGCAGTAACGACTGGCCGGCATTGTGGGTAACAGAAAAGAGGGCGTCTTCGGGCTGAGAACGTTTCGGGGCGGGGATTCCCTCTCCCCCACGTTGTGGAGGAGGGGGAAAACGATGCACCTGAGTCGGCCTTCCCCCGTTTTACGAGGGAAGGCGCCTAACTGCTCGTCAGGCCACAGTGGGAAAGGGACGGTCCATTAATGCGGTTTTAACAATGCTTCTGCCTGGCTGACAATGTTTTCCACCGTAAAGCCAAACTCGGCAAACAGCTTCTCAGCGGGCGCTGACTCACCAAAGCCGGTCATACCGACAATCGCGCCATTGAGGCCGACATACTTATACCAGTAATCAGCAATACCCGCTTCGACCGCCACACGTGCCGTTACGCCAGCTGGCAGCACCGACTCACGATAAGCCGCATCCTGCTTATCAAACAGGTCGGTCGAGGGCAGCGACACGACGCGCACTTTGTGACCGCTGGCGGTCAGTTTCTGCGCCGCGCCTAAGGTGATTTCCACTTCGGAGCCGGTGGCGATCAAAATCACCTCCGGCGTGCCTGCTGAATCCTGCAGGATGTAACCACCACGCGATATATTCTCCAGCTGGGCTGGTGTACGTTCCTGCTGCGCAAGGTTCTGCCGCGACAGGATTAGCGCCGTCGGACCGTGATGACGCTCCACCGCATGTTTCCACGCCACCGCAGTTTCCACCTGGTCGCAGGGTCGCCAGACGCTCATATTTGGCGTCAGACGCAGGCTGGCCAGCTGCTCCACCGGCTGGTGGGTAGGGCCATCTTCGCCGAGACCAATCGAGTCATGGGTATACACCAGCACCTGACGCGCTTTCATCAGCGCCGCCATACGTGCCGCATTGCGCGCATACTCGACAAACATCAGGAAGGTCGCGGTATACGGCACAAAGCCGCCATGGTGGGCGATGCCGTTGGCTATCGCCGTCATACCGAATTCACGCACGCCGTAATGGATATAGTTACCGGCAATATCCTCTTTGATCGATTTCGAACCCGACCAGATAGTGAGGTTACTCGGCGCAAGGTCGGCGGAACCGCCAAGGAACTCCGGCAGCAGCTTACCGTAAACTTCCAGCGCGTTTTGTGAAGCTTTACGGCTGGCGATTTTCTGCGGATTTTGCTGCAGTTCCGTAATAAATTTCGCGGTTTCTGCCTGCCAGTTAGCCGGCATCTCACCCTGCATACGGCGGCTGAACGCCTGCGCCAGTTCAGGATGCGCTGCTTGATAGGCAGCGAATTTATCCTGCCACTGCTTCTCGTGCCGCGCGCCAGCTTCTTTCGCATCCCACTGCTGATAAATCTCCTTTGGAATCTCAAACGGTGGGTAGTTCCAGCCCAGCGCTTTGCGCGTCAGTGCAATCTCTTCTTCACCCAGCGGCGCGCCGTGCGCTTCCTCTTTACCGGCTTTGTTCGGTGAGCCAAAACCAATCTGGGTGCGGCAGATAATCAGTGAAGGTTTATCCGTGACGCTCTGGGCTTCTTTGATAGCGTGCGCGACGGCATCCGGATCGTGGCCATCAATCTCATGCACCACATGCCAGTGATAAGCCTCAAAGCGTTTGGCGGTGTCATCGGTAAACCAGCCTTCGGTTTCACCATCAATGGAAATGCCGTTGTGATCGTAGAAGCCGATCAACTTGCCAAGACCCAGCGTACCTGCCAGTGACGCGACTTCATGGGAGATCCCTTCCATCAGGCAGCCATCGCCCATAAAGACATAAGTGAAGTGGTCAACAATCTCGTGGCCCGGGCGGTTGAACTGTGCGCCCAGCGTGCGTTCGGCAATCGCCAGACCTACGGCGTTAGCCAGCCCCTGGCCCAGCGGTCCGGTGGTGGTTTCCACGCCTGGCGTATAGCCAATTTCCGGGTGACCCGGGGTTTTCGAATGCAACTGGCGGAAGTTTTTCAGCTCTTCCATCGGCAGGTCATAGCCTGTCAGGTGCAGCAGGCTATAGAGCAGCATCGAACCATGGCCGTTAGAAAGAATAAAGCGGTCACGATCCGCCCAGGCCGGGTTGGCCGGGTTATGCTTCAGGACATCGCGCCACAGGACTTCGGCGATATCCGCCATGCCCATCGGTGCACCGGGATGGCCTGATTTTGCTTTTTGTACCGCATCCATACTGAGTGCGCGAATAGCGTTAGCAAGTTCTCTGCGTGAGGACATGTTTTCTCCCCTGTATCGACTTCAGGAATGGACACGGGTGACATCACTGCCACCCGTGAGATGATGAATGCTGTGATCTGGCCTTATCCGTGGTGCGGTGGATAGCGGCGCGACAGTTACAGCCTCGCGGCCAGTACTTCTTCCAGTTTCTGCTGGTCAACCGCGAACTGGCGGATACCTTCAGACAGTTTTTCGACCGCCATTGGATCCTGATTGTGTTCCCAGCGGAACTCCGCTTCGGACAGCGGCGAAGGCTGATGGAAACCTTCGGTGGATGGCGTCAGTTTGCGCTCAACCGGGGCATCACTGGCCTGCAACTCCTGCAGCAGATTTGGCGAAATGGTCAGGCGATCGCAGCCTGCCAGTTCGAGGATCTGCTCGGTTTTACGGAAGCTGGCGCCCATAATCACCGTCTGATAACGGTGTTTTTTGTAGTAGTCGTAGATTCTTTGCACGGATTTAACGCCCGGATCCTCGGCCGCCATATACGGCTCCTGCGGTTTGCGGGTGTTATACCAGTCATAAATACGGCCAACGAACGGTGAAATCAGGAACACGCCCGCTTCAGCACAGGCGCGCGCCTGGGCGAAGGAGAACAGCAGCGTCAGGTTACAATTGATGCCGTTTTTCTCCAGCTCTTCCGCCGCGCGGATACCTTCCCAGGTTGATGCCAGTTTGATCAGAATACGCGAACGGTCAATGCCGTGATCTTCATACATTCTCACCAGCTTTTCCGCTTTGGTGACGCACATCCCGCGGTCAAAAGAGAGGCGGGCATCCACTTCTGTGGAGACGCGGCCCGGCACGCTTTTCAGGATCTCCATGCCGAGGTTGATTGCCACTTTATCGCTGGCGTTAATAATCTGGGTTTCTTTGCTGCCGCCCTGCTTTTTAGCGTAGTCGATCGCGTCATCGATCAGGTGCTTGTAGGCATCGAGGCCAGCGGCTTTCAGGATCAGAGAGGGGTTGGTGGTGGCATCTTCCGGATGATAATGACGAATCGATTCAATATCGCCACTGTCCGCTACCACGGTAGTAAACTGTTTTAGGGCCTCTAGCTGGTTCATCTCTTGTCTCCTTGATAAACAATCTGTGATGCAAAATAGCGCCGCGGCGGGCGTTGTTTTTACCGAAGGGGGCATGCGCTTAAACCAGCGGGCGACCTGGGGCGACAGGCCACATTGCAGCAATGTGGCGACACAACGACTCTAACCGACACGGCGAAGAATTCTCAGGCAAAACATTGCATCAGACGTCCGGCAATGAAAATGCGTTTTCTCTGATTGTTGCAATGGGGTCACCCGATGGCCGCGCAGCGGCGCTGAATAAAAAGCCGTAGCCAAAAGTGTAGCAGTTGCGGTGAAAACCGTGCTGGCGCAGCGCACTGCTACGCACAGCGCCGGAATTATTTCTCGCTGCCAGCCTGCTCGTAATAGCTGATTTTCTCCACTTTGGCTGTCGATCCGCCGCCTTCAAATTCTGCATTCAGCCAGCTGTTAACGATGCTGCGCGCCAGTTCCGGGCCAATCACGCGCGCGCCCAGCGTCATAATCTGCGCATTGTTACTTTTGCGCGCCCGTTCGGCGGAGTAGGTGTCGTGGCACTGTGCGGCGCGGATGCCCGGCACTTTATTGGCGACAATCGCCATACCGATGCCGGTGCCGCAGATCAGAATGCCGCGCTGGTGTTTACCTTCACGCACAGCGTTGGCTACTGTCCAGGCGATATCGGGATAGAGCGGTTTTTCCGCCTGAGCGTCATTGCTGTAGTCGCTGACGGCGATATTTTTTTCCTGCAGATACTGTTTGATCAGATTTTTCAGTTCCAGAGCCGCATCATCGGCTCCAATCGCGATAGAAGACATAGGTACTCCTGCTGAGTTAATAAGTTGCCTGGTTATGCCGGCAGCGGTTCTTTATTACCCTAACGCACTATTGTTCATATGTTCAATAGTTGTTCTTTTGTTTTTAATTATTTCCCTCATTCATGGTTCTGCTCCAGCCTTATGGTGCATGGATTCGGCTGTTTTTCGCCGTGTGATGGCAAAATTAAAGGTTTAGAGCTGTGTCACAAATTCAATTTTGTGAGCTGGGGTTTGAACATAAATGCAGTTAATGTTCATATGTTCACGCATTGATGCAATGCGCATAAAGACCCACCAGAGGACTCAAACCATGCGTCAAATCTGCCTTTTGTTCACCTGCACGACGGCGGCACCCGTTCGCCACCCGGCTCCCGCACCAGGGGTGTTCAGCACGGTCTGCCACCTGTCAGGGGGAAAACCATGAACACTCTCGATCAACATGCGGTAGAGAAATCCGCAATCCGCAAGGTCTGCCTGCGGCTGGTGCCCTTCGTGGCGCTGATGTTTTTTATTAACTTCCTTGACCGTACCGCCATCTCATTTGCCGGACCCAACGGCCTGACGGAAGATCTGGGGCTGAAAGCGGCGCAGTTCGGCCTGGCCTCCGGCATCTTCTTTATTGGCTATATCCTGCTGGAGGTGCCGAGCAACCTGGCACTGCACCGCTACGGCGCGCGCAAATGGCTGGCGCGCATTATGGTCAGCTGGGGCATCGTTTCATTGCTGTTCACCTGGGTGAGTAGTGTGGAGGAGCTGTATATCCTGCGCGTGCTGCTGGGCATTGCCGAGGCGGGCTTCTTCCCGGGGGCGATCCTGTTCCTCAGCCTGTGGGTACCGGCAAAGCATCGCAGCAAGATTTTGTCGCTGTTCTACCTTGCACAACCGCTGACGGTGGTACTGGGCGCGCCGCTGGCCGCCGCGCTGATTGAGCAACACGGTCTGTTTGGCCTTGCAGGCTGGCGGGTGATGTTCCTTGGCGTGTCTATCCCGGCGATTGTGATCGGCATTGTTGCCTGGTTCTACCTTGTCGATTCGCCACGCGAGGCGAAATGGCTGAATGCTGAGGAAAAAGAGTGGCTGAGCAGCGCGCTGGAGAAAGAGAACCAGCAGAAAGGTACGGCGCATGCCAGTGTGCGCACCGTGTTGTTCAATGGCCGCGTCTGGCTGCTGTGTCTGATTTACTTCGGCTTTATCTATGGCCTGTATGCGCTGGCCTTCTTCCTGCCCACCATTATTTCCGGCTTCCAGCAGCAGTTCGGCGCGACGTTCAATGTCATTGAGAAGGGGCTGATCACCGGGGTGCCTTATCTGTTTGCCGCGGTAGCGATGTACTTCTGGTCGCAGGACGCCACGCGTCGCGGCTGCAGAAGCTGGCATATCGCGCTGCCTGCGCTGACGGGCGCTGTCAGCGTCCCGCTGGCGCTGTATATGGACACGCCGCTGGCCACCATTCTGGTGATCTCGATCACCGCCAGCTCGATTTTCGCCGCGCTGCCTAATTTCTGGACCCTACCGACGCAATTCCTCACCGGCGCTTCAGCCGCCGCCGCGATTGCGCTGATCAATACGCTCGGCAATGTTGCGGGTTTCTCGGCGGGTTATCTCACCGGCATGCTGCATGACGCCACCGGCAGCTACACGGTGCCGATGATGGTGGTGGGCGGATTTATGCTGCTCTCGTCACTGCTGATGCTGTTGCTGAATGTGAAACGCAGCGGATTTGAGTCCACCCACTTTGCACAGGAGCAGTCCCAATGACCTGGTTGTTTAATAAGCCCTCGGCCTTTGCCAGCGAGCTGATTGAAGGTTTTGTCGCCGCGAATGCGGATAAAGTGCGCCAGGTGCCCGGCGGTGTCGTGCGCAGTACGCGCAGCCAGCCTGGCAGTGTCGCCGTTGTCATTGGCGGCGGTTCCGGGCACTACCCGGCGTTTTCCGGCCTGGTGGGGCAGGGGATGGCCCATGGAGCAGCGATGGGCAATCTGTTTGCTTCACCCTCTGCCCAGCAGATCTATAACGTGGCGCGCGCTGCCGATAACGGCGGCGGTGTGCTGCTGGCCTTTGGCAACTACGCCGGTGATGTACTGCATTTCGGCCAGGCCTGCGAGCGGCTGAAAGCCGAGGGCATTCCCTGTGAACTGCTGGCAGTGACGGACGATATTTACAGCGCCACGCTCGATGAACGCGAGAAACGCCGTGGTGTGGCGGGCGACCTGGCGATTTTTAAAGTTGCCGCCGCCGCGGCGGAAGCGGGCTATTCGCTGAGCGACGTCACGCGTCTGGCGCGCCATGCCAATTATCGCACCCGTTCGCTCGGCGTGGCCTTCTCCGGTTGCACCCTGCCGGGAGCAAGTCACCCGTTGTTTGACATTGCTCAGGGCACCATGGCGCTGGGCATGGGCATCCATGGCGAGCCGGGCATCAGTGAGTGCGCAATTCCACCGGCGGATGCACTGGCGGAGCTGTTTGTCAGCAGCCTGCTGAAAGAGTGTCCGCAAGAGATTACCTCCCGGCGCGGTCAGCGGCTGGCGGTGATCCTCAACGGTCTGGGTTCGGTGAAATATGAAGAGCTGTTTGTGGTGTATCGCCGCGTGGCGCAGCTGCTGGCAGAGGAAGGATTAGAGGTGGTGGAGCCGGAAGTGGGCGAATTTGTCACCAGCTTTAATATGGCGGGCGCGTCGCTGACGCTGATGTGGCTGGATGAAGAGCTGGAAACCTTCTGGCGCGCCCCGGCCAATGCGCCCGCTTTCCGTAAAGGCAGTGTCATCCCGGCTGAACCGCTCAGCGCCGTGGAGATGACGCTGCCGCAGCAGGATGAGGTGCCAGCAGCCACTCCCGCATCGCAGCAGGCGGCACGTTGCGTGCTGTCTGTGGTGAAGGCGATTGCCGACGTGATAGAGGAGAACTGCGAAGAGCTGGGACGCATTGATGCGGTGGCGGGCGATGGTGACCACGGCATCGGCATGGCGCGTGGCTCGCTTGGCGCACTGGAAAAGGCGCGCGAGATGCAGCAGCGCCAGGCTGGCGCGGGTACGTTATTGTGCCGCGCGGCGGATGCCTGGGCGGATAAAGCGGGCGGCACCTCCGGCGCACTGTGGGGCGTGGCGCTGACCGCAATGGGCACCGCGCTGGGCGATCAGCAGACGCCAGACGCCAGACGCGTGGCGCTTGGCGTGCAGCAGGCGAAAGAGGGCATTATGCATTTCGGCAAAGCGCAGCCTGGCGATAAAACGCTGGTCGATGTGCTGGTGCCGTTCAGCGACTGCTTAACCCGCCGGGTGAATGCCGGGGATTCGCTGGTGGAGGCCTGGGCCGCCGCGGCAAAACAGGCGACGCAAAGCGCGCAGGATACCGCGCAGCTGCTGCCGAAAATGGGCCGCGCGCGTCCGCTGGCGGAGAAGAGTCTCGGCACGCCAGATGCCGGCGCGGTGTCGCTGGCGTTAATCGTTAACCGGGTGCTGGCACAGCTGCAGGTCAGCGCTGCGCAGCAACAACCCCAGGAGGTGAATTCATGACACAACCGCGCATTATGCTGGGTGTTAGCCTGAAAATGTACTTCAGCTATCAGCAGACGCTGGCGTGGAGTCAGGAAGTGGCGGAGATTGCCCGCCGTCATCCGGCTATCGCGAACGGTGAGGTCGGTCTGTTTGTTCTGCCGTCCTTCCCTGCGCTAGCGGCGACGGGCGAGATTTTTGCCGGTACGCCGGTGACCTTCGGCGCGCAGGATCTCTGCTGGGCGGATAACGGTGCCTGGACCGGTGAAGTCAGTGGTCCGATGCTGGCGGAACTCGGCAGCCGCTGGGTGGAGATTGGTCATGCTGAACGCCGTCGCCATTTTGCCGAAACCGATTGGCAGATTGCCGGCAAACTGGCGGCAGCGCTGCGCAATGGGTTAACCCCGGTGCTGTGTCTGGGGGAGGAGCAGCATCTCTCCCCGCAGCAGGCGATTGACGTCTGTCGTCAGCAACTGGAGGCGGCGCTGAGCGAGGCGCGCCAGCAGCAACGGGGCGGTGACATTATTCTCGCCTGGGAACCGCAGTGGGCGATTGGCGCACCAGCACCCGCGCCGGATGCGTTTATTGCCGAGGTTTGTGCCGGGCTGCGCCAGCTGCGCGTGGCGGGGGATTTCCGTTTCCGCGTGATTTATGGCGGCAGCGCCGGGCCAGGTTTGCTGGCGCGTTTAGGTCACCATGTTGATGGTCTGTTCCTGGGCCGCTTTGCTCATCAGCCGCAGGCGTTGCAGCAGATTATTGATGAAGCGGCCGCGCTGCTGACGGCGACGGAGGCATAAATGGCGATTGGTTTAAGCACGTATGCTTTTTTCTGGCGCGCCTCTGAGCGCGTGCCTGCGCCGCTGACGCTGGCGCAGATGCTGGAGCAGACGGCGGCGCTGGGTGTGAAACTGTTCCAGATTTGTGACTACGCACCGATTGAGAGCTGGAGCGATGTGCAGCTGCGCGAACTGCGTCAGCAGGCGGACAGCCTGGGCATCGAGCTGGAGCTGGGTACGCGCGGTCTGCAAACGGCGCATCTGCAGCGTTATCTGCATCTGGCCAGTCTGCTGCGGGTGAGTGTGCTGCGTTCAATGTTTAACAGCGCCGATCATCGTCCGACGCTGGCGGAAGCAGCGGCGCTGATTGAAACCATTCTGCCGCAGTGTGAGCAGCAGGGCGTGCGATTGTGCCTCGAAACCTATGAGCAGGTGAGCAGTGCCGATCTGATGTCGGTAATCAACCGTTTCCCTTCTGCGTATCTCGGCGTATGCCTCGATCCGGCCAACTGTGTGGCGGCGCTGGAGCTGCCGCAGCAGGTGATTGCCAATACCGCAGCGCGGGTGCTGAACCTGCATATTAAAGATTTTTCCTTCAGCCGCCAGCCGGGCTGGGTTGGTTTTACCCTCGCCGGTAGTCCACTGGGGAGTGGCTTACTGGATTACGACCAGCTGATCGCGCAGGTGCGTCCGGCGCAGCGCGGTATTAATCAAATCGTCGAACACTGGCTGCCGTGGCAGCAGGATGCCGCCAGCACCTGCCAGCGCGAAGCCGAATGGACGCAACAGAGCGTCGACTTTTTACGTGACAGACAACCCCAGGAGTAACTGATGAGCACAACATTAAAAACCATTACTGTGATTGGCGCAGGCGGCAAAATGGGGATGCGTATCTCCGCCAACCTGCAGAACAGCGATTATCAGGTGTTTTACTGCGAAAATTCGCCGCAGGCCCAGTCGCAGGTGAGTGCGCAGGGGCGTGAGCTTTCCAGTGCTGAGTCCGTGGTGCCGCACAGTGATGTGGTGATCCTCGCGGTGCCGGATATTGTGCTGGGTAAAGTATCTGAAGCAGTGGTGCCGCTGATGAAAGCGGGCGCGACGCTGTTAACCCTCGACCCGGCTGCCGCCTATGCCAATCTGATTGCCCGGCGTGATAGCATTGACTATGCGGTGGCACATCCCTGCCATCCTTCGGTGTTTCTGCAGCGTTACACCAAAGAGGAACACGCGGACGCCTTTGGCGGCATAGCGGCGGTGCAACATGTGGCGGCGTCGTTTGAGGCAGGCAGCGACGCGCAGAAAGCGGAGCTGAGCAGGGTGATCAGTGTAATGTATGGTCCGGTAGAGCAGGTGCACTGGGTCACGGTGAAACAGCTGGCGTATCTGGAGCCGACGCTGGTGGAAACCGTGGCCTGTATGGCGGGTGCTTTTATGAAAGAGGCGCTGGATGAGACAGTAAAACACAGCGGTGTTCCGGAAGAGGCGGCGAAGGCTATGCTCTACGGCCACATTCAGATTGCGCTGGCGGTGGCGTTCCGCGCCACGAATCCTTTCTCGGATGCCTGTATGATCGCCATGGAATATGGTCGTGAGAAAATTATTAAGCCAGACTGGAAGCAGATTTTCGATGAGAAAGAGCTGGATATTGTGATTGCCCGCATGCTGAAGATTGACGCGATTAAGCGTTAATTCCCCGCTGGCGTGCGTTGCGCACGCCATTGCATTTTGCTGATATGTCTGTTGATATCACAAAGAAATTCGCCTGGTGGATAGTATACAATGATATACCCGTCATACTTCACGTTGCAGACGCGTTGGCTAGTTACTCGGCCCATATGGGCCTCGCCCCGTTGGGGTCGCCGCAAGCGGCGTTCAAATCAGCCTTTGGCCGATTTGTCCGCTCACCCCAGTCACATAGTTGTCTATGCACCTGGGGATTCGCGGACTTGCCGCATGACTCGCCCCTTCGGGGCCAGCGCAAACGCTGTTCAAAAACGCCACGGGTGTTTTTGTCCTGCAACTCGAATTATTTTGGGTATATAAACCCGAAAAATGACGGGGATAATTTGTTGCTTCTGGTGCGGTACATGCCCCGCCAGCCACTGATATCGAAGAGACGACTAACCGGATGGAAAAAAACACGCTATCTCAGGACACCGAGCTGCTGACGGAAATCGCGGTTGCGTATTATCAGGATGAAATTACACAGGAAGAGATTGCGCGTAAGTTTGGTATTTCGCGTATTAAAGTGGGGCGCTTATTAAAACGGGCCAGGGAAGAGGGCATTGTTGAAATTAATGTGCGTTATCATCCGGTATTCAGCACTCGCCTGGAGCAACAGTTGCTGCAACGTTTTCCGTTGCAGCGTGCGCTGATCGCGCTTGATCATCAGGATGATGATGAGCAACGGCGGCAGGTGGCGGCGCTGGTGGCGACGCATCTTTCGCAAAGTTTAAAAGATAACGCGGTGGTGGCGGTAGGCCAGGGGCGCAATGTCGCGGCGGTCGCCGATCATCCCAGTAGTGTGCCGACGCGCAGTTGCCACTTTATTAGCGGCATTGGCGGTACGCATCGTCCGGGTGATGCGATTAATGCTGACCATATCAGCCGTCGTCTGGCGAAGAAGTTTGGTGGTACCAGTGAAACGCTGTATGCCCCGGCGTATGTGGAAAATCGCGCGTTAAAAGATGCTTTTATGCAGAACGGCACCATTAAAGAGACGCTGGATCGCGCGCGTAAGGCGGATATCGCGCTGGTGGGCATCGGCGATATGAATGAAAACAGTTATATGGTGAAGCTGGGCTGGTTTAGTCCGCATGAAATTATCGATGCCAGTCTGAATCAGGGCGTTACCGGCGATGTGGCGGGCTATGATTTCTTTAATGCGCAGGGGCAGCATGTTGATACGGTGATGAACGATCGGGTGATCGGGCTGAGTATTGATGAGCTGCGTAAGATCCCTTGTGTGATTGCAATTGCCTCGGAAAATACCAAGGCGATGGCGATTCTTGGCGCGTTGCGTACCGGGGCGATCGATATTATTGCGACGTCGGCACAGAATATTCGTACGCTGCTGAATATGACGAAGTAACCTGGCTGGTATCTTTTTTAGTGCGGCTTCGCGTCAGCGTATCGCCGTTAGTTTTGCCGCTGTGCAGTGGGATCGCATTTCGTTTCGTGTCGGCTTAGCTTATCGCTGTTAGTTTTGCCGCTGTGCAGTGGGATCGCATTTCGTTTCGTGTCGGCTTAGCTTATC
>JAAIGF010235885.1_pt1 | contig 109464 bp, 90 predicted proteins | sample 6487441 | NCBI WGS metagenome assembly JAAIGF01 (sample SAMN13974129, study PRJNA590717) | phyllosphere metagenome | biome: pepper field; feature: multiple bacterial spot infested pepper fields; material: pepper leaves; isolation source: leaves from pepper fields | host: Capsicum annuum ... | reverse complement strand
TGGCATTTATTATTTCATGAAGATCCCATTTGCTTTTTCTTTTTACCGGTAAGATATTTTTTATAACTTGCCAACTCTTGGCAGAAAGGTCTGAACTATATGTTTTTATTCGCATTTAAACAATATAAATCCTTTCTGCCTCTTTTCAAAAATAATTCAAACAGCTTCTAAAGCTTACTTCAAAAATTCACCATCCACTATCAGCTTATTCACTCTTCCTTTCCCTTTCTAATTTGTATTTCTTCTAAATTAAGCCCTTCCATATCAATGGCAGAGGGAATTTGCTACATTTGTTTTAATCAAAAATTATTCAGACATGAAAAGAATTATTGCTGTAGCTTCATTCGTTGCCCTTTTATTGGCATCGTGTACTCCGAAGGCCTCTACGGCAACCACACCGGTAGCTTCCAAATCTACGGCCGCGCAGATCGCACAGGGAAAAAGCATCTTCGAAAACTCCTGCGGAAAATGCCACAAACTACCGGATCCCGCTTCCCATACGCCGGTGCAATGGGTAGGAATTATGAACTGGATGGCTCCGAAAGCAAAGCTTACCGATGAGCAGCATCAATGGGTATACGATTATATCGTGTCTGTGAAAAAATAATTCACTTTAAAAAAATATTGTTATGAAAAAACTGATTTTTGGAATCGTTGCAGCCTCTGCCTTCATGGTGGTATCCTGCGGACCGAAAAGCGTAGCCGTAACCGGACCGAAGTACACCTCATCCGAACAGCTGGCCCAGGGAAAAAGCATTTTCGAAAACTCCTGCAACCGTTGCCACAAACTGCCGGACCCTGCTAAGCATGACGATCAGGGATGGATCAACACCCTGAGCAGAATGGCACCCAAAGCAAAACTCACCGACGAACAGCACCAGATGGTTTATGATTATCTGATCTCCGCAAATAAAAAATAGGCTTTTTCCAAAGTCTATTTTTTATTTTAACGTAAACCCGAAATAAAAGGCAGGAAGGAGGAAACCTAATGCTGGAAATGCATTTCTGTCAACATACTGCTAACAGTCTTAAATCTTAAATGATTTTGTTTGCATTCTGTTAAGAATAAGCTTTGTTTAAAATTTTTATCATTTTATTTTTATTAAGTCGCTGAAAAAACAACTGAATACCATCATTTTATTTAATCGATTTAAATTAATCATAAAGCGCAAAAAAGCTACAAAAATGACTTTATTTAAAACAGTAAAAATCCACGGGCAAAGCATATTGACTATTCACCATTGACTATTCACTTTTTCACAAGATTTCAATTCCCAATCCCGGTTTTGAAGACAGAATAATCCTGCAACTGTTCACAAAGCTGCCGGAAGCATAATCGTTGGAAATAAGATTGGCTCCATCCAGATCGGCATAATCGGCCAGCCCGGCCAAAGCGCAGCCTGCGGAAATTCCTACGGTGGACTCGGTCATGCAGCCGATCATGATCCTGTAATTCAATGCCCTGGCTTTTTCAATCATTTCCAATGCAGGCGTCAATCCGCCACACTTCATCAATTTGATATTTATGCTTTTATAAAAAGGAATCAAGGGTTCCAGGGAACTTATGTTCCGGCAATCTTCATCCGCCATCCAGTTGGCAAAGCGTTCTTTTGATAAGACCTGAAAATGACCCACCGGCCTGGGTTGCTCGAGGTAGGAAAATTTACGAACGTCAGTATTTTCCTGCAGCCAGACGCAATCTTCATCGGTAAAACTGGCGTTGGAATCCAGAGCGATATTCCGATCCAGCTGTAAGAGCTTCTCAATATGCTGTTTGTTCAGCCCTTTGCATTTTACTTTGAAACGGTTCCATTTGCTTTGTCTGATTTTTTCGATCTGATGGTCGATTTCACCTACGGAAATGGTAATGGAGCTTTCCGCTGCAATTTCCATAGGAAGATGATTTAACTCGGTAAAACTTTTATTTTCAAGTTTTCCGAAGAGATCCCAATACGCGCAATCCAGCGCTGAAAGTAAAAACGGATGAAGAGAAAAGCCTATCAGAAACCTGAAAAATTCTTTCGGCGAAACAATGCCCTGCCTTTCGATCTGATGCTTAATTTCCTTTAATGACAAAACAAAATGCTGCAGGTTTATCTGATAATAATCGATGGCCACACATTCGCCGTAGCCCCTGGAACCGGCATAGGCCAGCTCAACCAGCAACATTTCTCTGCGGTCGTAATTCCCGTAAGCGATGGAGAATGTCTCTTTCAGCCGGAGCTGTTTTATTTCAAACCGTAATTCCATGATTAAATGTATAAAAAAGGAGACTTATTCCGTCTCCTTCTTCTTTCTAATTTTACTTTTTTTAGGCATTTTGGATTTAATGAATTTCCTGCGGGCTTTGATGTTGCTCAGACTGCATTCGGTGAAACAGTATTTTTCCGCTTCTGTAAGGAACTTCAGGGCATTCACCAGACTTCCTCTTTTTTCAGACAGCATCGATCGGTAGAGCCAAAGCGTTGCCTTATCAACCCCTTTGATTTTCAGTGAATAACTGATCAGCTTTTCCGCTTCGTGCAAATCTTCGTTATTCAGCAGACAGATAATATAATACTGAGGGGTATTAATATTGGTTACATCATACTGCATGGCTTCCTCAAAATAATGTTTCGCCTGTTCGTAGTTGTTGAGCATCTCACTGTAGATCCGTCCCATCAGGCAGAGTGCATCGGCATCTTCAGGATAATAAGAGAGCGCATAATTCAGAGCTTCCATACATTCCGGCAGATTGTACGGATAATGGTCCAGCGCTTCGAAATAATATTTACTTTTAGTTAAGGTCATTTCTATAATTTTTAAGTTCGTTTTTCAGGTGGCGCCTTTGCTTGCTGAAAGACTTTTCCTGATAATTTTTTTTGAAATCGGTCCCGGCAAACGTTCTTACCGGGTTTCCGCGTTGTACATTCAGGTGGTTGTTCCAGGTTTCCTGCATTCTTTTCTGCAGTTGTATTATATTCTGTTCCAGGACTTTTGCCTTCAGCCTTTCTATGGAAAGCTTTTTATTTTCCAGCTGCGACCGGGAATCCTGTACAAAAACACCTTGCCCGGTCGGAATATGGGTAGCACGAACGGCCGTGTTTACTTTGTTTACATTCTGCCCGCCGCTTCCCTGGCTCCTCGCCGTCTGAAACTGAATGTCTTTTTCATGAAAGCTGACTTTCTCCAGGCCTTCCAGCTCGAAGATCCCGATAAACCAGTTGCTCCGTTTATGCAGTTTCCGGAAGGTGCTTTTGCCTGTCCAGCAAATGCTCCCGAGCCAGGATTCTAAGAAACCCTCCGGATCTTTTGATTTCAAAAGAAGGGTTACGGATTTTAATGTCAGGTTTTCATCACCGTTTTCGCGATGAATGATTTCGTATGGGATGTTATTGTTTTTTATTTCTTCCAGGAAAACTTTCAGCACTTTGGCGACAACCCACTGGCATTCCAGAGGCCCTTTTCCTGCAGTTATTTGTATGAGTTTTTCCATTTCTGTAAAATTTTTAAGATGGCTTCCCGGTTTTTGGCTTCTTTAATAAAAGTCGGCAGTCTTTCTACCATACGCATTCTATAAGGAAGTGTCCTCAGACCGGAAGAAACGTAACTTTCCATTTCCAGCAGATGTTCTCTGTTTTTGGCCCAAAATAGTTTTCCTTTGAAATCTTCCTGAAAATAGTATGGGCATCCGAAAACGGGATCATGGGTCAGTCCTGTTTCTTTTCCATAAGAATCTAAATATTTCTCTATTTTCGGTTGAACCTGAAATGAAACATCGCATTCGTCACATTGCACCGTGATATTTTTTGGTTTTTCTTTTAACTTTCCCTGCTCATAACGGATCGTATGGGCACAAAAAGGACAATACAGCTTTATATGAGCTTTGTAAACCACCAGTTCATTTCCACTCTTCCGTAAACTGCAATGCGGACATTCCAGGGAAGCCTGCTTATAACTACCTACGTTCTTCACCATGGCATCTTCTCCGCAATTGGGACAAATGACCAGAGCAGTGTTATCATAGGAAGAATATTGTTTTTTATATCTTTTTTGCATTTTTCTTTATTTTGGCATTTCACTTAATTGCGGGTGGCCGACCGGATCGATTCCTTTTTCCAGCAGGCCTTTTGCGGCAATCACCGCCCAGCATTTGTCGCTGGAATGGATATTCCTGTAAAACGAAAGAAGGATCTGCGGTTTTACCACGGTAAATCCGTTGATTTCAACCGTTTCCAGATCATTTTTTTCAAAGAAATCAATCGTAATTCTGTGGAATTTTCCGTTTTCCATTTCAACTGTCTTCTCCTATCTGCGGAAATTTTCTGCGCCCGACAAATGATCGTATCTGGTCCAGACTTTCTGAAACCTTCCTGCTGAAGGATCATTACGACTTCCGCTACGTTTTCTTTTTTTACGAATACATCAATATCCTTATGATCATGGGCATGCTTGTATTCCGTATGTCCGGTTTCAGACATAAAGTGCCATGCCCAGCCGCCCGAAACAATGACTTTCTGTTTTAATTTATCTAAAATTTCAAGCCCATGCCGGATTCTGAATTCCGGCCAGACTTCACCGTACCTTTTTATATTGTGTGGTGCTCCAATTTTTTGTTTTTTTGATTATTTTGTGATTTCTTAATAAACCTCACAGGTTTTAAAAACCCGTGAGGTTTTGAAGCCGACTCAATCAGCCGTTTACTTATCCATCCTCACCATTCTCGGCTGGAATGTTCCCAGGATATCCACCAGTTCGCTTTGCGCGTTCATCACTTCGTTGATGTCTTTATAGGCCATCGGTGCTTCTTCTGCATTTCCGCCCATCAGCGTGACATTCTTGAGCTTTAATTCTTTTTTGATGTCATTCTGAGTAAAAAGACTTCGGCATTCGCCTCTGGAATGGGCTCTTCCGGCACCGTGAGAAGCAGAGTTCAGAGAATCCGGATTTCCTTTTCCGCGGACGATGAAGCCTTTTGCGGTCATCGATCCGGGAATCATTCCCAACTCGTTTGTATTAGCCGGCGTAGCGCCTTTCCTGTGAACAATCACTTCTTTGCCGTTGTGGATCTCTTTCCAGGCAAAATTGTGATGGTTTTCGATTCTGGCTTTTACCCTCCCGCCAACGGCTTTTACCAATCTCCGGTGGATATCGTCGTGACAGGCGGAGGCATAATCGCCGGCCAGATTCATCGCCGTCCAGTATTCCAGCCCGAGGTGGGTGCTGAGGTCCAGCCAGGCAAACTGCTGCGCTTCTTTCGGCAGCGGACACTGATCGACGGCCATCCTGGAATAATACTGGGCGATTTCGGCACCGAGCCCGCGTGAACCGCTGTGTGACAGGATTCCCAGGTATCGGCCTTTCGGCAGCCCGATCTGCGGATCTTCTTCGGTAATTTCGACTTCACCGAATTCCACGAAGTGGTTTCCGCCGCCGGAGCTTCCCATCTGCCGGATGGCTTTCCCTTTGAGCCTCCTCAACAGCGGAATCATATTGAAAGTATCCCGCTCGAAAATTTCATGATCGATGTGAGACTTATGGCTTTCATACATTCCAAACTTGGTGTGCTCGGCCAATGCTTTTTCATATTTGTCTTTAGCACCGTCTAAGTATGATACCGGGGTATCGAGGATGCTGAGACTCATCCGGCATCCGATGTCCATCCCGACCCCATACGGGATCACTGCATTTTCTACCGCCAGCACGCCGCCGATCGGAAGCCCGTATCCGCTGTGTGCATCGGGCATCAGCGCGCCCTGTACGGATACCGGCAGCTTCAGTGCGGTATACAGCTGATTTTTCGCTTCATCCGAAATGTTGTTTCCGAAGACCTGAAACGCCGCCCGCTGGGTATTGAGCATTCTTTTTTCCGTTTTTTTGGAGGAAAGCAGGGCTTCCGCAATTTGTCCGAAGGTGAGGTCTTTCTCAAAATTCTCCGGACTGATAAGGATTTCCTTTAAAAGAGATTTTACATGATGAATGTTCTTGGTTGCAAAATTCCTTTTCATGACTTCCAGCGCGATGTTGACGCTCTGGTTGTTCGGATATCCTAATTTTAATATGTCTTTTCCTTTTAGTTTTAAATTTCCCATTGTTTTATTTTTAAATTTTCAGAACAGATCTGTCCTTTAAAAGGTCTGTAGATTATTCTGATATTTGCTTAATCTTAAAGCCTTTTAAGGGTATTTATAAGATTATAATGCGGAACGTTATCATTAGCCCCGATAGCAGTGGAAATCCTTTTTTGAAAAAAAAGATTGCAACGGATAGCGGGAAACAGCTCCTGAAAAACTGTTTGAAATTGTTCCTGTATGATTAAAAAAAGAGTCCGGGAAAACCTTTGTACGGTTTTGAAATACTATGCAATAAAAAACCCGGAATCTTACGACTCCGGGTTCTGGTATTTCATTATACTGTTATTCTAAGAATGTACCCAACCACGAAGCCCTGCCTTTGCAAAAGGCAATCCTGCTGTAGAAATATGTACTTTACTGAACATTTTGCTTCGTTGTTTTAAAGGTTAAAAATCTGATTCGAGCCACAAAAGTAAAACAATTTTTGAAACTGCCAAAAAATTTCGAAATAAATTTTAAAATTCATAGTCAACAAATAGAAAAGGTACAGAATTTGTGTGTCCCATTCTACAATTATACAACTCAATGATGCAAAAATTTTATTAACCCTCAACTTTTTCCGGGATGGCTGTGGTATGCTTGATCTCTATGAACCCAATACTGCAAAAGAATTATCTATGGTATTGAAAAAATATTATTCTTCTAATTTTGCCCCCACAATAATTAGCGAAAACCGGCTGCTTCATTCGAAACAGCCGGTTTATTTTTATGTGCTTTTTATTATCTGAATGGGAATCAATCTTTTGATCCGAGATCATCCATCGGATCATCCATTCCTTTAATGACATTGGAGTGATAAACTCTTTCGGAACCCAGGAAATACAGGTTGTTCTTCGCTTTGGCGATAATGCCGTTGTATTCTTCTTCCGTCATCCCTTCAGGAATATCGGTTTTGTTTTCCGAAGGTTTTCTGTATACTTCCAGGGCACCGTTCCTGTTTAAAACGGAGTTGGCCGTGGCTGCCTGCTCCATGGTATCGGCATACACTACAATATTGTGTTTTCCTACACTGTGCTTGCTGTACGCATCCAGCATTTCTGCATCGTGGGCAAAGGTATATTCAAAAAATCCTTTGGTCTGTTCATCTTCACGATAATCGTCTGCGGTTGCTCCGCTGTCTACATTGGATTTTGAAACAACAATGTTTGCTTCATCGATGCCGTTTTCTCTTAATTGTCTTTTGATTTCCTCGGTGTCTGCTGTTACCGGAAATACTGAAACTACTGTATAAGCCATAATGAAAATTTTCATTAACTTATACAAAAGCTGTGCAATTTATTTCTTTTTAATTTTAATTTAATTTAAAAATCTTTCGAGGATATCCACCGCACATTTCGGGAGGTTGGTCCCCGGCCCGAAGATAAAATCGGCTCCGTTGGCATAGAGGAATTCATAATCCTGTTGGGGAATAACGCCGCCCACGACAATGGTAATGTCATCAGCACCCAGCTTTTTCAGTTCTCCCACCACCTGGGGAACCAATGTTTTATGACCGGCTGCGAGTGACGAAACGCCTAAAATATGAATATCGTTTTCCACCGCCTGCCTGGCGACTTCTTCCGGGGTCTGGAACAACGGCGCCACATCCACATCGAATCCCATGTCGGCAAATGCGGTGGCTACTACTTTCGCGCCCCTGTCATGGCCATCCTGGCCCATTTTGGCCACCATGATCCTTGGCCGGCGCCCTTCCTCTTCCTCAAACTTCTGAGTAAGGTTCAGGGCTTTTTCAAAATATTCGTTTTTTCCTGCGTTCATGGCATATACTCCTGAGATGGTTCTGATGTTGGCTTTGTACCTTCCGAAGCTTTCTTCCATGGCATCGCTCATCTCTCCAAGGGTAACCCGCCGGCGGGCAGCTTCGATACATAAGGCGAGCAGGTTTCCCTTTCCGGTTTTAGCGGATTCCCTGATCTTGTTCAGAATTTCCTCAACGGCTGAAGCATTTCTTTCTTCTTTGATTTTATTAAGCCTTTCAATCTGCTTTCTGCGGACTTCGGTGTTATCAATATCCAGGATTTCAATAGCATCCTGCTTCAGCTCCGACCGGAATGAATTGACCCCGATAATAAATTCTTCCCCGCTGTCGATTTTAGCTTGTTTTCTGGCGGCCGCTTCTTCGATTCTCATTTTCGGAATTCCGGCTTCGATGGCTTTGGTCATTCCACCCTCCTGCTCTACCTCATCAATGTATTTCATCGCTTCTTCGATCATCTGCTGGGTCAGGCTTTCCACCAGGTTGCTGCCGCCCATCGGATCTACAACATCGCAGATCCCGCTTTCCTGCTGTAGGATGATCTGGGTATTTCTGGCAATTTTCGCCGAATAATCCGTAGGCAGAGCGATGGCTTCATCCAATGCATTCGTATGCAGAGACTGGGTTCCGCCTAATGCGGAAGACAATGCTTCAATGGCCGTCCTGGTAATGTTATTGAAAGGTTCCTGCTCGGTTAAAGACCATCCCGAAGTCTGGGAATGGGTTCTCAGGGCTAAAGATTTCGGATTCTGCGGATTGAACTGTTTCAGGAGGTTGGCCCAGATGTATCTTGCCGCCCGCATTTTTGCGATTTCCATAAAATGGTTCATCCCGATGGCCCAGAAAAAGGAAAGCCTCGGTGCGAAATCGTCGACATTCATTCCGGCTTTTATTCCCGTTCTTACATATTCCAGTCCGTCTGCCAAAGTGTAAGCCATTTCAAGAACCGGTGTTGCCCCGGCTTCCTGCATGTGGTACCCCGAAATGGAGATGGAATTGAACTTCGGGATGTTCTGCGCTGTATATTCAAAAATGTCGGCAATGATTTTCATGGAAGGGGCCGGCGGATAAATGTAGGTATTCCGCACCATAAATTCCTTTAAAATATCATTCTGGATGGTTCCTGAAAGCAATTCCTGGGAAACGCCCTGTTCCTCTGCCGCCACAATATAAAAAGAAAGGATCGGCAGTACGGCACCGTTCATCGTCATGGAAACCGAAATCTGGTCCAACGGAATTTCATTGAATAAAATCTTCATGTCCTCCACCGAATCGATGGCAACCCCCGCTTTCCCGACATCACCGACTACCCTCGCATGATCGGAATCATAGCCACGGTGCGTTGCCAGGTCGAAAGCTACGGAAAGTCCCTTCTGGCCTGCTGCCAGATTTCTCCTGTAAAAAGCATTGGATTCCTCGGCCGTTGAAAAACCCGCATACTGACGGATGGTCCAAGGTTTCTGAACATACATTGTGGAGTAAGGTCCTCTGAGATAAGGCACGATCCCCGGAGAAGTCTGTGTCAGTTCCCGGTTTTTAACATCTTCCGCTTTGTAAGAGGATTTTAATGACAGTCCGTCTTTTTCAAACGGATATACCTCTATGTTTTTTTCAGTTATATTAAATTGAGGAGTTTTATTCTGAACTTCCCTTCTCATACTTTCGGATTTATTAGATGGCTAAAATTAAGCATTTTTGGGAGAATAAATTTACGTTAATTTTTGGATTGCTTTTCATCATATCCTGTTTGGAAAACAGTGCGGATTTAATGATAAGCCGTATTTGGTTCAGAGTTAAAAATAAGTTTTGGCTGAAGCCGGAGAATTGGATGACATAAAAAAACGGGCTAAAGCCCGTTTCTATTGATTTCGATAATCTTCTTTATAATCAATTCTTTATCTGGTTAAGAATATTCAGGATTAAAATCGATCGTCATTATTTTTTCAAATTTCTAATCCCCATCTCATACAAAGCAAAAGAAAGCAGATCGGCATTTTCCCCGATGACCTGTTCGGTGGATCTTCCGGCGCCGTGGCCTGCATTTTTTTCGATTCTTAGTAAGATCGGATGGTTGCACGCCTGCTTTTCCTGAAGTTCCGCCCCGAATTTAAATGAGTGTGCCGGTACAACGCGGTCGTCGTGATCGCTGGTGATGATCATAGTGGATGGATAGCAGGTTCCTGCTTTCACATTGTGTACCGGAGAATATGACTTTAAGTATTCAAACATTTCTTTGCTGTCCTCAGCGGTTCCGTAATCATACGACCAGCCTGCACCGGCAGTAAATTTATTGTACCGCAACATATCCAAAACACCTACTCCCGGGAAAGCTACTCTCGCCAGGTCAGGACGCATGGTCATGGTAGCACCGACCAGCAATCCGCCGTTCGATCTTCCGGAAAGGGCCATGTATTCTTTGGAAGTGTAACCTTTAGCCTGTAAATATTCCCCAGCTGCAATAAAATCGTTGAATACGTTTTTCTTCTGCTGCTTCGTTCCGGCATCGTGCCATTTTTTACCGTATTCCCCACCGCCGCGGATGTTCGGAACCGCATAGATTCCGCCGTTTTCCATCCAGATGGCATTGACCACAGAGAAAGCGGGCTGGAGGCTGATGTTGAATCCTCCGTAAGAATAAAGAATGGTCGGATTTTTACCGTCGAGCTTCGTTCCTTTTTTATAATTGATCATCATCGGAATCTTGGTTCCGTCTTTTGAAGTATAGAATACCTGCTCGGAAACATAATCGTCCGGATTGAATTTTACTTTCGGTTTCTGGTAGACTTCGGATTTCCCGGTATCTGCATTGAATTTATAGGTAGTTCCCGGTGTAATGTAATTGCTGAACGAGAAATAAAGTTCCTTTTCTTTTTCCTTTCCGCCGAATCCGGAAACGTTTCCTTTTCCCGGAAGCGAAATCTCTCTTACCAGTTTCCCGTTTTTATCGTACTGCTTTACCTGATCGATGGCATCCACCATATAGGTCGCAAAGAAATAGCCGCCGCCGGTGGTGATCCCCAGCACATTATCCGTTTGAGGAATGACATCTTTCCATGTTTCAGGAGCCGGATTTTTAATGCTGGTTTTTACCAATCGCATATTCGGGGCATCCTTATCCGTAAAAATATACAGGTTATCGCCATCGGTATCCACAATGCTCGCATTGATGTCGAACCCTTTATTGATCTGGATGAAATCGCCGCCGTTTTTCAGGTCTTTGATGTACACCTCATTCCCGTTGGTGGCATTGGCCGCAGAAACAATCAGATACCTTTGATCTTCGGAAACTCCTGCTCCCAGATACCTTCTCGGGGTTTTATCACCACCGAAAATCAGCTTGTCCGCAGACTGTTTTGTTCCGAGTTTATGGAAAAATACTTTGTGCTTATCGGTCATTCCGGAAAGTACGGTCCCTTCTTTCGGCTTGTCGTAGCTTGAATAATAGAAGCCTTCATCGCCCTGCCACGAAATTCCGCTGAATTTGACATCCACTAAGGTTTCATCGATCTGTTTTTTGGTAACGGCATCGATAATGATGATCTTGTTCCAGTCGCTGCCGCCTTCAGAAATGGAATAAGCCGCCAGATTCCCTTTTTTGTTGAATGACAGCTGAGAAAGCGAAGTGGTTCCTTTTTCGGAAAATTTATTCGGATTCAGAAAAACTTCCGTCTGCTTTGTCTTGTTATTGGTTCTGTATAAAACCGACTGGGCCTGAAGGCCGTCGTTTTTATAATAATAGGTATAATCTCCTTCTTTAAAAGGGGCTGAGATTTTTTCATAGTTCCAGATGTCTCTCAGTTGGTTGCGGATTTCATCCCTGAACGGTATTTTGGCAAGATATTCCTGACTGTGCTTTACTTCCTCATCGACCCATCTGCGGGTGGCTTCAGAATCATTTTCCAGGTCTCTGAACGGATCTGCCACTGCAGTCCCAAAATAAGTATCGGTCTGATTTCCTTTTATTGCTTTTGGATAGGTCATTTTTTGAGAATAAAATGTTGCCGAAAACAAAACGCCGGCAGTTAACAAAATGGGTCTGAATTTCATAGTAAGCTATTTGTTCAAAAATAAGGATTCTGTTCTAATAAAAAAAGCTATCGAAACCGACAGCTCTATAAAGAATCAATCAAAAAAGGACCGTTTAATGATTTTTAAAAAGTACAGGCTGATCCGTTTTGGATAAAGTCAGAATCTGTTCAAAATTTCCGTTGCTGATTTCTTTAGGCCTTTCCCCTTCAAAATTCAGCAACATCAGTATTTTACTATGGTTAACCGGAGTTATAATGCCCAGAATTCTTCCTTTTTCAATATGATCTTTAAAGGCAATGATATCAATCTGTATCGGATTTGTTTTCGTATTCAATACATATTTCATTTCACCTTTTTCCCCATTGTACGGTCCGCCATGAATGATGAAATTTTTCCCATCAATCTTTTCGCCGTTCAGTGTTATTGAAATATCCGTCTTCGGTAAAAGTCGTCTCACTTTTATTATTCCAAAAATCACTGGAATTCCAATTTCCTATGATGTCGAATTCCCTATCCTGGGCATATCCGTTTATATTCAGCAATACAAAGATCAGAAGAAAAAAACGGAGCATTATTTTATTGATATTCATGGATTATCGTTAATATAAAATCAATATTTAATTTATATTTTTAAAATAAAAATCATTCAGCTTCCAGGTCATTTCCTGCGGGCCGCCGTTCCAATAGTAAGTATCAGTCCCATATTTTACCTGGTAGAGATTGAATTTCTGACGGGTTGATACAATCTTATCAGCTTTTTTCAGGTTGTTGGTCATATCAATCAGGTATTTCTTCATTTCTCCGGGTCCGATTTTCTTCAGGTCGCCCATATTGATCTGCGAGGGCAGAGACGGAACTTTAAAGGTTACTTCGTAATCTACCTGTGAAAATTCCTGGCCTTTCACCTGCTCATCGGATACTGTTTTAATCTCCCTGATGCTGCAGGTGGCGTTTTTGAAATTTCCGATCAGCACCTTAAAATATTCGTGGGCTTCATTCTTACAGGCCGAAGAAACCTCAGCAGACAGATTGGAGAGGAAAATATGGGTAAAGCTATCCACCTTCTGATCATAAGATTCCTGAAGGCTCATCTTATGGGTATTTTCTTTCCCTAAAAAATTAATCAGATAGCTGTTAAGTTCTTTCAAAGAATCGTCGTCGTATTTTACAAAGGAATCAAAATAAAGGCTGAATACTTTTTGAGGAGATAAAATATTTTGTGATCGTAGGTTTTGTGCAAAGCACAGAATCACCACCAGAAAGGCAGCTTTAAGGTTTTTCATATTTATTCAATTAACGTATTATTTTCCCCGACTTCCGAGCAATCCGGAAGTATTTTATAAATGTACCTATTATTTCTAATAGAATCTCTTATTTATCATAAAAACTTTGCAAATGGCAGCCATTAAAATTCAAATCTTTATTTAAAGGCTTTAATTGGCACAGCTTATCATTCAAAAACCCCCTGTTTTTTGTGGTTATCATTAAAAAAATAGTCCTTATTCATTTCGTTATTAAAAAAAGTCCCCGGAATACGGAGACTTTCTAAAGATTTTATGATAAAGATTTTATAAATTTTCTTCTTCGCCTTTCATTTTTTCAGCATTTTCTGCCATGATCACGGCATCGATCATTTCGGAAATATCGCCGTTCATATAGGCATCCAGATTGTACATGGATTTGTTGATCCTGTGATCGGTCACCCTTCCCTGCGGATAGTTATAGGTTTTGATCTTTGCGGAACGGTCTCCCGTAGACACCATTGATTTACGTTGAGCGGCAATATCTCCCTGAACTTTCTGAAGCTCAATATCGTACAATTTGGTTCTCAGCATTTCCATCGCCAGTTCACGGTTGGCCAACTGAGAACGGGCCTGCTGGCAAACCACCACCAATCCCGAAGGTTTGTGCGTCAGCTGAACTTTGGTTTCTACCTTGTTTACGTTCTGACCTCCGGCACCTCCCGATCTGGAAGTCTGCATTTCGATGTCTGCCGGGTTCAGTTCAAAATCCACCTCTTCGGCTTCCGGCAAAACCGCCACCGTGATGGCTGATGTGTGAACCCTGCCCTGGGATTCGGTTTCCGGAACACGCTGTACCCGGTGTACCCCCGATTCGAATTTCATGATTCCGTAAACGCCTTCACCTTCCACCTTCATGATGAGTTCTTTGTAGCCTTTTGCCGCTTCATTGGAATCCGTTACTTCATGTCTCCAGCCTTTTGTTTTAAAGTACATGGAATACATCCTGTAAATATCTTCCACAAAAATCGCCGCTTCATCCCCACCGGTCCCGGCACGAAGTTCCACAATAACATTTTTATCGTCTGCAGGATCTTTCGGAATCAGCAATACTTTTAATTCGTCCTCCAATCCCGGAATTTTTTCCAGTGCTTCGTTTTTTTCGATTTTAGCCAGTTCCACAAACTCCTTGTCTGATCCGTCGGCAATGATTTCGTCGGACTCTTCAATGGTATCCAAAGCCCCTTTATATTGATCGTAAACTCTTACAATTTTCCCCAAATCGCTATATTCTTTGTTCAAAGAAGAATATCTTTTTTGGTCTGAAATGACATCAGGCTGTATAATAAGGTCGGCCACCTCATTATATCTCTGTTTTATAGCTTCTAATTTTGGAATTAATGATTTAGCCATTATGAAAATTTTGTGGGTGCAAAGATACGGATTATTAATTCAATTGTAAAATCAATAGTTTGTGATTGTGGATGAAGCGCCGAAAAATTAGTTCTTAGTCTGGGAATCGGAGATTCGGCCTTGTTAAACAAAAGCACGACAAATTCAAGCCCCTGGAAGCTAAAAGCAAAGAATTAAATTTTAATCCTAAAATTCCCAAATTTGCATGAATTTATTATGGGTTCTCATCAGCCTTTGCAGTCATACCCCACCAGTGGGAATTTTTAATGGATTAAAGTTTCCCAGGTCGGTTTAAAACCAATAGCTAAAAACCGATTCACTAACATATTATACATATTTACATTCTTTTATCCTAGAATCGGGGTTTTTACTGATCTTTTTCAGAAGATCTATGTTTATTTTTGCAAAAATAAAAATACAGGCATACATATTGATTCATTTTTAATTATATTTGTAAATGATGCTTAATTTTGAATGACAGCATTTTAACACCTCTAAATATACCAATCATGAATAAACAAATATTTATAGCTGCGTCGTTTTTGGGAGTGGTTGCTTTAGGAACCCATCATGTTTCGGCACAAAATACCAGGCAGGCCAGTACCTCCGTCAACATTATCTTAGGAGATGTGATTTCAATGGATGTAGGAACTGTTGCTTCAGGAGGTACTGTAGATTTTAATTATGTGAATGCAACCGACTATAATTCTTCAAAAAACGTAACGGTACCGAATAGTTTGGTCATCATTTCTTCCAAAAATTTCGATGTAAAAGTAAAATCTGATGGCGCAAACTTTGTAAGCGGCGCAAACGTGATTCCTGTAGATATATTACAGGTAAAAGCAATGGCGGGCGGAAGTTTAACGGGAACCCTGAATGAGGTTACCTTATCTCCCACCGATCAGGTCCTGGTAAGTAACGCAAGTTCAGGGGCAAAACAATCTTTAAATATTGCCTATTCCATTCCGGCAGAAAAAGCATCAAAGGTACTTCTGGGGAAACCTAAGGGAACCTATACACAAACGGTAACGTATACGGCCACTGCATTGTAAGTAAACACAACGATTTATATAAGCCCTCAGCACTTTCTAAGTGTTGAGGGCTTTTCTATTTAAGCCAGATGAATAAATCCTGTAGTCATTTTACTACATGAACTTCCATGTTCCACTACAAAGAAACTTTTACTGCTGCCGTAGATTTGTAATGTAAAAAGAGGACAACTAAATAAAAATAAAATATCATGAAAAAACAAATCGTAATCGCAGCCTTAACTTTCGGAGCTTTCATCTTAGGAACCAACAATATTCAGGCTCAAAATACAACGGCAACCACAACGGTAAACATTACCTTAAACGATGTGATCTCGATCGACGCAGGAAGTACGGCTATCGGGAACACAGTGGACTTCAACTATGTTACGGCAGCCGATTATAACTCTGATCAGACGGTTACCAAAGCCAACTCTTTAAAAGTGACGTCAACGAAGAACTTCAACGTGAAAGTAAAAGCGGGAGGTGCGAATTTCATGAACGGAACCAACCTGATCCCTGTCAATGTTTTGGTCATCAAAGCCGCTGCCGCTGCCGGAACCATGGGCGGAACAAAAAGCGCTGTTGTTTTATCGGCAACGGATCAGACTTTAGTATTAAATGCTCCGCTTGGAAGTGCCTTAACCCTGAATCTGGACTATACAATTCCAGCGGCGAAATCATCGTCTTCCGATATCTTGGGGAAACCGGCAGGAACGTATACGCAAACTGTAACTTATACAGCAACTGCTTTATAAATAAATTTTTTCATATTAATATTTTGTGATTTGGTGTTTCGAAGGCTTCCTGCAGGAGGCCTTTGATTTTGTACGTACTGATACCGGTATAGGGAACATTCAAAATCCGGGAATAAGTACCGATCGGCTGTAGGGTAGTATCCATGTTTTCGGACATTTAATCTAATTGATACTTTACACCAAAAATTCAGTAAATTATTATATCTTTTTTAAAGTTATCAAATCTCAAAAAACGATAAGAACAGTACATTAATGGAATATTAGGCATAATGTTTAAAAGTAATATCCAATCGTACAAGGCTTTATATGAAAGATGATTCTGCATATGAGAAAGGGACCAAACCTGGATGTTTTCTGTTTTTTGTATTATAGCAGGTATATATGATTACAGCTTTATAATAGAAATAACAGCAATTTATATACGCCCTCAATACTTTCTAAGTGTTAAGGGCTTTTCTATTAACTAATACATGTAGTTATTTTACTACATGAACTTCCATTTTGCACTACAAAGAAACTTTTACCGCTGCCGTAGATTTGTATTGTTCAAAAGAGGACAATTAATCAAGAATAAAAATAAATACTACTATAATGACAAAACAATTCGCCATCGCAGCTTTAACCATTGGAGCATTTATCTTAGGAACCAATAACGCCCAGGCTCAGAATACAACCGCTACCACCACGGTCAACATTACCCTGAACGATGTGATCTCCATCGATGCGGGAAGCACGGCCATCGGGAACACAGTGGACTTCAACTATGTTACGGCAGCCGATTATAACTCTGATCAGACAGTTACCAAAGCCAACTCTTTAAAAGTGACGTCAACGAAGAACTTCAACGTGAAAGTAAAAGCAGGAGGTGCTAATTTCATGAACGGAACCAACCTGATCCCTGTCAATGTTTTGGTCATCAAAGCCGCCACTGCAGCCGGAACCATGGGCGGAACAAAAAGCGCTGTCGTTTTATCGGCAACCGATCAGACTTTAGTATCCAATGCTCCGCTTGGAAGCGCCTTAACCCTGAATCTGGACTATACCATCCCGGCAGCGAAATCATCGTCTTCCGATATCTTGGGTAAACCGGCCGGAACGTACACGCAAACAGTAACTTATACCGCAACTGCTTTATAATAAAATTTTTTAGTGTGTAAAGGTTCCCTTTGTTACGTTTTTCAGTAGTTTTGGGGAATCTTTACTTTTAAATAATTTACACCATGCACAAGTTTATACACCTTTTCTTTTTCTTTGTTCTTACAGGCTCTTCTTCAGTTCTGGCACAAAGCATCTCGATGTCGCCTACCCGTTTGTTTTTCACCGGTAATCCGGGAGAAAAAGTGACACAGACCGTTACGCTTCAAAACAGCTCGGATAAGGATTATGTTTTTAATCTCAACTATAAAGATTGGGTTAGAGAAGAAGACGGAAACAAGGTTTACCTTGATGCAGGCAGTTCAAAAACGTCCAATGCCTCCTGGATGTCTACCTTAGAAAATTCGGTAACGGTTCCTGCGAAAAGTACAAAGGAGATTGCCGTAACCATGCAGATCCCGGCAAACGCATCTGCCGTTACAAACAGCATGTTGTTTTTTACCCAACTTCCCCAGCAGGCAGATAAGGCACGTATTCAGAATGGTATCGGTATCATCACCTTATTCGAGGTGGGACTTCACATCTTTTATACCCCACCGGGAAACCAAGTAAAAAGCCTTGATATTACCAATATTGCAGAGGTAAGTAACGGGAATGCAGCGAACAGAAAAGTCGCAGTAAGCATCCATAATGACGGAAACACCATTAATGATGCCACCGTTGCGTTTGAACTCACTGACACAGACAGTGGTAAGGAAATAAAATTATCCCCTATTTCCATCTCCATGCTTCCGGATACCCATCAGACCGTCCAGTTTTCTTTACCGGAGAATATTTCAGGGAACTTCCTTGGCGTGGCGATTATTAAAATGGCAGAATCCAATGATATACGCGTAGGCGAAAAAAACTTTAAATTTTAAAATTAAGTCTTGAAACCACAGAATGGCATATCGATATCAATCCTAAGAAAAACCATCTTATTTTTTGTACTGGTTCTTCTGCACTTTTCGCTGGCCTTTGCGCAGGAAAAGAAGGATATTCAAATCCATTTTGAAAATGGCCGGGTCGCTGTTGAGAAAGGTTCTACTTTTGCTAATTTCCTGGTGATTGAGAATAAAAGTTCTGAAGCGATGACCATTCAGAATATTGTACCGAAGGAAATGTATCCCGGATTGCTTTTCTATCCTAAAAACAGCTTTACCTTGGGTGCAGGCCAGTCTAAAAATCTTCCTGTGAAACTGATTGCCAATGTGGATTTTATGAAACTGATATCCAATGAGATCCAGTTCCAGATTTCCTATACCACCCCGATGGTCACCAAAACTGAAAGCGCCTCGTTCTTCGTTGAAAAAGAAGAGAACAAAAACATCGCCATCTATACGTCCACCTACGAGAATTTCATTAATCCTGCTATGCCCGAATCCTCCATTCAGCTGGTTGTAGAAAACCAGGGCTATAGCAAAAGAACCGTTAAAATTGATCTGCAATCCATCCCTGATGGTTTGGAAATGATGCCCAAACAACAAACTGTATCTCTGGAAGGTTTAGAGAAAAAAACGGTTGAGATCAAAATCCGGGTCAGAAAACAGAATACGCTTTATCCGGAATTTAATATTAATGCAGCCGCCACCGATCTGCTTACGAATGAAATTGTGGGAAGCAACACGCTTTATTTGGTTATTTTATCGCACAACAGGCAAATTGCCCGGGGAAATGAAGGATTGAGCGGAAGTAATTTTGCAGAATTCAGCTATAATGAAAACAGTTCAGGTTTTAATTTTCTTCAATTGAGAGGAAACACAGCATTTCGGATGACTGAGAATCTGAAATCACGCTTCAATATGGGTGCGGACTATTATCTTGAAGACGGCCGTTATAACGTGTATGATACCTGGCTGGAACTGGAGCGGAAAAATACGGTATTGCGGTTGGGAAATGTTAACAGCATCGATTATGATTACCCGGTTTTCGGGAGAGGAGGAAAAGTTTCTACCCAATTCGGTCATAATCAGATTGAAATTCTTGGGCTGGAAAACAATTATAACCTGTACGGTACTTATTTCCGACAAACACAAGGATCTACGATGGTGGGTGCGAAATATGGTTTCGGGAATGCTAAATGGTTCAATGGGAAAGTGTCTTATATCTTCGACCATGATCCGCGCTTTAACGTAGATACGCAGGTGGCAAACGCAGTAACATCACTTTTGATTAACGATAAACACATCATCCGCACGGAGTTGGGCCTGAGTAATGAAAAAGGCCTTTTAAACAAAGATGAAAACGCAGGTGCCGCAATGGGAGCCAATTATGAAGGAAAAATGGGAAAATGGGAGATACAATCCACCAATTCCTTTGCCACCAAAAGTTATGCAGGGATCAAACGGGGGTCTTTTATCTCAAATCAGCGGATCAGCCGCCAATTTTCCGGTTCGCAGCGTGCTTTTATACAATATCAGAATTCGCAGATAGACCCTGAGTTCCTAAGTTTCCAGGATGCACCCATCCAACCCGGAAATACCGCTAATCTGCGTTATTATTTCAACAGCACGGAAGCTTTGGGATCAGGTTACCAGTTTTCTTCTAAGAAATGGAATTTCCTACTGTCTCCAAAGGTTGAAAAGCAGAAGACAGCCAATTTTTATACATCGCATGAACTTTTTTCTTACCGTTTTGAGGCCAACATCAGCACTACACTGGGTGCTCACGGGCTGAATCTGACGGCGGAATATTCTTATTCAAAAGCGGACCATAACCCAGACTGGTTCAACAGCCTTAAAACAACTTTGTCTTACCGGTATAAATCCTTCTCCTTCAACGGGACCGCCCAATGGAATGCCATCAATGTCTTTGATTTGACTTCTTATTACAATACAGACCGTAATTTCGCCAACTACAATGTATATGCATCGTATAATTTCCAGATGCTTAATAATAATCTGACCGGATCTTTTTCAGCCGGAACTTCTTACTCGGAGCTTTATAAAAACTTGAACAGCAATGTGAGCGGTAATCTGGAATATAAGCTTTCGCCTTCCTTTTCCACCACAGGTTATTTTAATTTTTCCGGTTATAAATCGATGGCCGATTATGCAGGCAGCGGCAGTTATTACCAGTTCAGAGTGGGGGTTAAAAAATATTTTACCACCGCTACGGCCCTTGGAAATCATAAAGTGACGTTCCAGCTGTTTGAAGATAAAAATTTCAATGGACTCCTGGAGCCCGGTGAACCGGTACTTGCCAATGAAATCGTGAAACTGGACAATTATGTAGCGATGACGGATAAGAACGGAAAAGTAGTTTTCCAGAATGTGCCTGAAGGTATTCATACCCTGAAAGTGAACGAAAGCGCAGGCGCCCGGCTGATGATGGATCCTGTAATTATGGTCAGCAGCAATATCAACCGCAAAGTAGGCCTTGTAAAAAACATCAGGGTAAGCGGGAAATTGAAAGAGATCAAACAAGCCTACGATGATCTGGAAACGGATGTAACCGGAATCGTGGTGTATGCCAGAAGCGAAGATGGTAAGATCTATACCGCCGTGGTTAACCAGAAAAATGAGTTTGAGTTTTTCCTGAAAGATGGAAAATACGACCTCTATATTGAAAATGACAAATACAGCTATGTACAACCCACCCAAACCATTCAGGTGACAAAAGACGGTTATTCAGGAACCGTGGTTTTTGAATATAAAAAGAAAGACACCACCATTAAGGTGAAAAAGTTTTAAATTTAGAAGTATGAAAAAGATGAAGGCTTTTTTAATAGGAATTTTTACCGTCTGCGGGGCTACAGCCATGAAAGCTCAGGATGTATACCTGTCGGTTCCTGAAAATAATATTTTTAACAGGATTGAATTTACCTCAGTACCTACAAGGGTAATGACGAACGCCAACAGAACCGGATGGGATTATACTTTTTTCGGATTTACACCGGTGGCTCCTACATTTACTTCTGTATCCGGACCGAATTTTACCCAGCCCTCTTCCTCATTTACTTTGCCCAGCTCCACGCTTCTGTGGCAGTTGGAAAGTATGGGCGGGCAACCGCCTGCCACCGGATATTCGGGTTCTATCCCGGGTTTTCAGTCGTTCAATACAAGTGCTGTAAAATGGTTTGAACCGGCCGGGTCCATTTATTTTGCGGGAGGATTCAACCGGGGAAATATTAATTTTACATTTAAAATACCCGCTGCTCAGTTTGCGGCCAATGCTTACCGGGCCGGAAATTACTCCATGGATATCACTCAAAATTATAATGATTTTGTGCCCCGTAATTTTAAAACCATTTTAGTAATTCCCCAATCCATCAGATGGCTTAGCTCCTCTTTAACGAAATACCTGGAAATATCTTCCCTGAATGATTATCGGATCACTGGCAACAGGGTATTTAGCCTGGATAATGCAGAACTTGCACAAACCGTCGATTTTAATGTATGGGCGAAAGCGGCTGCCAATATTCAGTTTACTTCTTCCAAAGGGGTTCCGGGAACCAGAAATATAGGAACCCTTAAATTGGGCAGTAACGGATCTGCTCTCGCGACCAAAGCCCTATCGGTCGACTTCCAGAATTTTTCCGCTGCCAACTTCAGTGTTGTGGCGGGAAACAGAAACAACTTTCTTCCGGAGCTTTATGTGTCTGCAGAGGATTTTAAAAACTTTTTCTTTGAAGCCGGAACCTATACCTGTGAACTGAACTTCAATGCCAGAAGTACAGATAACTCAATTAACAGCTTGCAGAATACGGCAGTTCAGGTAAAGGTGCTTCCTCTGTCGGAGATCACCATCCCCGGTACCGGACGAAATGTAAACTTCAATTTTAATACAGCTGCCCAGTACAATGAAGGTCAGTCACAAATGATCCCCAACCAAATTGTCCTGTCCAATAATGAAAGTTTTGAGCTCTATGTAAAATCGGATGAAAATTATTTCAAGAAAGGCGGCCTGCAGACCGACATCAATTCCAACATATTGCAAATCGGCATCGATGGGAGCTCTGTAAATGTTCCCTTATCCAAGACTCCCCAAAAAATACTCTTCAACGGAACACCGGTTTTAGACCGGGGTCTGAACGTGAGATACACCATCCCCCCTGCGGGTGCCCAAAGTCTGGTCGGAAAAGAAAATACCACTTACTCTATTAATGTGTATTATAGCTTTACAGCAATTTAGAGCGTATTATATTTAACATTAAGGCATTAAGGTTCAATTTCTTATTTTTTTCGTTTAATAGGATTGAATCAAGCACGTCGAATCTAGAGATTTTTTTCTATTAAGAATAAACTTCATTTGTTTGGATGAAGCACATTAAGTTGGAGCCCATAAAAAATTATTAGATAAAATGTAAACAGACTCTAAATGCATTTTAACACTAAGGTATAATTTCTTAATTCACCTAATTCAACGTGAGAACTCGTCCAGCCCCGAAAAGGCGATATCAATAACCCCGGGCTATGCCTGGGGTTAAATGATTTATGGGATAAGCCTGCGGTATTATATTCGTTCCTTCCTACAAATAGGTTTCGCCCCTTCAGGGCTTGGGCTGTTGTCCGCTTTTGTTAACCCCGGGTTTCACCCGGGGCTATGATCATGATGTCCCTATGGGGCAGATTCATTTTGCTATTCCCTTCTGCTATATTTAATGTGACGTCCTTTGTATCCTGTTAATCTTATTTTTATGGAATACGGATGCCCCGTCTCAATGGTTAGAAGCAGCCCAAAAAGTTAGAGCCCTGGAAAAAATGCCGAAATTCCTATCACTGCACTAATGGCAGGAGGTCTCCCGGTGAGAAAGAAAAATGCCTGCAAGCCGGAATGTCAGACTTTTTAACCAAACTTTATGAAAACAAGCCCTGTCTGATAGGGTTCAAAAAAGGGTTTGGCATAAAAATCAAAAAAAGTAAAAAAATAAATTATTATTTAAAAAATATAACATATTTTTAACTTCCTATAGTTAATTCATGAATAATTTTATCAGCGAACTGCAACTAAAAATCGAAAGGCTGGAAAACGAAATCAATTTTAAGAACGGATTGATCTCCATATTGTCTCACGACCCCAAAGAACTGTTTGGAAATTTTCTGTGGCTTATAGAAGCGTTGGAAGAAAAGACCATCAATGAGGAAGATTTTTTTAAGTTGCTGCCCCAGATAAAAAGCGATGCCCGGAAGAATCTGCAAACCATTCAGGACAGCACAGCCTGGCTAAAAACACAATACGGGGAATTTAAGATTAAACCCGTTACAATGAAGGTGAAGGATCTTTTTCATTATTTGGAAGAAAAATACGCTGCTCGATTAAAAGAAAAAAACATTACATTTTATTTTAAAGGCGATCACCATGCATCTCTTACAAACGACCGCGTACTGCTCGAATATGTTTTAGACAAAATTTTCGACAATGCGGTAAAATACTCGCTGCCGGAGCAGGCTATCTATTTAGAAGGCGCTACCAAAGGTGATCAGGTCGTCCTTTCTGTTACCGATTCCGGGACGGGAATGAATGAAAAGCATTTATCCGCGATCTACACTTATGAAAATCCTGTATTTCTGGGGACTGCGGGCGAAAAAGGAGTGGGATTAAGCCTGAAAATCGTAAAACATTTTATCTCCCTGATGGGCGGAAATATCGACATCATTTCGTCTGAAGATAATGGGACAAAGGTTTCCCTTTTTTTACCTAATTTTATGGAATGAAGGATCTAAAATTAAATGACCGCATTGTGGTAGCAGATGATCATGGTATTGTCCGGATGGGCCTGATACAAACGATCCGACGACTCAGGCCCGATACCATAATTTCAGAGGTAGAGGATTATAAATCGCTGTACAAGGTAATTCTTAATGAAAAACTGGATCTGGCGATTATGGACGTTAATATGCCTAACGGTACCGTTCAGGAAGCAATAGACTTCATAAAAATCCGTCAACCTGAATTAAAAATCCTGATCTTTTCCTCACAGGATGAAGAGCTGTACGCCACGCGTTACCTAAAAATGGGTGCCGGGGGCTATCTGAGCAAGCAAAGTTCCACTGAAGTAATTGAAGCTGCTTTAACGGCGATGCTCAGTAAAGGACGATATATAAGCGATCATATAAAAGAATCCATTCTTTTGGAGTCCTTGACGGGTACATCAAAAAATTCTCCTTTTGAAGCGCTGTCCGACCGCGAATTACAGATTGCCAATAAGCTTGCGGAAGGTCTTCCGCTTAAAGAAATTTCCAATCAGCTGAATCTTCATTCATCGACGATCAGCACGTACAAAAACAGGCTGTTTGAAAAGCTGAAAATACGATCCATCCCCGAATTGGTGGAGATTCTCAGGCTGTACAATCAATAAACATCCTATTTATTTCACGCTTTGCCATTTTGGAGAATTGAGGGATTGTGTACCATAACCTGATTTCACGATAACGTTCTGATAGGATTTTATCCTATCCTATGAAAAGCCCTTCCAAAACAAAGTAAATCCGGCCTTATTAAACCTGTATAACATTAATTCAATCAGGATATTAAACAAAATTCTTTTTGATAAAATAACAAGGGATTTCGTTTGATCACAAATTCCCCTTGATTGTATTTTTGATAAAAGGAACTTCAGGCATCCAGCTTCCCTCTTCAGGCTTTTTACCTGATTTCTACTTCGAGTTCACGTTATGCTTCTGTAAACTTTATTGTATTAACCCTTTCATTATTTCTAATCCTATCCTTATTTCTTCACTTATTTCCTTGTTAAGCGTTGTAAAATCCAAATTCTTACTCAATTTTATTTCCCATTTTCGCGCACATTCCGATAGTCTGAAAAGCCCTGCTGTCCCTGCTGTCCCCTTCAGCTTATGAAGAATCCTCGCCATATCTGATGCATTGTTAGTATCCTGCGCAATTTTAATGTCTTTCATGGCCTGATCCAGCTGCTGAATAACGAGGTTCAGAAACAAATTCCGAAATTCTGTGTCATCGCCTATCTGTCCATTGAGCATCTGCATATCAATATATTGATCCTGAGCATCTGAATCGGCAGTACCGACAGATTTCTCCATGACAAGATATTTCTTCAACATCGCTTCCAGATCATTTTGTTTTAGAGGTTTCGGGAGGAAATCATCCATCCCGCTTTCCAGACATTTTTCTTTTTCACCCAGTACATTTCCGGCCGTAACACCGATAATCGGAACAGTTTCGTATCCCGGCAACAGGCGAATTTGTTGTGTAGCTTCCATACCATCCATTACCGGCATCTGCACATCCATCAGGATGATAGAAAACTGTTTTCTCCTGCATTGTTCCAGGGCTTCAAGTCCGTTCACCGCTTCTGTAAGATCAAAACGGGACGAAATTGCTTTCATTATTCTGTTGTTCAGAACCCTATTTACGGGGTTATCATCTACGACCAATACATCCATTTCCTTAAAGACAGATCCATTGTCTGCCCCTGTATCTTTTACAACAAATTCCTCTTTAAAACTATTCTTCTCCACACGGTTGAGTATTTTGTACAGTTCTTCGGATTTAATAGGTTTCATCAGGAAGTAAGAGTTATCTTCTTTCCTGAAGGAATTGATGACATCATGCTCTTCGGAAGAAGTATGGAGGATGACCAGAGGTGACACCTCATTTCGTTGGCTAAACAGCTCTTTAATTTTATCGATAGTATCCAGACCTGAGATAACCGGCATATGATAATCCATCAGGATCACATCAAAACGATCACCTTTCAATAACATTTGCAGTGCTTCCGTACCACTGGCTGCAAGTACAGATTCTACATTTTTATAGGCAAGCATGTGTTTCAGGATAATTCTGTTTGCTTCATTATCGTCTACGATCAGAACCCGTTTTATCGAAAGGAGTTTATTTTCATCTTTTATTTCGGACGTCTCATACGGAACTTCTATATCAAAGAAAAATACTGATCCTTTTTCCGGAGCGCTGATTAAGGAGAGGTTACTTTGCATATACCCCAAAATATTGTTTGATATGGTAAGCCCAAGGCCTGTCCCGCCATATCGCTTGCTGATCGAACTGTTTTCCTGCGTAAAGGCATTAAAAATGTACTTTTGTTTATCCTGCGGGATTCCTATTCCTGTATCTCTTACTGAAAAGCGTAATTTAATATTCTGATCGTCAATGTTTAACTTTTCAACCTTAAGTTCAATTTCACCTTCTTTTGTGAATTTAACGGCATTACCGAGAAGATTAATCAGAATCTGCTTCAGCCTTGCTCCGTCTAAAAATAAAGTTTTCGGAAGCCCCGGCTCAATGTTAAGGAGCAGCTCAATATTTTTTTTCTGCGACTGGTAAAGAATCACATTGATTACCTGGCTTACCATGTCGTATACATCGTAAGGCTCGATCAGGAGTTCCAGCTTACCGGATTCTATCTTTGAGAAATCAAGAATATCATTGATGATGTTAAGCAGATTTTCCCCGGATTCATTGATGTAATTGAGATATTGAGTCTGTATTTCATTCAGCGGTGTCCTGAGGAGAAGGTCTGAAAAACCGATAACCCCATTTAAAGGAGTCCTGATCTCATGGCTCATATTGGCCAGAAATTCGGATTTTGCTTTGCTGGCAATATCTGCGCTTTCCTTGGCATTTTTCAGTTCTTCATTGATCTTTACAGCATGGGTAATATTCTGTACGGAAATAATAATCCCCCCAACTTCATCTTTTGTAAGATACCAGGGGCCGACTTTAAGATCATAATGCTGAATTTCTTCTTTTCCATCGATCTTTACCATAAAGTCTTCGTTAATGTAGGTTTTCCCCAGCAGCGCATTCTGATAGATCTCTTTTCTTTCTTCGGGAATATTCGGTGATAGAGTGAAAAGATTGTGACCGATAAGATCATGATTCATACCAAATTCCTCTCTCCATCTGCTGCTTACGGCAACATAGTGAAGGTCTTTATCAAACATGGCCAGAGGGACAGGAACATCAGTGGCAAAGGACTGCATGATCGCCTCTTTCCGGGTAACCTCCAGAAACATTTTTTTGAAAGCATCAATATCCTGAATAGTTCCGAAAACCCTTTTGCAGGCAGCCCCTTCAAATTCGGGGATGCCTTTTATTCTTACCCAGATCGTGACGCCGTCATCGCGCAAAAGCTGAAGCTCCTCATCAAAAGCCATTCCCTGCTGTATGGCACTGTCAAAAAGATGCTTTATTCTCTCGCCGCTTTTTCCCTGGTAAAAGCTAAGGGCATTTTCAAAGGTGGGCTGGAAATTATTTTTTACTTTATGAATTTCTCTTGTATATTGAGACCAGAAAAGCTTTCCGGTCTCCATATTGGCTTCCCAACCTCCTACCTGGGCTACTGAGCTCGTTTCCTCAAGCATTTCCTTAGTGTAAGACAGGTCTTTTTCCAGCTTATCACGCCGGGTAATGTCGGATTTTAGTTGTATATAAACAAAAACGGTTGTGCCAATGGCTGCAACGGCAGAAAAGATGATAAATAAAACAGTCCAATTGGAAGACTTGTTCAGGTCTTCATTTTTTATGGCAAGCTGAACTTCCTCGTATTTTACAAATTTCTGAACAAGCAGGCGGCATCTGTCCATAGCTCCCTTGTTTTGTACAAGTTGATCCGGGGTCATTACCATTCCCTTTTTACGGTTCTCAATAAGCAGGACATATCCTTTCATCATCATTTCTGAAGTACGCAGTAGCTCATTCAGGATATTAATCTGGTGTTTGTCGCTGAGATTAAGTCGGTCTATGTTAGACACAAGCAACGAATATTCATTCCTGCCTTCATTGAAAGGTTCAAGAAAATTTTTCCGGCCGGTAAGCTGATATCCCCGATTGCCTGTTTCAGCATCCAACAGGGTATTTAAGACATCTTTTACTAAACTTATCGATTCCTTACTTTTTAAGAAGCTTTTCCTATTCTCCATCTGCGTATGGATGCTTATATAAGACGCTACAGAACTGGCAATCAGCAGTATCAAAGAAATTAACACACCTATCTGAAGATTTCTTATAATTTTTTTCGGCATTGAATAGCAGTTTAATGGTCAAGTATTAAAAGTAGGTCATTTTATAATCAGTAACAAATTAATTTTAAAAAATGGGTATGATATACTTCAGTGTACTTTATTTTTTGTGAAATCTATCCAAATAAGAACGCCAGAGTATGGCAGGAATAGCTAAAACACCGAATATTATTCCTATCCAGGAAGCAATTGATATTCCGTACCGGCTAATAAAAAAAGTTTTTGCCGAAATAAACCGGATGCCCAAAAATAATTACAACTTATTCTTTTTTAGACTATTTTTATCAAAAAAAAAATGAAAAAAATTTATTCTGTTTTAATTTTTATTTTCACTCTTCACCTTCTGATGTCTACAGATTGTTCAGGCTTTCATCATGAAGTTGAGGAAATTCCAAATAAAATAAAAGTGAGTTTAGATAATTCCAAAGTATACCACATTGATGATACGATAACGATCCGCGGGCGCGTTTCTGTAAACGGACTGAACCTGGCTTCAAAAGATTCGGTAAAACTGCAGGGAAATCCGCTGTTCATGATTTCCGTATCTAAACTATTAAAAGATAAAACCACTTATAATTTACAGTACGCTCTGAATAAGTTTAAAATTATATCTAAAGATTTTCAGATTGATAATGCTGTAAACTGCCCGAACTCTTATTTATACGCTTCTGCAACGGAAGATACCGCTTCAAAATTGTTTCGTTATGAAGTGAAGCTTATTCCTCAGGAGACAGGTGATTTTTTAATTTATTTTGGTGATGCTTTTTCCCTTCAAAATATAATCAAAAAGCAAAATTTACTTCAGAATTACCCCGTTTCAGGTACTTATTCTATGGTGTGGGAAACTTGTGGAAACAGCAATACAAAGGCAAATCTTACGGAAGGAGATGTCTTTTTACAAGTCAATTAATCTGAACAGCTGCAATACTGACCTCAAGGAACCTCAACGCGTCTTCAATAATACAGGGCCCTGTACTTTCTTTAGGTTTCCAGTCTTTATGAAGAAAATATCGGATCAGTGCGGCTATAACAGCGGGGCGGTTCAAATTGATGTCAACGGTTTGCTGCTCATTAGCCGGGTATGGTTTATTATCAGGTAAAGGAGATTCATACTTATACCTCCAGATTACTCCATCATCAGGATAGCCGACACCCCATTTTCCTTTTTCTATATCTGACTTAAGAATCCTCTTCACGAAACAAAAGTTGAAGCGGAGAATTTTTATATCCTTCAAAATAAATCACAACCTTTTCAACGCATTTTGAGTGATCACAACGGGTTAAATGAATATGCCGTCTTTTCCATAAGTAAGTCTCATCGTCAATGGTAATTTTCCGTAATCTATTTTTTGTCATTTCTATTAACTGCTTGTTAATGCCCTGTAACTTTCAAATGTACGACTTGTGTAAAGCTGACTTGTACAACTTTTCGTAAAGCCATTTATGCCACTAATATAAAATTTATTTTGATCGTAATAAACATGTAGATCGACCGCATCCCAATTTTGCACTTGTGAATAAGTTGTGGATAACCTGTGAATTTCCTATTAGGAAGGTGTGAATTGGATATGGGTAAACATGAAAATGATATGAATAAAAATTTTAAAGGTTGTTAATAACATATGGATAACGCATGGATAAGCTATTAATAAGGTCTGGATAAACCTGAATTCTGTTGCGGAAAAAGATGTGGAAAACCTATGGAAAAACCGTTAATATCGCATGGATAACCCTTGTTTTCATCGGGGATAAAATATGGACAAACAAAAAGGAGGTCACTTTCATGGCCTCCTTCCGGATCAATTTACAGACTTATCCACAAGCTATTTTACCATCATTTTTTGTATCGCAGTTCCCGTATCTGATTTTAAATGAACAAGATACGTTCCTGCCGGATAATTTGTTCTTAATTCATAAGCTCCGTTTTCACCAGTGAGTTTAAACGAATCCATCTTTCTGCCGCTCAAATCGTAGATCAGAATCTCCCCGTTCTTTGCTTTGTGGTAAATTAGTTTAGCCAACCCGTTTTTCACCGGGTTATCCGCAATCTGCAGAGAAAGCTTATTTTCCGCATTCACATCAGATGTGGATAAGCTTCCGGTATAGTTTCCGAAAATCCTGAACTCACCCGGCTGAAGACTGATCGGTGCCGTTGTAGACGTTACGTTTGCCATAGAATTATCCATCAGGTTCTGCCATTGTCCGGCATAAGGGAAATACGGCACCACACTCTGAACTGCGGTGGAATAATTTGCCAACACCACCACGTTTTTCATTCCCGACGTCAACAGATTATCGTATACGTAAATCCGGGTAATCAGCCCGTTCGGATCGTTCGCCAGGTTATTGGACTCTATAGAATAGGTTTTCGATCTGAAAACCGGATACAGATTCCTGAAATTGATGATTTTCCCCCAGGTATCATATACCGCTTTCCTGTTGGTATTGGTATCATAGTTCAACGCAAACGCGATCGGCTTCTGATCCGTCCGGCATCCGTTATTGATGGTTCCGTCCTGACATCTGTTGATGCTGAATTCATAGCCCAGTTCCCCGAACTGCCAGATCATTTTCGGCCCGGGAATGGTAAAGAACGTTGCCCCGAAGGTTTTCATCCTGTCCAGTGCGGTACTTAAGTTTTTCACATCATAGCTTCCGTTTACCGCACCATAAGCCATATTTTTAAACATCAGCCTTTCCTCATCATGGCTTTCTCCATAACCTACGGCAGACATATTGGTGAAGCCGTGAAGGGTATGGTTCATCCTGTCGTAATTGCTGTTCTCCTTGTATCCCATGGTATTCTGGTTGTAGGAACCGTTCTGGTTATTCCAGAGCATAACGCCTTTTCCCTCGGCTATCCTGTAATTGGCCCACTGTTGCTCTTCGGCATCCGTTCCCAAATGTTCAAAGATCATGTAAGAATTCGGATCAAGCGCCCATTGCCTGTCTGCATAATACTTTAAAATATCCACACGGTCCTGCTGATAAGCATTGGTGCAGGTTTCATCATTCTCCGAACAGTTTTGGGTAAAGCCTTTTGTTAAATCCCAACGGAAACCGTCAATACGGTATTCTGTCAGCCATTGCTGAAGACATCTTTCAACGTAATATTTCGTTGAAGCGCTGGTATGGTTGAAATCGTTAAAGACATTATAAGAATGTTTAGGCACCTGATTGAAGTACGGGTTGTTCGCTGCAATATCCCCGTAGCCGTCTCCATCCGGATCGATATTCCACAATCTGGCTAATGGGGAACGCCCGGTAGCGTGGTTGAAAGCAACATCCAGAATTACGGCGATTCCGTTCTGGTGGCATAGATCTACAAATTCCTTGAATTTCTCAGGGGTTCCGTAAGCTTTGTCCAATGCATAATGGAAGGAAGTATTGTATCCCCACGACAGGTTTCCTTCAAATTCCATAATCGGCATCAGCTCGATGGCATTGATGTTCAGTCCTTTTAAATAGGTAATTTTATTAATCAGCGACTGCCAGTTTTTTTCCTGCGTAAAATCCCTCAATAACAATTCATAGACCACCAGATTTTCTTTCGCGGGTCTCTGGAAATTGGTTACCTGCCAGTTGTAAGGCGCCTGTCCGGTTTTAAACATGGAAACTTCAAACCCCTGTCCCGCAGGAAATGCCGGCAGGTTCGGATAGGTAGAGGCGGCAATGTACTGGTCGTCATAAGAAGATAAAATCTGCGGGGAATAAGGATCCGCTACTTTTTTCAGATCATTGGTCCTGTACTGGAAAGTATACAGCTGCTGTGGCGTAAGGCCGCTCAGCTCGATCCAATACAAATCGGGATTGGTGGTATCCCTCTTCATTAAATAAGCGTCATTTACCGTCCAGTTGTTAAAGCTTCCGATTACATGGACGAAATTTTTAAACGGAGCATATAAAGCGAGTCCGACTTTTGTATTGTCGGTCGGATTATAATTAATCCCCTGTCTGATCCAGCTTGGAATGGCCTGTGAAACCACATTCCGGGGAACCTGCAACGTAAACGCTGCATTTTTAACGGTTGAATTGGCATCCGTTGCGATCAGTTCCATATTGGCATCCTGCGTTACGGTGTAGCTGTAGGCATAAGAAGTGGAAGGCGTCGATGTGGAATTCACAACCGCTCCGTTGGCTTTCAGCTGGAAAGTGGCGCTTACATTGGTTGTTGCCGTAATGTTGATTGAATTTCCTGCAGGGACCGATGTCAGGCTGTTTGCCACTGGATTGGTCAGCGTCAGGTTCAGAATCCCGACATTGACGAAATTGTCAGACGTCTGGTGGGCTCCCGTTTTATCTTTCAATAAAAACCCGAATCTGCCGATTCCCGTTCTCCCGTAAAACGCCGTCGGGGTGAAAGATAAGGAATACGTATCGGTAGCGGCATTGTAACTGAGCCGGTTCAGCTCGTTGGAATTGTTCCAGCTTCCGTTGGTAGGGCAATCCTGGCTATTCTGGTAATTGGTATCAAGAGACCACGACCAGATGTAAACCGCGTTGTTCGACACGCCCCAGGCTGCTTCGTCAATCTGGGTTCCCGGAACGGTTAAGGTAATAGCATTCGTTTCATTGAACGGGTTCGGTGTAATGGTATAACTGATCTGGCCGAATGCAAAGGCCACCATCAGCAATAAAAGACCTGAATAAAACTTTCTCATATAGTTTTTAATTTTTTGTACAGTTTAATAAAGATAATTTATTTTTCATCACCTTTTCATTCTGTACTTAAAAAATGTTGTTTAAGCTATTGAAATAGTATGCATTGACCATCAATCTTATAAAAAAAAACCGGATCAGTCGTTATCATTAAAAAGCAGTCAGACCCGGAACCTTGCGCCATGCCTTGTTTAAAAATAATTTAACCTCGACTTAAACAAAAACAGAAGACTCCTTTTTACGAAGCCTTCTGTCAATCAACTATTATGGACGAAAATTTAATTCTTAATCACTTTCTTAGAAATCGTCTGCTGCTGTCCTTTTAACTTGATTTCGACCATATACAGTCCTTTCGGGAGACCCTCCAAGTTCAGCCGGTTTCCTGAAAATTCTGCCGGTATTTTCCGGCCTTCAACATTTGTGATATTTACAGCCTCAACGGAGGAATCGGTTTTGATGTATACAATTCCGGTGGTCGGATTCGGATACATCTGCACCGGTTTTATGGCAAGAGCTACATCAGAAGTGGCCAGTGCAGAAAAATCTTTCATACACCTTACCGATTCTCCCTGTCCTCTGGGGCCTCCTGAAGTCGGTGTTACGATTGAGGATCCAACATATAAATACTTACCTCCCGTATTGGCGGTTTCGGAACTCCAGAAATACCCGCGCTGCCCAACAAAGGTAAAAGCCCCGCTTATATTGCTTCGGTATCCTCCTGCCGGCAGTTTGAGCAAACTGGAATAAGCTGTTGCCGGATTGCTGATTCCTTCCGCACCAACCAGGGTTACCCATTCTGCCGAGGTCGGCAGCCTCCAGCCCGGCCCTACCGCTTTACAGGGATCCGCTCCGCTTGTCGGTGTTACTGAAGATGAAGACTCCTCATTCCATCGGTCGCTGGTTGCATTGGTGGCCCACCATGAGCCTGAACCCGATCCGGCAATGAAAGCGTTTGTCCCGGCCAATCCGTCCGGTGAGTTCGCAGCAGGCGCTGCTGCCGTTGCGGAGCTTCTCAGCTGATGTCCGTCATCCCATCTTCCCCATTGGAAAAGATCTCCGTACGAATTCGCATCGTCGAGAGAAGCTGCCACCTGGCGGCTCCCCAGGTTCTGCTGAAGCCAGACTTTTCCATCCGCAGCCCTTACCGTAGTATAACTAACCTGCTGCCCTCTGTAGTTGAATGTTACACAGCCCAAATCTCCCGGATTGCTTCCCGGATCGGTATTACTGCAAACCGGAGTAAGCGAAATCCTTTTCACTTTTGTTCCGTTTTGCGAATACGCCAAAACGAGATAATTATTCGCTTTATCATAGGCAAGATCATTGTAAACCGCCTGCCCGTCTGAGATAAAGCTCCCTCCGAATGCGCTCCAGGTCTGGGTGGCAGCGTCTAATTTATAGACCGTATTTCTTGAAAAATCGTCGTTTTCCCAACGGCTGGCTACAACATAAGGGGTTCCTGAAGGGGTAACGGCAATAGCCACATGCTGGGCCCTGCCACTGGAAAAGTTAGCATTTCCTACCTGTACCCAACCCGTTCCGTTGAATTTTTTTACATTCAGCTTTCGCCCGCTGGCTGAATTAGAGATATAAGCTACGTAAAGGTGATTATCCGCATCGATCGCCATATCCGAATTGTATTGTTCGCTGGAAGATGCAGCATCCACAATACTCCCGCCTACCAAAGTCCAGTTATCCGAAGCCGTGGCCGTCGTTGTATTTTCATACACCTGTACACCACCGGATACATTGCAGGTGTAGACTTTATTGTTGCTGCCGATCGCCATTTCCGCAAAAGATGCTCCACCGGAAAACCCGGTGTTTCCGACCTGTTCCCAGGCCCCGTTTACAAAACGCTGAACCGTTCCCGAATTGTGGGTGGAATAGGTAAAAAGAATATTGGAAGGTGAAACGGCAGAAGCCTGATAATTTACCATAGAGGCAGTGGGGCTTGGAAGCTGTGACCAGGCCGTTCCATTAAACTCCCGGACTTCCAGACCGGTTCCCTGATTGGTATAATAAATATTTCCGTTCGGGGCCAGTGACAGGGAATTGTATGTTGCATAGCTATTGGTAATCCCGGGACTTCCGCCGACGTACGACCATGAGTTTCCGTCGAACACCTGCACCGAACCTTTGGCTGCTGCCACATCATAATAAGAAAGAAAATATTTCCCTGACGGGCTTATGGCCAGATTATTAAAGCTTGTTCCACCGGCAGAAACCGTTGATATTCCTCCGACATTTTCCCATTGCTGGGCATAAGAATAATGTACTGACATCGTGAGTAAACTTAAACTTACCCCGATTTTTTGTACTGCGTAATATAAATTTTTAAACATAATTAATCCTGCTTATTTATAAATTGTATTTAATTTTCATGAAATTATTTTTATCCGAAAAGAAGTCATCATTTCTGAACATTTCATGGTCATCAGCAATTGGAAATTACTTTTTCAGAATTTTTTGGGAAAGTGTTTTCCCGTTTTTCAAATGGATTTCCAGGAAATAGAGTCCTTTCGGAAACTGCTGTAAATCAATTCTGTTTCCTGAGAAATCTGCCTTCAGTTTTTGTCCTGCTGCATTGAAGATCATCACGTGATCAACAGGAGCATCTGCTTTAATATTTAAAATACCGTCGGTTGGATTAGGATAGACGCCTACATATGATCTCCTAAGATCAGAAGTTCCCAGCATGGAGGAAGCATCTTTGATGCATCTTACGGACATCCCGCCGTCTCTTCCGCCACTGTTGGTAAGCGCAGAATACTGGCTGATGTAAAGGTGCTGGCCGGAACCGCTATAAGGCGATGATGAGGAAGACCACAGATAAAGCCGGGTTCCCGGTGAAAAAATTCCGTTATAGTCTTTCATTCCTGCAGGGACCAGCTTGAGGTTGCTTGCAAGCGCCGAACTTGTGTCCGAAATATTTTCCGCAGTAAGAAGGGTTTCTATTTCATTTACCGTAGGAAGCCTCCACTCGGTCCCAATGGCTTTGCATGGATCAGCTCCGTTTACTGCAGTGGCAGAAGAGGGACTTGCTGCCGTCCACTGATTATCCGGCGTACCTGCTGACCACCAGTTGGACGGTGAATTATAACCTGCCGAATAAAAACCTGTACTGTTTCCGTTCAGCCCGGAAGGGTTATTGGGTGAGGGGGCGTTCACCTGCAGCGCAGAATTCCTCAGCTGATGACCGTCATCCCATCTTCCCCACTGGAAGAGATCTCCGTAGGCTCCGGTATCGGTTAGTGACGAAGCCACCGTGCTGCTTCCCAGGTTTTGCTGAAGCCAGACCTTTCCATCCGCGCTTCTTACCGTTGAGTAAGTCACACCCTGTCCCCGATAGACGAAAGATACACACCCTGTATTTCCCGGAGCGTTTCCCGGATCTGTATTGTTGCAGCCCTGTGCATCTGCATACCCTGATATCATTACAAGTAAAAACGCCAGTCCTATTGTGCAAAAAGAAGTAAATAACTTATTCATTGTAATATTATTTTTATTTATTCTAAATTATAATTAATTTTGCGCAAAAGTATTCGACTTATTTAAGACTAGGTTATCATTAACAAACTTTTTGTTATCGTATTTGTACCATTTATAAAATCATCCATATGAAGAATCAGGGATTATTCAGTTCCGAAAAAATTAAAATTTTTCTTAAGGAAGAGTTGTATACAGGTAGGTTTTCCAAATCTGATATAATAGAAGGCAGGACCAGCTTCAACCTTCTTTTTTTTCTAAGTGAAAATATTCATCTTAATGCTGAAGACTGCGGAACGAAATTTTTATTTAAAAAAAACCAATATATCCTGCATTATTCCCGTGAAGAAAGCACAGCCGAATTATGGACGGAAAATGAAGAAATGCTCAAATACTTACAGATCCGGATCAAGTACGATTATATCTCAAACCTTATCAATCCGGAATCCAATAAAGAAAATGCGGATATTCTGGAAAGCATGATCCGTAATCATTATATTTTCCTGCACAAGCAGACGCCTCCTTCCATGACCGTGGAAATGCAAATTATTTTAAAGGAAATCATCAGCTACTCCAAGAAAGGAATTCTTCAGAAATTATTTGTTGAGGCCAAAATCATCAAGCTCCTGCTCCTGATTTTCGAACAGTTCAATGAAAAAAATACGGTTGAAGAAACGCCGGAAACCCCTTTAATGATTAAAGAATTTATCGACGAGAATTACCACAGAAATATAAAAGCGGAGGATATCGGGAAACTCATCGGCATCAACCAGAACAAGATCCGTAAAGAATTTAAAGCACATTATCACCGGACGGTAAGCGATTATATGGCAGAGCTGAGAATGCTGAAGGCCAAAAAGCTGATTACTGATAGAGAGATCATGATTAAAGAGATCGCCATAGAATGCGGGTATGAATATGTGCAGAATTTCACCCGGGCTTTCAAGAAAAAATTCGGCATTTCACCGGAGAAGCTCAGAACGGAATCATTAAACTAAAAAAACCACTTAATTTTTTAAGTGGTTTCAATATATGTTGTTTTGCTTTGATATTGCTTTTTCAGAATTCAGGTGAAAAAGCAATGACAATCAATTAATGATGTCCTTTTCCGTGGCTGTCGTGCCCGTGATCATGAATAAACGGACCGTGACCTTTAGGCTCGTTGTAAATAACCTCTACGCCCTCCTGCTCATACACCATTTTGCTTCTGATGTCCTCAGGATTGAACGGCTTTACTTTTCCGAAGTATTCTTTTAGGCCTTCCGTTAACCATAATGGGATAACAAATCCGAAGAACATGAAAATACACCAGAATCCCACCAGGAACATAATAATGAAAAATACGGTCCAAAGGAACTGATAAAACGGCCAAAATGCTGATAAAATCGTTATCATTTTTCTTAAAGATTTTAGGCAAAAATAGGACTTTTTATTTTTTTACACAAAAGATATACCTCCTATTTTATTATTTATTTTGATTTTAAACTAATTAATGCGCCAGGTTTGCAAAGAAATCATTCCCTTTATCATCCGTAATAATGAATGCCGGGAAGTCCTTTACTTCGATCTTCCGTACGGCTTCCATCCCCAATTCAGGGAAATCTACAACCTCAACCGAAAGGATATTGTCTTTCGCCAGGATGGCAGCCGGTCCTCCGATCGAGCCTAGGTAGAAACCGCCGTATTTTCCACAGGCATTGGTGACATCCTTGCTCCGGTTCCCTTTGGCCAGCATGATCATGCTTCCGCCGTGGCTCTGGAATTCGTCTACATACACATCCATTCTTCCGGCAGTGGTAGGCCCGAAGCTTCCCGAAGCCATTCCATCCGGCGTTTTTGCGGGTCCGGCGTAATAAATCGGGTGGTTCTTGAAATATTCCGGCATCGGTTGCCCGCTGTCGATGATCTCTTTGATTTTTGCGTGGGCAATATCCCTTGCTACGATCAGCGTCCCGTTTAATTTTAATCTTGTTTTAATCGGATATTTTGAAAGTTCGGCTAAAATTTCCGGCATCGGCTTGTTCAGATCGATTTCCACGGCCTCTTCCAGGTGTGGCGGTGTTGCCGGTAAGAATCTCTTCGGATTTTCTTCCAGCTGCTCCAGGAAAATTCCGTCTCTGGTAATTTTTCCTTTGATGTTCCGGTCTGCCGAACACGAAACGCCCATTCCCACCGGACAGGATGCGGCGTGGCGCGGAAGCCTGATCACCCTCACGTCATGCGTCAGGTATTTTCCTCCGAACTGTGCACCGATGGCACTTTCCTGGCAGATCTTCTGCACTTTCGCTTCCCATTCCAGGTCTCTGAATGCCTGGCCGGCTTCGTTTCCTTCTGTCGGAAGGTTATCGTAATATTTTGCGGATGCTTTTTTCACGGCAGCCAGGTTCGCTTCAGCGGAAGTCCCTCCGATCACCAGAGCCAGGTGGTAAGGCGGGCAGGCCGCAGTTCCCAGGTCTGAAATTTTTTCCTTGATGAATTCTTCCAGGGATTTTTCGTTCAATAAAGATTTCGTCTTCTGATAAAGAAAGGTTTTATTGGCAGAGCCTCCTCCCTTCGTTAAGAATAAGAATTCATAATAATCTCCTTTCTTCGCATAAATGTCGATCTGTGCCGGAAGGTTGGAGCCGGAGTTCTTTTCGTCGAACATGGTTAAAGGAACCACCTGGGAATACCGTAAGTTTCTTTTCTGATAGGTATTATAGATTCCTTTGCTCAGATATTCTCCGTCATCCACTCCCGTATATACATTCTCTCCTTTCTTCCCCATTACGATCGCCGTTCCGGTATCCTGGCACGAAGGCAAAGCCCCTTCTGCCGCCACCGCAGCGTTCTGCAATAGATTATAGGCCACAAACCGGTCGTTGTCCGTCGCTTCAGGATCATCGATGATTCTTCTCAGGCTTTCCAGATGGGAAGAACGCAGCATAAACGAAACGTCTGCCATGGCCTCTTCCGCCAATAATTCCAGCCCCTTCGGATCGACGGTTAAAATTTCGCGGTCTCCTAATTGTTCAACCTTTACATAGTCTGAAGTAAGTTTCTTGTACACCGTATCATCTTTCTGAATCGGGTACGGATCCTGATATCTAAATTCCATTCTCTTTTCTTTGGCTGCAAAAATAAAACATCGCGAAAAAAGCATGAGCAAAATCAGCGACTTAGAATGATATTTATAATGATTATAAATTGCGAATGTTTCAGGCAATGATTAACTTTAGGAAAACTTTTTAAACCACAACAGCCACAAAAGTTTCTTTCTTCTTGAGTTTAATGAAATAGTATCCAGAAGAACACATAAGTTTTTAAAATCTTTGATTTTAATTTTTGTGAACTTTAAAGATTTTTATTAACAATCTTAAAATTCAAACTGAATCTTTTGGGTCTTTTGTGGTTAAAATTAAATCTATCCATCACAATGAATTACAGAATAGAAAAAGACACCATGGGTGAAGTGCAGGTTCCTTCCGACAAGTTTTGGGGTGCACAAACCGAACGTTCCAGAAACAATTTTAAAATCGGACCCGAAGGCTCCATGCCGCATGAGATCATCGAAGCTTTCGCTTATCTAAAGAAAGCCGCTGCTTTTACCAATGCGGATCTGGGGGCTCTGCCGGCAGAAAAAAGGGACATGATCGCCAGAGTATGCGATGAGATCCTGGAAGGAAAACTCAATGACCAGTTTCCGCTGGTGATCTGGCAAACCGGTTCCGGAACCCAGTCGAATATGAACGTGAATGAAGTGATCTCCAACCGGTCGCATGTAAACAACGGCGGTACATTGGGAGAAAAGGCAGAAGTTCACCCGAACGACGACGTTAATAAATCCCAGTCTTCCAACGATACCTATCCTACTGCGATGCACATTGCTGCTTATAAAAAGGTGGTGGAAATAACGATTCCTGCAGTTGAAAAATTACGGGATACCCTGGCTCAGAAATCGGAAGCTTTTAAAGACATCGTCAAAATCGGAAGAACCCACCTGATGGATGCCACTCCGCTGACTCTGGGACAGGAATTTTCAGGATATGCAGCCCAACTGAACTACGGAATTAAGGCATTAAAAAACACACTGCCTCACCTTTCCGAACTGGCTTTAGGCGGAACGGCAGTAGGAACGGGTTTAAATACGCCCAAAGGTTATGATGTAAAAGTAGCGGAATATATTTCAAAATTTACGGGACTTCCTTTTGTAACGGCAGAAAATAAGTTTGAAGCACTGGCAGCTCACGACGCCATTGTAGAATCTCATGGTGCATTAAAGCAATTGGCTGTTTCCTTATTTAAAATTGCCCAGGATATCCGGCTGCTGGCCTCAGGTCCGCGTTCCGGAATCGGGGAAATCCACATTCCGGAGAACGAACCGGGATCTTCCATTATGCCGGGAAAAGTAAACCCTACGCAGAATGAAGCAATGACCATGGTCTGCGCGCAGGTATTAGGAAACGATACAACAATCTCCTTTGCCGGAACCCAGGGAAATTATGAGCTGAATGTTTTCAAGCCGGTGATGGCCTACAACTTCCTTCAGTCGGCCCAGCTGATTGCCGATGCCTGTCTTTCATTCAATGATCACTGCGCCGTAGGTATCGAGCCGAACCATGAAAGGATTAAAGAACTGGTGGACAAATCGTTGATGCTGGTTACTGCGCTGAATACGCATATCGGTTATGAAAATGCCGCCAAAATTGCAAAGACCGCTCACAAGAACGGAACCACTTTAAAAGAAGAAGCGGTAAATCTCGGTCTCTTAACCGCCGAACAGTTTGATGAGTGGGTGAAGCCTGAAGATATGGTGGGAAGCCTAAAGTAGGTTTTAACACATTAGGCACATCCGTTTTTAGGATAAAATATTGAAAATATTTAAATTACATAAGAAGAAAATCAAAGATGTTCTGATGTCCGCTGCGTTTCTAATTTAATGTGAATCCGGAGAAAAGATACTATTAACAGATAGCAAAGGACACCACATTGAATATAGTAGAAAGGAATAGCAAATGAATCCGCCCCAGCGGGGCATCATAATCATAACCCCGGGTTTCACCCGGGGTTAACAAAAGCGGACGACAGCCCAAGCCCTGAAGGGGCGAAACCTTTTTATAGAAAGGAAAGGGAATATAATACCGCAGGCCGGTCCGAACAACAACCTGTGTTTAATGATTACGCCCTTGCAGGGCTTGAGTCTTCCTATAAATTTAGCCCCCGGGCCTTGCCCGGAGCTATTGATATCGCCCTTTCAGGGCTGAATAAGTACTATCCTAACCTCTTATGACACAACAAGGCTTAATCAGCTTATGATAAAAAACGCCGGAGAAGAAATTTTCCCGGCGTTTATCATTTAAATATGAATAACAAGGTATCTTTTACCACCAGAGGGCTACTCCGAAGACCAATGCCTTATCGTTCTCAAAGTTTCCGTTCCTAAAGAAATTTCCAAAATCTTTTTTGACGAAAATGCTGAAATCGTTATAGGAAACCGTGAACTGTCCTCCATAGATGAACGGGCTTACCTGATAATCGCTCCGGTCCCGGTTGCTGATTACTTCGCCTTTAATGATGTTGTTCGTTGACATTTTTACCCCTCCGTAAATATTGGCTCCTATTCTGAATCCTTCCGAATAATCCAGATATTGAACATCCATTCCGGCATTTTTCAACCTGGAAAAATTATACTGCAATCCCAACGGAACAATGATGTATCCGGTTCTCAGCTTGCTTTTACTCAATCCTTTATCATAGTTTGCCAGATAAACGTTGGAATTGGCATCTTTTGCCACAAACATATTGTTATCGATACTCAGCGTTCTCCATGAAAAACTGACTCCCGAGATTAACCCCCAAGGGCTCGTCCTGCCAAACTGATAATTGAATTTTAACCCGAATTCGAAGTTTCCGGCGTAGCGCAGGTTATTATCCAGAGCATTATCGGGCTTATCGTTGGTGAGGTTCATGATTCCGTAAGAAATATAGGGAGAAAGGTCTTTTGTGGGCCTGAATTTTTTCAGCAGCTTCTGTTTCAGTTCTTCATTGGAGGTTATATCCGAATTCAGAAGGGAAAAGCGTACCTGTTTCTGGATGACGGCATCCATATCGAATCCCAACGCATCAATCCGCTGGTCGATTTTTTCCGAATACCGGACAGCAACCAAAGTTTTTTGCTTATCGAATTCTGCCTTATCCAGATTTTTGGCCTGAAGTTCTTTCAGTTCCGCTTCCATCAGCTTTTTCTCTTCCCGAATAATCGTATCGATCTTTTTTGCATAATCATCCACTTTTTCCTTTACAATCGGGCTTACTTCGGTATCTTCTTTTGGCTGGAGGTTTAAGACCGGCTTTTTCTGTGCATAAATCGATGCCGTTAAAAGACATACGAAACCCGCCATGATAAATTTCCTGATCATATAATTTGTTTTTTAATTTTAAAATAAGATTATTAATTTCTGTTCAGATCGATTGTGGCGACATTGCTTTTTCCTTTGGTTTTCTCGATCACGTCTTTGTGCTCCACTGAAAAAAGCAGCGTGGAAGGATCCACATACCGTTTCTTTCTCACCGGTACCTTGGCAGAATCTGTCTGGGCAATGGTTCTTCCCGGCTGGATTGGTGAAAGTTCCGATATAATCTGTGCCGAGTTCCTTCTAATAACCGGCATTTCCTCCTGTTGGGCAAAAGCTTTCGGCTCCTGTTTCTGCTCTTCAATTCCTGCTGAAATATTTTCTACAGCCGTTTTTTCCTTGTTGCTTTTAATAGCTGATTCCGGATGCTGTTCCGGAGCAACAGGTTCTCCAGGATTCCGAATCGCAGGCTTGATTACCTGAACCAGGGTTTCCGATTGCTTCTCCGGCTTATTTTCCTGATTAAAAAAGAGCACAGCTCCTAAGCTGAAAGTTAAAATAAGGCAGGCGGCTATCAGAAGCCAATTGAAGGAAGGCTTTGAAGCCTTTACCACCGCCTGGCTTTCAATTTCAGACCAGAGATCCCTTGAAGGGACAATTTCCCTCTCTTCGATCTGTTTTTTGATCTGTTGTTCTATATTGCTTTTAATAATTTTCATTTTGTAGTGCTTTTTGTTGTTGGAAATAAATTTTTCTCATCTTTTCTTTGGCTCTGAACAGCTGTGTTTTGCTTACGGCAGTCGAAATCTGGAGGGCATCGGCAATTTCCTGGTGTGAATAGTCTTCCAAAACATACAGGTTGAAGACCATCCGGTAGGCATCCGGAAGCTGGTCCAGCAGTTCCTGGGCATTGAAATTAAAAACCAGGTCTTCCTCGTACATCTCTTCGAGATAAGCGGGATTGATATCGTCCAGGTAAAAAACCGTTTTGTGGCTTTTGATAAAATTAAGGCATTCATTGACCACAATTCTTCTCGCCCATCCATCAAAGCTGCCTTCATTTCTGAAGCTTTCCATATTTTTAAAGATCTTGCAGAATGCCTTGATGACGCAGTCTTCCGCCTGGTACAGATCCGTAATATAACTCCTGCTGATGCTCAGGAACTTTTTAACATTCTGATCATAAAAAATTTTCTGTGCTGCCGGCTCCTGTCTTTTCAGGCGGCTCAGCAAATCATCTTTTTTATTTCCAAACAGAAGCTTCATAATTATTTTGTTTCTATTAGTAAGACAGTGAAAAACCGAAAAGGTTACAGCATTGAAAGAAATTTTATTTTTTAACTAAATATTTACTTCTTCAAAATAGATTATCCGCTGCAAATTAACATTTTAAAATAAATGATTAAAAACAGAAACGGCCAGAAAAAATTCCTGACCGTTGATATAATATTAATGTTATGTTATGATTAACCAAGCATCTTTTGTGCTTTTCTTACCCCTTCCACCAGGACATCAATTTCATTGAAGGTGTTATACACCGCAAAACTTGCGCGCACCGTTCCCGCAATATTAAAGAAGCTCATGATCGGCTGAGTACAGTGGTGGCCTGTACGCACTGCGATCCCGAGTTTGTCAAGGATCATCCCTACATCCGAAGCAATCCCGATACCCTCCAGATTGAATGAAACGACGCCTGTCCGGTTCGCTTTTTCGCCGTATACCTTTAATCCTTCAATTTCCAGAAGCTGTCTCTGGGCATATTCGAGTAAGGCATTTTCATGGGTTCTGATGTTTTCGTGTCCCGTTTTCAGGATAAAGTCCACGGCAGCCCCCAAGGCAATATTTCCACCGACATTCGGGGTACCCGCTTCATATTTGAAGGGAAGCCCGGCGTAGGTGGTTTCTTCGAAAGAGCAGGTAGCGATCATTTCCCCACCTCCGTGGAACGGCGGCAGCTCTTCAAGGATTTCCTGTTTCCCGTATAAAATTCCGGTTCCCATCGGCGCATACATTTTATGACCTGAAAATACGAAAAAGTCGCAGTCCATTGCCTGGACATCAATGGTGAAATGCGGTACCGACTGGGCGCCGTCGATCACGATGTAGGCATTTGTATTTTTCCGGGTTCTTGCAATAATTTCTTCCACCGGATTAATTACTCCCAAAGCATTGGAAACCTGATTCATGGAGACAATCTTCGTTTTTTCACTCAGCAACGTATCGAAAACGTCCAGCTGAAGAATCCCGTTTTCATCCATCGGGATGACTTTCAATCTGGCTCCTGTTCTTTCGCAAAGCAATTGCCATGGAACAATATTCGAGTGGTGTTCCAGATAAGAAATGATGATCTCATCGTCCTTCTTTAATTTTTGGGTTAAAATATAAGAGATCAGGTTCAACCCTTCCGTGGTTCCTTTGGTAAAGATAACTTCAAAATCGTGCTTCGCATTGATGAATTTCTGAATCTTTCTTCTGGAAAGCTCCATTTCTTCCGTGGCCAGCTGGCTTAAGGTATGGATTCCTCTGTGTACATTTGCGTTAAGCTCTTTGTAATAGGTTTCCCAAACCTTCAGCACCGAATCCGGCTTTTGGGAGGTCGCTGCATTGTCCAGGTAAACCAACGGCTTACCGTTCACCTTCCGGTCTAATATAGAAAACTGACTTCTGATTTCCTGAATGTCAAACATTTATTAAATTTTAAATTAAAACGTCCTTATTTAGAACTCTTCAAATTTACGGCTTTTTTTCCAAAGGGAAACTGACGGTTGTTAGCAATAGATTGTAAATCAATTGAAAGATTCAATGGATTCAATGGATTCAATGTATATTTTATTTTAACGCTAAGTGTCGCAAGGAATGGATAGTTTTATCGTGGATTGTGCGCAAGGGCGTTTCACTAAGCAAATGATAACCATGTTATTCAATCATAAAATTAAAATCTGAATATGATAATGATCACTAATTAATCTTTAACGATTAAATCCTTTATTGCAAAAACCGTTTTATTTATAAAAAAACCTGCCAATAAAATTGACAGGTTTTAATATTTTTAGATAAGAGATTCTTATTCTGCTGCAGTTGTTTCTTCAGCTGCCGGAGCCGCTCCTTCTTCTGCTGCAACTTCTTCTTCATCTTCATCATCCATTGCTGCTGCCCCTCCTTTCATTGCATTTCTAGACATCTTCACAGCAACTACTACTGCGTTGTCAGGGTGCATGAAAGAATATCCTTCTGTCTTGATACCTCCTACATAAAGTTTGTTACCGATTCTTAACGGCGTAACGTCCACAACGATTTCGTCTGGTAAGTTAGCAGGAATCGCTTTCACTTTCAGCTTTCTGAAAGACTGACGAAGAACACCACCAGCAACAACACCTTTGGAACGACCTGTAATTCTTACAGGAACTTCCATAATTACCGGCTTGTCTTCCGCTAACTGATAGAAATCCGCGTGAAGGATTTTGTCTGTAATCGGGTGAAACTGAATATCCTGAAGAACAGCCGGGATTGTCTGACCATCAACCTCAATAGATACCGTGTGTGCTTCAGGAGTATATACCAAACCTTTGAACGATTTCTCTGTAGCAGAGAAGTTCAATGGCTCACCACCTCCGTAAACAACACAAGGAACTAATTCAGCATCACGTAAAGCTTTTGTAGACTTTTTGCCCACGCTTTCTCTTTTTGTACCTTGAATTGTAATAGATTTCATTTATAAAAATTTAAAAAATTGTTTCAAATTAAATTCGCAAACCGCTAATTGTCAATTAAATAATAAATTTACTGCTAATTGACTGGTGCTCATGAACCATCTTCATAACGTCCGCAAATAATGGGGCGCAAGATAGCACTTTTATTTTAGATGACAAATTATTTTTCACAGGAATTGAGTCAGTTACAATCACTTCCAATAATTTTGAGTTTTCAATATTATCATAAGCCTTGCCTGAAAGTACACCATGTGTTGCCATTGCCCGTACGGATTTTGCTCCTTTTTCCATCAGGATGTCTGCAGCTTTGCAAAGCGTTCCAGCCGTATCGATCATATCATCGATAAGAATTACATTTTTTCCGACAACATCTCCGATAAGGAACATTTCTTCCACCACATTGGCTTTTTTTCTTTCCTTATAAGCGATTACCACGTCTGCACCCAGGTGGCCCGCATAGTTTTTCGCCCTTTTAGCTCCACCCATATCCGGAGAAGCGATGGTAAGGTTTTCCAGATTCATTTCTCTGATGTAGTCTACGAAAATAGTGGAAGCATATAGATGATCTACCGGAATTTCGAAGAATCCCTGAATCTGGTCTGCGTGAAGATCCATGGTCATGATTCTTGTGGCGCCCGCTGCGGTTAGAAGATTGGCAACCAATTTGGCACCGATCGGCGCTCTTGGCTTGTCTTTTCTATCCTGTCTTGCCAGTCCGAAATAAGGAAGCACTACGGTAATGCTTTTGGCAGAAGCTCTTTTTGCGGCATCAATGATTAGAAGAAGCTCCAATAAATTGTCTGCCGGCGGGAAAGTGGATGCTATCAGGAAAACCCTCCCTCCCCTTACGGATTCGTCCAGTACCGGCTCGAATTCTCCGTCGCTGAAGGTCTGAAAGTTGATTTTTCCTAGTTCCTTCCCATAATATTGGGCAATTTTTTCTGCCAAGTCCCGACTGGTCCTTGTGCAAAACAGATAACTTAACTGATCGGCCATTTTTACTTTTTAAAGATTTTGCAAATTTAAAAAAAAACCACAAGAATTACTCCTGTGGCTTCTAAGTTTTTATCTTACCTGTGATTAAGGGAATTTTACCCCCGAATAACTGTTAGGATTTACCTGTGGTAAAGTAGATTTATACTTATCATTAATTGCTTTGATAAATTCGTTGGCAATTAAAGCATATCCTCTTCCGGTAAGGTGTACCCCATCAAGAGAGAAGGTTCCACCGGTTACGAATTTCGCGGAATACCGTACGCCATCCCATGAAATGCCGGACTGTCCGTTCAGCTCCACCATTTTCTTATTGGCATCTACGAAAGCCAGTCCGTAAGCATCTGCCAGTCCTTTGATGGATGAATTATAAGCATCTACTGCTGTTTTTACCGTAGCGGCTTCAGTTTTCGTCAAGATATGCTGATTCTGTAACGGATAAGAAATTCCATATACATTCAATCCAGCCGGCACTCCTGTAGCGGTAGTTCCAATTACCGCTCTGGTGGTCAGAAGTACAAAATCTTCAGCAGTCGCCTGTCTTGCCTGACCATAAATCTGTCCGTAGGCTGTCGCTGCAGCCACACCAATAGATGGAGTAAGTGCAGTTGTTATACCTGCAGACAAATCGGTAAGTGTAGCATCTTTAATTAAAACAGGATTACTACTTGTTGATGAAAGGACATTAAGTCTTGTCCCCGCTCCCAAAGCGGTAAGAACCTGCTTTAGAGGACCATAAATATTGGTATTTAATGCCGTAATATTTGAACCCAGTAACGTTGGGGTCAACGGATTGTAAGGTACAGTAGTAAAAAACGGAATGGATGTTACGTAAGGGATATTGGCAACAACTCCTTTTGTGGCTCCTCCTGCTTTAAGCTTATCAAGGCCTGCTTTAATCGCTCCTGCCACTACATTAGGATCTGAAATATCATTTGCCCCGTAAGTGGTTACATTGGTATTTCCGGCCTGGTTCACCCCTGATCCACCGGTTGTCGCATAGCTCAATACATCGTTGTTACCGATCCAGTAGGAGAAAAATGTTGGTTTCTGTAATACTGCATCATCAACAACACTGGAAGTTGTGCTGGTGGAGAATCTTACGTAATAAGGATTTGCTGTTCCCAGTAAAATGCCTGATGCATTTCCGTATCCCGGAGCTATCAGATGGAATGATTTTGCTCCTGGAACCCCGAAGTTGTTCAGCTTTCCGGTAATTTTTGTCAATACATTCGTTGTAGGTGTTGCGGAAACATTGGTAATATCCGGAGAACCGTTGGTAAATGATTTAATATAAAGCTTCGTTCCCTGGATGGTATTTCCCAGCAATACCAATCCGCCGTTGTTATCTGCCATTAAAGGCTGTACGAAGTTTCCTCCGCCTGCAAGCTTCATCTGGGCGGCAATAATGTTCGGATAAGATTCATTTTGTCCATCCTGATAAAGCGCACCGTCTCTATATCCTGAAGTCAGGGAGTTCCCGATAGAAATATAATTGGAGAAATCGGCCTCACCTTTCGTTACCACCACATCATTTACATCGTTATCAAATTCATTTTCGCAGCTTGTTGTAAAAAACAGTGCGGAAATAGCGAGTGTAGAAATTATAATTTTTTTCATAGTCTTCAATTAAAATGGATTGTAAGATAAACCAAGACCTAAATAGAACGCCGTTGCTTTAGCCTGTCCGTAGAAGCCGAGGTTTTTGTTGTTGACATTTCTTGCCTGCGGCATAGCGTATCCTCCGGCCACATCCACACCGAACTGTTTCAGTTTGAATCCAACCCCTCCGGTTACAACATATGTATTGAAGGAAGGTGTTTCCGGGATGAAGTGGTCATCAGAATAAGGCGACTCGTCGTAGTAAGCTCCCAGACGCCCGTAGATCATATTGGTAAATGCATACTGCGTCCCCAATCTGAAAGTTTTGGAGTTTCTGAAGTTCTTAGGAGAAACAGAAACGGTAGGATCTGCCTGGTTTCCGACAGGTGCGCTGGCAAAATCCAGGGTCAGCTGGGTATATCGGGACCATCCGTGATAATTGAAATCTGCGGAGACCAACCATTTCGGAGTTACTTTATAAGTAAGACCCACCGTATATTCTTCAACCAAAGGTAAAGTTGCCGTGAAGCTGTCTTTTCCTGATCCATCCAATCCTAATAGCGGATAAATGGAAGTGGAAGGGAATTTAAAGGTAGCTGTTCCGTCTTTAGCCTTCATGTCAACCGGTGAACGGTACGCTACACTCACATCCAATTTAGGATCCGGTCTGAAATAGAACCCGAATCCGTATCCATGTCCGCTTGCTTTACTGTCCAGGTTAAGCTGTCCGCCAAACTGCGTTACCGCTCTGTCCCAGTTTACGCTTCCTCTTGCATAAATATAGCTTGCCCCAAAGGCCAGCCAGTCGTTGAATTTATAGGAAACCATCGGCTGAAAATAGAAGCTCTTGAGTTCAAGACGCTGAACCATTTCTTTTCCTTCCCAATCGCTCGGCCACTCGATGGTGCTTCCAAAAGGCGTGGAAAAGCTGAAACCCACGGATAACTTTTCGATCGGCTTGTAAGCAATTGCCGCATAAATCGGAGTACCAATCGGGTTATCCGTCTCCGTACTCTGCAAGGTATTGGTATTCTGGAAAGTCACTTTATTGCTTGCTCCGAATCCTCCGGCCACAATGCTCAGTTTTGAAGGAATGAACGACATCCCCGCAGGGTTGAAGAACGTTACACTCGCATCTTCAGCATGCGCACTGGTATGTGCCATGGCCAATTGTTTCACCCCCTGCAGAGAAACCCTGAAGCCTCCTGCGTAAGATAGAACGCCTGCCAGTAGTGCAGTTGATACTAATATTTTTTTCATAGACTATTATTATATACCCAAATATAAAATTATTTTAGTTACACCTGTTAATAAATCATAAAATTTTAAACGTTATCTTAAAAGAAAATTATGTTTAAAATAACAACTGAATTCTGATATACCTAAAACCTTTAATACTAAATACTTAATTTAAACCAAAATACAAGGTCTCCAATTCGTTTAACATTAAACATCATGTTTCCCGAATATTTGATTATTTTAGACCTCATTAAGATAAAAATCATAAATTTGCAAATTAAATATATCATTATATGAGTTGTGGATGTAAAACATCCGGCGATTCTGCACATTCTTGCGGACCCAAGAAGACCGCGAATGGCTGTGAAAATGTAAATACCTGTGGTAATAGTTATAAATTAAGTGTTTTCGACTGGCTTTCTAACATCAGCAATCCTGCACCGAACCGATGCGATTTTGTAGAAGTTAGATTTAAAAATGACAGAAAATCGTTTTATAAAAATGTAAATAATATCCCTTTACATATAGGTAGCGTAGTAACAGTAGAATCGAGTCCCGGACACGATGTAGGTGTGGTAAGTCTCACCGGAGAATTAGTAAAGATTCAGATGAAGAAGAAAAAATGTTCTGAAGAATCGGCACTAAAAATATACAGGCAGGCCAACCAGAAAGACCTGGAAGTCTGGCAGGAAGCAAGAAAAAAAGAAGACAATATCAAAATAGAAGCGCGGAAAATCGCTCACCGTCTGGGTCTTGAAATGAAGATCACCGATGTGGAGTATCAGGGAGACGCTTCTAAAGTTACATTCTACTATACGGCGGAAAGCCGTGTGGATTTCAGGCAGCTGATCAAGGAATATGCCGGAGCATTCCGTACGAAAATCGACATGAAGCAGATCGGTTTCCGGCAGGAAGCGGCAAAAGTAGGCGGTATCGGGTCTTGCGGAAGAGAGCTTTGCTGCTCGACATGGCTTACGGACTTCAGATCGGTAAATACGAATGTGGCCCGGTATCAGCAATTAAGCATCAATCCCCAAAAGCTTGCCGGACAATGCGGTAAACTGAAATGCTGTCTTAATTATGAACTGGACAGCTATCTGGATGCCCTAAGCAACTTCCCGTCTTCTTCAACGACGCTGGATACGGAAAAAGGCAGGGCCTTCTGCATCAAAATCGATGTTTTCAAAAAGAAAATGTGGTTTGCCTACGTAGAAAATTCCATTGCCTGGTATGACTTTGATATCGATCTGGTAAAAAAATTAATCTCCAAAAACAAACGCGGCGAAAAAATACTTCCCCTGGAAGAACTGAAACAGCCGGATATCCCTTTGGCAAGCATTGATCTGATCCAGGAAAACAGCGTTGACCGTTTCGAGAAGAAAAACAGGAACAACCGGAACAAAAACCAGAACCGATCAAACAATCAGAACAGCAATCAGAACAACCAGAATCAACAGGGACAGAAGAGAAACAGTAACCGGCCTGAAAGACAGGAACGCCCTGAAAGATCTGACAGAAACGAAAGGTCCGAAAGGCCTCAGAAACAGGAAAGACCACAACAGAACCCAAACCCCAAAGGCAATTCCAACAGCCAGCCCAGAGTGCAAAAGCCTCAATCGCCTAAGCCTCAGCTGGAAAAAGTAGAAGCAGCCCCGGGCTCTGAAGCAGAAAAGAAAACCAACCCGAACAAAAAGAAGTTTAAAAAGAAGTTTCCTCCAAAAAAAGACAATAATGCGTAACATCTTAGGATTATGTACTCTTATTCTTTTCGTCAGCTGCCATTCTTCTTCGGAAGGAGATGTTTATATGAACTCCGTTGACAACAAATGGAATAAGAAAAGTGAACAAAAATTTAATCTTGAAATTTCAGATCCGCAAAATCCTAAAAATATTATATTTGTTGTAAGAAACAACAACGATTATCCTTACAGCAACATCAGGTTTATCGTGAATTTTACCGACCTCCAGAGCAAGAAAAAGCAAACCGATACGTTAAATTATGTATTGGCGAAGCCTAACGGTGAATGGCTCGGCACGGGATTCGGCGATACCAAGGAAACGTTGTTTCAATACAAACTGAATTATAAATTTCCGGCAAAAGGAAAATATGAAATCGGCCTTACCCAGGCGATGAGAAACGATAGCCTTCCGGGAATTGAAGATATTGGAGTAAAAATAGAAACGGCTAAACCGTAATCATCAATGGAAGTGAACAAACAGAATACAGGGAATAAGGGGAAAACCTTCCCTCTTCCTCCTAAAAAGAAAAATACCGCCTGGAAAAGGTGGGTGAAATTTATCTGGATCGGATTTTTTGCTGTAGTTTTAGGTATTTCAGGACTTTTCTTCGCCGTTTCCCAGGGTTTTATCGGGGAAATGCCGGATGTAAAGGAGCTTGAAAACCCTGATATTTATGTCGCCTCACAGATTTATTCTTCAGACGGAGTGCTGCTGGGTAAATTCGAGAAAGAAAAAACACAGCCTATCATTTATAAAGACCTTCCGCCTTATCTGATCTATGCTTTGCAGGCAAAAGAAGATGAGCGTTTTAAAGAACACTCCGGGATTGATCTGCAATCTGTTGCAAGGGCCGTTGTTTACGGAGGAGGCCGTGGTGGTGGTTCTACCATTACCCAGCAGTTGGCAAAATTGCTTTTTACCAATGGTGCTTCTCAAAATAAAATTCAAAGAGCATTTCAGAAACTTAAAGAATGGGTTGTAGCGGTAAGTCTCGAAAAGAGATATACCAAAGAAGAGATCATCACCCTGTATTTCAACAAGTTTGATTTCCTTTACAATGCCAACGGGATTGAAATGGCATCGAAGATTTATTTTAACAAAAAAACTTCTGAACTTACTTTACCGGAAGCTGCCATGTTTGTAGCGATGCTTGAAAATCCGGTGAAAAACAATCCGATGCGAAATCCTGAACGGGCAAAAATGAGAAGGGACGTTGTACTGGATCAAATGCTGAAAACAGGATATCTGGATCAGGCTACTTTCGATAAAGCTGTTGCAACGCCTGTAAAGGTAGACTATCATCCGATTAAAAATATCAACGATGATTATTCTGCGTATTATAAATTTTATCTGAAAAAAGAAATCGACAAATATCTTGACGATTACGAAAAGGAAACCGGAAAGAAATTAAATCTTTATAAAGACGGGCTTAAAATATTCGTTACGCTGGATTCCAGAATGCAAAAATATGCAGAAGATGCGATCCGGGAACATTTAACCGACCTTCAGAAAAGATTTGATGCCGAACAGAGAGGCCGGAAAAACTGGCCGTTCTATTTCCTGAACGACAAGCAGGCGAATGATCTGATGATACAGGCCATGAAAAGAACCGGACGCTATAAGCAATTAAAGGCGGCAGGTATTTCAGAAGATTCAATTTTAATGGAATTCAAAAAGCCGATTAAAACGTCTAGATTTACCTGGGCCGGAGAAGAAGAAGTTGAAATGTCGCCGTGGGATTCGATCAGATGGCACAAGAAAGTAGCACAGGCAGGGCTGATGTCGATGGTTCCGGGAACCGGGGAAATCAAAGCCTGGGTCGGCGGTATCGACTGGCAGCACTTCCAGTACGACCACATCAAGCAGGGGAAAAGACAGGTGGGTTCCACCTTCAAGCCTTTTGTGTATGCAACGGCGATTATGAAATTAGGACTTACCCCTTGTTCTACCATATCCAACGCAAGCTTCAACAAAGGAACCTATCACGTTCCGGGAAGAGGCGGGATGCTGACTTTAAAAGACGCTTTGGCGCACTCACAAAACCCGGTAGCCCTTCGTTTGGCTGAAATGACGGGTACGCAAAGTGTGATCCAAACCGCGAGAGATCTTGGAGTAACCGAAGAAATTTCCACAAGCCTACCGATGGCTTTGGGAGCATCCGATATTACGATCTATGAAATGGTAGGTGCTTACAGTACTTTTGCCAATTACGGAAACTACAACAAACCGGAAATGATCTGGAGGATTGAAGATGCCAACAGCAGGGTAATTAAAGAAGTGAACGTAGAACCGAAAGAGGTAATGAATCCGCTGTATGCCTACACCATGATCGAACTGATGAAAGGTGTGGCACAATATGGAACTGCTTCAGGGGAATTGGGCAGAAAAGGAATTTCAAAAGATATTGAGATTGCCGGTAAAACCGGAACAACCCAAAACAATTCCGACGGTTGGTTCATGGGAATCGTGCCTAAACTGGCCACAGGAGCCTGGGTAGGATGGGAAGACCGGGCCACCCACTTCTTCGGAACGGGAGAAGGCCAGGGAGCGAAGATGGCATTGCCGATCTGGGCGATTTACATGAAGAAGGTATGGGCTGATAAGAGCCTGAAAATTTCTCCGGACGATAAGTTCGTGAAACCTTCAGAGTGGAAAGACGGATGCTCCAACCTTAACGGATTGCGATCAGGATACGGAGACGACGGCAGCCTGCAGACGATTGACGAAATCAAGAATCCGAGGCCGGCAGACCCGAGCGGACCGAAAAGTCCGGGTAAAAAGGAAGAAAACGTCAATGAAAACCTGAACACCGGAGAAGACATTGACTTTAATAATAAATAGATTCTCTTTTAGAAATATACAAGACCTTTCAATCATTTGGAAGGTCTTTTCTTTTTTAATTAATACCTTTGAAAGATGAATATTGAAAACATCACACAACCCTTTATAAAAAAATTCCCGGGAGATTTTTCGGGAAACCCCATGCAGCGGAATACACCGAAAGTCCTCTTTTCCACTATTGCTCCTGCCGGTTTCGATCATCCGAAACTCATTGCCTTTAATAAGAAACTATCGGAAGATATCGGGCTTGGAACGTTTGAAGAAAAGGATCTGCACTTTTTGGTAGGTAATCATCTTCCTGAAAATGTAAAGACTTATGCTACCGCTTATGCAGGACATCAGTTCGGAAACTGGGCCGGGCAGCTGGGCGACGGGCGTGCCATCCTTGCCGGAGAAATGACCAATGATTCGGGAGAAAGAAATGAAATCCAGTGGAAAGGCGCCGGAGCCACCCCTTATTCGAGACACGCTGATGGAAGAGCGGTCTTGCGGTCTTCGGTCAGGGAATATCTGATGAGTGAAGCCATGTTTCATCTCGGTATTCCGACCACCCGCGCATTAAGTCTGGCTTTCACCGGAGAAGAGGTGGTAAGGGATATGATGTACAATGGTAATCCCGAACTGGAAAAAGGTGCCGTGGTTATTCGGACCGCCGAAAGTTTTCTCCGTTTCGGGCATTTTGAATTGATGTCTGCCCAGCAAGAATACAAAACGTTGCAGGAACTCGCTGATTTTACTATTGAAAATTATTTTAAAGAAATCACTTCGGAAGGCGAACAGAAATACAAAGACTTTTTTGAAAAGGTATGCAGAAGAACCGCCGATCTGATGGTGGAATGGTACCGGGTAGGATTCGTCCATGGCGTGATGAATACAGATAATATGTCGGTTCTTGGCCTGACCATCGATTACGGTCCTTATTCCATGATGGATGAATACAACCTGAACTTTACGCCCAATACCACCGATCTTCCGGGACGAAGATATGCTTTCGGAAAACAGGGACAGGTTTCACAATGGAACCTTTGGCAATTGGCTAATGCGCTACATCCGCTGATTAAAGATGAAAAGTTCCTTGAAGAAATATTAAATGACTACGGAAGCTATTTCTGGGAAACCCATGATAGAATGCTTTGCCGTAAGTTTGGTCTCGATCAACTGCTGACGAGCGATGAAAAGTTTTTTACGTCATGGCAAGGACTGATGCAGGATCTACAGTTCGATTATACTCTATTTTTCAGCCGGTTAGAAAACTATAATCAAACAGCAGATCTTAAAAAGCAGTTTGAAGATGTTTCCTATACTTTCCTGAATGATGAAAATATGGCAAAACTTCAGGACTTTATGAAAAGCTATCAGCACAGGCTGGAAAAGAACCTTATTTCCAGAGAGAAATCTCTGGAACTGATGCGCAGGACCAATCCGAAATTTATCCTAAGGAATTACCTTCTGTACCAGTGTATTGAAGAAATTAATGAAGGAAAAACAGAAATGCTGGAGAAATTAACCCAGGCCCTGGAAAATCCATATCAGGAACTTTATCCTGAATTTGCCGTGAAAAGGCCTTCTGGATATGATGATATTTCGGGATGTTCAACGCTTTCTTGTAGTTCTTAGTTAAAATTATACCACAATTAAATATTTTCAGTTAATATTTTACAATGAGTATGTCTTTTTTTGCTAGATTTACCTTATAAAATAAATTATATGAAAAAACATTTACTTTTAGCATCCCTTTTTTTAGGGATTGTGGGCAACGCGCAGACTCTATTGTCTGAAACATTTGAAGGCAGCACCTTTCCTCCGACAGGATGGACAAGATCAAATACAGATGCTTCAAGAGCCTGGGATTTTACGAATGTAAATTTTATAAGCGGTTCTACATTGGAAACGACTTTTAAAATATCAGGAACAAAATCTGCATGTATTGACTGGATTTCTTCGGCAAACACGGCAAATTTAACAAGCCCAACATTCAGTTTAGCTTCTGCCACCAACCCTACTTTAAGTTTTAAAGTAAAAGTAGGATGGTCTTATATGATTAATCAGAATGCCGGTAATTTAGTTGCCCAGGTTTCTACTAATGGAAGTACCTGGACAAACATCTGGACTGAAGATACCGAACCCGGATTTATCAATGACGGTGATGGTGATCCTGATACCGATTTATACAACACCGTTCTTGTACAGAAAAGTTTGGCAGCTTATACCGGGCAATCCAATGTTCAGATCAGATTCCGGTATACAGGAAGCGATGCGGATGCTGTTTCAATAGATGATGTACAAGTCCTGGCTTCGGTCTTGGCAACAGAAGAGGTGGCTGTAAAACCGAAGGCGAACATCTATCCTAACCCAACGAAAGGAGGAATTTCAATTCAGGCAGACCGAAAAATAAAATCAACTACAGTCTTTGATGTTTCAGGAAAACAACTCATGAAAACAGATACGGAAAAACTGGATATCAGCCATTTACCGGCAGGTACTTATCTTGTAGCTATTGATTTTACTGATGGAACATCTGTAGCGAAGAAAGTATTGAAAGATTAATGTACACAGCAATATCTAAGGATCGATAGAGGCCTCAAAGAATATTGTACAAAGAATAGAATAATTAAGAGGCTGTCCAAAAAGGGCAGTCTTTTTTCTTAAAACTTTTTCAGATTTATTTCTATACTAATTTTACAGCATAGCGCGTGAAATGATCACTTAATTTGCTGCGTAGGAGCAACATCTGTGTAGACCGACATCAGCATCTTGTAATACCGGAACTCCGAAGGAGTTCTACCTTATCATAGTACACCGACGGCTTGCTTGCCATATTCTATTATTTTTTCTACCAGATATTGCCCCTCTCGAGCATAAAAAATTACTTGTTTATTTTGTTACAAAAAAAGACTGCCTAAACTTTTAGGACAACTTCTTTTTGTTTAAACCCGATGATCATGAATCGCCGGTTTCCGGTTTTATCTGGTAAACATTTCTTAAATCATTGTTTGTAACTCTCTTAAACATAATTATTTTGAAGCATTGAAAAGCTCTTGATGCTTTCTACTTCGTAATGAGAGGCAATGCTTTGACAAAAGTTATTTAAAAAGAGTTCAATCATCTCAAAGTCTTTAATCTTTATTAATCAGCAAAAGCAGTAGAATGTCGATTAACACTTTATAATTAAATTTTAGCATCAGTTTAATGAGTTTAAAAATTAAGTAAACCACATTAGCAGATTCTCTTTTCTCTTGGACTTTTATTAATCTTTTACTAACCATATAAAATTATTATTGAAAGCACCAACAAAATAAAAGTAATTATTATATTTGCCGCACCAACTCATCAATCTATTAGATGATCAATACTTCGATTATACGCTATACTGAATAGAATTCATTAACGTATTTTCCTCTTCAAAATAAACTTACCTTATAAAATTTAAACATGAAAAAACAAGCATTTGTTGCAGTTGGTCTTTTACTTTCAACTTTTCTTTATTCTCAAGTTGGGATCAACACTCAAACTCCGAGAGCAACTATGGAAGTAGCTGCAAGAAATAACAACGGAACTACGCCTGAAGGCCTTATTCCACCAAGACTTACCGGAAACCAGATCCAATCTGCCGACCTTCAATATGGAACCGAACAGACCGGCGCCGTTATCTATGCAACTGCCGCTGTAACCGCAACCAGTCCTAAGACAATAAATATCAACGCTCCAGGATATTATTATTTTGACGGAAGCGTATGGCAAAAACTAGGAAGAACTTATACTGCAGACAACGGAGTTTCTTTAACAGGAAGCGATGTGCGCCTGGGAGGTCCGCTTTTGCAAGCTACAACCATTACCAACAATGGAAATGCCTTGAATATTACAGGTTCAGCCTCCACTACAACCTTTGATGCTGCCGGAAATATCGGAATCGGAATTTCTTCTCCATCGCAATCTCTTGATGTGAACGGCACGGCCCGTCTTCGCACAATCCCTTCTTCCGGCGGTACTGTGATGCTGACTGCTGATAATAACGGTGTCATCCACAAGCAGGCCCTTCCTGCAGCTTCTGCACCTGTAATACAGGCTAACTTTTCCGCGACTGGCGTAAATCTTAATTCCGGGAACTGGACAAGTTACAATTATACCGGCACCTCCATTACAATTCCGGCCAACAGCAAATATATTGTGAATACCACTCAGCTTATTACCAATTTTGCTCTGATGCCAACCAACCAGTCCATTTGGGTACGAAGCAGCTTTTCAGACAGCTCCACTTCCTTTGTTTTCAGTCCTGACATTGTGGGCTCAAACTTAATGAGTGGCAGCTGGGGCCCCTCTACCAAATTCGGCCTTCTTTCCGGAGCGATTATTTTAAACAATACTTCCTCCAGTGCCAAAACCTACTATTATTGGGTAGGCAGTGTAGATGTGAATGGTTATAGCGGCACCATTGATCAGTTTGGAGGATCATCATGGGCAGAAAACCAATTGTATGCAATTCCTGTTAATTAATGCTTAATTAATGATTGTGATTAAAAGTATTTCTCATTAATTATGCTTAATCTTCCTGATATTATAAAAACCCATCAAAAATGATGGGTTTTATCTTTATTTTTGCAAAAACTTCCGCACGTGTCAAAGTTCAAAATAAAATTCGTCCATTTTTTTAAACTGATTTTTCCGTCGACCGGGATTGAACTGATTGTTTTCCTGTTTTTTCTGGTGGTGTACGGATATTTGGGATCCTATATTGCGATTCACCATAAAATTATTTTTGATGCCCGGATTCCATGGGATGCGTATTTTAGCTTTGATAACAAATCAATCGTAATGACGGGCGGCAGTTTTGAGAGGCATCCCCTGTCCTATTATTTTTTTAATTGGATCCGCGAACTGGCCCTGCTGTTCTCGGATGGGAAAATGGATGGCAATTTTCGTTTTGTTTTGGCCTGGCTCAGCAACCTTGCTGTCAGCCTGAGCGTGCTACAGGTTTTTAAATATCTGAAAAACATTATCGGTCTGCCATTGACTTTCAGTATTCCACTTATTCTGTTTTTCGGAGGGTTTTCAACGACGATCTTACTGTCCTTCACTCCCGAAAACTTTACCTATACCCTTTTCCTGCTCACTTTATTCCATCATTACGCCGCAATAAAGCTGAAAAAAGAAGAAAAAATTCCGGCATTGGCTTTGGCATTTTCCGGAATTACCATTGGTGGATTAACCGTAACCAATATTGTAAAGGTCTTTATTCCCGTTGCCTTTGAAAAGGACCTTTTTAAAAGCTGGAACAAATTCGGGAATGCTGCTTTCAGGGTTGTTTTTACCTGCGTATGCTTTATCTTACTGTATTTAAACAGAATCGATTTTAAATACCAGAATATATTCAGCAAAACCAGTGAGCAGTACGAAAAGTTTTCAAATGTAAATGCAACACCAGCCTGGGATATGATTCTTTCGTATTTTTTTGGAGGAAATGTTCTGTTTTCAAATTTCATCATTCGCGAGAAACACAATATGAATGGCTACCACTACAAAGGCATCATGATGGATGTTTATACTTCATGGATTCCTTATATTTCCATAGCTGTATTACTGTCTCTGATTTTATGGAGTTATCTGAAAAATTTCAGGAATAAGCCGGTTCAGGTTCTGATGATTTCTTTCGTGGCAGACATCATCATCCACTGCGTTATGAGATTCGGACTTCACACCTCTTTTATTTACGGCGGGCACTTTGTTTTTGTGTATCCGCTGCTTTTGGGCTGGCTGTTCTACACCTACCGGCAGTCCCCGAAAACCCTGTCTTTTCTAACGGCTGCATTCTGTATTTTATTCGTTTATCTTATGGCCAATAATTACCTTAGAATGACTGAATTTTTCTGGTTTCTGAATACCTACTATTAAAATATTCAGCTTAAAAATTTAACTGAAATTCAAACAAAAAAGCTGAGATAATTCCCAGCTCTTTTTATTTATTTTACATTAAATTATTTTGCTTCGGCACAGAAAATTCTGTATTGAACAGCCACTGCCGATTTAAAATATTCTCTCACTTTGGAAAGGTCGGAAGCAGCGCTTTGCTTCGTGAAATAACTTCCTGCAAGGATTTTGTAGTTCGGTCTTAAAGAAGCATCGGTTTCTACCTTCAGATTTGGAAAACGCTTTCTGAAATATGCTTTTACTTCGTTCGCTTCTTCATTGCTTTTCACAATGGTGATCTGGATTTTATACCCTAAAATCCTGGGATTTTTTCTGCAGATTTCCGCATTGGTGAGTTCCCGGCTCGGAACATAAATTTTGGACGGTTTCGGAGACACATAATCATCATCGCTGTCTCTTGAAGCAATTGATGCAGAAGTCTTTGCACATTTATCCTCTATACTTTCCAGCGCTGCATTTACTTTGGAATCCATCGTCATCGTAAGTTCCGTACCGGCCAAAGTATCCTTTTTTACAACCTGTTGTGCATCAATACTGTAAAATGAACACAAAAAAAGGATCGAAAATATTTTAATCAAATTTTTCATTTAAAGTTGTTTGCGCAAATTTAGGCAAATTAAAAAATTATACCAAATAGAGTTATTTAGAATAATTACAAATTAAACGGAAATGACATTTTCCCCTTTCTATATACCGTTAAATTGATGTTAAAAATATTATTTTTGCGGGATTGATTGAATGTTCAATATTTACTAACATAAGATAATTTAAATGATTAGTTGGAGAAAGCATTATAGACAAACGTTGATCGCAATAGGCTTATTGTTATCAACCAGTGCTTCAATTTACGGGCAGGACGGCGATCCTAAGAATGGTGAAAAGCTTTTCAAAGCAAATTGTACTGCATGTCACGCACTAGACAAACAAGTTGTAGGACCACCCCTAAAGGGCGTTGTAGAACGGGTGAAGACAGAAGGTGGCGTAGACAAGGACTGGCTTCACAAGTGGATCAAGAACAACAAGGAGCTTAGGGCTTCCGGAGACAAGTACGCCAATGAAATTTTCGAAAAGTACAACAAGACGGAGATGCAGGTCTTTCCAAATCTTACCGATAAGGATATCGACGACATCTTAGCTTACACCACTAATCCACCGGCACCGGAGCCGGCAAAAACGGATGCTGCGAAAGACACAACAGCTGCCGGTACGGCAAATGCAGCACCGCAAAGCTCCACAACAACCAACGTGGTTATCATTTCCCTTTTAGCGATTGCAGGTCTATTGGTTTGGATCTTAGTTAAACTGAGACAATTGGTAAAACTAGGCCAGTCTGAGGATCTTGCAGGACTTAACGAAACCAGAGTAAAATCTTTCAGCGAAATCTACGAGAAATACCACTATATCGGTAAAGGTTTAATCGCTATCCTAGCTATCCTGGCAGCGTACGGCGTATGGAACTGGCTGATGTGGATCGGGGTTTACAAAGGCTATAAGCCGGAGCAGCCGATCTATTTCTCCCACAAAATCCACGCCGGTGAACAGAAAATCGACTGTCAGCTTTGTCACTCCAGCGCCAAGTACGGAAAAGTATCTGAAATCCCATCCATGAACGTTTGTATGAACTGTCACCGGACGATTTCCGAATACAACGCAGAGCACTATATGGAGCCAGGAAAAGATAAAGCATTCTACGACGGAGAAATCCAGAAAATCTATGCAGCTACAGGCTGGGATCCTGCAAAACAACAGTACACCGGGAAAACACAGCCGGTTGAATGGACAAGAATCCATAACATGCCGGACTTCGTATACTTCAACCACGCACAACACGTTGTAGCAGGAGAACAAGCAATCATCAATTCTTTCAACAAGAAGAATCCTGACAACAAAATCGATGTGGTATGTAAAGCCTGCCATGGAAAAATCGATACCATGAACGTTGTACAGATGGCGAACGACTTTACAATGGGATGGTGTATCGAATGCCACAGAACAACAGAAGTTGACATGAACAACGGTTATAATAAAGAATACTTCAAGAATCTACACGACAAGCTGAAAAAGCAGTACCCTAAAGACGGTGGTAAGATTACGGTAGATGCAATTGGAGGTATTGAGTGTGGTAAATGTCATTATTAATAACTAAAAATTAGAAGTATCAAATGGCTTCAAACAAAATACAATTTAGAAGTATTCACGAACTTAAAAATCCGGCTTTAAACAATAAGCTGGCTCAAAAAGAGTTCCAGGAAGAAATTCCTGTAGAAGATTTCCTTGAAGACGCGGAAAATAACGGTTCCGGTACTTCAAGAAGAGATTTCTTAAAACTATTAGGGTTCTCTACAGCAGCCGTAACCCTGGCTGCCTGTGAAGCTCCGGTAATCAAAACGATTCCTTATGTGGTAAAACCGCATGACATCATTCCGGGGATTCCAAACTATTACGCTTCAACTTATTTCGACGGATTCGATTTTGCAAGCGTGCTGGTAAAGACAAGAGAAGGGAGACCTATCAAAATAGAGCCGAATCCTGCTGCCGGCGATTTGGGAAAAACCAATGCAAGAGCTCAGGCCAGCGTACTTTCTCTTTACGATAACGATAAAGTAAAGCAGCCTAAATTTGAAGGAAAAGACGAAACTTTCGATAAAGTAGACAGCTACGTTATCAAAGGACTGGAAGAAGCTAATGCAGCCGGAAAAAGAATCGTATTGTTATCACATTCTTTTGCTTCCCCTACCTTCAAAAAACTATTCGCTGAATTTAAAGCCAAATATCCTACGGCTGAATTAGTAACCTATGATGCGTATCCTTATGCTGCCGGATTAGATGCAGCTCAGGAAGTTTTCGGAACAAGAGCATTGCCTGTTTACGACCTTAAGGGAACGGAACTGGTAGTTGCTTTCCAGGCAGATTTCTTAGGAGACTACAACGGAGGAGGTCTGGAATCTTCTTACGCTGCAGCAAGAAAGCCGGGAGCAAACATGTTGAGACACATTCAGGTGGAATCCAATATGTCTTTAACCGGAGCTAACTCCGACGAAAGAATCAGATTAAAGCCCAGCCAGGTAAACAAAACCCTGGTAGAAGTATACAATGCCATCGTAGGTGGCGGATCTTCCGACAAAACGGCTAATGAAATCGCAAAAGAACTTCAGACGAAAGGAAGCAAAGCCGTTGTTTTTGCTGACGGTTCCAAAGGAGCTCAGGTTTTAGCCCATTTGATCAACCAGAAATTAGGATCGGTAGCGTTCACCGGAAAGGCGAACTTTCTGAAAGATTTCGATAAGGCAAGATTCCAGGAATTCTTAGGATGGGTAAATGCAGGTCAGGTTGGCGTATTGATCGCAAATAATGTAGACCCGATTTATTCTTACTACAAAGGGGAAGATTTCAAAAAATCTTTGGCTAAAGTTCCTTACGTAATCGCAGTTGCCGATAAGAAAAATGAAATGTACAAAGCAGCGAAAGCGGTAATCCCTGTAGCCAACTGGCTTGAATCATGGGGAGATATCGAGCCTCAGAGCGGTGTATATTCATTAATGCAGCCTACCATCCAGAAAATCTATAAATCAAGACAGATCGAAGAATCTCTATTGGTTTGGAAAAATGGTAAAAACAATGCTGCCAACAACTATTATGATTATTTAAAGGCAAGTGCAACCTCTATTTTGGGTGCTACTTCTTTTAATAAAGCATTATATAACGGGATCAATACCTCGAATAATACAACCATGTTGTCTTATGCAGGAGGAAACGGAGCACAGGCTGTTGCCGAAGTAAGCGGGTTCAAACCTTCCGATCTGGAACTGGTATTGTACACGAAAACGGCAATGGGAGACGGTACACAGGCCAACAACCCTTGGCTGCAGGAATTACCGGATCCGATCACGAGAATGTCTTGGGATAACTACCTGACGATGTCTCCGAAAGATGCCGAAAGATTAGGGATCGACAATGATCTTAACGCAAGAATGCAGCTTGACGGTTCTATCGTTAACCTTACGGTAAACGGAGTTACCATCAAAGACGTTCCTGTATTCGTTCAGCCGGGACAGGCTGAAGGATCGGTAGGTCTTGCGTTGGGTTACGGTAAGAAAAACTCAGGAGCAACAGCGGATACAGGGGTAAATGCTTATCCTTTATTCGATGGTTCCAACCTGGCGGTTTCCAACGTTAAAATTGAAAAAACGGGTGAAGACCACGAGTTTGCAGGGATCCAGCTTCAGAATACCCTGATGGGACGTTACGAAATTGCTAAAGAAGTTCCTTTGGCTGATTTCCTAAACGTAGCATTCGACGATGAGCACAAAGGATGGAACAGACCTTTAGAGTATCACACCATCAGCGGAGCACTTCCGGCAAGAAAAATCGACCTTTGGGATGCCTTTGATGATACCGACGGTCCTCACTTCAACATGTCGATCGACCTGAACTCATGTACCGGTTGCGGATCCTGTATCATTGCCTGCCAGGCAGAGAACAACGTTCCTGTAGTAGGTAAAGAAGAGATCAGAATGTCCAGAGATATGTACTGGTTAAGAATCGACCGTTACTATTCTGCAAGACAGAAAGTAGAAGTATATGAAGGATTAAAAGAAGGAATGGCCGTTCCGGAATTGTACGGAACAGCATTCAACAAAGAAGGCGGTGCATTGAACCACCCTGCGGATAATCCTGATGTGATCTTTCAGCCGGTAATGTGTCAGCACTGTAACCACGCACCTTGTGAAACGGTTTGTCCGGTAGCGGCAACTTCACACGGTAAGCAGGGACAAAACCACATGGCTTATAACAGATGTATCGGTACAAGATATTGTGCAAACAACTGTCCTTATAAAGTAAGACGTTTCAACTGGTTTACTTATAACCTGAATGACAAGTTCGATTTCAATATGAATAACGATCTTGGAAGAATGGTACTGAATCCGGATGTTGTGGTAAGAACAAGAGGGGTAATGGAGAAATGTTCACTGTGTATCCAGATGACTCAGACTACTATTCTTGAAGCTAAAAAAGAAGGTAGAATCGTAAAAGACGGAGAGTTCCAGACGGCATGTTCTAAAGCTTGTACTACAGGATCTATCCAGTTCGGAGATATGAATGACAAAGAATCTGAAATCAGAAAATTATATGCTGATAACAGAAGATACTATTTACTTGAAGAGATCGGAACCAAGCCAAACGTGTTCTATCACACCAAAGTAAGAAACAGAGTAGAAAAATAAAGTTTAAATAATAAATAGGTAAAAAATGTCAGGACATTACGAAGCTCCGATAAGGGAACCTCTAATTATTGGTCACAAAACTTATCACGATATTACGGAAGATATCGCACGACCTATCGAAGAAAGAGCAGGCAAACTATGGTGGATTTCACTATATGCAGCCCTGGTTCTATTCATCTATGGATTCGGGTGTATCGCGTATACCATCGGAACAGGTATTGGAGCATGGGGACTTAACAGAACTATTAACTGGGGTTGGGATATCACTAACTTTGTATGGTGGGTAGGTATCGGTCACGCCGGAACACTAATCTCAGCGGTATTATTATTATTTAGACAACGTTGGAGAATGTCTGTAAACCGATCTGCGGAAGCGATGACGATCTTTGCGGTAGTACAGGCAGCCATCTTCCCGGTAATTCACATGGGTAGAGTTTGGGTAGGATATTGGGTATTCCCTTTACCGAACCAGTTCGGTTCTCTTTGGGGGAACTTCAACTCTCCTCTGCTTTGGGACGTATTTGCGATCTCTACGTATTTCTCAGTATCTACAGTATTCTGGTTCATGGGATTGATTCCTGACTTTGCAATGATCAGAGACAGAGCGAAAACACCTTGGACTAAAAAGATCTATACATTCCTTGCCTTCGGTTGGGGAGGTAAAGCAAAACACTGGCAGAGATTCGAAGAGCTTTCTTTGGTTCTTGCAGGTTTGGCTACACCGCTTGTATTCTCGGTACACACCACGGTATCTTTTGACTTCGCCACGTCGGTAATTAAAGGATGGCACTCTACGATCTATCCTCCTTACTTCGTTGCCGGTGCGATCTTCTCAGGATTCGCAATGGTACAGACGCTGTTGTTGATCGCAAGAAAAGTATGTCACCTTGAAGATTACATCACGATGTACCATATCGAAATTATGAACATCGTCATCATCTTAACCGGTGGTATGGTAACGGTAGCGTATGCTACGGAATATTTCATTGGATGGTATTCAGGATCAAGATTCGAAGACTTTACGTATCTTTCTCCGGGTGCTGCCGTAGGACCTTACTGGTGGGCATTCTGGGCGCTGATTACTTGTAACCTGATTATCCCGGCATTCTTCTGGTTCAAGAAAGTGAGAACCAACATTATCGCAACTTTCATTATTGCACTGATCATCAACATCGGGATGTGGTTTGAACGTTTCGACATTATCGTTATCAACCTTTCAAGAGACTACTTACCTGGATCTTGGACGATGTTTAAGCCGACGATCATTGATGTGGGTGTATACTTAGGAACAATCGGGTTCTTCTCCGTATTATTCTTATTATACGCAAGAACATTCCCTGTAATCGCACAGGCCGAATTAAAATCGATTTTGAAAATCTCAGGTGAAACTTATAAAGCAAAAGAAGGAGATGAGCACCACTAAAATTGTATACGGACTTTATGCCGACGACGACGATTTGATGAACGGCGTTAAGGCATTCAACGATAAAGGAATCGCAATCAACGAAGTATATACTCCGTTTCCGGTTCACGGGCTAGACAAAGCTTTAGGTTTAAAGAAAACAAGAATTTCTGATGCCGCCTTTCTTTACGCTCTTTACGGGGTAACGATCGGAGCTACTTTAACCTGGTATGTGATGAATCACGACTGGCCTCAGAATATCGGCGGTAAACCGGCATTCGACTGGGGACACAACATGCCGGCATTCGTAGTGCCTATGTTCGAGCTTATGGTATTCTGTGCCGCTCACATGATGTCATTAACGTTTCTGGTAAGAAATAAAATGTATCCCGGAGCACCGGCACAAAACCCGGACCCGAGAACAACGGATGATAAATTCATGATGGAATTTGTAACTGAAGATGTAGAATCTGTAAAGCAGTTGCTTATTGAAACGGGAGTTGAAGAAATAACGGTTAAAGATGCTTAAAATGAAAAAGAATGTATTAAGAATTACAGCAGTTTTAGGTTTAACAGCCGTTTTACTTAACTCTTGCGGACCGAAAGACAATACACCGCTGGTTTATTTCCCGGATATGTATTTCCCGGTAGCTTATGATCCATTGATGAAAGCTCAGGATGCCTATTCGGATCATGAAAATGAAATCCCTGCTTTCGTAAGAAACAACGGAGCTACAGGGCTTACCCCGGTAGAAGGATCTGTTGCACAGAATAAAGACGGTATTTTTGAAGAAGCTTTGCTTCCTAAAAACCCGGATCAATATAACGCAGGTTACGATGCCTCCAAAACAGTAACGACTTCTCCTTTGAATCCTGCCAATGCAGCAAAGGATCTTGAAAGAGGAAAAAACCTTTTCGAGAAAACCTGTGGCGCTTGTCATGGTGTAGGTGGAGACGGACAGGGGCCGATCGTACAATCCGGAGCATTCTCCGGTGTGCCGAACTATGCTGACAGGGAAATTACTGTAGGATCTGTTCATTATGTAATAACAAACGGTAGAAACGCGATGGGATCGTATGCCGGCCAGCTGAATGCGGGAGACCGATGGAGAGTAGCCATGTATGTGATCAATGCCTTCAAAAAAGGCGCTGCCGCACCTGCTGCTGCAACCGCTACGGCTACAGCCACGACAGCACCTGCAACTGCAGCCCCGGCTACAGCTGAGGCGAAACCAGAAACGACTACCGAAACTAAAAAATAAGAAAAGAAATGTATAGTTTTTCACCAAAATTAAAATCAACTTCTATAATCCTTCTTGTTGTAGGTTTAGTTCTGTTTGGTATCGGTTTCTTTTTAAATAAAGGAATTTCTACAGAAAGAATAGAACACATGATGGAAGCGCTTCATGCTTCAGGTCATGACGCTCCTACGCACTCAAGTGAAATGGTAGGACCTCAGGATCATGCGGCTCACCTTGAGCATGCTGAGCTTCAGGTACACAACCAGCCTTTAGCGGCCATACATTTTGTAGCTGTATTTTTCTTCGGCGTAAGCTGCTGCGTATTATTCTTCTATTCTATCCAGCACGCTGCCCATGCAGGATGGCCGATCATTATTACCCGAGTAATGGAAGCAATTGCTTCTTATATTCCTTATGGTGGTGCGATCCTGATTATCCTGATGCTATTGAACATTACCCACCAGGGGCACCTTTTCCACTGGATGGATCCGGAACTTACCGATCCTGAGTCACCTCATTTTGACGTGATCCTTTTTGAAAAGAGAATCTTCTTAAATATTCCTTTCTATGCCGTAAGAACATTCATCTATGTATTGGGTGCTTCATTCTTCGCATGGAAACTGAAGGCTCAGTCTAAAAAAGTTGACGAAACAAAATCAAGAACCGAATATCAGATGCTTTACAGATGGGCAGTAGGATATATCGCGTTCTTCGGATTTGCTTCTGCGGCTTGGGCTTGGGACTGGTTGATGTCTATCGACCCTCACTGGTATTCTACCATGTATATCTGGTATTCTATGGTTAGCTGCCTGTCAAGTGGTATTGCAGTAATCATTCTTTTAAGTGTTTATTTAAAGAAAAACGGATATCTTCCACAGTTCAACGATAATCATTTACATGATCTGGGGGTATTCTTATTTGCTACAAGTATGCTTTGGACGTACACCTGGTTTGCCCAGTTCATGCTTTACTGGTATGCGAACATTCCGGAAGAGGTAAACTACTTCTTCGGAAGATTCCAGCACTACTCTCCTACTTTCTTACCGATGCTTATTGTAAACTTCTTATTACCGTTATTGGTATTGGTGAGCAGCAGCATCAAGAGAAACTACAAAGTGGTTACCATCATGGCGATCGTAGTGATCTGCGGTCACATCCTGGATTACTTCAACATGGTAATGCCTGGAACGGTAGGGCCATACTGGAAAACCCCTGAAGTATTTATCCTGATTTTAGGAGCGATTCTTTTCGTAGTTGGATTATTTATGTTTACCGTGCTTTCCGCATTATCTAAACTTAAACTTATCCCTACAGGAAACCCTTATCTACACGAATCTGAAATTTATGAGTATCCTTTCTAAGGAAAACTGATAATGAGATATAATTAAAAGACTGATCACAACGATCAGTCTTTTTTTGTGCAGACATAGAAAAATTTTAAAGTATCGTGCAACCTTTTTCAATTTTCAACTGTCTTAGTATTAAGAACTGATTTTAATTCAAATATTAATATTAAACCCAACACCATGAAGAAGATTTTCTTTTTATTTTTTTACGTCTTATTATTCCAGGTTGCCCCTGCGCAAACCATTACCTTTATTTCTGAAAAAACCAATAAGCCTTTGCCCAAAGTTTCGGTTTTTGCGAAAGACGGGAGCATTGTTGCATTCTCGGATATTGACGGTAAAATCAACAAGCAATCCTTAAAGCCGGAGCAGGAGAAATTTCAGCTGGTATATGATAATATCTCAGTCGCCACATTAGCCTATTCGGATTTTAATCAGGAGGTGATTAAAATTAATGATCGGATTAAAGACATCGAGACCATTGTTATTAAAAAGGAGAAACCGGCAAAATATCTCTTTGTAAAAGGAAACTTCAATACCTATGTTACCCTGAACAACAAATTGAATTCCTATGCAGACGGAATTGTAACTTATATTTTTGATAACAAGACCAAAAAACTGAAAAGCATGCAGGTCGAACAGTATCGGATCTTCAGGCTGGAAAATGCAGAAATGGACCGTAAAAAACTTTCTTCCTGGGATTACGGAATGTTTTTAAAAGTTCCGAGACTAAAAAACATCGAAAATGTTGATGGGTACAGAACCATGAAAGACATTATTTTCAAAGAACTGAAAAACGAAAAGAAAGACCAGATCGAGCTTACGGAAATCACCAATGATGAAGAGATGGGATTTTTGGGATATCGTATTTCTGATGCTAAAAATATTCTCAATATTTCATATGTTCCAAATTCACGAAAGGAACTCAGAGACCTCTTGGAATATAACCTTATCAGATTTATCAAATTAAAACATAAAAGTGAGCCTCAATATAATGACATTGCCATTTACAACAATTTTTATCCTATAGACATAGACTTCGGTAATGAGAAAATGGAGAAAATGCAGTTTGACATCAACAGCAGCCAATATACTTCGAAATATTGGGAAGACCCTGCTTTCCCGAATATGCAGCCTGTTTTCAGCAGCTTTTTCAAAGAAGATTTAAAAGAAAAGCCCAATGCAAAATAACGCATCTGCCTCTCAGCATTTAAGTCCTAAAATACCTTCTGCAAACGTTTTCCTATCATTTTAAAATTATAGAATTTTTTCATAGAATACATGGCAAAATAACCGAAAAAGACTGATGATGTTCATCAGTCTTTTTTATTAACAATAAAATATTTATTTTTTGAAACCTTTTCGCTTTTAGAGTTGTCCTTATAAATATACATTCAATCATAAATAATATCCTATGAAAAAAAGTACGCTGCTATTCTTAATGATCACGCTGTACAGCCTGATCAATGCGCAGAACAACAATTCAACATCTGAAAAAACGGATAAGCCCCGGACGGAGGATTCTGCAAAGTACCTGTATGTAAAGGGCAACTTCAATACTTATGCAGCCCTTAACAATACCATCAACGGATATGCTGACGGAATTGTAACCTATATTTTTGACCGTAAAACCAAGAAACTGAAAAGTACCTGCATCGAGCAGTACCGGATTTTTAGAATGCCTAGAGCAGAATGGGATCAACAGAAGTTTTCTTCGTGGGATTACAGCATATATATGCATCTCCCGCAGATGAAACGAATTGAAGGTACCGATCCATATAAAAAAAACAAAGACATGGTTTTCCATAAGACGGAAGGCAGCCAAAGAGATGAAATCGAAATAAAAGAAGAACGCCTTCAGGAAAAGGAATTGGCCTTACTCGGATTCCACTTTTCTGATGTAAAATACACTACCCGTATCGCCTACACCCGGAATTCCCGAAAACAACCGGAAGATCTTCTACAATACAGCGAAAGTTCGACCATGAAGCTGAAATACAAAAGAGAACCGACGTACAACGTTGTTAACATTTATACTAATTTCTATCCTACCGCATTCGATTTCGGCAATACTAAAAACAATCATAACATAAAATTTGATCTCGGCACAAGTTATTATACCTCAAACTATTGGGAAAACCCTTCTTTTCCGGATATGCAGAATGCTCTTGATTCCTTCTTAAAAGAAGACCTGCAAGAAAAACAAAATATCAATGCACTCTACACAAAAAATTAACTATAACCTTCTAAAAACTTCTCCTATGAAAAAAGTATTACAAGTCATTCTGATTACGACAGTGGCTTTATTGAATGCACAGAATTCGGTAAACCGGTTTTTCTATGAGCTGACCTACAAACCCAACAAGGATTCTGCAAAACTTGAAAGAGAAATGATGGTACTTGACATTGATGAGGATAAATCCCTTTATCAATCTTACGAAAACATTCAGATCGATTCAATAGCAAATGTTGTAATAAAAGAAGCTTCAAATACGGGCTTCCCGGATTTCAAGAGAATGGGCAATAGACGTGCCCAGTTTACGCATCAGATTGCAAAAAGCTACCCGATCCGTGAGGTTCTGTATAAAGATCGCATTGCCATAGATTATTATTCCTACCGCGAAAACCCAAACCTGATCTGGAAAATCTCAGATGAAAAACAGAAAATCGGAACCTATAATGCCCAGAAAGCAACTGTCAATTTTGGGGGAAGAAAGTGGATCGCCTGGTTTACCACCGACATTCCTTTCCCGGACGGGCCATATAAATTTTACGGGCTGCCTGGATTAATCGTAAAAATCGGCGATGAAGCAGGGAACTATTTCTGGGAGCTGAAAGGCAACAGGAAAACAGATCATATTGCGGAAGCTTCAGCGGTAGAAGGCTTAATGAATCGGACCGGACTATCTGTTTCCAAAGAAATCACTAAAGAAAAGTTTACGGAAAAATACGACCAACATAAAAAAGATCCTCTTGTTGGGATAAGACAGATGCTGGGGCAGATTCCTTCAGATATAAAAATATCCGATGACTTCTCATTGTCGAAAGAGATGAGAGATGCAGAAAGACAAATGAAAGAACATATCGCAAAAAATAACAACAGCATAGAGCTTCCCGGTAGAAATAAATAAAAAGAAAATAAAAATACTTACACCTAAAGGGTTTTTACTAAATTTGTGGCAAACGGAAAAAAATGAAAAAGTTTTCTTTTCTACTCATCTTCAGCCTGTTGTTATTTACGGCATGCAAGAAAGACCATGTAGATGCTACCACGACCAAGACTTTGCAGTCGAGTATCAACGATATGACGGCAAGTCTTCCTACCATTAAACAGATCAAATTCAATGAAGCGCTCTATATCCTTAAAACTTTCGGGGTGGAAGCAGACGGCGATGTTGCCGAACTGAAAGCACTTGGAAAGCTGATCGACGGAAAAAAGGTTCCTGAAATCATGGCCATGGCAGACCAGGTAGCCCAGAAAAACGGCATCGAATGGGCCAGTACCGCCCCGCCCTCCTTAGGAGAAATGAATATCTTCGGTAACGAAACGGCAAAAGAAACCGATCCGAATGATGTAAAAGCAAATGCATTAAGCATTACGGCCAGACCCACCGGCGATGACGGACTGGGTGCACCGACAGCTCTCCAGATTATCCCAAGACTGGTAGACAACGCAGGGAATCCTGTATCCTTTACCGGAGCCGGCCTTGAAGCCACCCTTGAAGTGTTCAGCAACGGCGTAAAGCTGTTAACGGCGAAAAACTTAATGCAGGATAATAAATTCAAAGGATTTAATTTAAAATTCTCGTCCATTCCGGCAGCGAAGGTAATGGATAATAAAATCGACATCACGGTTTCCGTAAAGACCACGGCAAAAACATTCAAAATGACGAAAGTCGGGTTAGATGTGAACCCTGATCTCCTGAAAGTTCCGGCAGCACCGGTAGTGGATTCTCTGGCGGTACCGCAAGACCCTGCCGTAATCGATCCGAACAATCCAAATGCCACGATTCCGGCAACCGGCACCGATCCAAACGCCACGGCTCCTGCTGCAACACCGGCCGCTCCGAAGCAACCGGCAGCAGATCCTAAAACGACGGTAACAGGATTTCTGAACAATGTAAGCGCCCAGAACCTGAAAGCGGCTTACAATGCCGCAAGCAACCCGAACTGGGGAAGTTATGAGTCTTTTGCCAACCCTACTTCAGGTTTCGGATCCGTAAAGAATGTAAGCGTAAAAAATATTACCACCAATGCTTCCAACGCCAGTTCAGCCAGCGTGAATGCCACCTATGACGTAACGGACAAAAGCGGGAAAACGACAGCCCTGAAAGTAACCTTCGGACTTAAAAATGTAAACGGAGACTGGAAAATTTCCAGCTACAGAATTAATCCATAAAACATATGGCATCACAAGAATTAATCGGGAAACTGAAAGAAACCATCGAGAACATCCCTGATTTTCCGATTCCGGGAATTCAGTTCAAGGACATCTCTCCTATTTTCCTGGATTCAAAACTATATGAAGAGGTCATTGCAGATCTGGCTGCAGCAAGCAGGGGAAAAGTAGATGCCGTATGCGGAATCGAAAGCCGTGGTTATCTCTTCGGGATTGCCATCGCAGTTGCCCTGGAAGTTCCGTTTATCCTGATCCGGAAAGCAGGAAAACTGCCGCCGCCTGTTATTTCGGAAAAATATGACCTGGAATACGGAAGTGCAGTGATCGAAACCCGTGAAGGACAGATCAAACCCGGACAGAGAATCCTGATCCACGACGACCTGCTGGCCACCGGAGGAACTACCGAAGCAGCGGCCAAACTGGTAGAAAAACAAGGCGCCACCTTAGCGCAGTTCAGCTTCCTGATCGGATTAAAAGACCTGAAAGGAGAAGAGAAACTCAAAAAATTCAATGCAGAAGTTTACTCTATTTTAGAGTATTAAACTTTTACAATAGCTTTAAAAATGCTTTATGAATCCGTTTCATGAAGCATTTTTTATAACAGAAAAGCAGAATCCGGCGTATCACGACTGACATTTCGTAATATTTAGTCAATAATACACAGAAAGTATTTTGTAAATCATTCAGAAACAATTAAATTTGCATTTCAATTTTTAATAATTTATGGCAAAACTTACAAACGAGCAAGAGGGTAAAGAAACGGTTGAGTTTTTTAAAGATCTTGACAGAGAAGCTTTAAACACAGAAAGATTCATTGAAAAATATTCAAAGCCTTTGGCGGTGGTTTTCGGATTACTTGTACTAGGCGTTCTGGGTTTCTTCGGTTACAAGCAATTTGTTGTAGCTCCTAAAAACGTGGAAGCCGTAAAAGGTTTCCTGGCAGCTCAGAAAAATCTTGCTGAAGGGAAAGATAAAGAAGCATTGGGTGGTAAATCTGCTGCAAACCCAGGATTCCTGGGAACATACAATGAATATTCCGGGACAGCAATCGGTGAGCTTTCGGCTTACAATGCCGGTTTATTGAAGTTTAAAGAAGGGAAATTCCAGGAAGCTTATGATCTTCTGGACAAATTTTCGTCCGATAACAAAACATTGGTAGCCATGAAATACGGAGCCATGGCTGATGCAAAATCCGGTCTTAACAAAAATGATGAAGCGCTACAGCTTCTTGATAAAGCCACATCGGCTTCAGACGATCCTTACACCACTTACTACTTTACAAGAAAGGCAGGGATTGTAGCATTAGGATTAAAGAAAAATGCGGAAGCTAAAAAATATTTTGCAACCATAGATGAAAAATATCAGGATTACGACAACGGAATGTCTGATTCTTATATCGAAATGACTAAATATTACTAAATAATGGCAACAGTTAATCTCTCCGATTACAAGCCACTTCATATTACCAATGCCGATGAGTTTTCTATCGGCATTGTTTTTTCTGAGTGGAATGATTTTGTAACCTACAATCTTCGTGATGCAGCACTGGAAATCCTTCATAAGGAAGGGGTAAAACCTGAAAACATCAAACTTTTCCCGGTTCCGGGTGCTTTTGAACTGAACTACGCAAGCATGCAGCTCTGCAAGGAACGTAAATTTGACGCGGTAATTTCCATCGGATGTGTGATCCGTGGCGAAACCCCGCACTTCGATTACGTCTGTTCGGCGGTAGCCCAGGGAATCAAAGACTGCAATATCTTAACCGACACCCCGACTATTTTCTGTGTTTTAACGGATGATACTAAAGAACAGTCGATCGCCAGAAGCGGCGGGGATCTTGGGAATAAAGGCGTTGAAGCGGCGGTTACGGCCCTGAGAATGATTGATTTCAGGAAAAACCTTTCCGGCAAAAAAGGAAATATCGGTTTCGGCCATTCCTGATTAACACTTTTTAGGATTAAAATATTGAGGACTATCGAAAATAGTCCTTTTTTATTTATACATACCATAAAAAAAAGGTCAAATAGTGCTTTTAAAATAGTATTTTTTTAATCTTTTTTTAACCATTTATAAAGTTTCTAATTTTTATGAGATTTTAAGAATATCTGTTAAAGAATAATCTTCAATTGTTATTTTTGTAAAATTAATATTTAGTTTACACAGATGTTCACTAAGAAAATCAGGCCCTTTATTTATTTGGGTATTCTTTATCTCACCATTTCCTTTATCACAAGAATCGTTTTTTTATTTCATCCGATTACGACGGCAAGTTTCGGCATTTTTGAAATCCTGAAAATTCTGCTCACCGGAGTGTTGAATGATGTCCTGGTTTTTGTTTTAACCTGCCCTTTCCTGGCTTTGTATTTTTTGTTTTTATCCAATTCAAAATACCAGAAGCCTTACGGACAGATTATTTTGGGCCTGCTCGTCCTGCTATTCCTCTATATCCTCCTCATTCCGGACAATATATTTAAGCAATACGGAGGATCGATTGCCGAAATTGCGATGGCCTTCATCGGTATTAAAATCATATTTTTTGCTTTGATGTTCTTTCTTCCGGAAAGACGGCTGCAAATACGGAACAGCCTGTATTTCATCACCCTTTTCCTTTATGTTTTATTGATTGTTTTCAACGCCGTAAGCGAATATTTCTTTTACAATGAATTCGGGCTAAGATATAATTTTATTGCTGTCGATTACCTCATCTATACCAATGAAGTCATCGGAAACATTATGGAAAGCTATCCGGTGATTCCTTTATTCCTGGCTATTGCTGCAATAACCTTTACGATTACGGTTTTCATTTACAGAAAAACGAAAAATGAACTTTCAGAACTACCTAGCCTGAAACAAAAAACGGTTTTAATGGGTTCTTACCTGGTTTTATGCGGAATCAGTATATTCGGATTGAACTTCACTACAAAAATCAAAGGTGACGATCTTTTCGGAGAAGAAATCCAGGCCAACGGGCTGCCGAAATTCTATTGGGCATTTACCCACAATGAACTTGACTATTTTCAGTTTTATCCCGAAATCAATCAGCAGCAGGCAGAAAAGAACTTTTTAAGCCAGTTTGCGCCGCCAGCATTGCAGAGAAATATTATTCCGGCAGGTCCCGAGCAAAAGAAGAATGTTGTCTTGATCTCGATTGAAAGCTTATCTGCCGATTTTCTGGCGCATTACGGGAATACACAAAAAATTACTCCGTTTCTCGACAGTCTGGCGGACCGGTCGCTGATGTTTACCGATCTGTACGCAACAGGAAACAGAACGGTACGCGGGCTGGAAGCCTTAACCCTCTGTATCCCGCCAACAGCCGGGGAGAGCATCATAAAAAGAGAAAATAACAAAAATAAATTTACCACAGGCAGCGTTTTTAAATCGAAAGGCTATGATGTGAAATTTCTATACGGCGGCTACAGCTATTTCGATAACATGGAGGATTTCTATAAAGGAAACGGCTATGGGATCGTAGACCGCAATAATTTTACCCCGGAAGAGATCACCTTTGCCAATGTCTGGGGCGTGGCTGATGAAGACATGGCCAAAAAAGCCATCAGCACGATGAATGCGGAAGCAAAATCCGGAAAGCCGTTTTTCAATCATTGGATGACGGTTTCCAACCATCGGCCTTTCACTTATCCGAACGGAAAGATCGATATTCCCGGTGATGTAAAATCCCGTGAAGGCGGAGTAAAATATACCGATTATGCCCTGAGAAAATTCTTTGAAATGGCCCGGAAACAGAGCTGGTATAAAAATACCGTATTCGTCATCATTGCCGACCACTGTGCCTCCAGCGCAGGGGACATGGAACTTCCGATGGATAAGTACCGGATTCCGGCCATGATCTTCTCGGAAGGATTTATTAAACCTCAGAAGTTTTCCCAGACCATGTCGCAGATTGATGTAATGCCTACCCTTTTCGGTCTGCTGAACTTCAGGTATCAGTCGAAATTTTTAGGCCAGGATGTTTTGACCAAAGAATTCCAGCCAAAAGCTTATGTGGCAACCTACGAAGATCTCGGGCTTATTAAAGACCATCATTTAACGATTATTTCCCCGGTACGAAAAGTAAAGCAATACGCACTGTTTCAGCAGAAGAACAACCTTTCTTCTGAATTCAACATTTATTTTGATGAAAATCCGATAAAAGAAAAAGATCAGAACAAAGCTTTGGTAAATACAACGATCTCTGCTTATCAGTCAACTTCTTACTGGCTGAAAAACAACAGGCTTAACCGCTGATCAGATGCGGAACAAAACGGCTCTGGTTATTGGTAATCAGGTGAACACTTTCCCTGATGCCGATGCCGGCAGGTTCCTGACCGATCACCCAGCTTCCGATTACGGGATAATTGCCATTAAAATCAGGAAGGCCGAATGATTGCTGGTAAATGAAGCCTTCTTTGCCGTAGGCTCCGGAATTCTCTTCTACAGGCTTACCGTTTCTATATAAAATGATGTTGGCTCCTTCCCTGGAATAGATCGGTTTTTTAACAAAGTCCTTCAGGTCTTTTTGTTCGAAATAAGCGGGCAGCAGGTAAGGATGATCGGGATACATTTCCCAAAGGACCGGCAAAATGGCTTTTGAAGAAAGAAGGATTTTCCAGGCAGGTTCGATCCACTGGGATCTGAAGCCGTTTGCTACCAGTTTTTCTCCGAAGCCGTCTTCCAGGATCCATTCGTAAGGATACAGCTTGAAAATATAATCCATCACAGAACCGTCTCCAGCAATAAATTCCTTAATCTCTTCCGCCCAGCCGATATCCTGAACCGGGATGAATTCCGTTTCGAAGCCCGCTTGTGTAGCGCAGTCGCGAAGGTATTCCACATTCGTGATGTCCTCAATATTCGTTAGTGAAGCGAAATAAATATAACGCGGATTCATGTATTGGGTAAGGTATTTCCAGTAATCCACCAGCTTTTCATGAATGGAATTGAACTGGTCTTTCTCCGGAAACATTTCCTGCAGCCAGTACCATTGAATTACGGAGGCCTCATACAGCGATGTCGGCGTATCCGCGTTGAATTCAAGCAGCTTCAGGTTTTTTCCGTCAAAACCGAAATCGAATCTTCCGTATACTGAAGGATGGTCTTCTTCCCAGCTGGTGACAATATAATTTCTGAACCATTCGGGAATGCTGAAATGGCTCCAGAGGTTTTTCTCAATGATGTAATCCACCGCTTCCAGGCACATCTGCCACAGTTCGGCAGTGGCTTTTTCAACCGTATCGATCTCCTGCATGGAGAACTCATAATAATGGCTTTCGTCCCAGTAAAGCCCTTCCAGGGAATGATAACCGAAGCCCAGACTTTCAAGCTTTTCTTCCCAGTTTTTACGGAATTGTGATGCTGTTCTTTTCATGATTACGATGATGCTCTGAAGCCGCTTCTTCCAAGCCCGCCTCTGATTACACTTCCTTTGTAAGAACTTCTGCCGATATTCGATTTTGAGCTGATGGCATCGCTGTAATATCCGGTCCTCTGATACCCTCCGTTGCTGTAAGCACCGTAAGGCCGGAACGCATGATACCAGAAAAAGCCCGGCATGAAGCCATGCGTCCTGGAATAGGATGCCGTGGTATCCGATCTCATATAGACCTTTTTCTCATTTTTCCATTCATTTTTCGGCTTCTCCTGCGAACAGGCCGCAAGGATTCCCGTTACGAAAAGCAATTTTACAGAACCCGACTTCTTCATTATTGTACCGTTATATAAAATTCGTAATCCTTCTTCGTATTATCCTTATGAACAACCCCGTCTTTATCTTCAGATTCCATCAATGTATCACCAAGGCTTGGGATCGTATCTCTTTTTATAATTTCTTTAAAGAGCTTTTTATCCTTCCAGATTTTGTGCCGGGTTATCAACACATCGGCTGTATCGATATGCTCTACTGAAAGTTCCGTTTCGATCGAAGCTTTTTTATCAATGCTGTTGACCTCGTCTTCCTTATATTCTTTTTCGTTGCAGGAGAAAACGCCCGCTAAAAGGATCATGAAAGAGATTTGTTTAATTCTTCTCACTTTGGCATAATTTTTCACAAAAGTAATTATTTAGTAAGATAATAATTTTAAATTTAACCTATAAAAAAATTAAACTATGAGATGGACTGACGACAGAGGTGGTAACGTGGAAGACCGGCGCGGGCTGGGTGGAGCCATGGTAGGCGGCGGACTGGGAACCCTGATTATTGCTGCCATTATATTTTTCCTTGGAGGTGATCCTTCTTCGATCCTTTCTTCCGGTTCCGGATCTCCAAGAACTGAACAGCGAGAGCTTACCCAAGAGGATAAAAAAATCGGAGAAATGGTGGATATGATGGGTAAATGGAACATTGTAACCTGGGAAAAAGTATTTCAGGAAAACGGAATGACCTATACCCCACCAAAAATTATTCTTTTTTCAGAAGCCACCCAATCGGGTTGCGGAATGGCACAATCTGCTATGGGGCCTTTTTATTGCCCGGCAGATCAGTCAGTCTATATGGATATGAGTTTCTTCAATGAATTACAGCAAAAATTCGGAGCAAAAGTTACCGAATTTACCGTTGCCTATGTATTGGCCCATGAAGTAGGCCATCATGTCCAGACGCTTTTGGGAACCACCCAGAAAGTGGATGAACTGAGACGGAGCGGCCGATACTCAGAAGCTGAAATGAACAGGGTTTCAGTAGCAACAGAGCTGCAGGCAGATTTCTATGCCGGCGTATGGGCTAAAAGAACCGATGCAGACAAACATATTCTTGAGCCGGGAGACATCCAGTCGGCGATTGAAGCGGCAGAAGCGGTAGGTGACGATAATATCCAGAGAAGGTCGCAGGGTTATGTGAACCAGGAAAGCTTTACCCACGGATCTTCCGCACAGCGTAAAGAATGGTTTATGAAAGGATATAATACGGGTGACATCAGACAAGGAGATACTTTCAACCAGCTTTTGAAATAGTCTGTTTTATCAATAAAAAACAAAAAACCTGAAGTAATCAAACTTCAGGTTTTTTTATGTTTACTGCAATTCGATCGGATTGCTGTTTTTCTTCGCTTCATCTTTTACCCGCTCCTCCATTCTTTTTCTGAAGTCAGCCGGATTGCCGCCTCCGCCGCCACGCGGTCCGCCGTCACCGCCAATTCTGATCTGGCCTCCGCCGCCGCCTTGTGTCATAAAGGACATGGGATCTTCCATGAATTTTTTCTGCTGCTTTACATAATCTCCCCTTTTCACCTTAATGGTATTTCCAAACTGGTTCATGGCAGGGAAATCCTCGATTTTATAATTCTTCATTAAATCGAAGGAATAGTCTCCTTTATCATCTTCCGCTTTTACTATCAGTCCCGGAAGTCCTCCGAACTTATACGGACCGTCCTGGTAAGGCAGATCTGTGGTAAACCAGGCCGTCCATTTTCTGCCGCCGAAATCTGTTTCCGCTTTCTGAACTTTATAATCTCCGATCTTGGTCGTTTCCGACAATATTTTCCAGTTGAGCGGACGGTCTTCCTCGTAGGTATAAACATCCCTTCCAATCCGGTCCTTGTAAGTTATTTTCTGGCTCTTCTTATCTTTTTCGACCGAGTAATTGATGTTTGATCTTAAACCTTCCATCTGTTCCCGATTAAAGCTCCGGGCCCCGCCGCTTTGGAAAGTGGCTTTCATTACAGAATCCCGCTTGATCCTGTTTTCGGAATAAAATACCGATTTTTCCGGGGAAATATCTAGATAGGCATTTTCTGTTTTTACATCACTTTTATTAGAGGCATCGGGTTTCATGGTAACCTGGTATACAAATCGGTTCACCTGTGCAAAAGAAGTCTGCACGAGCAACACAAAAGCAATCAATCCTAGTTTTTTCATTGTAGAGGAATTTATGTTTTGATTTTAAAATATGATCAAAGTTAAAGGATCAATAATAAAAATCGATAAAATAAAATCGCTAATTTTTATATACTAATTATTGTTCGTATTTTTGCATCATTAAATCATTCTAAATAAATACAATGATAAAAGTATCAGACCAAGCGAAGGCAAAAGCGATTCAGCTGATGACAGAAGAAGGCTTTAACCCTGCCGAAGACTTTGTAAGAGTAGGAGTAAAAAGCGGAGGATGTTCTGGTTTAGAATATGTTTTAAAGTTTGACAACCAAAAAACAGACACTGATCAAATTTTTGAAGACAATAACATTAAAATTGTTGTAGATAAAAAATCCATCCTCTATTTAGCAGGAACCACTCTTGAATATTCGGGAGGATTAAACGGAAAAGGATTTGTTTTTAACAATCCCAATGCATCCAGAACTTGCGGGTGCGGTGAAAGTTTTTCTCTTTAAAAAAGACATTGGAAGTTATACAGAATATTATATCTGAAATCCAACTTCTGAAATCTTAAAAAAAATAAATGAATAAATATACAGAGGACGATTTACGCGTCGACTTAGAAAATAAAAAATACGAATTCGGCTGGGAAACCAAAATCGATTATGAAGACTTCCCGACCGGTCTGAATGAAGATATCGTCCGTGCCATCTCTGCCAAAAAAGAAGAGCCGGAATGGATGACGGAATGGCGCCTGGAATCTTTCAGGATCTGGCTGAAAATGACGGAACCGGAATGGGCCAACATTAAATATGAGAAGCCGGATTTTCAGGCTATTAAATATTATGCTGCTCCGAAAGCAAAACCGGAGTTGGAAAGTCTGGATGAAGTAGATCCGGAGCTGCTGGCAACGTTTGCCAAATTAGGTATCAACATTGAAGAGCAAAAAAGGCTTTCCGGTGTAGCTGTGGATATTGTGATAGATTCTGTTTCCGTAAAGACGACCTTTCAGGATACCCTGATGGAAAAAGGAATCATCTTCTGCTCGATCTCCGAAGCTATTAAGAATCATCCTGATCTGGTAAGAAAATACCTTGGAAAAGTGGTTCCGAGAGGTGATAATTTTTATGCTGCCCTGAACTCCGCGGTATTTTCCGACGGAAGTTTCTGCTACATTCCGAAAGGCGTAAGATGCCCAATGGAACTTTCTACGTATTTCCGTATCAACCAGGCCGGTACCGGACAGTTTGAAAGGACGCTGGTGATTGCCGATGAAGGAAGTTACGTTTCTTATCTTGAGGGCTGTACGGCACCATCAAGAGATGAAAACCAGCTTCACGCTGCCGTAGTGGAACTGATTGCAATGGATGATGCTGAAATTAAATATTCCACCGTTCAGAACTGGTATCCTGGGAATGAAGAAGGAAAAGGCGGGGTTTTCAATTTTGTAACCAAAAGAGGCCTTTGCGAAAGAAACGCCAAGATTTCATGGACGCAGGTAGAAACCGGTTCTGCCGTAACCTGGAAATACCCTTCATGTATCTTAAAAGGCGATAATTCGATCGGTGAGTTCTACTCCATTGCCGTAACCAACAATCACCAGTACGCAGATACAGGAACCAAGATGATCCACATTGGGAAGAATACAAAATCAACAATCATTTCCAAAGGAATTTCTGCCGGAAAATCTCAGAATTCGTACAGAGGTCTGGTGAAGGTAATGCCTTCTGCAAAAGGGGCAAGAAATTTCTCCCAGTGTGATTCCCTGTTGATGGGTAATGAGTGCGGCGCCCATACCTTTCCTTATATCGAGATTAAAGATCCTTCTGCCCAGCTGGAACATGAGGCCACCACTTCAAAAATCGGGGAAGACCAGATTTTCTACTGCAACCAGAGGGGAATCGATACGGAAAGAGCGATCGCTTTGATCGTAAACGGTTTCAGCAAAGAGGTTCTCAACAAATTACCGATGGAGTTTGCCATTGAAGCCCAGAAGCTGCTGGAGATTTCTTTGGAGGGATCTGTAGGGTAAGTTATTTTCTCGCAAAGCCAAACTAAGATTTTTAATGCTGCTGTTTAATAATAAGATAAACAAAGGCGCTAAAGCTTAGTAAAGCAATACAAAGGATATATTGAATTCCTACAATTAACTTGTGTATCTTTGCGAAAATTATACAGATGACTGAAAACGAAATTTCGAAAATTGTTTTTGAAAGCGGATTAAAAATCCACAGAAAATTAGGAATCGGTTTGTTTGAAAGCATTTATGAAGAATGTTTATTTTACGAGTTGAAGAAAGAAGGAATTCAAGTGGAAAGGCAAAAAGCTCTTACGGTCCAATATGAGGAATTGATTTTGCAAAATGCTTTCAAAATGGATTTGGTAATTGAAAATAAAGTTGTTTTAGAACTTAAATCCGTTGAGCTTTTAACCAATTTTCATGCGGCACAATTAAAAAATTATTTAAGACTGGGAAATTATAAATTAGGCATGCTTATAAATTTTAATTCTCAATTATTTAAAAATGGTGTTATGAGAATTGCAAACGGTCTTGATCAATTTTAAGATAAATAAAAATAGTATTTCATTGATAAGCGTTAGCGCCTTTGTTTATCCTAAAAAAGCAAAGGAGATTAAAAAATCTTTGTCTAACCTTGCGATAAACTAAAATATATGTTAGAGATAAAAAACTTGCACGCCAAAATTGAAGACGGCGACAAAGAAATTTTAAAAGGAATTAATCTTGAAATAAAGCCGGGTGAAGTTCACGCCATTATGGGACCGAACGGAGCCGGTAAGTCCACCCTTTCATCCGTTATCGCCGGAAAAGAAGAATATGAAGTAACCGGAGGCGAAATTATTTTCAGCGGTGAAAATATTATTGAAGATGCTCCTGAGGAAAGAGCGCATAAAGGGATTTTCCTTTCTTTCCAGTATCCGGTAGAAATTCCGGGAGTTTCTGTGACCAACTTCATCAAAGCGGCGATGAACGAAAACAGAAAAGCCAACGGACTCGGAGAAATGCCTGCTAAAGAAATGCTGGCGATGATCCGTGAAAAGTCCGAAAAGCTTGGCATTAAAAAAGATTTCCTTTCAAGATCCCTGAACGAAGGATTTTCAGGAGGTGAAAAGAAAAGAAATGAGATCTTCCAGATGATGATGCTTAACCCGAAACTGGCCATTCTTGATGAAACCGATTCCGGACTGGATATTGACGCGTTGAGAATCGTAGCTGACGGGGTGAATGCTTTCAAAAACCAAGGAAATGCAGTGCTTCTGATTACCCACTATCAGCGACTGCTTAATTATATCCAGCCTGATTTCGTTCACGTTTTAGCCAACGGAAAAATCATCAAAACCGGTGATAAATCTTTAGCTTTAGAACTTGAAGAAAAAGGGTACGACTGGCTTCTGAATTAATTTGATATTAAATATTTGAAATTTGAAATTTTGGGTACGATAAATAATTTTGAAGATTTGGAAATCTGGAAAGATGCCAGACGTCTTTGCAAAATGATCTATCAGGATTGCCTTCAAAACGACAGATTTCAAAAACATGATAAGTCACAAATTGACAGAGCATCTTCATCGATAATGGATAATATCGCAGAAGGTTTTGAAAGAGAAGGTAATCGTGAGTTCATTAATTTTCTGACAATGTCCAAAGGCTCTTGCGGTGAAGTTCGCTCTCAGCTTATCAGAGCATATGACAGAAAATATCTGGATGAAGAAACATTCGTAAAACTTAAAAATGAAAGTATTGAGATTTCAAAAAAGCTTTCGGGATTTATTAACTACCTGAAAAATTCAGCACATAAAGGAAATAAATTTAACCGAAATAATTAATGTGGATCATCCGCAGAATATCAAATCTCAAACTTCAAATTTCAAATAATATGTTATCAGAACAAATTTTAAATAATCATATCTCTTTCCTGGAAAGCCTTCGTCACCGATTTTTGGATGAAGACCGAAAAGCAGCTCTGCAAAGGTTTGAAAGCATCGGTTTTCCTACGAAGAAAGACGAAGAATACAGATATACCAACTTAAAGGAAATTACTGAAAAAGCCTATAACTTTTTCCCGAAAGAAAACCACAACATCACCAAAGAGCAATTGGATCAGCTGCATCTGGGTGAGGAGAACTTCGACTGGATCACTTTTGTGAACGGTAAGCTTTGTAAAGAATTATCAAAGGTTTCCATTGAAAACGTTGAGTTCCTTTCCTTCAATTACGCTTTGAATGATGAGAAGCACCGGGATGTTTTTGACCGGTATTTCAATACAATTGCTTCCGATAAATCCGCATTTACCAATCTGAACCAGGCTTACTGCAAATACGGTTTTTTCCTGAAGGTTCCTAAAAATGTGGTAATCGAAAAACCGATTCATATTTTCTACATTTCTCAGAATCAGGAAGAAAATACCTTATATAATACCCGGAATTTATTAATTGTTGACGAAGGTGCCAAAGTGGAAATCATTGAAAGCCACCATAATTTTGACAGCACGTATGTCCTGACCAATTCGGTAACGGAGATTTTCACCTACCCGAATGCAAAAGCAGACTGGCATAAATTGCAGAATGATAGTGATACGTCTTATCTGATCGACAATACGTTCGCCAGACAGGAAAAGGACAGCTTAACGACAGTGAACACGTTCTCTTTCGGCGGTAAGCTCGTAAGAAACAACCTGGATTTTATTCAGAACGGATCCAACATCAATTCATTCATGAACGGGATCACGATTATCGGGAAAGACCAGCTGGTTGACCACCATACGGCGGTTCATCACAACTTCCCAAATTGTGAAAGCTACCAGAATTACAAAGGGATCTTCAACGGGAAATCCCACGGGGTTTTCAACGGAAAGGTCTTTGTCGATAAAATTGCCCAGAAAACCAATGCCTATCAGCAAAACAATAATGTGTTGCTGAGCGAAGGGGCAGCGATTGATACCAAACCGCAGCTTGAGATCTTTGCCGATGATGTAAAATGCTCACACGGCTGTACGGTAGGACAATTGAATGAGGATGCTTTATTCTACCTGAGAGCAAGAGGAATCTCTAAAAAAGAAGCACAAGCCTTACTGCTGTATGCATTTGCCAACGATGCGATGCAGAATATCGATATCGAGCCTTTGAAAGAAAAAATCTCTAAGCTTCTGGCGGAGAAATTAGAAGTGGATATAGAGTTTTAATACTATATAGTTGATAATAAATAAGGAGGCTGTTTCATGAGAGGCAGCCTTCTTTTTATTTTCCTTTAATCCATGCTTTTATAGCCTTTTAATGGATCTTTTAAATCCGGAAAAATGTATCTATTTGTTTCCTTATCATAATATACATCAATAGAAGGAACATCCATATTCCGGTTTTCAAAAAACCATTTTCTGAACATATAATACATTCCTTCAGGTTGGTAATCACAAATATTGTATTTTAATTTCTCTATAGAAAAAGTTACCGGAAATATTTTTACATGCTGAACTATACTTTTTATTCCAGCCTTTAAATATTCGACAGAAGCATTATCTAATACTTGATCATTTAATTTTAAATATACCGAAAGTAATACTTCATACACGTCACTAGCATCTTCAAGATCTAACAATTCTTTTATTTCATAAAATATAACGATCCCCCAACTTGTTTTAGCTATGTTTAGTCTATCCATAGATTACTTTTTAAATTGCATGTTAAACGAATTATAAGCAAGTTACTCACCGTTTCTTTAATAGGTAGAGTGGTTTATAATTATAGAAATGCGATCGTCATTACATTTATCAGTATTCATAATTATTAATACGTAATAGTCTTTTTACTTTATTTCTGAGTTTTTGTGTGACACCTTTATCCTGCTTGGTTGCCAGTAACATTTCTGCAATACTTGTATTGAAATAATTCATTTTAATAATAAAATCTATCCCTAAGTTTAGCCAATAATTCTGTTTGTGATCTATCATATCTTTCAGAATTAATTCAATAGGGAAAAAATACGAAAGCGAAATGTTGTTTTGGTTAATGATTACTGCAAATTGTTTACATATAATCTCTAGGTTTTCAAAAACCACATAAAATGGATAACCATAAAAATTATTTGTACTGATAAGTTTTATTTGATCTTGATAAATTATTTTCCAACTATTTTCGTAAAAATAGCATTCATATCCTAATTCTGACATATAGATTATCCTTATTTCCATAATGTATGCCCAACCTTTAAACCTTTTTTTTCCATCTATTTTATAAGCTGGTCTTTAATTTTTCTTTCCACTTATAAATATTCGTGCTTTTGGTATCCTTGCTATTGATATTTATATGGAGTATCATATTCCCTGTTGGAAAGCTCCATCAGAGATTCCACATAAGGTATATATTCATACCAGTTGGTAATTTTAAGCCTGCTGTCGGTAAGCACAGAAGAGTTTCCCAAATGGTCAGGATGGATCCAATAGGTTTAAGTCTTTTCACTCTGCCTGATTTATCATCAAGCTGCAAGCAATGCCAATGGTCACAAACTGTTCCGCTTAAGCCAGTAATTATTTTAATGAGCTTCTCCTTTTTTTGGTAAAAAAAAAATCTCATTACTGAAGTTTGATACATCTGGTATAATTCCCAATCATTTAATATAATATACTATCACTAAATCTGGAACATTACCAACATTCCTTCAACATATTTACTTCCTTCTATTTTTCCTGGTGCACTTAAATTAACCAAACCTTCATATAGAGACAAGATACTTTGTGAATCTTTCGGCTTTCCAACTAAAAAATATTATTTTTAACTGGTTATATTATCTAGCTTTTCTTTATATTCAAGTTCATTAAAAAATTTTTCATCAGGATTAGTATCAAAACCAATATTATCATCAGATATTTCTGAAACACCAATAAAATTTTCAAATTGAATGACATAAAATTTTTCTTTGTACCAAATATCTAACATTATTGCTCCAGATGCAAATTGCCGAAATTCGTATTTTATGGATTTTCTATTTAATAAATCTAATGTATATTCGAAAAGTATTTTAATATTTTCCATATTATTTTTTAAAAAATAAATTTCCTGTTTTTCTGTCAAAAATTTTAAACATTCCATCAGCTTTAATTTCAATCCGATGACCTTTAGTTAGGGCTGTCACACTTCCATTACTATAATATGTAACATACTTATTATTTTTAATATATATCCACTAAATAAAAGAAAGTAAGGAGTATTTTACTTCATGCCTTCCAGTCCATTTAATTCATTTTTTAAATCCGGAAAAATATATCGGTTTGTTTCTTTATCATAATAGACATTGATTGGAGGCATCTCCATACCATGAGTTTCAAAAAACCATTTTCTGAACATATAATACATTCCTTCAGGTTGATAATGACATATATTATATTCTATATTTATAAAAAAACAAACCTGTTTATCAATGTGAATAAAATTTAGGATGCTCTCTATTCCAAATTTCAGATATGTAAATGAAAGGTCATCTATTTTTTGGTCAATATTAAAGAAAATATTATCTCTAACCTGAAACATATTATAGGCATTCTCTTCAAAATCATATTTCTCAGAGATACTGTATAGAATCACAATTCCCCAACTTGTTTTAGTTATATTTATTCTATCCATCTATTATTTTTTTAATTGCAGTTTCTTAAATACACTTTTATCAAAGTAATGCTCTTGTCCCATTCCAGTATTCCCTCTAATATACTGGTAACCATGGGCTTTTGGAGAAGCAGTCCTCAATCTACAGTGTTCATCTAGCCAAGCATTTGCCAAATCATCATCTAAAGGTACCTCAAATTTTTTAAGCTTACTAAAATCCCATTTACTTATTTTATATTCCATTATTTCTAAATGCAACTCAGTCAAATTTCTTCTTAAAAAAGTACGATATGCTTCTGCTTCTGCCTTACTGCCCCATGTATACAATCCTTCTCCAAAATGCGCAGATGAAGGCGCTGTTGGCCAAGGGGATCCCCCTGCCTCTAATCTTGCAACATCTTCTAATCCTTGTACAGTGTAAAAACTTCTGTTAAAAGGTATTTCAGTTTTCGTGAGAGCGTATGTTGCAATTTGGATAGCCGTATTTGGAGTTTCATAACCTACCGAATGACCCCATTGATAAGAATTCCATTTACCGTAATCAGGAATATCTGCATGTCCATTACTAAAGAAACTTTCTGCTGCCTCTCCCCAAAATTGCCCGGTAAAAATGGTATTGGTAAAGAAATTTTTAGTGTCACTTGACCAATCCGACAAACCCGATCCTGCTCCACTCCAGAATCCTGAATTTGAGACTTCACTCCAGTGTCCTCCTGTCCCTAAGGTTACAGTAGTATTATTAACTGAATTATATTGATTATTACTATAGCCATCCGAATATTCTTCATAACCGAGTTTTTTATAATTATTTCTGTTAATTTCAGTTTTCCACTCCCATTGATTGCCTTTTCTCCCCCAATCCGTAGGACCTTCAAGCCTTTGCCCAATCATTCCCGTCGGATCTGTATAATTTACCGGATCATTCCAGGTATAAGCATAAGGCGACATGGTTATTTCTACCAATGGGTCAACTGATAGCCAAAAGCTTCTCTGGGGATCATAATATCTGGCGCCGTAATAGTACAGCCCGGTTTGAGAATCCATTTCCTTGCCGTTAAACTTATAAGGATTGTCGTAATCCCTGTTGGAAAGCTCCATCAGAGATTCCCCGTAAGGCATATATTCATACCAGTTGGTAATTTTAAGCCTGCTGTCGGTAAGTACAGAAGAGCTTCCCAAATGGTCAGGATGGATCCAGTACGTTTCAGAATCCATGATTTCAGGAAGAATCTGGCCACTCATACAATTGTTCGGATCATCTTGGGTAATATTATTAAGAATACCGCAGAAGCTTGCTGCACCTGACATCGCATTTCCATACATACTTAACAACATGTTATAACAATCTTCTTTACTCGGATCCTGAGAAAGACTCATCAGCAACTGTTCTATTGCATACATACATGCTGACTCGTAGACTAAAGTATTACTTGGCGGCGTATAAGTACCCTGAGAATCTTCATTAGGAACCCATACGACAGGCGGATATTGTGCCTGGTTTGCAATGTCCATGACCTCCGATTCCAATGCGGGACGCATATTATAATACGGATAAACCTCCTCTATTTTAAATCTATGTGTAGGAATTCCACTTACTTTTGTTGCAATTCTCTGGTCCCCAATATAGTAATGCTTACTCATGGTTTTTTCCCCCAGCACAAGATACCCGCTTGGATAATAGGTATAGGCACCCATCTGGGTCGTCTTTTTAGGATCATTCCCATTAACATACATTTTTTTGGAGACTCCATCACTTTTCAATATACGTTCTCCACCTGCATCATATACATAATGGCTTAGCGCCCCTCCTTCTCCGATTGCTTTCAGATCATTTGTTTCAGACCAAAATAATTGTCTGGACAAAGAGACCGTATTTCCAATTACCACGTGAACCGATTGCAGGTTTCCATTCGGATCATAACCAAATTGTTCGGCATTATCCGTAGGGAGATTAAAGCCTGTCCCGCAATCATTAGGAGCACTAAACGGATAATTCCTTTGATATTCAATTTTGGAAACCGCATTCGGATGCCCCGGAACCTCATAAAAATATTTCATATTATTTCCCTGGTTTCCGGGATTTTGACACGTTATATTGTTTTGGTAAGACTTTAACCTATAATTTTTATTTGCAATATTCCCTGCATTATTATATTCCATATCCAATGCATAATATTGAGAGTACTCTTTGCCAACCGTATTTATTACAGAATTTTTAAGCCGGCCAAACAGATCGTACTGATAGGTTTTCTGACTGTAGGCTGTCACAGGATCAAGCGGCAGGCTATGAGCCATGGATGTTGTCCCAAGCATATTTAAAACATTCCCATTCCTGTCATATATATATTGGTTATCGCGTATTACCGTATTGTTGGTGCCGTTTAATAAGGTCAACCCAGACAATTTTCCCCATGGGCTGTAATTATAATTAGCCTTCGTCTGATTTCCTGCCAAACAAGAAACCATCTGATCCCTGTTGTCGTATTCAATATCACTTACAATATTATCATAATACGAATTGGTAGGAGCTTTACTATAAACATTTCTCAACAACCCAGTATCATCATAGAAATAAAATACTTCTTCCAGGTCAGGATATGTTATCTTGTTGATTCTGTTATACACATCATATACAAACGACGTTTTAAATTGTTTAGGAGCATTGTTAGGAGCCACAACAATTCTCGTATTTTCTCTTACCTGGCCTAACGCTGTATATTTAAAAGTCTGTAGACCGGTTTTATCCATCTGGCTTGTAAGCCGGCCTGCAGAATAATCGGAAGCTCCGGCAACCCCATAAGTATATTTCACAAAATCATTAGGACCAAAATTAATTATCATGGGTCTGTTATAATCATAAGTATAGCTAATAGACTGCCCTGCTGCCATAAGCTTTGCATTATTGGAACTGATAATCTTTCCTGTCGCATCATACTGATAATTCATCTCACCTGCATCAGGCTGGATTACTTTAATACTTCTTCCCCAGTTATCATATTGATAGGTTGTGATATTATTATTCTGATCATTAACCTGCGTTACCTGGCTAAAAATATCATATTTGCTGCTTGTCCAGAAATTCTGAGATCCGTCGGTCTGTGTGGAAGATGTTATCCGTCCTCTTTCATCCGTGTAGGAAATAGAAGTATTCCCCAACGGACTTATACTTGTTGTCATAAACTGAATTATTCCATTTCTGTCAGGTCCAAAGCCATATTTATTTTCAGTAACAAGATTTTCCAATCCGTTATTTGTCTGAACATTATACTGCGTGGAAAATCTAGGTCGGTCAAGCTCATCATACATTGTGGTTAAATATATTTGAGCTGCCTGGTCTTCAGCAACGGTATATTTATCATAGGTCTTCAAAGCAGACATGATGTTTGCCGACCCGGTAATTGTTGTTACTTTATCTCTTAGAATGGTTTTAACCGGCCGACCCAAGTAATCTTTAACCTGAAAGACATTGCTTGCAAACGAATAGTTATTAAGTAAAGATTTAAATAATTTTTTTGTTGCCAACTCTTGTCCCCACAAATTCGTAAATACACTGCTAAAGTAATTAAGCGACGGTGTATTGCCATTAACGATAGGTGCTTTTCTTTCTGTAATAGCTACCGGCACGGGTTCATTCGGATAATAATAGAATTTGATGGTCCAATCATCGTCCACCGGTGACCTGTATTGGGTTACTCTTCCAAATGAGTCATACGTATAATAAGAAGTAACCCCATTGGTATCTGTCATAGAAACTGGTACTCCTAATAAATAATTGGAATCATAGGCTGTAAAACTTTTTAAACCATAAGAATCTTCTACTTGGGTCAGATATGTATTATACGTGGTTTCGTAAGTATAGCTTTTTACAAATCTCTGCCCGTTGTTAGATGCCGGTTCTGTTACTTTTTTAAGATTTCCGTAAATATCATACTCCATATCCGTAACTGCCGGCTGGCCATTGATCGTCCTTGATATCCTTGTAATATTACGGTTCGCATTTACTGTTGAAGTAGTGGTTCGGGTAATACCCCCGGCAATGACATTATGCTCGCTTGGAATACCGACAATATTTTTAGTTCCCGGATCGTGATAGCCTATTCTGACGATAATATCGTCATTTGTATTGGTAAGAGTACTTGCTCTATCGGTGTACTGAGTAGGATTTCCATATTTATCATACTGATCTATTGTAGATATTAACGTTTTACTGTGGCTTGTATTTCCAACAAATTCAGTAGTGGTGTTTTCTGTCTTGTATAATAACGGAATGATCCGTCCTATATCTTTATATAGTGGCTGGGACTGACCTTCCGATAATTGATAGCCCGTATTTGACAACTGGTCAAAATACCTGTATGTAAATTTGGATTCAGAACGCTTTCTTCCGTTACCATCAATCAGATAAGTAGACTTTACCAATCCTTTTTTATAGAAATACTGCCTTACTCTCGTATCATTGTAATTTACATAGAAATCATTGTCATCAAAATTTGTTTCATATTCAGTAACGTGAGTCTGATGTTGGGTAAACGCCTGTCCTTCCTGCCCCTCATACGTTATCGTTTTAACTACACCAAATCCCAAAAACTCTCTTTCCCTTCTATCCTGAACTCCGTTTTCATATTCAAACGTTACCTGAGATTTGATAATGGGCAAAGGTGATCCTTGAGCACTTGGGTTAATACTCGGCAGATCTGTAATACGAACTTTAGTTAAGGCCAATTTCGAAAACGGCATCTGGTAAGTACCTCCTATGAGATGCCCGGAATTGCTACCATTGTGGATATCATATTCAAGCGATATTTTTCCTTGCAACGGATTTGTAATATCTATAAGTAAATTTGCTTTTCCTAAATTATTATGATATACCTTCAAACTGGATTCATCATCAGACATCAATAAATCCGGCAAACCATCTCCATCAAAATCTCTTAAATCTACCGTCTGCTTACTGACTGATTTATCTTTATTAAATCCGAAACTGATGCACAGTTTAGCTCCAAAACAGGCACATATTGTAAAGTTAAAATTAAATCCGGAAGAATTTTGTTTATTTTCCAATTCGAAATCTCGATCCATCATGCTGTTTTCGAAAGAAGTTCCGGTGTTAATCAGCATATCATAAGTGTTTGCTGATTTTATAATTTTATCCTCTAATCCGTCTCCGTTAATATCTAAAAATGCAGTACTGGTATTAGACTTAGATTTTGAGAGGCCTACCCCCAGAGCAAAGCTTCCATTTGGCCAACTGATTCCGCCACCGCCAGATAAAGATTTTGATGTATTATCTGATAAGTCAGAAATATTCCAATTATGGGATTCACTTGCAAAAGTCCGCCCATTATTAATGTATAAAGTTCCTTCTGAGACAAAATCCAGCAAGCCGTCTCCATTAATATCAAACCAGACAGCTTTGCTTTTTGATCTGGCAGATCCTAATTGGACATTCAATCCAATACCTACGGCATTAGCGGATGTGGTAGTTTGCGTATTTTTTTCACCGCCTGTCTGGAATCCTCCATTAGCGGTATTGCTAAATTTGGTAGGAACGGGTAATCCTAAACTCAAACCATAATTTGTAGTGGTATTATACATTTGTCTCTCAAACGTATTAAACGCGCTTCCCAGCTGTCCCAAAAGATTTGTCTGTTGCATGGAATAGCTGGAAACAACATCCGGATAGCGATCTCCATTAAAATCTACAAAATGGTCCTTTGTATAATCTCTGGAGTTACCGGCAACCCCTCCTATGATAAATGCACTTCCATAAACATTAAATCCGTTTCCTTTAGAATATTTAATAATCCCTCTGGGACTCGGAACCGAAAATCCCGGATATTCAGATTCACTGTCAGGGTCTGTGTAAGTTCCCAGAAGAGCGGGCTGCATATGATTTGCATCGAGTTCGGCAGATTCCAGCGGCGATGTATAGGTCTGGGCATCATTTTTTAAATCAATCGGAGTGAAATATCTGGAATTCATCAACTGATTTATGTAATCAAACAGGCAATCCTGATAAGCCTGTGTCGTTGGATCTCCGGAACAAGGTAACGTTGGATTTTGCAGATTTAAATTAAAACCGGCTAAGCTTGAATTGAACTCGCTTTCTCTAATCGTTCCATGTTCATATTTAGATCCATTATAAGAAAAGCCTCCCCAACCCTGATAAACCAGACCTGTAGTGATGTTGTAATGAACGTTATTCGATCTTGCTGCAAAATAATCCGCTTTATGTCCCGTATTTGCCAGTGGGCCGGACCCCATTGTCGGCCCTTGTGATTCAAAATTATAATTATAAATATATGGGTCTATTTCAGCTAATTTTTTTGCAACCTCATAATCCGATGATGTGATCTCAAAATAGAACAAATGCTGCCATAACTGAGAGTAAGAAACTCCGGGAATCCCATTTACTCCAAAAATACTACAGAAATCAAATTTTGGAATTTCCATAACATTATCAACGACATTTACCGTATTTTTCAATAGATACGGAATCTCTCCATTACTGTTCTTCATCTTTAATGAAAAAGTTACCGTCGTATTATGTAATGCCGGAAGATTTATGTTAAGTGGCACATAAGGACTACTTGTAAACTTTGGATACAATAAAAATCTACATTCTGCATATTGATTATATTGGCTGAAATTTTTAGGAAGATTATCCGTCAGCCGTTCACCATATGGGTGATATTCCACTAAAGCATTAATCTTTTGAACGTCAATGTCTGTAGTTACATCCATTTGGGGCTTCCACCTGATTTTTTCCCAGGAAACATTGGTATCTGAAGAAACATCAAAATTAAATACTGTAATAGTGGAATCCGAAACTATCTGATTAACCAATACATTAGAAATGTCTACTCCGGAAATTAAATTGCTTGACGGTGTCACAGTATTTAAAGCATCCCCCTTAGCCAACTTGTGATGATAAATTAAGTTTGAAATTGATGGTTGAACTATTCCTGTAGTATCTGACTTCGGAATAACGACTTTATAAATTTTAAAGTCAACATCATCAGTAAAATATTGATTACTCGTATTACTCCAGGAAATATTAACATTGGCCTTTTCCCCTAAAGGATTTCCTTTTTTACTTGAAGCCAAATAAGAATCAGGCGCATAAAAATGATAATAATAATTCTCATTTGCATCTTTCGCCCCATCAATTGAGCTATCTACAATATAAGCGATTCCAACTTCGGATGCAATTTTGTCTTTTACTGGATTTTTCTTTGCACTTGCAATAACAAAGATTCTTTGCCCTTTCCGTACCTGAACGGTCTCATGAATAGTACTTTGCTGTCCTGGAGTTGTTAAAGTAACCGGTGAGCCGATTACGGTGGAATTTGCGGGCACATACGATGAGTTATCTTCATTTAGCTTTGTCATTGCTCCCAATTCAAGCCAGAAGTTTACCCCGTCAACAGATTGCTGTTCTAATGTGGCTGTAGCGTTCACTACAATTGTACCCGATACAGGAGCTTCCCACATTCTTACAATATTTCCTTGTAACTGTGGTCCGGTTTGTCCCGGTTCAACAACCTGTACGGCAGGAAAACCGTTTAAAATGGCATTGGGCGTTGTTTCTGTGACATTAGGTTCATTATCTTTCTGAGCCTGAAACTCAGGAACTCCATTCCTTATTCTACTGTAGTATACATCTCCATAACTGATCAAATCTGCAAGACCATCTCCGTTTACATCTGAAAAGTAAACAGGAGTATTGCTATTTGACCAGTTAATATTTGCTCCCGCAGCATAGTTTTTATAAACAAATTCCAATCCTGCAGAACCGATATATGAACTGGTTCTTGAAAGCGGTGTTCCCGTTGGCCAGTCTACAGAACTGGAAATGCCTCCAAAGCCAGATCCATAATGTTTTCTAAACCATAAATTTCCATTTCCTCCATAGAAAACTTTATCCGGTAATCCGTTTCCGTCAATATCCATCAATTGACTTTTCCCATAAGTCTTATTCTCACTATAAGACATATTAATACCTATCGTATTTTTTTTATTAAAGCCTATAAAAAAGCATCCGGCACCACTTCCTATATTCAGGGAGCCTCTGATTTTATTATTGTTGTCACTAAAATCTCCGCTTATAGCAGAAGCATTTGCGCCATTAAAGGGTCCTACATTACCAATATCAATTCCTGTATTATATGTTTGGGGCTGATCTTCAAAAATCCTTGCTTTATTGTAAGAAAATTTATGCGTATTAAATGCATTTCCATTTCCATCTTTTTGTGTAATCTCTGTTAAAAGCCTTTTATTAAACTGCCCTATCGTTGTATTAATGAGCTGATATTCTCTAATTTTTACATTTGCTCTGTAAACTGAGATTTTATTTAGAATTTTAGCATTTGTAAGCTTTACTCCCAATTTATAACTGAAAGTTCTATCAGCTCTTACTCCGGATTCATTTTCAAACGTGATATAAGTATTATTACTATAGGTAATCTTTGATAAATATTTGTCCTTTCCACCTCCTTCAAAAGAATCTGCATATTGATAAACAATTGTATTATTATAGCGATCCGTAACTTTTGTCAAATACCATCTGACTCTGTTTCCTGCAGAATTTGAGGTCGAGTTATCTGTTAAAACTTCTTTATATTCTTTCTTTACTCCATCTTTATCCAATATTTCCCAAGTGTAAGATGATGGTGTATTTCCTTTTCTTGTTATGTAGGAACCCTCGGTAACGCCTGTTCTATAATAAAATCTGGTATCGGATGTACTCCTATTTTCCTGGAATTGAATTTTATTAGGCAAATAACTATCTTTAAACACCAATTGCTCTCCGCCAATCATATAAATCTCGCTTTCTTTCAAGGGATCAAAAGCAGGAACACCCCAGCGTGTATCTATTTCTATGGTTTCCAGCGGGACATCCCAGCCCACACCAGCCCAGCCGGATTTATTATCACTATTATAAGTAATGGATATATTAGGCTGAAGGCCACTGGTGCCTTTAGGTATTTCGATTGGATATTGTACTACTGCAGACCCCTGCTGATTAGCGTTCGGTGGGGAAATCATATTTATTTTGGAAGCAGGATTGGCAATTGGGACATCATTTACTGTTGTAGGTGTAAAAGCACTTGTTTCCGGACTTTCCGGCTGTTTTATAACACCATTAATATAATTCGTTTCATTTCCAGATAATGTTTTAAAAATTACATATTTCTTTTTAGTATTAATGCTGTCAATAGCAACTGACACCCAGGCTTTTTTAGTATAATCAAATTTAAAAGTAGTGATATCATTTTCAGTGTATCCATTAGGAAGCGCAGTCTCATCATATGGAAGATGAACTAAGGCTTCTTCTCTAGCTGTTCTTTTAAATTTAAAACCATAATAATGTGCACTGACATTATTTATTGAACGATCAACAGGAGGAAGATCAATATTTCTAAGTCCTAATACAATTCCTTTCTCATTTTTGTAGACTAAATTATTGTTTAGCTCTTTATACGAATTAATTTCTGAAGATTGACTTTGATTGTTTTTTAAAAGTATTTCTTCATATATATTTTTATCTTTGTTTAGAAACTTGATGTTTATTTCTGATTCTTTATTTTCCGTTAATGATAGGTATTCAAATTCATTTCCATGCATATCTACCTTATGATCTCCAATCTCGATAGATTTTATCGAATGATTAACAAATCCCCGAACATACAGAACCTTATCTCTATAAATTTTTGAGATAATTTGGTACGGTTTAATACTACCTGTTTTATTTTCAGTAATATGTACATTCTTGATATTATAATAATCACCTTTATTCAATGCATTAAAAAGGATGAAATTATTTCCATTTTTTAAAAGTGCCGGATCAATATTTTCTTTGATTTCTGTCCATCCTGATTTTTTTTCTTTAATATACCCCCCAATTGCATAGCTTCCATTAACACTTCTTGTAACGGAATTAATATCAGAATAACCGTCAATATCATAAGATAATGTATAAATATTATTTGTATTAATATTTGATAACTGAACATTAAATATGTTATCCGAAGGATCAGAATCCCATTGTTTTATATCTCTATCGCCGATCTCACCAATATATCCTGAATTTACTAAAGCTTTATCAGTATAAAATAAGCTTGCCGTATGAGCAGGTATTGTATTTTCGTTATTTACTAATAGATGATCACTATATAAAGAATTTATTGGTGGGATGAATTTTCTATATACTACTGTTCCACTTCTTTGTTTAATTGAGTTAAAAGTCGGTTTTAAAAAATCGCAATTAATTTTGAAAGGATTTTTATACTGAATTGTCGAGTGTACACTTTTTTTATCTTTATAGGTAACATTATAAATTGTCCAGCTGCACAACAAGAGAATGAAAGGCATGAAAGCTGGTAGCGTATCAATATTTTTAATATTGAAGAAAAATCTTTTTTTCATGGTAATTAGACCGTTAGCTTTTAATAAATAATAAAATTGACACTTTTTCCTTCTTCAGGAATGAATATTTTTATGTTGTAGTATCCTACTACAGGGGGAATAGACATTGGTATCGTAAATTCTGATGCAGCACTATATTCACCTTGTGCCACAAGGATTCCAAGACCATTAAATATTTTGACGTGTAAAGGTTTTATTGATTTTAGTTCTACTCTTATATTAATATTCCCATCTCTGGATGGATTAGGCGATACCATTATTTTTTTAAATAAGGAATTGTTCTGAAGCGATGCGTAATCTGTGGAGCTAAGTACAGATAGATTTTTGATAATCTCACATCCTGATTTATTTTTAATTTTTAGCTGGTAGCTCCCAGTTCCATTAAGAATATAAGGAGCAACACCAGTCACTTGTCCATTCGGTGCTGTTAAAGTATATTGGAAGGAATTGGTATTAAGATCCAACTCTATAGGTATTCCCTGCCATAGATAATTCGAATCAATATTTTGATTAATAATCCCCTGTAGATCGAAAGTTCTTATAATACTACTATATCCTTGTTTATTGATCGTTAACTTATAATTATCAGGAACCAGATTATTTAAAGCAACAAGACCAGAAGAGGATTGTACATTACTAACAACCATTTGATTTGTCGTCAAACTTTGTAACGAATAGGTGAAAGGTAAAAGATTACTCGAAACAGAAATTTTCACCAAATTATTCCCTAGCTCTTCACATGTACTTATCAATTGGACATTAACATCACTTTGTCCATCGTCTAAAGTAAAAGTAAAATAATCGGTTTCATCATTATCAATATTCCATAAAATATTTTTAAATACATATAATGTATCATTAATTTTCTTACCAATAAAATCTGTGGATATGTCATTCTGATAATTATTCTCATTTTGAAACAATCTTAATTTAACTGATACTCCGAGAGGTTGAACAGGTAAAACAGCATACAGGTTTGTTGTTAAATATTGATTATTAGTCCTTTTATTTTGAACTTTCCACATTCTATGCATATCTCTTTTAGGATGCTGGGAAAGTAAATCAACTTGCTTAAAATCTACTGCTTGATTATTGTCTCCCCATAATAAAAAATTCTGGTTTTCTATTACTCCTGTATTATAATTATTTGTTAGCTTCATACTGTCAACAGAAATGGTAATATTTCCGTGATTCATGTTTTTTGATTGTTTTTGATTAAGTTCAAAAGCCTCATCTTTTCCTATTCCGGTAATACGATTATTATAATTTTTATTTTTCTTAGAATCCCATAATACATGTCCGGAAGATGATATATAATTTTTCTCTGAAATATCATTGATCATAATTCCGTATTTTATAGATAAGAATGTCTCAACTTTTTGCATTTCAATATCAGAAAGGTTTCTGTCAAAAATTAAAACTTCAGGAATAAGTATTTTCTTATCGGCTCTTTTATTAAAAAATACCATTGAGCTGATTTTTTTATTGACATCTTTCTTTGTAAACGTAAGAATTTTAGCACTAATTTCCTGATTAGAAATTTTCAATGAATCCGTAAAATCAATGATTCCCAATGTGCTAATCACAGAACTTCCAATTTTGGCATATACTAAATTCTCGGACCCTCCAAATTTGTTTCCAACCATAAAAAAAGTAGGTTGGTTTAATCCAACATTTAATTTCTTAAAAAAATTTTTGTAATTGTCTTTTATTAAATGGTAATTTATCAAACGGTTTTCTAACGTATCTGACGCTAAAACCTGTTGCTGTACGCTATTTTTTCTAAAAGCAAGCCCAGAAATACCTCCAAGCATAGAGGTTTGGGAAAATAAAATTAGTTGTAAAAAAACAAAAAACAGGGTTAATACCTTTCTCATAATTTCATGGGATAGTTTTATTAATAAAAAGAGTATACTACATTTTACAAGATGTAGTATGTAATATTAAGAAATTGGAAGATGGTGTTAAGAATTTTAGTAATACTTGGGGCAACATATACCAATGTATAGCAATTATATAGTATTACTTTTTGCAAATCTAAACAATCATTACGATACCACAATATATTTTTTATTAAATTTTATTAAATTTAATATTAATTAATAACCAAACACCATTATCATATAACAATAACCAACTTTAAACACTTATTATATGAATATTCAGCAATATTAAAATTCTTTAGTCAATCCTATTAATAGTACTTTTAATAATAATCTGTATATTAAAGTTGCTTTTCCTGATACAGTATTATTAGAAAGCCTTGTTATTTTTTTAGTCTGTGGAAACCTAAGACTTCTTCTCTCTAATTTCTGTAAGTTTTGGATTTGAATCCGAAAAGCATTTGTGACACATCCTTTTTCGTAGACATTTGTGTAAATTTTTTTCGATTTATATGGGTTAAAATTTAAAGCCTCTTTTTAGTAGAGTTACTTCAGATTTTAGCTTTAATTTCTACTTCGACTCATTTTAGGCTAGCGCCGTCATCAGCGAAACGATTTTTTATTAAGTCATAAGATCATCAAATATTTTACTATAAAATTTAGATATTTCGCCTGAAAAATTCTTTTTTATTTTCAAATTTTGTTTAAAAATTACTTCATACTAAAAGAAAAATATAAAAAAAATTCACTGATTATAAATATCCGGTTAATATAACAACCGGATTTCATTAATTATAAATTTTTTACATTTACACCAAACACGAAAAAATGCTGATCAAAGTTTACGGAAGTGCCATCCATGGCGTTGCGGCACAGACCATTACCATTGAAGTAAATATAGATACCGGCGGTGTAGGCTATCATTTGGTAGGCCTTCCCGATAATGCCATTAAGGAAAGCAGCTACCGGATCTCTGCAGCCCTGAAAAATGTGGGCTTTAAAATTCCCGGTAAGAAAATCACCATCAATATGGCTCCCGCTGATCTCCGGAAAGAAGGAGCAGCGTATGATCTGAGCATTGCCATCGGCATCCTGGCTGCCTCGGATCAGATCCAGGCTGAAAATATTCACGAATATATTATTATGGGAGAACTTTCTCTGGATGGGACTCTACAGCCGATTAAAGGCGTATTGCCGATTGCCATTCAAGCGCGTGAAGAAGGTTTTAAAGGCATCATCCTTCCGAAGCAGAATACCCGTGAAGCAGCGATTGTGAACAGCCTGGATGTCTACGCAGCAGAAAACATCAAAGAAGTAATCGACTTTTTCAATGAAGGAAAGCCGCTTCCAAAAATCGAAATCGATACCCGGAAGGAATTCCAGGAAAAGATCAATGATTTTCCTTTCGACTTTTCTGAAGTGAAAGGACAGGAAACCGCAAAACGCGCGATGGAAGTCGCGGCTGCCGGAGGACACAACATCATCCTGATCGGGCCGCCCGGAAGCGGCAAAACCATGCTCGCCAAAAGAGTACCGAGCATTCTGCCCCCGCTTACCTTAAAAGAAGCATTGGAAACAACCAAAATCCATTCGGTAGCAGGAAAAATGGGAACGGAAACGTCCCTGATGACCGTGCGTCCTTTCCGTTCGCCACACCACACGATATCCGACGTCGCTTTGGTTGGCGGCGGAAGTTATCCGCAGCCCGGGGAAATTTCACTGGCGCACAACGGCGTATTGTTCCTGGATGAAATGCCGGAATTTAAAAGGACTGTTCTTGAAGTCATGCGCCAACCGTTGGAAGACCGCGAAGTTACCATCTCCAGGGCAAGATTTACGGTAAATTACCCGGCGAGTTTCATGCTGGTGGCCTCTATGAACCCGAGCCCAAGCGGATTTTTCCCTGATGATCCGAACAACACTTCCTCCACTTACGAAATGCAAAGGTATATGAGTAAATTATCCGGGCCGCTTCTCGACCGTATCGACATTCACATTGAAGTACAGAAGGTAGAATTTGAACAGTTGGCAGAACGCCGGAAAGGGGAAAAAAGCGAAGAGATCAGAAAACGGGTTCTGATTGCCCGCGAAACTCAAAGAGAGCGCTACAAAGATTTAAAAATAAGTTACAACGCGCAAATCGGACCAAAAGAGCTTGAAAAATTCTGTCAGCTGGACGAATCCTCATTCAGCCTGATTAAAATGGCGATGGAAAAGCTTAACCTCTCCGCCCGTGCATATGACAGAATCCTGAAAGTTGCCCGGACCATCGCCGATCTGGAGAAATCTGAAAATATCCTATCCCACCATGTTTCGGAGGCCATCCAATACAGAAGTCTGGACAGGGAATTCTGGAATGCGTAGTCGTGACTGGGTCAATAGTGAATTGTCAATTTATATTGATTTAGGATTTTGCACTATTTACTTTATCAACCCTAAATTTTAAATCTGTTTTTAGGCATGAATAAAATTCATCATTCGCTTGTAAAGCAAATTGACTATTAAGTTCATTTTTTTTAAATTAAAATATAACACGTCAAGTTTTGACGCATTAAAAAATCATATTTGCGGAAAACATCGATTTATATGAAAACATCTGCAGAAACATTTGATCATCATCCTGAAGTAAAAACAACAAATAAGATATTATCCGGAAGCTTTGCCCCTTATGAAAGCACCGTGATAGACATTCCATTTTTAGATTTTAAAGATGATTCAGCTCTATTAATAATAAAAAATGACCGAGGCGAATCCGCTCAGTTTTTATGGCAGCAGAATATTGTTTCAAGCCACATTGAAAAAGGGTATTTTAAAGAAGTGATAAATGATCTGGGAGTTACGGTTCATCATAATGAGAATTCAATCACGGTAATTAACGGCGGGGTTCAGCAATTCCTGACTGCCGAGCTGAAAGTATAAAAGTCTTAATTAATATGAATTCGATGGTATTTATTTAAATATCAATCATTTAATATAAACAGACTTAAATAATTCCGAAATTAAAAACAAAATAGCCATTAACGAAAAATACCTTCGATATTTAACTGCCGTCGCTTCGGATAGCTTTCGAAAAATCGTATCGGGAAGTTGCTGAACTACCAACCAGAGGTCCTGCTTTACATGTTCTCGATACATTTTTCTCCGCTGAGCTGCAAAAAACATTCGAACTGACGTTAATTAAATTCCTTTTTTGCCGGACATAATCATCGTAATCATTTTAGCTTTCCGGTTTTCTCTGGTTTCCGGCTTCTTGGCTTCTTCAATCCAGCGGATATATTCTTTTCTATGGGTATAGCTCATTTTGTCAAACAATACTTTTGCTTCCGGGTTTCTGTTAAAAATGACGGCAATGTCATCAGCGATTTCAATAGTCCGCTCTTCTTTGTCTTCTAACAGAGAAACCGAAACTTCGTCGCCGAAAGTTTTTCCCAGCTGTTTCCGGATGTCCTGCGTAAGACCCAAAATATGGCATTCGGACTTCATTTTTGCAAGGCTGCCACGGTACTCTGCCCTGCCATCAAAAACGGCTTTGATCTTTACCTGTCCTTTTTTGTTGAACAGTTCCTCGGTAGAAAAAGGAAATTCTACAAAGGCAGCATTCATGGTTCCGTGTTGTCTGATGATGGCTTTAAATTGTATGGGTTCTGTTTTCATAATTGACCTCGTATCGTTATTATCTTAAAATTTAGGCTCCAAATACTTAACTTATATTAAACTAAAATAATACAATCTTAGCAATAAAAAACCGCGAAAGAAAACTTTCGCGGCTTTTAAAATCATCTGTAAAGATTATTTCTTTTTTCCTTTGGCAGGTGCTGCCTTTGGCATTTTTGTTTTGGTATCGGCTGGTGTGTTTTCGTCTTTCACCAACTGTAGCTCGTCGATCAGTCTTCTGGCGCCGGCATATTTGTCGATGGTCCAAAGAACGAAACGAACGTCTACGTTGATCGTTTTTTGCCATTCCGGTTCGAACACGATGTCTCCGCTTAATGCTTCGCTGTTTCCGTCGAAAGCGATACCGATCAGGTTTCCGTCGGCATCGATTACCGGAGAACCGGAATTACCACCGGTGATATCGTTATTAGAAAGGAAGTTTACCGGCATATACCCTTTTGCATCGGCATACTGTCCGAAATCTTTCAGGTTATAAAGATCGATCACTCTTTGCGGAAGGTCAAACTCTTCGTCTCCTTTTTTGTATTTTCCTACAAGACCGGTCATATCCGTATAATAGTTATCGGTAATCCCGAAGTAGTTTCTGTCTGATCGGATGGGCAGTTTATCTACCGTTCCGTAAGTTAACCTCATGGTAGAGTTTGCATCCGGATAGAATTTTTTCTCAGGCATCGCCTTCATCAATCCTGCTAAGAACAGTCGGTTGTTTTTTGCAAAATTATCGTCGATCTTTACGAATCTTTCCGCCGAAGCTCTCTGGTCAGCTACGATTCCGTTGGCAATTTTCCAAAGCGGATCCGCATCCAGTTTTAAGGCATCCGGATTCAACATGAAGTTTGTCGCGGAGGTTTTGTTGGCGAAGATCGAAGAATAAGCGACGTTTGAAAGGTTTTTGGCATCAAGACCCATAATCGTTTCAGAAGCGACATCTTTATTTACCCTCTGCTGGTAGAGGTTCACCATAGAATTCATCATTTCCCCTTCCAGTTTGGTATTGATATTTTCGTAAGCTGTTTTTAAAGCAGCCTCTACTTTCGGCTTCATCGCCAGTCTTCCGGCCATATCTTGCTTAGCATAGGCCTGAAGAACACTTCCCAACTGCAGGGCCAGGGTGAAATATTTGGAATTTCTTGAAAGCTGCGTCATATACATTCTTTCCACATTACGGTCTGAAGTCTGTCTGTAATAGATCCCGATATCTTCCAGAACCGTTTCGTTTTCCATTACGTTCGCAGGCTGTACCGCCCATGTCTTGAAACGTTCTTCATCTTTCTGCTTGTCTGCAATGGTTCCGTTTTTGATAACGGCATCGATCGTTCCCTGTCTGTTTTTCCAGTAATTGGCCACGGAAGCGTATTGGGAAGCATAATTAAGTTGCGTTCCTTTATCCTTATCCATATACTTCTTCATTACATCCATCGCCAGTTTGGAAGCCTCTACCCATGCCGGATAGTCTTTGTTGACCATCTGCTGGATTCCGTAAGAAGTCAGGTAACGGTTGGTTCTTCCCGGATATCCTAAGATCATGGAGAAATCACCCGGCTTTACGCCTTTAAGGGAAACCGGAAGGAAATGCTTAGGCTTCAGGGGAACATTGCTTGGAGAAAACTCCGCAGGATTTCCTGCTGCATCGGCGTAAACTCTGAAAACCGTAAAGTCTGCCGTATGTCTCGGCCATTCCCAGTTGTCGGTATCTCCTCCGAACTTTCCTAAAGCGGAAGGCGGAGCGCCTACCAAACGGATGTCTTTATAATCCTGGTATACGAAATAGTAAAACTCGTTTCCGTTGAAGAAATCCCTTACAACAACCGTATATTTTCCGTTTTCAGAGTTCTCAGACTGGATCGCTTTCGTTTCAGCGTCGATTACAGCTTTACGCTCTGCAGCAGACATCTTATTATTCAGCTTGGAATTAATTCTTTGGGTAGCGTCATCCATTCTTACCAAAAATCTCACATAAAGATCTTTTGCATTGAATTCATCTTTTTGCTTCATGGCCCAGAATCCGTTTTTCAGGTAATCTTTCTCGGGGGTTGAAGCTGCCGCCACGGCACCGTAACCGCAGTGGTGATTGGTAAAGATAAGACCCTGGTTGGAAACGATTTCTCCTGTACAGAACCCTCCGAAGCTCACGATGGCATCTTTAAGGCTTGAGTTGTTGACAGAGTAAATCTCCTCCGGCGTAAGATGCAATCCTTCTTTTTGCATATCTACCCCATTGAGTCTTTTGACGAGCATTAACAACCACATTCCCTCGTCTGCCCGCATCTGGACAAAGCTTAAAAGGAAAGTGAATAGCAGTAATATTCTTTTCATTGTATTAAATAATTTTTGTGTCGCTAATTTACTAAATTTTTACGGTTCCACGCCTGTGATGGTATGAAAATGGATTAAAGGCCTTTATGAAAAGAATAGGACGTACCGCTGCAGGTTTTTTAGCACTTCTATTTGTACTTAATTGCTCTTCTGCAGCCCATGTTACTCCACTGCTTAAACGGGAATGGATGCTGGTTTCTTTCAAAAACTATCCGAAAGAAGATTTAATCAGACATCAGGCCAAAATCGATCTTACGGCTGCTGTTGAGGACGGTAAAATTAAAGGCGGTGCTTTTATGGGATGCAACAAAATGTTTTTTACTGCAGCATTTAAAAAAAACGGAACGGCAAAATTTTCCGACATCGGTTCTACGTTAATGGCCTGCCAGAATAGGAGGCTTGAAGATGATTTTTCCAAAAGCTTTGAAAAGATGCAGCATTACCGCTTGGAAGGACATTTCCTGATATTGAACGACAATCAGGGAAACAGTATGAGATTTATTGCTTCCGATTGGGATTAAATTCTCCGGCCTTTCATTTCTGATAAATTAAGATTATTTCCAGGAGCTAATTCCCGCTATCCACTGCTACTCCTCGCGCCGTAGCTTACCCTTTGCTAAATCCGTTGCTTTCCAGCGCCTGCTGTGGGGTATCCGTTTCTATCGGGGCTACGGGTTTTGCGTTTTTGATGCGGCATGTGTGGGTTAAAGGGAATGTTTGGGAATGAGTAATAAGTGATAAATGATGAGTAATGAGTAATGAGTAATGAGTAAAATTACAGTTTGTGCAGTTCGTTTTTTGACTATGATGATCAATTGTTGGGGTAAAAGATGCTTAAACAGTAGTTGGCTTACATGGGTATGGAGGTTGAACAGGCCGCCCCTACGGGGGCTTAATGGGGTTTTATTTGGTTTTCAGCTATTAACAGGCGGCTCCTATGGAGCCTTCAGCCTTGCAATAGTTTCCTGCTTTTAAAGGGGTATCCTTTAAACCTTACACCCTGAACCTTAAACTTTGAACCCTGAACATTGAACCATGAAGTATGGACATAAAAAAAGTCTCATTCAAATTAATGAATGAGACTTTTAATAAAAACTGGCGGCGACCTACTCTCCCGCTATTCGCAGTACCATCGGCGCTGGTGGGCTTAACTTCTGTGTTCGGAATGG